>Ga0075426_10001040_pt1 | contig 19510 bp, 14 predicted proteins | sample SoiMethybrSBSTD5_FD_75304 | JGI IMG/M metagenome (GOLD analysis project Ga0075426, IMG submission 75304) | Bulk soil microbial communities from a Populus tree surrounding site in Tennessee, USA - Soil MetaG P. TD hybrid SBSTD5 | ecosystem: Environmental > Terrestrial > Soil > Tree plantation...
TGGAGGCGCTCCGCTCGCTCGTCGACGCAGCGCCCGGCGGCGCCGTGGCAGCGGCGGCGGCGGTCGACGCGCCGGCGCTCACGGTCGCGGCAGACGTCGCCGAGCGGCTCGGCGGCGACCTCGCCGCTGGTGGCCTGGTCGGCCCTGAGCTCGGCCGCCTTGGCGTCCGGCCCACGATCGACGCGAACGCCCTGGCGGCGCGCGATGCCGTGGGCCGCGCCGAGGCAGATCGGCGCCTGCGCGCGGCGCTCGGCAGCGCGATCGATTCGCGGCTCGACGTGCATGTCCACCGCCGCTTTTCGCGCTACGTCACGCGCGCGGCCATCGCCGGCGGCGTGACACCCAACGCGATCACGCTGACCAGCTTCGCCCTTGGCCTCGCCTCGGTGTGGTGCTTCTGGCGCGCCAGCGCCGTGAGCGCGCTCGCGGGGCTCCTCATTTATTACGTCGCCGTGGTCCTCGACCATGCCGACGGTGAGGTGGCGCGGCTCACGCTGACCGAGTCGCGCATGGGCGAATGGCTCGACGCCGTGGCCGACACCGTCGTCCACACGCTCAGCGTCGTGGCGATGGGCGTGACGTGCCAGGCGCTGACCGGGACGGGCGGCCAGCTCGGGCTCATCGGCGCCGCGGGCATCATGGCCAGCGCATTCGTCGCCAAGTGGTGGCCGCCACGCGGCACGGGTGGGATGAGCGGCGCTGTTGAGGATTTCGGCTCGCGCGACGGTTTCTACGCGCTGCTACTGATCTTCCTCGGTCTGCGCGCGTTCGCGCCGTGGGCGCTGCCGATTCTCATGATCGTCGTGATGCTCGGCTCGCACGCCTACTGGGTCGTGCGCTCCGCGGTCGCGCTGCTCGGCCGCGGTTAGGCCTCGCTCGATACGGCCACGCACCACGCCGCGAGCACGTGGCACTGCTCGCACCGAAGACGGCTCGCCTGTACGCCGTTCGCTCGCTCGGGCGTGGCTCGCGCGACCCCCCATCCCCCATCGGGGGTCGCGCCTGCTCACCCGACCGTGAGCGACGCGCTCGCCACGCCCTGCGCTTCGCACGGCGACACGGCTCGCCGTACGGTGCTCGCAGGGCCCGCGCTCACGGCGTGAGGAGCCGCCGCATCAGCGCGCGTTACGGGGAGTCCTAAGCGAGCCCTAGATCCTCAAACAACCGCGCACCGATGCGCGGCAACTTGACGTGGTTGTGAATATAATAGTCCGTCACCGACCCTCGATAGTAGCCGTGTAACGCCTGCCACAATTCATTTCCGTGCCGGATGTAGGGAGCACCGGCGGGACCTACCCCCTGCAGCATCGCCCGGAATTCGTCAGGACTTGCGGGCGACATGACCCAAAGCTTTAGACCAGCGCTTTGAACGGCGCTAAGAATTACGTCGTTAATGTGAGCATCGCGAAAGCTGTAACCAATAACCAACAACGACCGCTCTTTCTCGTGGAGCGCTTCCCGGAAGATTAGCTGATACCACTTCAAGAGTGGCTCTTCAGATAGCATCATGCCCTTGTTCGTGCCGATCACGATCGCTCGGCTCTCATTTGCTCCTCTCCACTCGAAGGATCCGTGCAGCTTGATGTACGTCAGAGGCCTCCGTCTCGTGGCCAGAAACGTCGCCGCTTCTGCACTGAGCGTGTCATTTCCGGGGAGACTTACAGGCCGCGCAAGGGTGCGACCGGCAGGAAGTCCCGGCATGTCGGGCGCTAGACTTCCAAACGCCTCGACGAGCAAGTCCTGATTCAGCGTGAATATGAAGCCGCGTTCTCTTGAATCTGCGCTAGCGAATTTTGCTAGAAAATGTTGGCACACTGCATTTGCACCGGATGAACCGAACTGTGAGCGATCGGTCATGTCCTCATGCATTTGCTCATACGAACGCAAAACCGCCTCAGTCACCGCGGATTTCTCTTCGGGACTGTAAGCCGAGGAACCCTGAACTTCCTCGTAGACGCTTTCGAAATTCAGCTCATCGAGCATTCGCTTTCTGAGATGAGGCAGCTTTCGAATCTCGGGTTGGCGAAATATAACCGCCCACATCTCCGAAGAGAGATAACCGCCGAAAGGCTTTGAAAACCCGGCGCCGGTTAGGAGAAGCGCTTTGGCAGAACGTATTGCTGGCACGTATGCGTTGAAGATAGCCGGAGCGGTGTCTTACCGGCAACATCGACCCACGCTGGTAGAGGCGGATCCGAACACGCACCGGTATTGCGCCTGTTCTCGCTTCCGTGCCGCGGAAGACGGGCTGACGGCGCGTCGCGGGCCGGATGGTCGTGGGCGCCGTATGGCGAGCCGTATCGCCGCATGAAGCGCAGGACGGGACGAGCACATGATCGCGGCTTGGATGGGCAGGCGCGACCCCCGCCGGGGGCTGGGGGGTCGCGCGAGTCCCGTCCGAGCGAGTGGCGGCGTATAGGCGGGCCATCTCAGCGCGAACGGGCAGCCAGCCCGCGGCGTGCCGGCGACACGATCTTTTGCGAAGCGGTTAGGCGCCTCGCTCGCCTCCGCGTCGACGCAGGAAGGCGTTCGCAAAGACGTAGTCGGCGACTCGCCGGCCCTGCGCGATACCGTGCGTCTTATCGAACGCCCAGTGGATTCCGAGATAGATCCGACTCTGCCCGTTTTCTTCCTCGGCCTCGGACAGCGACGAGAAACTTCGCGCGACGAGTGGACGAACCTGCCCGTGGTTGTCGACCGTCTCGCCGTTGAGCTCATCCGACACAAACGTGAAGGCAATCCGATCGGTCCCATAAAAATGGCGAAGGGTCTGAAAGAGCGCGGCACCGAACCCGGCGTGTCCCGACGGATAGGCCGGGAAAGGCGGCGTGAAGTTGGGCCCCATCAGATTGCTCGCGGGCGCGCCGAGCGGCGTGAACGTCGGGTCCCCGGCCTCTCGGATACCGGTGACGGGTCGCCAGAATTGATAGTGGTACTTCGATTCCCAGATTGCGATGCCGGCGTCTGCCATGGCGACGTTCACGAGGGTGAGCAATCGCGCGACTTCCATCGCTCTTGTCTCGCGCTCCTCGGCAATGTGCGCTGCGATCTCGTTGTATAGCCGCGGCGGCGCGCACAATGTCGGCGTGCCGTCGTAGGCCCAGTAAAGGCCGGTGAACGTCTGCTCCACGGTGCGCATGGTCGCGGTGACGAGGCCGTCGCCACCGACCATCTTCACTTCATTGAAGGCGTGCTGGTACTCGGCGCTGTCGAGTGTAGGGGGAGGAGGCACCCGGAATTGATCACTCGCTCTGAGTACGAACGGGGTCAGGTCGCCCCAGTGAGCGCCGAGCGCCAGCGGCGCTTGGCTCACCGGATCCTGTCGCCATTTGCCAGGCTGGTTGCTCGTGATGAAATCGACCCCGACGCGAGGTTCGGGCTGCTGCGACCCGTCGCTGGCGCGACGCGCCAGGATCGCGCCGGCCACCGCTCGGCCGAGCGTGATGCCGTTTGCCTTCGCGCGGCCTTCGCGAATCGTTCCGAGATCGTCGACGAGAATGTCGTCGAGTTCGTCCTTCTGCGAAGGGAAGAGGGCCACGAGCGTGTCGTGAGCCGCCAGCGCGACGGCCGCCTCGATGGATGTGGCTGGCGGCGCCACCCGAGGGTCGGTGTAACTCTGGTAGCCGCCGATGATGGCGTTCATCGCATCGAACACCGCAATGTGGACGATCGCCATCGCGCGACTCGACCGTCCTGGCCCGAACTGCTCGCCGAAGACGCGGCGCTCGCCAGGCGTTGTCGGGGTGTGATCCAGCCCCGTGGCGTCGAGGGCGACCTCGTTCCAATGGCGCAGCGACTCCAACGCTCCGGGGCGACGACGCCGCCGTCGCTGTCGGAGGTCGGCGGGTCGTCGGCCGGTGCCAAAGCGCGGCCCCAGGACGTCGCCGACCCCACCGGGGAATCCTTGCGCGGCGACACAAACGGGCCCCCCCCACGTCAACATCGTAAGCAGAAACGCGCGGCGTCCCAAGGCCGTCGACCTGATGCGCGGAGTATCCATGAGGCCTCCTGCTTCGCGATGAGGATCAGCCGGCGGCTGAGATCAGCTAAGCGGTGTGGACGAGACTATCACCGGGTGCCGGCCGAGCGAACGCGGCCGGTGAAGACGGTCTTGAGCCCGAAGTACGCGAACGAATCTTTCAGGTTCGAGAACAGCCGCTTGAACGGGCTCATCGACGGGTCGGTCACGTACTCGAGCGTGAGGCTCACGCGCTCTTCGTTGTCACCGAGCGGGGTGATGGCGTGCCACAGCTTGTCTCCGTTGAACGCGACGAGCGTGCCCGGATACGTCGCGAGCCGCCGCTCCACGATCGGCCGGCCTCCCGGATCGTTCTTGAAGAGCTGGCACACGAGGCGGCTCGACGAGCGCTCGATGAGCCCGACGAGCACGGTGTAGCGGCTGCCCTTGTAGTACGACGTATCGAAGTGGAATCCGATGTGGTCGCCTGGCTCCGTATAGAAATAGAGCGCGCACGAATGCGGATCGCTGTCCGGACACGGCTGCAGCGGCGCGTTCGTCAGCTCCGTCAGGAATCGGATGAACGCGGGCGCCCGGTAGAGCGCGAGGATCGTCGGCGCCTGCTCCACGAGCGTGTAATAGCTGACGCTGCCGCCCTTCTTGTGCCGTGGGATGTAGTTGCGATGCACGGTCGGCCGCACGCGCTCGACTTCGGCGACGATGGGGTCGACGATCGACGCGGGCAGCCAGCGGTCGAGATGGATGAACTCGTTCTGCTCCCAGTACGTCTTCTTCACCGTCGCGACATCGAGGCCGGCGAGTGCGCGCTCGACCTCCCTCGCCACCAGCGTCCTCGTCGACTCTGCCACACGATCTCCCGGCGAACGCACTTCGCAGATTCTACACGACGCGTGTGTTACACTCACACAACGTCGGCCCCGCGCAGCAGCGAGCGCGCCATCCGAGCGAGGAGGCCATCGTGGGATCCGTTCGAGTTGCCATCATCGGCGTTGGTAATTGCGCTTCGTCTCTCGTCCAAGGCGTCCACTACTATCGTCAGGCCCCTGACGACGGCTTCATCCCCGGGCTCATGCACCCCCGGCTCGCCGGCTATCACGTCGGCGACATCGAGTTCTCAGCCGCCTTCGACATCGACGATCGCAAAGTGGGCAAGGATCTTTCGCAGGCCATCTTCGAGGCGCCCAACAACACGGTGAAGTTCGCCTCGGTGCCCTCGCTCGGCGTCCCCGTGCAGCGCGGCATGACCCACGACGGGCTGGGCGCCTATCTCGCGCAGATGATCAAGAAGGCGCCGGGCTCGACAGCCGACATCTCCGGAATTCTAAGAGAGACCAACACCCACGTCGTCGTGAACTTCCTCCCCGTGGGAAGCGAGATGGCGACCAAGTGGTACGTCGAGCAGGTCCTCGAGGCGGGCTGCGCGTTCGTGAACTGCATTCCCGTCTTCATCGCACGCGAAGCCTATTGGCGCCGCCGCTTCGAGGATCGGGGCCTTCCCGTGGTGGGCGACGACGTGAAGTCGCAGCTCGGCGCCACGATCGTGCACCGCGTACTCGCCAAGCTGTTCATGGACCGCGGTGTGCGCCTGGAGCGGACGAGCCAGCTGAACTTCGGCGGCAACACCGATTTCTACAACATGCTCGAGCGCGAGCGGCTCGTCTCCAAGAAGATCAGCAAGACCGACTCCGTGCGCTCGCAGCTCGCGCACGAGCTGCCCACGGATGCGGTGCACATCGGCCCTAGCGATTACGTGCCGTGGCTCGAGGACCGCAAATGGGCGCACATCCGTCTGGAGGGGCGGTCGTTCGGTGATCAACCTATCAACGTCGAGCTGAAGCTCGAGGTTTGGGACTCACCCAACTCCGCGGGCGTCGTCATCGACGCCATCCGCTGCTGCCGCATCGCGCTCGACCGCGGGCTCAAGGGTGCGCTGTTCGCGCCCTCGGCGTATTTGATGAAATCACCGCCGCAGCAATGGGCAGACGATGCCGCGCGTCAGCGGCTCGAGCGGTTCATCGCCGGCGAAGAGTAGTTCTCCGTGACGTCACGGACAGGGCGCCTCCTGCGCCGCCTCGTCCGGCTCGCGTGTTTGCGGCCGGGAATCACGGTAACCGCCGCGGTGGTGCTGGCGGCCGTTTCCGTCGCCTACGCGCTCACCTTCCTACAGTTTGCCACCTCCACGCGCGCGCTCCTGCCGCAGGGGAAGCGCTTCATCGAGCGCTACGGGGAGTACGACAAGGAATTCGGCGATCTCGACGATCTCGTCCTCGTCGTCCAGGCGCCGTCGCTGCCCGAGGCGACGATTTACGCTAACCGCCTCGTGCGCGAGCTCCGCGACAATCGTGTGCCGCTCGATCGCATCAACTACCGCATCGATCCCAAGCAGTTCGAGGGTCGGGCGCTGCTGTACCTGTCGACCGACCGCCTCAAAGAGATTCGCGAGCGCGTCTTCGACTACCAGGAGTTCATGGAGAAGTTCGCCGAGCGGCCGACCCTCGACCAGCTCGTCGACGGGATGGCGACCTCCATCGCGCAAGCGTTCGTCACCGGCCTGCTCGATCTCGGTCTCGACAGCGGCCCGGGAGCCTCCAAGGGCTCGCTCGACCTGCGATTCGTCCACGACGTGGTGACGCAAATCGCGGGGCGGCTGGATCGGCCCACGCCGTACCGCTCGCCGTGGGGTGGACTGTTCTCGGTGGGCGGCGGCGACAGCGAGGGCGCGGGCTATTACCTGTCCGATGACCAGCGGCTGCTGTTCATCCTGGCCGAGCCGACCTCGAAGGCGGGCAGCTTCACAGGCGAGGCCGAAGCCATCGAAGGCGTCCGCGCAACGGTCGCTTCGCTGAAGGCAGAGTTCCCGGACGTCGAGGTCGGAGTCACCGGGAAACCGGCGCTGTCGAACGACGAGATGACCGCCGCGTTTCGCGACAGCGAGCGCGCGACGCTGCTGGCCTTCGCGCTCACGCTCGGACTGCTCGTGCTGGCCTTCCTGCGTGTCGGCAAGCCGATTCTGATGCTGGTCGTCCTTGCGCTCTCGCTTTGCTGGTCGATCGGCCTCGCCACGCTCGTGGTCGGCCACCTGTCGCTGTTCTCCGTCATGTTCATCCCGATCGTCATCGGGATCGGCATCGACTACGGGATCTACTACCTGTTCCGCTACGAGGAGGAGCTGTTCCTCGGCCGGAATCTGCGTGAAGCCATCGAGATCACCGCGATGCGCAGCGGCCCCGGAATGCTCCTGAGCGCGATCGTCGCCGCCGCGACGTTCTATGTACTCATCCTCACCGACTTCCGTGGCTTGCAGGAGCTCGGTTTCATCGCCGGCTCGTCGCTGCTGCTCTCCTGGGTGGCGATGATGTTCGTCTTCCCGGCGGTGCTGATGCTCGTGGACCGGCGGCACCTGGATCGCGTGGGCGTGACGATCCCGCGCGCGATCCGTCTCGAGCGGATGCACGTGCCGTTCGTCGACTGGATCACCGGCCACCCGAAGACCGTGCTGGCCACCGCGGCGCTGCTCTCGGTGATTTCCGTCTACGCGTTCGGCAAGGTGCGGTTCGACTTCAACCTGCTCAATCTCCAGGCGGTCGGCACCGAGTCGGTCACCTGGGAGAAGAAGATTCTCGCGACTTCCGGCCGTTCGGGGTTCGCCGCGCTGTCCAGCGCGGCCACGCTCGATGAGCTGCGGCGCAAGGTGCACGCGTTCCGAGCCCTCGGCAGCGTCTCGGAAGTCGACTCGGCGCTTCTGCTCATACCCGACGATCAAGCGGACAAGCAGAAGATCATCCGCGACTTCGCGCCGATCGTGGCGCCGGTGCGCGTGACGCGGCCGCAGGCGGTAGACGTGGACCGCCTGATCGCCGCGCTGGAGACGCTCAAGCGACGCTTCGATATCGCGGCCGGTGAGGCGCCCGCCGGCGACACGCAGCGACGGCTCAACACGCTGCGCGAGGACATCGGGCAGCTCGTGGTGCGACTGCGCCAGACCGATCGCACGGTGAGCGAGCCCTCGCTCGCGTTTCTGCAGCGTCAGATCTATCGCGACTTCGTGACCTCGTTCCAGCGGCTGCAGGCGAACCTGAATCCTCGCACCGTCGGGCTGGCCGACGTGCCGCCCGAGATCAGACGCAAGTTCATCAGCGACCGCGGGCATTTCCTGCTGCAGATCCACCCCGGCGTCGACATCTGGGACCGCGACGGCGCCGCGCGCTTCGTCAATGACCTCCGAACGGTCGACGGCGACGTGACCGGGACGCCGGTGATCACCTACGAGGCGATCCGGCTCATGGAGCGTGCCTACAAGCAGGGCACGGTCTACGCGATCGTGCTCGTGAGCGCGCTGACGTTCCTGATGCTGCGCGGGATCCGCGAAACACTGCTCGCCCTGTCGCCGCTGGCGTTCGGCATGACGTGGACGGCCGCTCTCATGTGGCTGTTCGACGTCAAGCTGAACCTCGGCAACGTGTTTGGCATTCCGCTGATCCTCGGCACGGCCGCCGAGTTCGGGCTCAACATCGTCATGCGGTTCATCGAGGGACGGGACCACGGCGGACCGCTGGTGGCGCGCTCGACCATCATGGCCGTCTTCGTGAACGGGTTGACGACGATGGTCGGCTTCGGCAGCCTGCTGCTCGCCGCTCACCGAGGGATCTTTGGCCTCGGCCTCCTGCTCACGCTGGGCATGTTCGCGTCACTCGTCGCGGCGCTCATCGTGCTGCCCGTGTTGCTGCGATGGTTCGGCGGCAAGGCACCGGGTTCGACGCGCGATCTCCGTGCCGACGAGACGGCGGCTCCCAGAGCCGCGTCGTAGTCACCCCCGCCGAAATCGGTCGACGCTGTCTTCCGCCCAGAGGCTGATATTGACGACTGCCCAGCCGCACTCCCGGATCTCGCGATCGACCTCCGCGCGCTGACGCCGCTGAGCCCCGCGGCGATCCGAAGCGCCGGCCGGGGCGGAACCAGCTTGCGCCTGGCGACGCTCGCCTTTGCGGCGATCCACGATGATCTCGCAATCCATCTCGTTCCAGAGCGCGGTTCGCAAGGCTTGGTAAAGATCCATGCGCTCGGGCGACACGATGAACAGCAGGCGGCGAACCGGTGGTCGCGCCATCACGCGCGCGTCACCTCCACCAGGTTGGAGTGGAATGCGGGCCCGCCGCCCATGTCGGCGACGCGGTCGTCGGTGAGTACGTTGACGCCGAGCCCGCCCGGGTGGAACCGATGCCACCAGATCCCCTCGATGACGGCAACGCCGGGTCGAGTGGCGTCGGTGATCTGCGCGGTGAAGCGCGCCGCGCCCCGCGGGCTCTCGACCCGAACAGCGTCGCCGTCGCCGATCCCGCGGCGAGTCGCGTCTTCGGGCGCCAGCATCACGACAGGCGTTCCTTGCCGACGCCGGAGCCGCTCGGACTGGCTGAACGAGGAATTCAGGAAGAACCGGTTGGGCGGGACGATGCATTGCAGCGGAAAGCGCGTCGCCAGGTCGGTGTGGGCCGGTCCTTCCGTGAGTGGCGTCCAGGTCGGCAGCGCCGGCAAACCGTGGGCGGCGAGCGACGCGGCGACGAACTCGACCTTCCCCGACGGAGTCGGCGCGCCCTCGGCGAATGGCAGGTATGGCCGCGGCAACGCCAGCCGTACGGATTTGTCGCGCTTGAGCCGCTCGAGCGTGATGGCGCGCACGTGCGGCTCGCCGCCCGCGAGCGCCGCGCTGAGCACCGCCTCGTAGCCGCGCGCGTAGTGCTCGCGAGCGACGCCCATCGCGCGTGCGAGCGAGCCGAAGACGTCCCAGTTGGAGCGCGCTTCGCCCTGGGGTTCGATCACCGGGTCCGTGTACTGCAGGTAGAAGTGGCCGAACGACCGGTACAGGTCCGCGTGCTCCATGGACGTCGTGGCCGGCAGCACGAGGTCAGCGTAGTGCGCCGTATCCGTCATCACCTGCTCGTGCACTACGGTGAAGAGATCCTCGCGGGCCAGCCCTCGCAGCACCAGCGTCTGATTGGGACACACCGCCGCCGGATTCGACGAATACACGTACAGCGCCTTCACCGGCGGCGCCATGTCAGAATCCGTCAACGCGCGGCCCAGACGGATCATGTTGATCACGCGCGGCGGGGGCGTTGGCATCAGATCCGGCCGCTCGAGCGCGCGCAGATCCAGGCCGAACGCTCCGCCCGAGGACAGCAGGGCGCCGCCGTGCGGATCGGCGTACGCGCCGGTCAAGGCCGGCAGACACGCGAGGGTTCGGCACGTCATGCCACCGTTGTCGTGTCGCGACAGTCCGATGCCGATCCGGATGAACGCGCGCGGGCTGGCGCCGTAGCGCCGCGCGAACGCCACGATCGTCGCCGCGTCGAGGCCGACGATGGGCGCCACACGCTCGGGCGGCCACGCTTTCACGTGCTCGGCCAGCGCCTCGAATCCGAGCGTCGCCCGCTCGACGTAGTCGTGATTCACGAGGCCTTCACTGATCAGCACGTGCATCACAGCCAGGGCGAACGCGCCGTCGGTCCCCGGTTTCACGTGCAGATGCTCGTCGGCCTGCACCGCCGTCGGCGTCCGGTACGGGTCGATGACGACGACGTAGGCCCCCCGCTGCCGCGCCTGCTTCACGAGCGTCATCACGTTGATGGTCGAGTACGCGGCGTTGACGCCCCACAGCACGACGAGATCCGCGCCGACCATCTGCTCGGAGTCGTTGCCGGTGACTTGCCCGAGGGTCGCGCGCCAGCCCGCGTACGCGGTGGACACGCAGATCGAGCGATCGAGTCGGCTGGCGCCGAGCGCGTGAAACAACGGATGGCCGGCGAAGAACTGGACCTGGCCCATCGACCCCGCGTACGAGAACGGCAGAATCGCTTCGGCGCCGTGCTCGGCCACGATCCCGCGCCAGCGCCGCGCGATCTCCGCCAGCGCGTCGTCCCAGGAGATGCGCTCGAACCGCCCCTGCCCCTTGGCGCCGATCCGGCGTAGCGGCGTCAAGACCCGCAGCGGCGAGTGCACGCGCTCGGCGTAGTCGCGGACCTTGCCGCAGATCACGCCCTGCGTGAATGGATGGCCGGCGGTGCCGGTGACATCAGTGATGCGCCCGTCCTCGACGGCGACGTCGAGGCTACAGCACGAAGGGCAGTCGTGCGGGCAGACGGAGTGCATGAACGGATTCGATTCTAGACTATGATGCCGCAGATGTCCGCGCTCACCGATCGACTGCTGCCGTTCAAGACCCCCGACGGCCGCCGTCTCGCCATTCTTTTCGCCGTCGTCTATTTCTCCCAGGGCATGTATCACGTCGCCGATCAGGTGGTGACGCTCAGGCTCAAGGAGACACTCGGCCTGACGCCCGCCCAGGTTGGAACCTTCGGCATGATCGTGCTCGTTCCCTGGGTGATCAAGCCCATCTACGGCCTGATATCCGACGGGTTCCCGCTCTTTGGCCGCCGCCGCAAGAGCTACTTTCTCCTCACCTGCGCGCTCGCCACGCTGGCCGGCGTGGCCCTGTGGCTGCAGGGCGAGCCGACGTACTGGAGCCTCGCCGTCTTCGCGACCGTGATGGGTCTCGGGATCGCCTTCACCGACGTCCTCACCGACGCGATGATGGTGGAAAACGGCAAACCGCTCGGCCTCACCGGCGCCTTCCAGTCGGTACAGTGGACCGCCATCAACGTTGCGACGCTGCTCGTGGGCGTCGTCGGTGGCTATTTCGCGCAGCACCGCATGCTGCACGCCGGGTTCATGATCGCCGCCGTGTTCCCCTTCGTCGCCCTGATCATGGGCGCCGCGTTCATCCACGAGCCCCTTGCAAAGTCGCAGCGGGAAGAATTCCGTGGAGCGTGGCGTGGGATCAGGCACGCCGTGCGCGATCGCACGATGTGGGTGGTGGCGGGATTCATCTTCTTCTGGACGTTCAGCCCTTCGCTGGGCATCCCGCTCTTCTACTACCAGACGGACACGCTCAAGTTCAGCCAGCAGTTCATCGGCTTGCTTGGCTCACTGGCATCGGTGGCGGCGATCATCGGCGCCGCCGCGTACGGGCCGCTCTCTCGTCTCGTGCCGCTGCACCGCCTGATCGTCGCGTCGATCGTGGTGAGCACCGTCGCCACTCTGGGCTATCTGTTCTACAACGGCGCCGCGTCCGCGATCGTCATCGACACGGTCTTCGGGGGCATCGGAATGCTCACGCAGCTCGCGTTCCTCGATCTCGCCGCCAAGGCGTGTCCCAAACACGCGGAGGGCACGTTCTTCGCGCTGCTGATGTCGGTCTACAACCTCGGCGCGCAGGGCTCGCAGGTATTCGGCGGCTATCTCTACGAATGGACGGGCTACAACGCGCTCGTCTGGATCTCCGCGGCCATGACCGGCGCTGCGTACTTCCTGCTGCCGCTGGTCAACATCCCGCAGATCGAGCGACGTGCACGCGCGGCAGGGCCGCCGCCGGAGATACACGCCGGCTCGGCGGCTCGAGCTTAGCCGTTCGTTTTTTCGGCCGACTCACGCGCCGCTGATTCACGCGCCGCCGCCGCGAAAATCCCCCGCGTCATCAGCGCGGCTGATTCGTTCGCGCGGGCGGTGTAGATCTCCGCGCGAGCGGCGTGCGCGCCACGATCGTTGGGCGCGGCCGCCACGGCCCAGTCGATCAGATGCGAGGCCAGCGCGAGATCCCCGCCGGCGGCCACCGCCTTCGCGCGCGCCACCAACCCCTCGACTCCCCCCGCGAGTGCAGCGATTTCGCGCCCGAGCGTCGCCTCGGGCGCCGGCTTCAGGTGCGACGGCACGCCATCCCACCAGCCTCCGTAGAGCCGCCAGACGTTGCGCACGACGAATTCCGGCTCGTCATACACGGCCTGCAGATAGGGGCGATCGGCGAGGTGCGCCGGCGGCCTCACCTCTGCCAGGATCTGCTCGAGGCCGAGGCCCGCGTTCATCCGCGCCACGGTTTCGCGCTCGAGCGTCTCGAGCCACTCCGCGGTGTCCTCGAGCGCCTGGCGGACGCGCGCGGCGCCCATCACCGGCACGCCGTGACCCGGCACGAGCAGCTCCGCGCCGCACGCGGCCATCGCGCGCAGCGCCACCGCCCACTCGGCAGCGTAGCGCTGCACTTTCTGCGGATTACCGGCGTTCGGCGCGACCCAGAAGAAGAGGTCGCCGGTGAAGAGGAGACGCCGATCCGGCCACCAGAGCCACGTGTGATCGTCGGTCTCTCCGCGCGCGTGGCTCAGCTGCAGCGACACGCCGCCGACGTCGAGGCGGTGCGTGGAGTCATACGTCGTGTCGGGATAGTCGTACTCCGTCGGCCACGACGGCGGGATGGAGAACTGGCGCGCGTTGATGAGCCCGTTCCACGGCGCCGTCGCGCGATAGCGGTCGAACCGGCGCGCGACGTCACGATGCCCGACGACGCGCGGCCGAGTCCACCCCCGCGCGCGCGCCTCCTCCAGAAAGGGCGGCAGTCCGCACGCGTGGTCGACGTGTCCGTGCGTATAGACGGCAGCGCCGAGCGGACTCGCGTCCCAGCTCCGTACGGCGGCGAACGTCCGGTCGCGCGCGCGATAGTTGCCGGTGTCGACGAGCACGAGACCGGCATCCGTCCGAAGGGCCGTGACGTTGGCGAACGCGTGGACGAACAGCACACCGGGCGCGATCTCCTCCACCGCCCCCGTGGCGCGCACGAGGTCCGGACCGCGCACCTCGCCGCGCCAAAAGCGCTCGGCCAGCTCGAGCACCGCGCCCACGCTCAATCCTCGTCGTCGGCTGGGAGGTCGGCGCCATGCGCGCGACGAAGCCAGCGCAGCGCGCGGGCCACGTCGGCTTCGTCGACCAGGTCCAGCTCGATCCATCCGCGTCTGGCGAAGCGGCGATGGGGCCGCACACCCGGCTCGCGCAGCGCGCGGCGCTGATCGTCGTAGGCCAGGCGGATCCAGAGATCGTGCTCTTTGCTCGCCAGCGGAAAGCACGCGAACAGTCGCTCGCCGGTGAAATACCCCCAGCGCCCGAACATCGGCGTAATCCTCACGCCTTCCCACGTGCCGAGCGCACGGTTGAGTTGCCCGGCGGCACCGGTGCCACCGCGCGCGAGGGTGCGCCGGGTCGCGCGACCTTTGCCGAGACCGCGAAAGCGTCGAGACGACGGCATGGCGGAGCGGTATTTTACATGGGGGCCCCGATCGAGGGGCGCCACGGCTGCGCCGGGGCGACCCGAGCGTCGCCGGGGAGTCCGAGGGGGCGTAGCCCCTTCGCTCGGCGAAACTGGGGCCATGTCGGGGCCCCCATGTAAATTGACAGCATGCGGCCGTCATGCGAAAACGGCCACGTTCAACCACCCGTCCGCCGCAGGAGAACGCCGACCGATGACGCCGACCTCACGCGTCCGATTCGAGCCCGTCGAGGGCGCCGACCGGCTCTTCACGCCGGCCTTCAACGAGCTGCTGGCCGCGCTGCACGATCGCCTGAACGCGCGGGCCCTGTCGCTGCGCGCCGAGCGCGCGCGGATGCTCGCCGATGCGCACGCGGGGCGTGTCCCCGCCCCGCTGCCGCCGAGCCCGGCGACGACCGGCGACTGGAAAGTGCCGCCCGTGCCCGACGAGCTGAAGAAGCCGGGCATCGAGATCTCCGGCCCGTGCTCGATCACGTCGATGTTCATCAACGCGCTCAATCCCGGTCCCGAGGGCGAGCGCGCCGAAGGTGACCTCGACGACGACGAGGATTCCGGAGGCCACCGCCTCATCGATACCGTACGCGCCGCCGCCAACCGTCTGGCCGCGGTGAACCGCGAGCTGTACTTCAACGACACCGAGCGCAAGCGCGAATACAAGGTCGCGCCGGGCGAGCTGCCGTTCTTCATGCACCGCGAGCGTGGCCTGCACCTCGATGAGTCGGACGTGCGCGTGGACGGCACACCGGTGAACGCGGCGATCCTCGGTACCGCGCTCACGCTGTTCTACGCGGGACGCGCGCAAGCCGATCGCGGTCAAGGCATCTACTTCTATCTGCCCAAGCTCGAGACGCCCGACGAGGCGCGCTTCTATCGGGAGCTGTTTGACGCGTGCCGCGAGCGGCTGCCGTTCCTGGCGAAGGCGACCATCCGCGGCATCATTCTGGTCGAGTCGCTGCCGTGCGTGTACGCGATGGAAGAAATGCTCCACGCTCTCGGGCCTTATGCAGCGGGCCTCAACGCCGCCCGATGGGATCTCAAGGCCTCGATCTTCGAGTACGTCATGGCGGATTCGAAGTCCGTGTGGCCCGACCGCTTCGGCGTGGACATCAAGACCACGCCGTTCCTCGCCGACATCTTTCGGCGTCTCGTCGCGATCTGCCTCAAGCGAGGCGCGGTGCCGATCGGCGGCATGGCGACCGCGCTGCCGAGCAACGATCCCGAAGTCAACCGGGTGGCGGCGGATGCCATCCGCAAGGACAAGGAGTGGGAAGCCGCACAGGGCTTTCTGCGAGGCTGGGTCGCTCACATCTTTCACATGAAGACGGCGGCGGATCCCTTCAAGAAGCTCATCGCGTCCGGATTCAAGCCGACGCCCGAGATGGCCAGGCCGGAAAATTACCCAGTACGCGTGGAGGTACCGGCGGGCCCGATCACCGTCGAGGGCACGCGTCGCAACGCCCGTATGGTGATCGAGTACGTGGAGGGCTGGCTCAACGGCCGCGGCGCCAAGGGGATCGACAGCCTCGAGGGCAAGCCGGGCGTGCATCCGGCGCTCATGGAGGACCTCGCGACCGGTCGCATGTCCGTCGCCCAGATCGCGCAGCGCGTGCGGCACCGTGCCACGGCCACCGATGGGCCGTCGGCCACGCACGATGTCGCGCTCGTCAAGCGTCTGCTGCAGGAGGAGCTCAACGACATTCTCGCGCGTCGGCCCAACGATGCCGCGACGCAGACGCGCTATCGCGCGGCCACGAAGATCGCGATGCGCTGGATCAAGAACTACATCGATCTCGACTTTCGCTCGCTCGGCAGCTACACGCGCGCGGACCTGGATCGCATCGCGCGCGAGCCCGAGGCGTTCTAGCGGCTCGGCTCGCGCAGCCTCACGGGAAGTTGTAGCGGCTGATGTGAAGGTGGACGCCGTGGCTGTCGGTGGGCTCGATCGAGACCTCGGCCGTGCCCTCCAGCCGCGGCGTTCCCGCACGGCGCAGCGCGGCCATCAGCGCCGAAAAATCCTCCGCCACGAGCGACAGCGCCACCATGCCTTCCGTCCCACCGACCTCCGCGGCCGGGACAACGAGCAGCGCACCCTTGCCGACGCCGAGCATCGTGCGAGGGCCGTCGTTCATCGCAACCTCTGTGAAGCCGAAGAGTGCCTGAAAACGTCCGGCCGTCTGTTTGACGTCCTGCGCCCCGAGCACGAGACGCTTGAGACCGAGGGGTGAAGCATGCGTGGGCGGCTCGTCGGACGGCGGTGTGGCGAGCTCGACGAGCACCCCGCGGCAGGCACGCGGATGCAGGAACGCGATACGGCCCGCCAGCCCGTCGCGGGGTATTGTATCGATGAGCTCCGCGCCGCGCCGTTTGAGGCCGGCGAGCGCGTCGGCGACATCCGGCGTCTCGAAGCAGAGATGATGCAGTCCCTCACCTCGCCGTTCGAGAAATCGCCCGATGCCGGAGCTCGCGTCGATCGGCTCCAGGAGCTCGATCTCGGTGTCGCCGGCACCGAGGAGCGCCGCCCGCACTCCCTGATCGGCGATCGTCTTCTCCTTCAACAAGGGCAAGCCGAGCACGTCACGGTAGAACCGATAGGCGTCGGCCAATCGCTTCACCACGACACCGACGTGATGAATCCGTCGCATCACCCGAGAATCCTCCTCATCGCACGAAGGCGGCGATGCGCCGGGCGCGGGCGTCACGGATCCGCACGCGATGATTCCTCAACAGTCCGGCCGGAAGCGCGTCGAGCGCGAACCACTCGAGCGCCAGCGTCTCGTCGCAGGTCGTGAGAGTTCCACTACGTACGGCGCACTCGAAGCAGATCGTCACGTAATGCCACACGTTGCCGTCCGGATACCGAACGACTTGCAGGTCGGGATCCGAGTACACGCCGACGAGCCGGCGCGCGACGACGACGAGGCCGGTCTCCTCGCGGACTTCCCGCGCGACGGCCTGGGTCACGGATTCTCCGATCTCGACGGAGCCGCCGGGCAATCCCCATTGGCCGCCGTCCGACCGTTGCTGCAGCAGGATGCGCCGACGACGATCGAAGATGACCGCCGAAGCGCTGACACGCACGCCGAGGGCACGCTCGTGGTCACGCTCGAAGGTGATCACGGCCACACCGTACCGGACGAGCCCGACGTCCGCAACATCAGGCGGCCGTGAACAGGCGCTGGAACTGCTCCCATGGCACGGGCGACGTTCGGCCCACGCTCGCGTTTTCCTCGACGTGCGCGATGGTCTTCATGCCCACGAGCGCCGTGCCCACGCCCGGTGTCGAGCGCACGAACTGCAGCGCGCGCTGCGCGTCGGTGTCGAGCCCCGACAGCGCCGTCGCGAGCTCGGGCGGCAGGCCACGCGACAGCTGCCCTTGCATCATCGACGCGGACGCCATCGTGTACAGCCCGACGTGCTCCGCGGCGCGCAGCATCGGGACCAGGCCCGCGTCGGCCGGCTGGTTGGCGAGCGTGAAGGCCTCCGGCATCGCGAGGTTGTAGGGCAGCTGCACGAAGCGGAAGTGGTGATCGGCGCCGCCGGCATCGCCGGCCGCGGCGAGCACCTCGGCCAACGAAAGGTGGTTCCGCTCCTGTGGTGCCGTACGGAAGCCGTTCCACGTCGCGGCGCCGTACCAGCGGATCCGGCCAGCCTGCACGGCCTCTTCGAGCGCGCCGAAGGCCGAGCGCAGTCGCGTGAGGAACGCGGGGCGCTCGACTTCGTCGAGCTGCGTCTCGGGGTTGTGCACATAGTAGACGTCGATCGTGTCCAGGCCGAGATTGGCTCGGCTGCGCTCGAGCTGGTCGGCGAGAAAGCGTGGCGTCATGCAATGCCACCCGACGACGTCACCGGACCGGACGATGCCTGGCTGCACGTAGGTCGCGCTGAAGTACGCTCGCGGGTCCGCCGGCGCCTCGCCGTCGAAGGCCAGATAACCGCCCTTCGTCGTCACCACGACGTCCTCGCGCGCGACGATGCCGCGGGCGATGCACGCAGCCAGCGCGCGGCCGATCGCGCGCTCGCTGCGTTGATGGCGGTAGTTGATGGCGCTGTCGAGCACGTTGATGCCTCGCTCGAGCGCGCGTGTGATCGCCCGCTCGTACAGCGAGTCCGTCGCCGCGTCCTCGCGCCCGAGATAGGTCCCCAGTCCCAGCGACGAGGCTCGCGCGCCTCCCGGAAATTCCCGGAAGTGCGACGGCACGGTGCGCTCCGTCTGGCTGGCGGCGTAGCGCGCGGTGCCCTCGGCGGTGGCGTGCCCGGCGATCATAGTCGTCCTCGTGTCATCAGCCCTCACGATAGAACAAGAGGATCATCCCGACCGCAGTGAAGCAGCCCCGCCAGACCCAGCCGGGCGCGGGACCGGCGGCCGGCAGTCGGACTTCGAGCCAGCGGCCCCAACCAGCGAAGGCGCCGAGAATGCCGAGCGGCGCGTGCGTGACCTCGGTCAGAAACTCGTCCTTGAGGTTGAACATCGCGTGGGAATGCGTCAGCAACAGGCCGCCGCCGACCGCGCACAGCAGCGGAAACGCATAGCCCCACGGCCGCTCCGGCAGCCGCTCGGTGCGCACCATCCATTCGAAGATGCCGAAGGCGATGATCAGAAGCACGAACGTGCGGTGCTGCAACACGTCGGGAAGCGTCAGGCTCTCCCAGAAGCCCGCGGGGCCGAGGGGCCACGCGCGCGGATCGTTGCGGACGAACAGAAAGGTCGCCAGGCCGAGCAACACGAGCGGCCAGTGGCGAGCCGGCCGCACGCCGACGAAATGCAGGATCGCCAGCCCGCCCATCGTCACGACGAACAGGCCGGCCCAGTGGTGGTTGTACTCCGACCACGCACGCTCCACCGGCTTGCGCTCGATCTGTCGTCCCATCAGTGGATCGGCCGTGCGCAGCAGCTCGTCGATGGGCGGGCTCGTCAGGCGCGGCGCGGTCGGCGTGAACCGCGCGGCGACCTCCGTCACGGTGGCGCGATCGGTCGTGACGTCCACCGCCGGCGGTAGCGACGTCAGCGACGCCGCCGCGAACAGAATGGTGACGCCGAGCCCCAGCTCGACTTCGACGAAGCGGAAGAGCCGGGCCCCCGGCGCCGCCGACGCGCGGCGCGCGACGCGCATGTTGACGTACGCGAGCCCGAGCACCGGCACGAGGAGCGCCACCTTGCTGAGGATCATCACGCCATACGCGGTGCCGACGAATGCGCCCGGATCGCCCACGTATGCAAAGGTCAGCGCGAGGCCGGCCGCCACGATCGCTGTCATCGACCAGAATGCCAGCGTCGAGAATCGGCGGATTGTGGTCGGAACGCTCAACGACGTGTAATCGGGCGTGTCGGAGCCGCGCCGCATCTTGAACAGGCCACCTGCGGTCCAAGCCGTGCTCGCGGTCCCCGC
>Ga0075426_10001042_pt1 | contig 19506 bp, 12 predicted proteins | sample SoiMethybrSBSTD5_FD_75304 | JGI IMG/M metagenome (GOLD analysis project Ga0075426, IMG submission 75304) | Bulk soil microbial communities from a Populus tree surrounding site in Tennessee, USA - Soil MetaG P. TD hybrid SBSTD5 | ecosystem: Environmental > Terrestrial > Soil > Tree plantation...
GGATCACGAGCTTTTCTCCCCCCATCGGGAAACTAATCGCCAGAGGAAATATATAGAAATTCGCGACCGAGTAGTGGCTGATGTGCAACCCGTACGCTTCCACGCCGCGCTCAGGATTGCCAAATGGAAGAAAGGCGAGCTGCGCTCGCCCTGGACGGGGTGAAGCCCCGTCCCCACACGGGCTCAGACGGGACGAAGCCCCGTCTCCACACAAACATCGGGATCGCCCTAAGACGGTGGCTGCAGAAGGCTTGGCGCAACCTTGGGCAAAATCCAGCAGGAAGAACATGTGCTGGCGGGCGGCGCACGATAAGCGCTTTGTGTAAAGGTTGGACACAAGAGCGGGCGGATGGTTTAGCATCGCACCAGGGAATCACGTGCGCGGATTTACGTTTCAGCCTGACAGGATAGGTTGCTTCCGGCTTGCGCAGGACACAAGCACCACCGAGGGTTGCGGAAGCATCGAATAGCATAACCATGGGAGTTCCGCGGAAACAGAGCTGGCCGCTGGCCCTGGCGTTTATTTTTGCCCTGCTGCTGCTCAGCCTGGCCCCGGGCAATGGTGACGGCAAGGTCCGGGTCACCACCTACCACAACAACCCGGCACGGCAGGGCAGCAACGTCCTGGAAAGCATCCTTACGCCCCAAAATGTGAATCCCAGGCAGTTCGGGAAAGTTTTCAGCCACGCGGTGGACGGCTACGTGTACACGCAGCCGCTCTATCTGCCGGATATCCGCGTGCCGCACAAAGGCGTGCACAACATTGTGTTTGTGGCCACGGAACACGACAGCGTTTACGCTTTCGACGCTGATGCCGACGACGGCGACAATGCCCAGCCCTTGTGGCACACCACCTTCGTGGATCCAGCGAAGGGCATTAAACCCGCCCCCGCGCAGGATGTGAACGAATACGGCTGCTCCGACATCGTGCCCGAAATCGGCATTACCGGCACGCCGGTGATTGATGCCAGCGCCGGCATTCTGTACGTGGTGAGTAAATCGGAAGAGAACGGGCAGATGGTGCAGCGTCTGCACGCCTTGGACGTTCGCACAGGTGGGGAGCGGCTGGGCGGGCCGGTGGTGATTTCCGCCGCGGTGCCGGGCACGGGCGCGGCCTCCAGCGGCGGCGTGGTTCGCTTCGACCCCTTGCGCGAGCACCAACGCGCCGGCCTGTTGCTGCAGGATGGCAAGGTTTACATCGCCTGGGCCTCGCATTGCGACGGCTGGCCTTACCACGGCTGGGTGATGGCCTATGACGCCCGCACGTTGCGCCAGGTTGCAGCCTGGAACGCCACTCCCAACGGCGTGGGTGGCGGCATCTGGCAATCGGGCGCTGCGCCCGCTGGCGACGGGCAGGACCTGTTCTTTGCCACCGGGAACGGCGTGTTTGACGCTTTGCCTAAGGGTGGGCTGAATTTCGGCAACACTGTGGTGCGGCTGGGCCTGAGCAAGAGCCGCGAGTTTTCGGTGCGCGACTACTTCACCCCCTATGACCAGGAGGCGCTGAATGCCAGTGACATCGAACCTGGCTCCGGTGGCGTGGTGCTTTTGCCCAAGCTGAGCGCTCTGCAGGGCAGACAGTTGATGGTGGTTACGGGCAAGTCGGGAACCATTTACCTGCTGGACGCCGCCCACATGGGCAAGTTCCACCCGACCGGCGATACCGGCGTGCTGCAATCCATCCCGCTGGCTAGCGCGGGAGTGTGGGGCACACCCGCGTGGTGGAACGGCAGCCTCTACGTGGGCGGCACCTGGGACACGCTGAAGGCATTCAAATTCGATGCCGAGAGCAGCAATTTCCGGGCGGTGCCGGAATCGCAATCGTCCACGACGTTCCAGTTTCCCGGGCCGACGCCCTCAATTTCAGCTAATGGCAATCATAACGGGATTGTGTGGATCATCCAGGCTGATGGCTACGTGGATGGCAGCCCCGAGATTCTGCGCGCCTACGATGCCACCGACCTAACCCGGGAGCTCTACGACAGCACGCAGAACGCGCAGCGCGACAACGCCGGCGGGGCAGTCAAGTTCGCTGTGCCCACCATCGCCAACGGCAAGGTCTACGTGGGCGCAAAGGGACAGCTCAGTGTTTACGGGTTGCGCTAGCTCGGCATAAGTCGGGGTCTCGAATTGTCCCCGGACTGAAGTCCGGGGCTTGCGCACCCCAAGTGCTGGAAAGCTTCCACCGGGGCTAAAGCCCGGGGTTCTTGATGCTGATTTTTCGCAGGGCTGAAGCCCTGCGCTTCCACACTTCTCAGACGAACAACACTATTAACCACCCGGAAGCTCCGGACCGAAGGTCCGGGGCTTTCACATTCCACGCCGAGCAAGCAGGGCATCTTAACGTCCCCCTGCGGCTGCACGGGTTTGTTCCGGAGGCTGACTGGCCAGCAGGATCATGGTTTCCAGCGTGCGCGGGCGCTCGGCTTCGGTAACGATCAGGTAACGCTGCTTGCCTTGGGGATCGGGCGTGAACTTTGTTGCCCCATCGGGAAGGACCGTGATCTTGCCGGGAGGGGAGAGGTCGAAGAACCCGTGGTCCGGCCATACCGCGTAGAGAGCAGCGGTCAAGTCCCAGGTAGGGCGATCATAGGGCATCTTCATCAGCAGGCGATAGCCCTCGGCGACGGGGTGGTCGGGCACATAGGCGAAGTCGTGTTCGATGCTGGTGGCGGGGAAGAGCATGGCGAGGCCGACTTCGAAGCCGCTGACCACGATGGGACTGGGCCATTCGGCAAAGAGTTGTTTGGCTGCAGGCACATCGGTTTCCACGTTGAATTCGGGCTTGGTGGAGACGTAGTTTCCCGCCATCGCGACGAGCAGGCGCACCTTCTTCGCTGCCAGTTCACGGCCGCTAAGCGGGCTGGTGCTGTCGGCAGGTGACTCGAGCAGGCGCGCCAGGTTGGTGCTGAAGCCGGTCTGCACGATGACCACACTGCCGTCGGGCTGCTGCGCCAAAATTTTTCGCAGCAGGGAAACGGCTTCGGGAGCCTGGCTACCGTCGGTAATTTTGTGGGGGTAAACGTAGCTGCCGTCCGGCCGCTTGCGGTCCGAAGGCCCCTGAATCATGGGATTGCTTTCCGGCGTCTTGCCGTTATGCACCATCCCGATGGGAATGTCGGGGAGGCCATAAAACGTGTTGATGAGATCCACGTAGGGGGCGGCCCAGCGATTGTCCTTGGTAATGGTAACGGCCAGCAGTTTGGCCTCGCCGCGGCTCTCGAGTGCGTGCAGCATGGCCAGGGCCAGGGCGTCGTCAATGTCATTGCCCATGTCCGTATCGAAAATGATGCGTACCGGCTGGGCGGCAGCCAGGGAAGAGAAAGCAAGCATGAGGAGAATGATGAGCGCCCTGCGCGATTTCACGGGCTTTGTTCCTTTGCACCTGGGGAGCACTAGGATGACATATTTCGCCGTGCCGCGCACACATAGGGCGCTTTGCCCCGGCTGCACAGGCGAAGGCGCTTGTGCCCACACAATTGCGTAGCTGTGGATATTTGGGTGTCGCCGTGGCTAGTGCAGGTGGGTAGAATGGAAGTAACGAAATCCCATTAGAAGCAGCTTCCAGAGCGCATGGCCGAACAGTTCATCCATCTTCACCTGCACACCGATTACTCGCTGCTGGACGGCGCCTGCGACGTGCACAAACTAGTGGACCGGGTGCATGCGCTGGGCATGCCGGCGGTGGCCATGACCGACCACGGCAACATCTTCGGCGCGGTGGATTTTTTTAATGCCGCCACCAAGGCCGGGGTCAAGCCGATTATCGGCTGCGAGGTCTACGTCTGCAAAAAAGACGACCACCGTACCGACCGCACGCCGCCCGAAGGCGACACCTATAACCACCTGCTGCTGCTGGCGGAAAACGAGGAAGGCTACCGCAACCTGGCCAAGATCACCTCGGAAGCATCGCTGCATGGTTTCTATTACAAGCCGCGCATCAGCAAGAAGTTCCTGGCCGAGCACGGGCAGGGGCTCATCGGCCTTTCCGGCTGCCTGAAGGGGGAAGTTTGCGAGCGGCTGACGGAAGGGAAGTACGAAGAGGCAAAGAAGGCGGCCGCCTTCTACCGGGAAATTTTCGGCCCGCAGAACTTCTTCATCGAGATCCAGGACCAGGGTCTGGAGATGGAACGGCGCATCCACAAGGACCTGTTCCGCCTGGGCCAGGAGTTGCGCACGCCGCTGGTGGCGACGAACGACAGCCACTACCTGTGCGAGGAAGACGCCCACGCGCAGGACGTGATGGTGTGCATCCAGACGGGGAAGTCCATCCAGGACACCAACCGGATGAAGTTCCAGGGCAACCAGTTCTACGTCAAGAACTACGACGAGATGTACCAGGTATTCAAAGATGCGCCCGACGTGCTGACGCAAACGCTGGCCATCGCGGAGCGCTGCAACCTGCGCCTGGAGAAGATCAGCCATCCCTTTCCGCGTTTTGACGTGCCCGAAGGCGAAACGCTTGATACATATTTCGAGAAAATTGCGCGCCAGGGCTTCGCGCGGCGGGCAGAGTCGCTGCGCCCGCTTGAGGCTCAGGGACGGCTGAAGCATCCGCTCAGCGAATACGACCAACGCCTGTCGCGCGAGATCGCCATCATCCAGCAGATGAAGTTTGCCGGGTATTTCCTGATTGTGTGGGATTTTATCCGCTACGCCAAGGAGAACCATATTCCCGTGGGGCCGGGGCGCGGCTCGGCGGCGGGCTCGCTGGTCTCCTATGCCATGGGCATTACCGACATTGATCCGCTGCAGCATGACCTGTTGTTCGAGCGCTTCCTCAATCCGGAACGCGTCTCCATGCCCGATATTGATATTGACTTCTGCATGAACCGGCGGGGCGAGGTCATCAACTACGTCACCCAGAAGTACGGGCGGGAGAACGTGGCCCAGATCATCACCTTCGGGACGATGGCGGCTAAGGCAGCCATCAAGGATGTGGGCCGGGCGATGGAGATTCCTTACGCCGAAGTGGACCGGATCGCCAAGATGGTGCCCACCACGCTAAATATCACCATCAATAAGGCGCTGGAAGATTCGCCGCCGCTGAAAACGGCTTACGACAGCGATGGCCAGGTGAAGCAACTGATTGATACGGCCAAGAAGCTGGAAGGGCTGGTGCGCAACTCGGGGGTGCACGCGGCTGGGGTGGTGATTTCGCCGCGGCCGCTGATCGAACTGGTGCCGCTGCACAAGACCAAGAACGACGAAATTGTCACCGCCTTCGACATGACGGCGATCGAGAAACTGGGCCTGCTGAAGATGGACTTCCTCGGGCTGACCACGCTCACCATTCTCGACGACGCGCTCAAGCTGATCGCGCAAACCCGCGGGCAGAAGTTGACCCTGGACGACATCCCCCTGGAGGACAACGAAACCTACGAGAAGGTCTTCCACAAAGGGCTGACTTCGGGCGTGTTCCAGTTTGAATCGCACGGCATGCGGGACGTGCTGCGCCGCTACCAGCCCAACTCCATCCAGGACCTGACCGCGCTGAACGCGCTTTACCGCCCAGGACCCATTCAGGGCGGCATGATTGATGACTTCATTGACCGCAAGCACGGGCGCAAGAAGATCGAGTACGAACTGCCGGAGCTGGAAGAAAACCTGAAGGAGACGCTGGGCGTCATCGTCTACCAGGAACAGGTGATGCAGATCGCCAACCGGCTGGCGGGGTACTCCCTGGGAGAAGCCGACCTGCTGCGGCGGGCCATGGGCAAGAAGAAAGCGGAGGAAATGGCCAAGCAGCGGGAGCGCTTTGTGGAGGGCGCCACCCAGCGAGGTTTCCCGCAGAAGAAGATCGAAAAGATTTTCGATTTGATGGAGCAGTTTGCCGGGTACGGCTTCAACAAGTCGCACTCGGCGGCTTACGCGCTGCTGGCCTACCACACCGCCTATTTGAAGACGCATTATCCAGTGGAGTTCATGGCGGCCCTGCTCACCTCGGTGACCGGCAATACCGATGAAGTGGTGAAGTACATCAACGAATGCCGCGAGATGGGCATCGCGGTGGAGGCGCCGGACATCCACGTGAGCGACGCCAACTTTACGCCTCACGGCAGCGCCATCCGCTTCGGATTGGCGGCGGTAAAAAACGTAGGCCACAATGCCATTGAATCCATTGTGGCGGCGCGTAAACAGCTGGGCCGCTTCCAGACCCTTTACCAGTTCTGCGAGAAGGTGGACCTGCGGCTGCTCAACAAACGGGTGCTGGAGTCGCTGATCAAGAGCGGGGCCATGGATTCGCTGGGGAGGCGGGCGCAGCTGATGGAGGTGCTGGACAAAGCTATGGAGCGCGCGGCTAAGGCACAGCGCGACGCCGAATCCGGCCAGCACGGGTTGTTTGGCGTGTTCCAGCAGGAGCATGAGCACGCCCACAACGATCACCTGCCCGAGGTGCCGGACTGGGATGAACACCAGCGCCTGGCTGCCGAGAAGGAGATCCTGGGCTTCTTCATCACCGGCCACCCGCTGGAGAAATACCGCGACAAACTACGGGATCTGAACGCGCGCACCGGGGAAGAGGTCGGGCAAATGAAGTATTCCACCGCCAAGGACGAGGAGATCTGCATTGGTGGCATCATCGCCAATGTGCGGGTGCTCAAGTCAAAGAGGGGCGACCTCTATGCCCAGGCCACGCTGGAAGACATGACCGGCTCACTCGACATGCTGGTGTTTCCTGATGCCTATAAGCGCCTGGGAGAGCGGGTGAAGCTGGAAGTGCCGGTGCTGGTCCGCTGCGGGGTGCGGGTAGAGGAAGGTGCGAACCCCAAGCTGACGGTCAGCGAAATTCTGCCGCTGGAGGACGTCCGGCCCAAGCTGGCCAACCACCTGCGCATCCGCATTCCGCTGGAAACGGCGAGCGAAGCCACGGTGGACAGACTGTACGCGCTGTGCAGCGAACGCAAAGGGGCGGCGAAGGTATTGTTTGACGTGGAACGCCAGGGCGACTTCATGGTGGTGATGGAGGCCGAAGGCTATAATGTCCAACCAGACCGCAGCTTCATTGACCGCGTGGAGGAGCTCTGCGGCCGTGGCAGCGTGCGGGTTATCGATTGAAGCGAGTGGCAGTCACGACGAAACACGGCGGAGCGGGCACGGGAACGGCGCGGGCGCGGGAGGGCAGCGACGGCGTGTTTGCCGTCTCTGAGTTTTTGCTTTCCATGGTGGAGTCATTGTGGGCAGCGTCGCTGGACGGCCGGCAGGACAAGATGGAATCGGCGATTAAGGCACAACACGAGCTGGAACGAATCGAGCAGCAGATCGAACAGCTGGAGTCGCTGGCCGGTGATAACCAGGCGGCGCACCGCAAGTTGCAGCAGCTGCACGAACGTGTGAACGCGCTGCGGCTGCAGATTTACGCTCATCTCAACGCCTGGGAAAAGACGGAGCTGGCGCGGCATCCGCAACGCCCTTACCTGCTGGACTACGTGGAGCGGATTTTCACCGATTGGAGCGAGCTGCACGGCGACCGCGCTTTCGGCGACGATCCCGCGATTATTTGCGGCATGGCCCGGTTCCACGGCGACGAGGTGCTGGTGCTGGGACACCAGAAAGCGCGTGACACCAAGCAGAAGGTTTATCGGAATTTCGGCATGCCCAACCCGGAGGGGTATCGCAAGGCTCTGCGCGCCATGCATGTGGCGGAAAAGTTCGGGCGGCCGATTTTCACTTTTGTGGACACGCCCGGCGCCTACCCCGGGTTGGGAGCGGAGGAGCGGGGGCAGGCGGAGGCGATCGCCCGCAATCTCCGCGAAATGGCGCGCCTGAAGGTTCCCATCGTGACCACCATCACGGGAGAAGGGGGCAGCGGAGGTGCGCTGGCCATTGCGGTGGCCGACCGCGTGCTCATGATGGAAAACGCCATCTACTCGGTAATTTCGCCCGAGGGCTGCGCTTCCATCATGTGGCGGGACGCAGGCAAGAAGGAACTGGCCGCGCAGGCGCTGCGCATTACCGCCTCCGACTTGCGCGAGCTGGGCTGCGTAGATGAGATTGTGGCGGAGCCCGAAGGCGGTGCCCACCGCGACCACGATGCCGCGGCCGCGCTGCTGGATGCGGCCCTGCAGAGAAACTACTGTGCGCTGAAAAAAATTCCTGCTCCGGAAATAGTCGCTACACGATACAATAAGTTCCGCCAGATGGCGCAGTTCTTCCACGAAGAATAGCGTCCGGGGCGGTTACCAGTCCTGTTCTCCCGCCGGGCTCGACTTTACCGCCATCCAAAGCGGTTTGTATAATAAAGAGTTTCCCCATCAATGCGAAACCCACTCCAGTCCAGCAGAGGGCACAAGGATAGGACCCCATGGCCACCACTGATGTAGCAATCCAGCACGCCGGGCGACCGGCCAGCAAACCCATTGTCAACGACATGAGCATCCAGGTAGCGACCGTGAACGGCTCGGGTTCGCAGAGCTCCAACACGGTGCTGCTGCGCACCATTTTCCAGATGGGAGTTCCGGTCTCGGGCAAGAACCTGTTTCCTTCCAACATCGCCGGCCTGCCCACCTGGTACACCATCCGCGCCAACAAGGACGGCTACATCGCGCGCAAAAAGGAAATTGATTTGCTGGTGGCGATGAACCCGGAAACCGCTCAGGAAGACGTCCTCTCGCTGGGCGATGGCGCGGTGGTGCTGTACGACGAACCGCTCAACCTGCGCAGCCTGCGCCAGGATCTGATCTTTTATTCCGTCCCTTACGACAAGCTGGTGGCTACGGTGTGCCCGGAAGCCAAGCTGCGCAAGCTGGTGAAGAACATGGTTTACGTGGGCGTGGTGGCGCGCCTGCTCAACCTGGACATGGCGGAAGTAGAAAAGGCCATCCGCAAACAGTTTGCCCGCAAGGTGAAGGCGGCGGAGCTGAACCTGGCGGCGGCCCGCGCCGGGTACGATTACGCGGTGGCCAGCCTGACCAAGCAGGACCCCTACCGCATCGAGCGCATGGACAAGAACAAGGGCAAGATCATCATTGATGGCAACTCCGCCTCCGCCCTGGGCTGCATGTTCGCCGGCGTCACGGTGGTCACCTGGTATCCGATTACGCCTTCCTCCTCGCTGGTGGAAACGCTGATCGACTACATGAAGGAATACCGCATTGGGCCCGATGGCAAGGCGACATTCGCCATTGTGCAGGCGGAAGACGAACTGGCCGCGATCGGCATGGTGATCGGCGCGGGCTGGGCGGGTGCCCGTTCCATGACCGCCACCGCCGGCCCGGGTATTTCGCTGATGGCGGAATTCGCCGGGCTGGCCTACTACGTGGAGGTCCCTGCGGTCATCTGGGATATCCAGCGCGTGGGGCCGTCCACCGGGCTGCCGACCCGCACCTCGCAGGGCGACGTGCTCTCCACCGCATTCCTCTCCCATGGCGACACCAAACATATTCTGCTGTTCCCCTCGTCGCCGCACGAGTGCTTCAAATTCGCGGGGGAGGCGTTTGATTTGGCGGAGCAGTTCCAGACGCCGGTGTTCGTGCTCTCTGATCTTGATCTGGGCATGAACAACTGGATGTCAGAGCCCTTCGACTACCCGGAGAAGCCTATCCAGCGCGGTAAGGTGCTGAGCAAGGAAGACCTGGAGCGGCTGGGCGGCTTCCAGCGCTACAAGGATGTGGATGGCGACGGCATACCTTACCGGACGCTGCCGGGCACGGAGCATCCGGCGGCGGCCTGGTTCGCACGCGGCAGCGGCCACAACGAAAAGTCGCAATACAGCGAGCGGCCGGACGACTTCGAACACAACATGGAACGCATCAACCGGAAGTTTGAAACGGCGCGTTCCCATGTGCCGCGGCCCGAGGTACACACCGGCAAGTCCAAGATCGGCATCATTGCCTACGGCACCTCGCACTGGGCTATTACGGAGAGCCTCGATCAGTTGCGCGGCGAGTACAGCATGGAAGCCGATTACCTGCGGGTGCGGGCCTATCCATTTACGCGCGAAGTGCACGACTTCATTGAGAAGCACGAGCGCGTGTACGTGGTGGAGCAGAACCGCGATGCGCAGCTGCTGTCGCTGCTCAAGCTGGACGTGTCGCCGGAGCGCATCACCCGCCTGCGCAGCATCGCGCACATCCATGGGCTGCCTCTGGATGCGCGTTCGGTAACTGACGAGATCATGACCATGGAGGGTAAGTAAATGGCGAGCACATCAACTCCGACGCCCAAGACCAACCGGATTGGGTTGAGCGTTATGGAATACAAGGGCGGCAAGACTACGCTATGCGCCGGCTGCGGCCACAATGCCATCTCCGAGCGCATTCTGGAGGCCATGTACGAAATGGGGGTGCAACCGGAGCGCCTGGCCAAGCTGAGCGGCATCGGGTGCTCATCCAAGAGCCCGGCTTATTTCATGAACCGCTCCCACAGCTTCAACGCAGTCCACGGACGCATGCCCTCCGTGGCCACCGGCGCGGTGCTGGCTAATCGCAACCTGCTGGCGTTGGGCGTGAGCGGCGACGGTGACACCGCCTCCATCGGCATGGGGCAATTCATTCACCTCATGCGGCGGAACCTTCCCATCATTTACATCATTGAAGATAACGGCGTGTACGGACTGACCAAGGGCCAGTTCTCCGCCACCGCCGATGTCGGGTCCAAGCTGAAGACAGGCGTGGTGAACGACCTCCCTGCCATCGACACTTGCGTGCTAGCCATCCAGTTGGGTGCCACGTTTGTGGGACGCTCTTTTTCCGGCGACAAGAAGCAGCTTTCGGCCATGATGAAGGCTGCCATCGCCCATCGTGGCACGGTGATGCTGGACGTGATTTCGCCGTGCGTGACCTTTAACGATCACGAGGGCTCCACTAAGTCGTACAAGTACATGAAGGACCACGACGAGCCGCTGCACGAAGTGAACTTCGTGCCTGCGTTCGAGGACATCAGCGTGGATTACGATCCCGGCACCACCGTGGACGTGACCATGCACGATGGCTCGCAGCTGCACTTGCGCAAGCTGGAAGAGGATTACGACCCCACCCACCGCATTGGCGCCATCACCCGCCTCCTCGAAGCGCACGAGAAGAATGAAGTCCTGACCGGAGTGCTCTACGTCAACACCAAGGCGCCCAACTTCATTGACCTGGTGAATATGACGGACAAGCCGCTGGCCACGCTGCCGCAGGAGGTTACGCGTCCCAGCCGCAAAGTGCTGGAAGAGTGTATGGAAGAGTTGCGGTAAAGGACAGTTCGCACTTAGGCCCTCGACAACGAGGGTCTTTCGTTTTAGGTGGGAAGAGTTCACGTGGCCGACGAAGTCGAAATCAAATTCGTGGTTGAAGACATCGCCGCGCTCGAAGATAAGCTGCGCGCCCTGGGATTTCACCAGCAGACTTCCCGCACACACGAATTCAACACGCTTTACGACACAGCCAAAGGCCAATTGCGCAAAAGCGCACAACTGCTGCGATTACGCCAGTATGGGGACGCGTGGACGCTCACCCACAAGGCACGCGGAAAAAAAGGGATACACAAGACGAGGGTTGAAACGGAGACTGAAGTGGCCAATGGCGAGAACATGCAGGCCATCCTGCTGGCCCTGGGCTACTTACCTTCGTTCCAGTACGAGAAGTTTCGCGCCGAATGGAAGGATGCGGAGGGGCACGTGGTGGTGGATGAGACGCCCATCGGCAACCTGGCAGAAATCGAAGGACCGCCGGAGTGGATTGATAGCACCGCCGAGCGGTTAGGTGTGTCCCCGGAGCAATACATTACAAAGAACTACGCGGAATTGTTCCTGGACTGGAAGCAGCGCACCCGCAGTTCCGCTCGAGCCATGACCTTCACCGAGTGCGGCACTCCCGCGCGTAAGTAAAGATCAAACCGGAGTTCGCGGAGAACTCCATTCTTTCGCCCCTACCGGGCTTCACTCATGGGCCATTCCTACCCACGGCTTACGCCGTGGGCTAGATTCTTGCGCCCCTTGGCGGCTGGGCTCACGCTTACGTCCAGGTATGTAAAGAAATGTAACAGCGGCTTTACAGTTCTTTACCCCATTTAACTGTCTTTTTACATCGTTTTCGGGCAGGTCGTGTTTCTATGGATGGGAGCAGCAGAGGTTTCGAGCTGCCTTAATCAACCTATGACATCCCCCACATTAAGCGCGGAAAGAGAATTCATAGACCTAATCGCTGACGAGCTGGCCAGCGGAGTACATGCAGCGGTGCGGCGCTGGATGGCCGAGATCGAGCAGGTGCTTGGGAGTGACCTGAGCGACGCCGCAAAGCTGTTGCGGATTCGCGACATAGCCGCGCAGGCGGGCTGTAACTCGTTGAAAGAACACGGCCGGATTGTCTAGGACCGAACCTTTACCGGACTCGCAGAAATCTTAAGCAGAAATCTTAATGAGAGCCGCCATCCTGCGCCATAAACGGCTACAATTGCAGCTAGCAAAGTGAGATACTCTGGTCCCGCCCTCCCAGCCAGCAAGCCCATGGTGTGTGGGTGCATCGTAGCCAACTAGTGTGACGCCCAGAACGGAAATCCCGCCCGAGGAACCCCGTACCGAGTATGTGCTCAACGGCGGCCCCGAGGACACACCTTCTGATTACGAAATAAACCTGCTGCCACCGCCCACCTTGAACCGGGCGTGGTGGCGGACGCTGGCCTCCAGCCTGCGCGATCGTGTCGCTCCTGAAAATCTGCCGCCGCTCGAACTGACTTCCCACCCCGTGGACTTGGGCATGTTGCCCGGGGACATGCTGACCCTGCCCTGGTATCGCACCGTTTTCACGAACCTGGGCAACGTGATCACGCCGGAGACGCTGGCGCCGCTGGAACTGGAATCGCGCCCTGTGGACGTGGGCGAACTCATAGCCGACCGCATGAGCCATCCCTGGTTCAGCTCGTTGTGGCAGAGCGTGCGCGATGGCATTCATCCGGAACAGCTGCCGCCGTTGGAGATGACCTCGCAGCCGGTGGACCCATACGTGGCGTCGGAAAAAATTCTGCGGGCGCCGCACTGGTCCTCTCTGATTGACACACCCAAGGTGTTCCTGCCCGATGAACCCCAGGCCGATTATGCCCGGCCGGGAGTACCGGGTGCGCCACCAGCGCCGCCGCGTAAACCGATTCGCGTGGACATTGACTTCACCCACGTAATGGTGAGTCAACTGAAGGACGACCTGTCCCGCTCGCGGCTGCGGGAAGCGTTCTGGATGTCGGTGACGGCGCACCTGCTGATCGCGATTTTGTTGGTGGTAGCGCCCAAGTATCTGCCGGGCTATAGGAAGGGAGTGGCGCTGATTTCGGCGGCCGACCTGATGCGCAGCAAGCAGGTGACCTTCCTGGAGGTGCCGCCGGATCTGGAGAAGAACATCGCCAAACCCAATACCAATGTTCTTTCCGATAAGAACCGGATCGCGCAGTCACGCAATCCTGTGATTGACAAAAAGACCCTGGAACGGCTGCGGGACATGCGGCGTGCGGGGGCTCCGGGCGCAGCAGCACCGATGGCGCAGCCCAGCCCGGCGGTTCCAGCGCAGCCGCAGCAAATGGCACAGGCTCAGCCCTCGCCTAATCCGGCGGGAGGAGGGGCGCCCGCCCAGAGTACACCGCAACAATCGCAGCTGCCGTTACCGGCGCAGCAGGCGCGCAAGGGGCCGAACCCTTTCCAGCAGCCGATGTCGGCGGGCGCGGCGATCCAGCAGGCGACGCGGGAAGCGGCCTCGGCGCGGGGCAGCTTTGGCGGCGGCGAGGGCGGCGATTACGGCCTGGGCACCGGCCCGCATAGCGGAGTCAAGAGCAACCTGGAAATTCTGAGCGACACGCAGGGCGTGAACTTCGGTCCTTACCTGAGCCGGATCGTGCACGTGGTGCGCCTTAACTGGTACAACTTGATCCCCGAAATTGCGCGACCGCCGCTGCTGAAGAAGGGCAAGGTATCCATCCAGTTCGCCATCATGCCCAACGGCAGCGTGACGGGCATGCAGCTGGTGAGTACTTCCGGCGATGTTTCGCTGGACCGCGGCGCCTGGGGCGGCATCACCGCGTCCAATCCGTTTGAGCCCCTGCCGCAGGAATTCCACGGCCCCTACCTGGCCCTGCGTTTCAATTTCTACTACAACCCCGACAAGAACGACTTGCAGTAGCGGCCAGCCCCACGCGTCAGCAATTGTGTTGCTGAGCGCGCGAGGGGTTTCGGGCCGAAAAAGGTTCGGAACGGCGTCTTGCTGCGGAAGACGAACGCGGCGGTGCCGCGCGCCGCCTCAAGAGACGAGTTGCTTATTCGAACCGCAGAGCCTCAATGGGATTGACGCGGGTAGCGCGCCGGGCGGGAATCCAGACGGCCAGCAGCGCGACCAAGCTGAGCAGAAGCGGAGTTGCGATGAAGGCGGCAGGATCCCAGGCTTTGACTCCAAAAAGGAGACTGCTGAGGAAGTGAGTGAGCCACAAAGCCCCGCCGATGCCGATGACCACGCCGATTACGGCAAGCACCATGCCCTGGCGGATGACCATATTGCGTAGGTTAGAGGCTTGGGCGCCAAGAGCCATGCGAATGCCGAGCTCCTGAGTGCGTTGCTGTACGGAGTAGGCCATGAGCCCATAGATGCCGATGGCCGCCATGAGCAGCGCGGAGGAACCGAAAATGGTGAGCAGGAGCATGTTAAAACGCTGGCGGGTGGTGGTGAGAACAACTATTTCATCCATGGTGCGAATGTGGGCGATGGCCAGGCCTCCGCTGGCGTCGCGTAGGGCGACGGAGATGGGCTTGACCAGGGTGTGAGGCTGCACGCGAGTGCGGACGATCCACCAGAGCGGCGTGATGCGGGAGTTGAGCGCGGTGACTTGGTCCGGCATCTGAGCGATGGGGATGTACATGGTGGGATAGGGCTCCTGATCCAGGCCGCCGTCGTGCACATCGCCGGCCACCCCGATGATCTGGCGTGCAGGTTCGACAAACACCGGACCCATGTTGGGGCCGATGAGCAGCCGGTCTTTCAGCGGGTCGCCCTTGGGCCAATATTTTCTGGCCATGGCTTCATTGATGATCACGACTCCGGGGGCGGCGCCGTTGTCCTGCTCGTTGAAGTTGCGGCCACGCAGGATGGGGACTCTAAAAGTATCGAAGTAGCTCCAGGAAACGGGGAAGTAGCCGCCGCCCCCGGTAGAAGGGTCCTTGCCCTTGAGCCGGCCGACCACGTCAAAGGGCAAGCCAAAGCCGCCTTGCAAGGGCAGGCAGCACGCAGCGGCCGCGCCGGCAACACCGGGAATGGCGTCCAGGCGCTCGGTTCCATCGCGAATAATCTGTGCCACGCCGGCGGTTTTCTGGAAGCGCTCCCCGCCGATCGACATCGCCATGGTGAGAACGTTGTGAGTATCAAAGCCGGGATCCACGGCCTGGAGCTTCATGAAAGTGCGGATGAGAAGGGCGGCACCGACGACGAGGACCAGCGCGAGCGCCACTTCACTCACCACCAGAACGGAGCGAACGTTCCCGGTGCGTGAGCCGCCGCTGGAGCGGGTGCTGCTCTCGTTGATAGCCGAGGCAAGATTGGTGCGGGAGACGATGATTGCCGGTATGAGACCGAAGAGGATTCCGGTAAGCACGGAGACGCCGAAAGTGAAGAGCAGGACATTGTGATCAAGTGCGACCGCCGCGCCATTTTCGCCGATGCGTGGGATGTTGACTCCGGGATTGATGACCAACAGGAGACGGACCCCGATAAAGCCGAGCGCGAGACCGAGCAGGCCGCCGCTGAGGGAGACAGCCAAGCTTTCGGTAAGCAGCTGGCGGATGATGTGGCTGCGGCTGGCGCCCAGGGCGGAGCGGGTCGCGAGCTCGCGCCTTCTGCCGGTGGCGCGGATGAGCAGAAGGTTGGCTACGTTTGCGCAGGCGATGAGCAGCACGAAGGTGACGGCCCCCAGAAGGACGAGAAGAGACGTACGAGTGTCGCCGACAATCGCTTGCTCAAGTGGAATCAAGCTGAAACCGGTCTGCGGGCCCATGCTGCCGGGATAAGTACGGCGGAACTGATCAACCGCGAGCTTCAGCCGGGCGGCAGCCATGGGCAGGGTGATGCCAGGTTTGAGGCGCGCCGCGACCACGAAGTAGTTGGCCATGTCCTGGGAGGTCAGATCAAACTGGTAGGGTAACCACAGATCGCCCGCAGGTTCGGTGATGAAGCCGCGTCCGATAACGCCCACCACCTGGTAGGCCTGCCCATCGAGCTGGATGTTTGTGCCGACAATATTGGGATTGCCGCCGAAGCGGCGCTTCCAGAGACCGTAACTGAGGACGACGACCTGGCCGCCATGCGGGCTGTCTTCGGCAGCGGTGAAAGTGCGGCCTGCCAGAATGGGCGCGCCGAACAGGCGAAAATAATCGGCGGTGACGTGAATGCCCTGCACCTGCTCGGGTTCGGCTCCGCCGGTGAGGTTAAGCCCGGAACCGCCCTGGTCGTAGCCCGCGACGTACTGGAAGATGCTGGACTGCTGATGCCAGACATTGAACTTGGGAACGTTGGAACCGTAATTTGTTCCCTCCGGGCCGGTCTCCGTGAGTTGCACCAGGGATTGCGGGTCGGGATAAGGAAGCGGTTTCAACAGCACGCTGTTGATGACCGAAAAAACCGCGGTGTTGGCGCCAATGCCTACCGCGATGACGATGATGGCTATGGCGGTAAACCCGGGCATTTTGGCCAGCGAGCGCAGAGCGAAGCGAAGATCGCGCCAGGCATCTTCGATCCAAAGCCACGATGACGATTGCTCCCCCTGATTGCGCACGCTGTCCGGGTCGGGCGTTGGTTTACCGATCATCATCCCAGTCTCGTTAGTCTATGCGCAGGGTACTATACTCCGGTCCCAGGGCAAGCAGACACCGGCAGCATGCCAATGGTTCCTGAATATCGGTTATGAAAAGACCTTTCGGCGGCGGCCACACACGAAATCGGGGGCTGGGAGATCCACATTTCTCAAGAGAGCTGGCCAGACTCTACGAGGATGACGCGGTACTAGCGATTAATAAGCCCGCGGGGCTGGCGGCGGTGCCAGTAAAGGGTTCGGGCGCGGTTTCAGCGTGGTCGCTAATAACGGGGGAACTCAGGAAAACAAAACAGCGAGCCTTTGTGGTGCACCGGATTGACCGTTTTACGTCGGGAATTCTACTGTTTGCAAAAACCGAACGGGACCGGAATGCGCTGGTGCAGCAGTTTCTGGAGCACACGCCGGTGAGGCAGTATGTGGCGGTGGTGCGGGGACATCTGGCGGCTGACCAAGGAACGCTGGTGCATTATTTTCGGCGGGAGGGAATGTTTCAAACACTGAGCACCGGGGGCGATCGGAGAGCGGCTCGGGCGGAGCTTCGATATGCGGTAGAACGCCGGTTACGGGGTGCGTCCCTGCTGCGGGTTACGCTTGCCACTGGGCTGCAAAACCAGATCCGGGTGCAGCTTTCGGCCATTGGCCATCCTGTGATTGGGGACAGGAAGTACCACCCGGAGGAAGCCTCGGAGCGGCGGATTGGGCGGGTGGCTCTTCATGCTGCGCACCTTCAATTTCTTCATCCGCGTACGAGAGAGCGCGTTTCACTGGACTGCGAGCCGCCGGGGGATTTTCAGGCGCTGGTTCGGGCACTGTCGCCGCGGCCACATTCACGAGGATCGAACTGAAGACCAAGTTTTTAGGATCGCGGGATGAGAAAAGCAAAATTAAACAAGCGTGCTTCCGCGGTGCAAAGCAAACCGCATCCGAGAGACGTTGATGAATATCTGGCCATGGTCCCGGAACCTGCGCGGAGCACCTTGAATCGGGTGCGCGCGGCAATTCGCGCGGAAGCGCCATCGGACGCAACTGAGGTCATCAGCTACGGCATTCCTGCGTTTAAGTACAAGAGAGTGCTGGTGTGGTTCGCCGCCTTCCGGGATCATTGCAGTCTGTTTCCCACAGCCGAAGTCATCGAAATGTTCAAAGAAGAGCTCAAGGGTTACACCATCTCCAAAGGAACAATCCATTTTCCCACGGACAAGCCGCTGCCCACTGCACTGGTCAGGAAAATGGTAAGGGCGCGAGTGGCGCAGAATGAAAGCAAGAAGCGGTAAAGTTGTCTGAGGCGAGCCCAGGCCTCACCCGCTATTGCAGCTTGGCGTATTCCGCTTTGGCCGCCTTGAGGACGGGAAGGTCGGGGTCGGCATTCTTCCACATGGCAAAGAGATCCTGATAGGCAGTGCGGGCGCTGGGAACGTCATGCTGGGCTGCCAGGGCACGGGCCAAACCGAGTTGCGCCAAAGGGTAATAAATGGAGAAAGGCGCGAGGGAGCGTCGGTTGAGAAACTTGCGGAACTCCGAGGCTGCATTGGCAGCATCGCTGCTGGCCAAGTACGCCTGACCGCGCAGCACATGGGTATTGAAAAATTGGAAGCCGTCTTCGTAGGGCTGAGTCGTGGCCAGGGTCTGCACCGCGGCAGCGGCTTTGCCCTGGTGGAGCTGCAGCCGGGCCTCAATGCGAGGCGCGACCACCTTCTGCAAGAAGGTATCGTCGGGACGTCCTTTACCGGCTTCGGCCAGTAGCGACTCCGCCTTCTGATCCTGGGCGGCGGCCGAGGCGGCATCAGCAACGTCCCCCAGAAAAGTGGGGTCGCGTGACAAGGCCAGGGCGGCATCAATCTGTTCGCTGGCGCGGGCGGGATAACCAAATGCGGCTTCGGTGGTGGCCTCGTCTATGAGCTGGTTGGCGGCGAAATCTGGCATATTCATGCCCTTGGCCCGCTCCACCACGCGCGCTCTCAACAGCCGCACCTGACCCAACTGTCCCAGGGCCCCGGCGTGTTCCGCTTGCTGGCCGAGAACCCGCAACTCGCCTTCCGGGCTGGCTTGCGCCAATTGCTCCAGGTGAGCCGCGCCGGCGCTGTCTCCCCGCAGGATGGCGGAGCGGGCGAGATCAACGTAAAGCCCGGTGCCGGTGATCTTCCGCTGCTGCGCCTGCGCCAGCAAAGCGTCGGCATTATCGAACCGGCCCAGGTCCCGGTAGCTCCCGGCTCCAACCAGATAACAATTCAGCGTGTCGGGCTCAATTCGGATGGCATCCAGGCAGTTCTGCACGGCTTTTTCGTATTGCCCGAGAAATTGGTAGGCCACCGCGACATTGACCCGCGAGGGCTCGTCCCGCGGGTAGGTCTGCTGCATCAATTCCCACGCCTGAATGGTTTTCTCAATCTGGCCTCGGTCGAAATAGTAATAGGCGGTGATGTAGAGGCGTTCGTACTCGCTGGTGCGGTCGCGGAGTTCGAAAGCCTTCTGCACCTCTTTGGTGGCCAGAGCGGTTTGCCCGGTGTTGCCGGCCACGACGCCCAGGCGCAGATGGGCCAGCGCGAAGTTGGGGTCCAGCTCAATAGCGCGCTGGTAAAAAGGCATGGAAGCGATGTCTTCCAGCTTGTTGTGCTGGGCGTCGCCCAGGGTGAAGGCCTGCAGGGCTTCGAGGGATGAGGTGGTGGCCTCGTCGAGCGGCTTGTCGAATTTCTGCACCGAGGCCAAGGACTCGCCCAGCTTGCCGCGCAGCGTGGTGGCGGCGCT
>Ga0075426_10001044_pt1 | contig 19489 bp, 15 predicted proteins | sample SoiMethybrSBSTD5_FD_75304 | JGI IMG/M metagenome (GOLD analysis project Ga0075426, IMG submission 75304) | Bulk soil microbial communities from a Populus tree surrounding site in Tennessee, USA - Soil MetaG P. TD hybrid SBSTD5 | ecosystem: Environmental > Terrestrial > Soil > Tree plantation...
CTCTCAATGGCACGAATCATATGCCCGTGCAAGTCGAGAAGAACGATTGTATTACCACTGTTATTTTGAACCGACCTGAAGTGCGCAACGCGGTTAATCGCGAAACGGCCGAAGCACTTGCCGAAGCGTTTCAGGAATTTGATCGCGATGATGAAGCATTGGTCGGCGTGCTCTTCGGCGACCACGGCACGTTCTGCGCAGGAGCCGATCTAAAAGCGATCGCCGCGGGCAATCACAATCGAACTGAAAGCACGGGCGACGGACCGATGGGTCCTTCACGAATGGTACTGAGCAAACCTGTGGTCGCGGCGATTTCAGGTTACGCAGTTGCCGGCGGACTCGAGCTTGCTCTTTGGTGCGACCTGCGAGTGATGGAAGAAGACGCGGTTCTTGGAGTCTTCTGCCGTCGTTGGGGCATTCCGCTTATTGATGGCGGGACGATTCGGCTCCCGCGACTCATTGGGTTGAGTCGCGCGCTCGATCTGATCCTTACCGGCCGTCCGGTTCGCGCAACCGAAGCACTCGATATTGGGCTCGTTCATCGAGTCGTGCCAAAGGGAACGGCTCGAGAGGCTGCTGAAAATTTGGCTCGAGAGATTGCTCGCTTCCCGCAGGTTTGCATGCGAGGTGATCGCCTGTCAGCTTACGAACAATTTGATCTGAGCTTCGACGAAGCGATCGCAAACGAATTCAAACACGGAATCGCTGCATTAAAGGAAGAAACTTCCGCGGGCGCGAGCCGCTTTGCGAACGGGGCCGGTCGGCACGGATCGTTTAAAGGCAGTTAGCCACCGGGAGCTGGAACGGCCCCCAGCTAAAGCGCTTCATTCAAAGAGCCCGTCCGATAACCTTCAAGATCCAGAGTGACATACTTGAAGCCGAGCTCTCTGAGTGCGAAAGTGATTTGCCGCATCATTTCACGGTCAAGCGCTAGCGGCATCTCTTCTTCAGCGACTTCGATTCTAGCGACATCGCCGTGATGTCTCACGCGGACCTGTCGAAAGCCGAATGCCTTCAACTTCATTTCTGCTTTGTCAATCATTGAGACCTTTTCGATCGTAACGACCTGACCGTAGGGAACCCGCGAAGACAGGCAAGCAGATGCAGGCTCGCTCCAGGTCGGCAAACCTGCTCGACGAGACATCTCGCGAATATCGGCCTTGGTCATCGCACATTCCAACAGAGGCGAGCGCACGCCGAGTTCTCGAGCCGCTTGCCTGCCGGGCCTGTAGTCGCCAACGTCGCCCGCGTTCGTTCCGTCGCAAATCACCGTGAACCCGCGCTCGCGAGACAGCGCCGTGAGCTTTGTGTACAACTCGGACTTGCAGAAGTAACAACGATTCGTCGGATTGCTTGTGTAATTCAAATCATCAAATTCTTCGGTCGGGATAATTTCGTGTCGAACTCCGAAGTCTTTTGTGATTTGATCAGCAAGCTTGCGCTGAAAACTTGGATAAGAAGCGCTGTCGCCGGTTACCGCAAGTGCGCGCTCGCCGAGCTCGCTCGACGCGATGTAGGCGAGGTACGCGCTATCGACACCGCCGGAAAACGCGATAATCACAGAGCCATAACTTCTCACCAGTTCTCTGAGCGCGCGCTCTTTCGCTTCGGCGGAAAGTGGCGCGACCTGCATCGCATCGGTATTTGTTTGCGAGTTCACAATCACACGCTCAATGTTATCCGCTCGGCTGTGCCCGAGCAACTACAGCTCTGATATAATCCGGTCAATCGCGAATCGGGTTAAGCATGCCACTTCACAAGACTCAAGCGTTCGTGCTCAGGACATACGCTTTGAAAGAGGCGGACAAGATCTGCGTCTTCCTGACAAGAGACCATGGAAAGGTGAGAGGCGTCGCGCATGGCGCGCGAAAAATCAGAAGTCGATTCGGCTCGGCCCTCGAGCCATTTACCGAAGTCGCTCTTGGTTACTTTCAAAAGGAAGGCCGAGAGCTCGTTAGCATTTCCACTTGCGACATCGTGCGATCGCACTTCGAACGAGGCGCGCGCGATGTCGATACCGCGAGCGCGTTCTCGTACATGGCCGAGCTGCTTTCGGAGTTTTTGCCTGAACACGAGCCGAATGAAAAGCTTTATCGGCTGGTTGTCGCGACGCTTGAAGCGATCGAGGAACAACACGAACTCTCACCGACACTGAGATACTTTGAGGCCTGGGTGCTAAAGCTCGTCGGGTTCTTTCCCGATACTTCGCGATGTGCGGTTTGCGACGCTTTGATATCAGAGGGTGAGTCGGTGTTCTTGACAGGAGAAGGGGCGCCTCGTTGCGCAGCCTGCGGTGGTGGAAAAGGCTTCACTGTGGATGCCGAGCTTCGAAGCGTTATTGGTGAAATATTTCACAGCCATCCGGCGGCCTTCGCGCGCAGCGGCGTGAAACGAGATCAAATGCTCAAGATCGGAGAGATGAATTACCAGATAATTCGGTACGCTCTGGAGCGCGAGTTGCGCTCGCGTTCGTCGATCAGACAAATTAGCTCGTCCTAAAAGAGAAGCCGAGAAAAGTTAAATGCAAGAGTGGGCGACGTGCTCCGCTTTTGCCTTTTGTTTTGCGATCAGTCTCTGTATTTACTGCCCGCCAATAAACTCACTCAGAAGATTTGTGAACATCCTGACGCCGATGTGACTGCCCCAACGTGCGAATACCCGATCGATTCCCCGGTCCTCGGGACGAACCCACTGTTCGGCAAGGCCCGACGCCGCCAGTCCGCCGCCCAGGAACGAAAAGTTGAATTGATTGCAGCCGCATCGATCGCCTTGCGTCACAAAAACACGCGTGGTTGCATAGATCACGCGCGCGCCTACGCTGCGCTTGCCTGGCGCGCGATGATATCGGGGATCCTGTCTCAATACAGTTGCGAACGCGAACTTCTCAAAGAAATTCGCCGTCGCCCGAAATGTAAAGCCACGCACTGCGTGCGTCATCGAATCAGCCATGAAATCACCGGCAGTCATATGCCGCCCGTGATCGTTGTCCGTCGCTTCGCTGACGAAACCGTTGAATATAGAAAGCGCGTAAGGCGTGAAGGACAGAAAAGACCGCTTCATGAAATAGTTGAATTTCTCGCCAGCAGTCATTGGAGCAGTGCTGACAACATTGCTGCTTGGTGAGCTCGATGATTTCCCGCTCTTCTGCGGAACCGATGGGGCAGGTGAAGTCGGCGCTACGCGAGGTGACTCGACTGTGATGCTGTCGCCAAAGAGAGAATAAGCAACGTTGATTGTTTTCCGGTCGCCGCCAGCAGAGGACGAAGGTATGTCACGCGTGGTTGTCGACGCGGTTTCGCTGTTGTTTGCTGCTTTGGCCGAGTCGGATTTTTTGTCTTCCAACTCGGAGGCCGCGACGATCGGCGAGGCAATTGAAATCAGCGATGCAATCAGAAGGAGGGCAACGAATGATCTCTTCGTCGAGCGGCGAAGAAAGTTCACCATATTTCACCTCAGCGTAAGATATCCTCACACTTCGATTCCACTTTGGACTAATGCTACCACAGGATGTCGTTGACGAAAAAAGGAAGTTGCGGACTTCAGCTACGCGAATCGTTGAGACGATCAGCCCTTGTAAGCCGACTCAACGCGCAGATAGAATCGTGACGCTCAAAAGACTGTCGTGAGGAAAAAATCATGCCGCTTATCAAACTGCCGCCACGCTCGATGCTGGTTGTCTTTGCACTGGTGATTTCAATCTCTGCCGCTTCAAGCGCGCAATCTAAACTTGGCAACGTCAGTTTCCCAACATCGGGCGGTGAAAAGGCGCAGCTTCATTTCCTTCGCGGGCTGGCAGCGCTTCATTCTTTTTGGTTTGAAGAAGCGCTCGACGAGTTTCGTCAGTCCACTGCAGGCGAACCAGATTTCGTGATGGGATACTGGGGCGAAGCGATGGCCTACAATCATCCGCTGTGGGCCGAGCAAGACACCGAAGCTGCTCGAAAGACCCTCGCGAAGATCAAGGACGCTTCAAAGATAACGCCGCGTGAGCAAGCTTATGTTGCGGCAGTTCGCGCGCTCTACGGAGAAGGCGACAAGCTGACGCGCGACAAGGCTTATTCGGCGGCGATGGAAAAAGTTTATCGTGCTTACCCGGACGACCTCGAAGCCGCGTGCTTCTATGCGCTTTCGCTTCTTGGCACCGTGCGACCCGGAGACAAGGGCTATCGCCGGCAAGCGCTTGCCGGAGCGATTGCGCTCGATGTTTATCAGAAGAATCCCGATCATCCGGGCGCAGCGCACTACATCATTCATGCCTTCGACGATCCCGAGCACGCGATATTGGCATTGCCCGCTGCGCGTCGCTATGCCGAGATCGCTCCTGAAGCACATCACGCTCGGCACATGCCCGCGCACATTTTTCTTCAGCTCGGCATGTGGCCCGAAGCTGCCGCGTCGAACGAATCTGCGTGGGCGGTTTCGGATGCCTGGGTAAAGCGAAAGGGACTACCACTCAGCGCGCGCGATTATCACAGCCTTCACTGGCTGACTTATGTGTACTTGCAACAAGGACGCTACAAGAAAGCCGAAGAGTTGCTGCCGATGAACAGGAAGGACACTGCCGCTCGTTATAGCCCTGATGTGACCGCCGCGTTCATTGTTGAAACCGAGCGTTGGGATCTCACAAGTAAGTACTTCCCGGAGGGTGAAACTGAAAGGGGAGAGATGGGAGGACACGCCTCGCATAACGCCGCCGCGCCGATGCTGCCCGGTCAAAGGAGTCAGTCACTGCCAGCTTTTATACGCGGGCTCGCGGCTGCCAGGAACGGCTCGCCCGAAACGGCGCGCTTCATTGCAGAGCTTCAAACGGCGCGCAAGCAACAGGGGGATGCCTACTCGGCAAAAGCGGCTGAGATCAAAGAGCTGGAAGTCTCCGCAGTCCTGGCGGCGAAGAAACAACAATACGATGAAGCAATAGGGCTGATGAAGCGCGCAACATCGATCGAAGAGGAGATGTCACCGCCTTCTGGACCGCCAAGCCTCATCAAACCGTCACACGAATTGTTTGGAGAGATTTTGCTGGAGGCAAATCGGCCGAAAGAAGCTGCCGCTCAGTTTGGGACCGCGCTACTGCGCCAACCGAACCGGGCACGATCGTTGTTGGGCGCGGCGCGGGCCGCAGCGAAGAGTGGCGACACGAAAGCGGCTGTGGAAGCCTATTCCAGGTTACAGCGTCAATGGAACCAGGCCGACGCGGATCTGCCGGAGTTGCGTGAGGCTCAGGATTATTTGAAGCAGTCGGCTACAAAGTAAGCTGCGGAACTCAGGCAAATCGAAACTGAAAAGGGAGAGACATGAGCATTGATCGAAGAGATTTCATGAAGCTCGGCGCGTTGACGACAGTAGCGATGGCTTCCGACGTGCGTACACTTGCAGCACAAGACGCCGACGCACGACCGATGGCAAATCAGGCTAAGCCCATTACTCACGAAGAGTATTTGCAGCGGCAGGAAACAGCGCGTCAATACATGCGCGAGGCCGGGATTGAAGCGATCTTCCTGACTGGCGGGACTAGTCTTCAGTATTTCACCGGGGCGCAGTGGGGACTAAGTGAGCGCTTGTTCGCGCTCGTGCTTCCGGCGAAAGGCGAGCCCGGTTGGGTTGCGCCCGCGTTCGAGAAGGGAAGAGCGCTCGAACAGATCAAGTTCGGCTCCGACATCCGAACTTGGCAGGAAGATGAGAGCCCTTATCAGCTAGTCGCGTCGATACTGAAAGATCGCGGAGCAGTGTCAGGCAAGCTCGGCGTTGAAGAAACCGTTCGCTTCGTGTTCGCTGACGGAGTCTCGAAAGCCGCGCCTGCATTGAAGCTGACTAGCGCCGATCCCGTGACGGCTCGTTGCCGTCGGATTAAGTCGGATCACGAAATAGAACTGATGCGACTTGCGAATCAGATCACGCTCAAGTCATTCGAGATCGCGCTGAAGTCTTTGAAGGAGGAAATGACTCACAACGAACTCGCGGGCAAGATCGCTGCTGTTCATCAGCAACTAGGCGCTCGCGGTGGCGCGCTGGTTTTATTCGCCGCGAACTCTGCACTGCCTCACGGCACAGTGGCTCCACAGAAGCTTCGCGAAGGTGACATCGTGTTAGTCGACGGCGGATGCACCGTAGAAGGTTACGCTTCGGACATAACTCGCACTACGGTGTTCGGCAAACCGACCGACAAACAACTCAAAGTCTTTGACATCGTCAAACGTGCGCAAGCCGCTGCATTGAAGACCGCGCGTCCCGGTGCCGCTTGTGAAGACGTCGACGCGGCTGCGCGAAAAGTGATCGCTGATGCCGGCTATGGTCCCGACTACAAATACTTCACGCACCGCGTCGGTCACGGCATTGGAATGGATGGCCACGAGTGGACTTATCTGGTTCGCGGCAACAAGACAAAGCTCGAAGCGCGAATGAGCTTCAGCGACGAACCGGGAATTTACATTCCCGGTGAGTTCGGCGTACGGTGTGAAGACATAATGGTGATCAATGAAACTGGAGCAGAGCTGCTGACGGGACAAGCGCCGTCGCTTGAACATCCGTTCAACCAGTAAGGTTGTTACCGCTTGAGTCTTGCGAACTGGGACTTGGCCATGACAATCAAACCCATTGCGAAGCTCCTGTATGGATTCTCCGGAGCCAGCTTTCTTCTAGTTGGAGGCATTGTCTCGTTACTGCGCACGGGTCTGCTCCCTGATGCGGTGACTAACATTATCGTGAAGTTCGGCGATGGGAATCCGAACGCTTTACACATTATTCAAGAGTTCGGTGCGCTTATGATATTCGCCGGCTTGATCAGCTTCTGGTTCACCAGACACTACGAACAGAGCAAAGCGTTTCATTGGTCAATGACGATCTTCTGGGCATTTATAGCTCTCGCACACTTCGGCGCTACACATCGTTTACCGGGTCCGATTATTAACTCAGTCCCGTTCGTTTTGTTCGCGATTGTGGGCCTGGGTCGTTGGCGTTTGGAGAGATTAGACCACCGATAACGCGGGTTTGACGGATTCATAGGATCATCCGGCTAGCGCGACGACTTTCTCAGCAGCATCCTTCATTCCGGAAGCGGTAACAAAACCCAAACCTGACTGCTCGATTACTTCGCGGCCCTTCTCGACGTTCGTTCCTTCAAGGCGCACTACTACCGGAACTTTGATTCCAATGTTGCGAGCCGCAGCGACTACTCCGGACGCGACCATGTCCGTGCGAACTATGCCGCCGAAGATGTTGATCAGAACCGCGCGAACGTTTTTGTCCGAGAGCAGGATTCTGAAAGCGTTTTCCACTCGCTCCTGTGAAGCACCGCCGCCGACGTCCAAAAAGTTCGCAGGCTCACCTCCCGCGAGTTTGATGATGTCCATCGTAGCCATCGCCAGCCCCGCACCGTTAACCATGCAGCCGATGTTGCCGTCGAGTTTGATGTAGTTCAAATCGAACTTCGACGCTTCGATCTCGAGCGGGTCTTCCTCATTCAAATCGCGAAGCTCGGCGTAGTCCTTGTGACGAATCATCGCGTTGTCATCGAAGTTCAGCTTGGCATCAAGCGCGTACAGCTCGCCGTCTTCGGTAAGAAGGAACGGATTGATCTCCGCGAGCGAAGCATCCAGATCGACGTAAGCTCGATAGAGCGCGGTCATGAACTTCACTGCTTTGTTCACGGTTTCTTTTGGAAGTCCGATTCCAAATGCAAGCTTGCGAGCTTGAAAAGATTGCAAGCCGACTCCTGGGTCGATTGTCTCTTTCAAAATCTTTTCGGGCTCGCGAGCGGCCACTTCTTCGATTTCCATCCCGCCAGCCGAAGAAGCCATGAAAACCAACCGCGATGTAGCTCGATCGAGCACAATGCCGAGATAAAACTCCTGTTTGATCTTAAGAGCTTCTTCAATAAGAACGGTGCGCACTTCGCGGCCTTCCGGACCGGTTTGATGAGTGACCAGCTTCATTCCGATCATCTTGCGCGTGATCTCAAGGGCGTCTTCCATCGTGCGCGCGAGCTTGACCCCACCGCCTTTGCCGCGCCCTCCCGCGTGAATCTGCGCTTTGACGACGACTGGAAGTCCGAGTTGATCGACCGCCGCGTGGACTTGTTCGTCGTGGTTGACAACCACGCTGCGAGGCACCTTGACTCCATACTTCGCAAGGAGCTGCTTACCCTGGTATTCGTGGATTTTCATGATTGATGCTTGTAGGGGCGGCCCTCCGTGACCGCCCCTCAATTGGGAAAACTGAGAGTCCCAGGATCGAGGGGAGCCCGCAGAGGGACGCCCCTACATGTTGAACATTACTGTTGCGCTGTAGTGCTTGCGCGGTTTTGAATGGTGAAGACGTAGACTCCGCTCGAGAAGCTGCCCGCGTAAACGCGATCGCGATCAAACGGATCAAAAGTCAGAGTCCACACGCGATTCGATGGAAGCTCGACGTCGACGCGCTCCCAATTGTAGCCCTTGTCGGTCGAGCGATAGACCCCACCTTTCGAATACTCGGCGGCCATCACTTCGTCCGGGTTAGTTGGGCTTATCACCACAGAAGTGAAGTCACCCGACGGAAGGCCGCCGCCTCTTCGAGCCCAGGTGCGCCCGCCATTTGTCGAGCGGAAAATATATTGATTCGTGCCGACGATTACCAACTGCGCATCTCGCGGGTCCTGAGCGATAGCTTTCACCGACATGTCGCTTGGGCCGCGCTCGGCATGTTGCCACGTCGCACCGCCATCACCTGAGATATAGAGCCCTTGCTTAGTCCCGACAAATATTTTTCGTGGAGTATTCTTATGCGTTGAAACCGAAAACACGCGGCCGTTCGGATCGTAGCCGTCTATGGTGACCTTTTCCCATCCTTTGGCTTCATCGAAAGTGCGATATAGTCCGTCAAGCGTTGCTGCCAGCAATCCAACGCGTCCACTCTCATCGGCGAAACTAGTTATGTCATCGACTTCCTTGGTCAACTGCAGCAGACCCGCCGTCGGAGCAGATTGAACCTTCGGCTTTTCTTTTTTCACCGCCGTCTTGTGAGCGGGCTTCTTAGATTTTTGAACACGGCTCTTCTTTGAAGCTTCGACTGCTTCATAGCGGCCAACGGAAGTAGGCGACCATTCGTTGCTTGCTCGGCGAGATCTTTTCTTCTTTGGAACGGGCGCGGTCTCGACTTTTTTGGTCTGATCGATCCCGGTGTATGACCATCGATTGCCCCGATCAGTTGAACGATAGATTCCGCTATTGGTGCCGGCATAAATCACGTTAGGGTTATCGGGCATCTGGTAAAAAGTGAACACATCTCGCCCTCCGAGACCGCTCGCAGATACGTGCCATGATTCGCCTCCGTCTGATGAAGCGAAGACGCTGCCACCCGAGCCGTCGTGAAAGACGCTTGCAAGCAATTTTCCTCGCTCGGTTGCGTCGGGCATGATCGCGAGCACGTGGCGGTTGATGAACCCAACGTTGGTGTCGGTAAAATCATCGCCAAGATTGTCGGACACTCGAACTCCCAAATCATCAGTCGCGATTAACACACGATTAGGATTGTCGGGTGTGACAACGATCGAGCGAATGACGAGCGTCTTCGACGTCAAAAGCATCCAACGCTTGCCGTCGTCCTTTGAGCGCCACAAGCCTTCGCTGGTTCCGGCGAAGATTACTTGTGGGCGCGAGGGATGGACAAGTAATTTGTAGGTTCGGCGCGCGCTGAAAGGAATGCCTGGAATCTTCATCCATTTTTCACCGGCCGAGCCCGATCGATAAATTCCACTGCAGGCGTTCACGTAGACTTGATCGGGGTTCGCGGGGTTGACGGTGATGCCGAAGATATCCGAATCATCGATCATACCCACCGCCTTGTAGCCGGTTTGTTTCCAGCTCGCGCCTCCATCGGTGGTTTTCCATGGAAGGTGCCAGGTGCCGATGTAAACGTTGTTCGTATTTCGCGGATCGATGGCGACCGATTCGATGTTATGAATTTCCTTATCGCCGATGGGAGAAATCCGCTCCCATTTCTTTCCTGCATCGATCGAGCGAAACACGCCATTGAGTTTCGGATCATCGTTCGCGCTTCCGGCTATTAAAAAGTTCGAGTCTGACGGAGCAAGCGCCAGAGAACGAACCGATAAGCCTTTAGTACCATCAAGCAGCTTCCAGTGTTCGCCGGCATCCGTACTCTTGAACACGCCGCCTTCCTCGTCGCGAGCCACTGCCCAGGCGCCGGCGTACATCGTGCTTGGGTCACGAGGGTCTATGATGATGTGATCGACCGAAAGTCCTCGCTTCTCAATTCCAGGATGAAGCCGTTGCCAGGTATGAGCGCCGTCAGTCGAGCGGAAGATCTGGCCGTCGGAGGTGCCCAGGTAAAGCAGGCTCGAATCCGCGGGTGATGCTACAAGCGCACGCACATCACCGCCCCAAGGCCCGGTCACCTCCCATTGCCTGATTTCTTTGCCCGTTGAGCTCGAGGAGACGACGTCACTTGGTGTGTCGGCGCTAACCAATGCTGCGAACACACACACCAAGAGCAAGGTGAGGAGTGGGAGCAAGCGATAGACCTTCATTATTTTAACCGTACTCCTTGATTCGAATTTCCCAATGAGGCGCTGAGAATATACAACAACTTGCGATTGCCGTTCCAGTCTACAGATCGAGATTCATAACGCCACAGGCGCCACGATAATGAAAGTCTTATCCTGCGCCGGTGTTACGGGTACTCAAGACTGTCAATCTTAATCGATGATCCAGGTGTCGCCGCTGTTGATCAACTTTTCAAGATTGCCCGGCCCCATCTTTTCAGTTGCCGATTTAATCTGCTCCGTGAGCATGTCCTCATAGGTCGCTTTGCTCACATCGCGAAAGACCCCGATTGGAACCGGGTAGTTGGGGTACTCCATTCGCGCGAGCATATAAGCGAGATATGAATCGGGCGCCTTCTCATCGTGGGTTATCAGGTCCGATTCACTGACGCCGTTGCCCAGATCGACCACTTCGAGGTGCATATCGCTGTTCCGCATTCGGATGCCGCGATTGCGCTCCTTACCGAAGATAAGCGGTTTGCCATGTTCGATCTCGATCATCGCATCGTTGCGAACACCACGGTCTGTGAACATGTCAAAAGCAGCGTCGTTGAAGATGTTGCAGTTCTGATAGACCTCAATGAACGAGACTCCCTTGTGATGCATTGCTCGTTCGACCGTCATCTGCAGATGAGACGTGAAAATGTCAACTGATCTTGCGACGAAAGTCGCTTCCGCTGCGAGCGCGACCGATAGCGGGTTCAAGGGGTAATCGATCACGCCGTAAGGAGTCGACTTCGTCTTCTTGCCGAACTCAGATGTCGGCGAGTACTGACCTTTGGTCAATCCATAGATCCGATTGTTGAACAGAATAATATTGATATCGAGGTTGCGCCGGATGGCGTGAATCAAATGATTTCCGCCAATCGACAGCGCATCTCCATCGCCAGTGATCACCCACACTGACAGCTCGGGATTTGACGCCTTGATGCCGGTCGCGACTGCGGGCGCTCGCCCGTGAATGCTGTGAAAGCCGTAGGTGTTCATGTAGTAAGGAAAGCGGCTCGAGCAGCCGATACCTGACACGAACACAGTGTTCTCACGCTTGATTCCAAGCTCGGGCATCACCTTCTGGATCTGAGCGAGTATCGAGTAATCGCCACAGCCTGGACACCAGCGTACTTCCTGGTCTGAGACGAAATCTTTGCGCGTCAGCTTGATCGGCGGCGGCGATCCGCCTCCGTTTGTGGGTATGTTTGCGTTTGTACTCATGACTTTCCTTTTTGATGTATCCGTTTGCCGAGTTCTTCAGATCGCGTTGCTTTTAAGGCTGGGCAATCCATCAATCAATTTCCGTTCTTGTTGTAGAAGCGTTCGACGACCTTTATGAGAATGCCAATCCTCTCGTCAGTGTCTCTCATCCGCTCGTCGGTTTCTCTAAATCGCCGATCGGTCTCTTTGCCCGACTCGATCAAGGCGGCGATTTGTTTATCGTGGGCGGCGATCACTTCGTCTTGCTCTTGATTGTAGTTCGCCAGGCTGAGAATCAGGTCGCTAAGCTTTGCAATGTTAAGAGTGTTCTGCTCATTCTGCTTTTTCAGCTCGACAATGTCTGTGCTGAACTTCGCTTGCTGAGCGACGATGAAGTCAACGTGTCGCTGAAATTGCTCTTCGTTCATCTTCAGTCCTCATACAACTCGTTCATCTTCGCGGTGAGCTCGCTGATCTTGAAAGGTTTGCCTTTCACCTTCGGGAACGAAACCGCGGGCACAAGGAAACGCGCTCGAAGCAGCATCGCGAGTTGTCCCATGTTCAACTCGGGAACGAGCACTCGATCGAATCGCCCGAGGATCTCGCCCAGGTTTCTCGGAAAGGGATTGAGATGTCGAATGTGAACGCTCGAGACTGACTTGCCTCGCGCTTGCATATCCTCGACCGCCGACGTGATGGCGCCATAAGTCGAGCCCCATCCGATTACAAGCAGTCGGCCTTCAGACTCACCGAAGATTTCAAGATCTGGAATGTCATCGGCGATTCGAGCGACCTTCTCGGCGCGAGTTACCACCATGTGCATGTGGTTTTCAGGATCGTACGAAACATTTCCGGTGACATCCTGTTTTTCGATTCCGCCGATTCGGTGTTCGAGTCCCGGCGTTCCCGGAAGCGCCCACGGTCTGGCAAGCGTCTCGGGATCGCGCTTGTAAGGGTAAAACCCATTCGCATCATTCGCGAAGTTCACTGTGAACCGAGGAAGCTCTTCCATCCGCGGGACTCGCCAGGGCTCGGCGCCGTTGCCCAGGTAACCATCCGTAAGAAAAATCACCGGCAGCATATGTTTAGTTGCTATGCGAAAGGCTTCGATCGCCATATGAAAGCAATCGCCCGGTGTAGCCGCAGCCACAATCGCAACCGGACACTCACCGTTTCTGCCGAACATAGCCTGCAGCAGGTCGGCTTGCTCGGTCTTGGTTGGAAGCCCGGTAGACGGCCCGCCCCGCTGAACGTCGATCACCACGAGCGGAAGCTCAGTCATCACTGCGAGTCCGATCGCTTCGCTCTTCAAAGCGAGCCCCGGCCCGCTAGTGCCTGTCAATCCGAGCTGTCCGGCGAATGAGGCGCCGATCGCCGCGCACACTGCGGCGATTTCGTCTTCAGCTTGAAAAGTTTTCACGCCGAAATTCTTTCTGATCGAAAGCTCGTGGAGAATGTCGGAAGCCGGAGTGATCGGATAACTGGCATAAAACAGTGGGCGCTCAGCCAGCACTGACGCAGCTACGAATCCAAGCGCGGTCGCTTCGTTGCCGGTGATGTTGCGATACTTGCCGGGAGCGATCGCCGCTTTGCGAACACGGTAGTGAGTTGTGAATATCTCAGCCGCTTCGGCGTACGCGAAGCCCGCTTTCAGCGCGGTCTGGTTGGCTTTCGCCACCTCGGGATTGCGCGTGAATTTGGCTTCGATCCAGCGTTGAGTCGGTTCGAGCGGGCGGTCGTAAAGCCAATACATCAGCCCCAGCGCCCAGAAATTCTTTGAACGATCGATCTCCTTTGAAGGCAGCTTCACTTCATCGCGAAGCGCGGCGCGATTGAGCGTTGTGATCGGAAGCTTGAACAATCGATATCCGCTCAACGAACCATCCTCGAGAGGGTTTTGCTCATAGCCCGCCTTCTTCAGATTGTTCTCATTGAATGCGTCTGTGTTTGTAATCAAAATCCCACCGGATTCGAGGTCGGCAAGGTTCACCTTCAGCGCCGCGGGATTCATCGCGACCAGCACGTTTGGTTCGTCGCCCGGCGTGCGAATGTCGTGATTCGAAAAATTCAACTGAAAGCCCGAGACACCTGGCAGCGATCCCGCAGGCGCTCGAATTTCAGCAGGGAAGTCGGGCAACGTCGAAATGTCGTTGCCTACGATGGCCGTGGTGTTGGTGAACTGTGTGCCCGTGAGCTGCATTCCGTCGCCCGAATCTCCAGCGAACCTAATGGTCACAGTCTCGAGCTCTTCGATGTGTTTGTCTTCAACATTGTTGAGAATAGTTATTGATTCCATAGTGTCTTATCCCGCTAATCTGAGAGTGGAGCCACTCAGGTGTAATTGGTTATTTCGAAACTCTTCCGGAGTCCGAAATTCTACACAAGAACATACTACTACGCAAAGACGTGTGTTGAAACAGGAGTGCATCAGCGGTTGTTTTGCGCATTCGCTATCAGCACAAACACATCATGGGACGGCGTTTGGATTCCCCAAGAATCTACTCGAAATGCAGACGATTGACTTGCAGGTCACGGTCAATATGTGCGCCGTCGATCATAAATGTCACTGTATATAGAGAAGTGACTTGACACACACAACAAAGCGTAGTACTGTGGGGCTCGCCTTCCGGGTTTCATTAGTGAGGGTTCCGGAAGAGGTCCGCGAATTGTTTCTTGCTTGCCCTGACGGTTCTGCGATCCGCTTCCTGAGTTTCGAACAAGCCGGTAATTGTTTGCCGGACTCAAGTGTGAGCGCAAGGCAGTTCGCTTGTGTTCACCTCTAAGTAACCCGCCGTTTTATCTCCCCATTTCTTATCGAGCGGCTTGCCATGGATCAGAGAGTACAGCAAGTTATTCTCTTGATGGAAGATGGTCTTGGCCGGCACTTGTCGGTTACTGACCTGGCGAAGGCGGTAAATCTTTCTCCCTGGCGGCTATGCCACATATTTAAGAGCGAGACAAATGTCGCCCCCCATCAGTACCTCAAATCCCTCCGAATGGAACATGCAAGGAGACTCCTGGAAACAACATTCCTAAGCGTGAAGGAGGTAATGTCAGAAGTGGGAGTGAGAGACGAGAGCCACTTTGTTAAGGATTTCGAAGCCACTTACGGCGTATCTCCGACCAGATTCAGACTGAGCCTTGCGAGGATTCACACTAAAAAGAACTAAGCGTGGCCTATGGAGACGACGGACAGCAAGATTGGCCAAAGGATAGCAGAATCGGCTAAAAGAATATTGTTGCCTATTTGAATCACTCATCATATACTCCCGGCGTTCCACAAATCGTGATATCTTAATTACAGTTAGATTACTCCTCACATAAGGCTCAAGTTCTACGAGCCGTTTGTTCAGTGGCCATAGTTACATAGTTTTTGGGCTCAGGTATTTTTCTAGAGTCGCTGAGATATCTGTGTCTGCGTGGAATAGTCTGGCGACTCTAACTCAAGAGGAGAGACATCATGTACTTTAATGTGTTGGGAGAAAAGGTTTCCAGGGCGCGCTACCGGGAAATGATCGCTGCGGCCAAGACTCGGCAAGAGCTGATCGCCGCCGGGCTGACCAGCCGGAGAGACCTGCTGAAGATGGGGCTGCTTACCGCTGGCGGGATGTTGGTGGCTAAGAGCGGGTTGAGCGCCCGGGCTTACGGACAAACCCTAACACCTACCCCGCCGAGCGGGGGCTCAAACGATTTATGTGTACCTTCCCAACAAGCGGCAAGCCCGCCGACGCGGGCATTCATTGAGCCGCTTCCGATCATGCCGACCGCGTCTTCTGTTCCTACGCTGAATCCGTTTCCGACACTGTCTCCGAACACAGCAGCCGGCGAATCGCGCACCAGGGACCACCAACTGTTCAATAGATTCATTCAGGGGGCGAAGTTTTACAATGTCACTCAGCACGCGATATTCGTCAGCCAGTCACCGGACCTTCCCACTCAAGCCATCTGGGGCTTCGATGACGGCGTTCACGCGACCAGCCCTGGCCCGACCTACGTCAATCACTACGGCGTGCCTATCCTGGTGCGGAACAACAATGCGCTACCCCCGGTGAACCAGAATGGCGGCTTTGGGATTCCTTCTGTGACGACCCACCTTCACAATGGGCACACGCCTTCAGAAAGTGACGGCTTTCCGTGCGACTTCTTCGAGATCGGGCACTTCTACGATCAGCAGTATCCGAACGTGCTGGCCGGATTCAATTCCGACCACCAACCCAACGGCGACATCAATGAGTCGATGAGTACGCTGTGGTACCACGACCATCGCGTGGACTTTACTTCGCAAAACACTTACAAGGGCCTGCTTGGGTTCTTCCTGCTGTTCAACCAATTTGACACCGGCGACGAAACTACTGGTTTCCATCTTCCCGGATTCGTACAAGGATTCGACATTCCGTTAGCGTTTGCCGATAAGGTGTACGACCCCACAAACGGGCAACTGGCATTCGATCTGTTTAATCTGGATGGGATCCTCGGCGACAAGTTTCTGGTGAACGGTAAGATACAACCCTTCTTCAAGGTGCAGCCGCGCCGGTACCGCTTCCGGCTGCTGGACACCGGGCCCTCGCGCTTCTACGAATTCTTCCTCACGGACCTCAATAACCTCGGCGCGACCAACCAGTTCTTTGTAATTGCCAACGATGGCAATCTCTTGCCGGTGCCCGTTCAAGTCACCAGCGTTCGCATCGGTGTCGCCGAACGCGTCGAGGTGGTCATCGACTTCAGCAATTTTGCGGGCAAATCTATCTACCTGGAGAATCGCTTGAACCAGATCAACGGGCAGGGCCCTGTGATCGGGCAGGAATGTAACCTCCCCGAGATTCTAGCCGCCGGTCAGGGCAACCTCCTGCTGCGCTTCGACGTGAGCTCAAAGAAAGTCAAGGATGGCAGCGCAGACCCAACGACCCAGACGTTTTACTCGCTGCCCGACACCACGGCGACACCGCGCATAATCAGGACTTTCAAGTTTGACCGGTTGAACGGACAGTGGTCCATCAACGGCCAGTTTATGGACTGCAACGATATTAGGGTCCATATCCAGCCCAACAGCGTCGAGCATTGGATACTCTCGAACGGCACTGGGAATTGGACGCATCCGATCCACATACATGAGGAAGAGCACCAGATTTTAACGCGCAACCGTGTGCCGCCGTCACTCCCGATCGAGCGCTCGCGGAAGGACGTGACACAATTGCGCCCGAACGAGCGGGTTGAGCTCTTTTTCCGGTTCCGCGACTGGACCGGTCGCTACCCGCTGCACTGCCATAATGTGATTCACGAGGATCACGCGATGATGCTGAGATGGGAGATCGATCCCAACGGCGGAGACAACACACTGGTGCCATAGGGGGATCCGCGGCGTTGCGAGTCATAGAAAGGAGACTCTGAGCCATGAACAATCTATCGAGAAGGAGATTGCTGGGCCTGATGGGAATGGCTCCGCTTGCCGGCGGCATACTAGGCGCTAGCGGAATCGGCGCAACCGGGGCAGCCAAGATGCGGGCAGACTCGCGGGCCGCTGGAGGGACCAACATGCTCGCAGAGTCGCGGGCCGCTCGGGAGAGAATCCACAAGCGGTATTTCCCGGACGTAATGTTGCGCACCCAGGACGATAAGCAAGTGCGGTTCTATGATGACCTCGTCAAGGACAAAATCGTCACGATCAACTTCTTCTACGCGAACTGTGAAGGCATATGTCCGCTGGTGACCTCCAACCTGGTCAAGGTCCAGAAGCTGCTTGGCGAGCGGGTCGGCCGCGACATCTTCATGTATTCGATCAGCCTGAAGCCGGAGGATGATACACCGGCCGTCCTCAAGGATTACGAGAAGATGCATGAAATCGGGCCGGGCTGGAAGCTTCTAACCGGGAAACCCGGCGACATTGAGCTGCTCCGCAAGAGTCTTGGTTTCACTTTTCCCAACAAGGTAATCGACCAGGACAAGTCGCAACATATAGGGAACGTTCGCTACGGGAACGAACCCCTGATGTTGTGGGCCGCGTGCCCGGGAATGGCCCATGCAAAATGGATTGCCGAATCCATCTCATGGGTGATCCGGTCATAGAGTTGAGTGATTCAAAGGCCGGCGTTGTTGCGAAACGAAGCCGCCAGCGAGCCGTAGGCGTGTGAGTTTCTTTTGCGCCTGGCCTTGTTGTAGAGCGCAAAGAGGAGTTGTTGCAAGGGACCATTTGATTCTGAGGTCTGTATTGTAGTATTCGCGGACCTCGGGGGAGGATGAAATCGTGAAAGGTATTAGAAAGAGAGCGCGGATTGTTGCTTGTGTTTCCATTGTGACGCTGGCAGCTCTGATGTTGGCAGCGCCCCGAGGGGCGATCCGCCCGGCAATGGGCCAAAGTTTCGTCCGGTTCAACAATCCGCCTTTTGATTTCAACGATAACTTCTACACCGCCAATGGCATCAATGTGAGCCAGTTGGACATCGCAGCGGCGGGACGCTTCGGGCTCTTCAGGCAGACAGGCCCTCCGGCGTTCTTGCCAGGCCAGGTGAATTGGGTTGTGGATAACTCGAACACCGACCCGGACCGCAACAACATCCGGATATTGGCGACCACCGGAGGCTATATAGACGATGGCACCGGGGCTCCGACTCAGTTCATTTCGATCATCGCGTTCCTGACCAGCCAGAATGACTTCATCGGCGACCATAGGAACGCACGCGGCATTCTCATGCAGGATATCGTGAGCACCTTCGAGGCCTACGCGGCGAACAAGCAGTTCGTCAACGGCGTTTTCGCAGGCTCGCCCTGCGGCACGATGGGGGACGGCCAATCGCCCTGCTTCGATGTGACGAGTGTCGCAACCCCTACGCTCAGGCAGGATTGGCGGTTTTCGAGCAACCGGAGCCCCATCGACGGCAGTTCGCCGTTCGGGTACTTCTGCGACGACCTCCTGGGCATGTGGATCATCACTTATTTCTGGTACACCCGGACGGGGTTTGGCCCAGGTCAGACCAATCAGTGTGGTCAGATGTTGGCTTCACTGGGTCAGAAAAACGGGCTGAGCCTTGACGGGACCCCCATCATCAAGACAGCCGCTGAATTGAACTTTTTGGAGGGCGTACCGCAGGACACAGATCCGATTCCCGGCTTCTCGGGCCAGATGCCGCCGAGCCCTCCGTGCACGGCTGAGGGCCAGGAAAACACAAGCGGGCAGGACCGAGGGGCGATCTGGCTCGTTTGCCCGGCCATCCCCGACCCGCGCAACGGCGGAATCGCAGCGGACGCCTTCCTCGACGTTGTCCGGCTGTCGAACGGCAGTCCGCTCGATCCGGCATTTTTGAGTAACTTTAACTGCCTGCAGACCACGGGGAAATTCTGTAACGAGTAGCATGGTCTGAAACGAGAGGAACGCGGACTTTTTTCTGTCACCCCTGGCTGGCCTCGCGCACAGCCAGGGGTATGAGTTTTTCCTCGCCGATACGAAGGTTGAGACATGTCTAGTTTCTGATGCCGATCACTTATGAGTGGAGATTGCCGGCAGTGACGCGTCAACGAGAAAAGCCACCTTCCCCCACGGCTGACGAAGGTCGGCGTGAGTTCCTCAAACTGGCAGCCGCTAGTGCTGCTTTCGGACCCTTCTTTCTTTTTCCCGATCGCGCAAGAGCCTCGCAAAAGATCCTGAAGATCGCCCGATGGCCCCACTTTCTACCGGAGTATGACGAGTGGTTCGAAGGTGTGTATGCCAAGGAGTGGGGCAGCCGGAACGATACTAAAGTCGTCGTTGATCGCATTCCAATTGAC
>Ga0075426_10001046_pt1 | contig 19483 bp, 19 predicted proteins | sample SoiMethybrSBSTD5_FD_75304 | JGI IMG/M metagenome (GOLD analysis project Ga0075426, IMG submission 75304) | Bulk soil microbial communities from a Populus tree surrounding site in Tennessee, USA - Soil MetaG P. TD hybrid SBSTD5 | ecosystem: Environmental > Terrestrial > Soil > Tree plantation...
GGAGCTACCGCCGCCACCGCGTCCGCCTGCTCGAATCCCCCGCCGCGGCACCCCAATCAGACCGTCACACCGCAAGCTACGGCCTTGCCGACCGCCTCATTCCCGATCCGCGCCGCCTCGCCGTTTTCACTTTCATCGCCAAGACCCTCGCCCGCAGCCGCCATCACCGCCTCGTCCTTACCGCGTTCGCCGCCATAGCCATCGCCGTGATCTTCGAAAGCTTCGTGAGCCTCGCGCTAAGCTCTGGTTTCCGCGGATTGCTGGTCCAGTCTCCCGCACTCCGCCAGGCCGCCACCTCCGCCCCGCTCGCCCTGTCGTTATTCGTGCTGGCCGGTTTCCGCTACCTCTTCCGGTTGCCCGTCGAGCTCCGCGCCAACTGGATATTTCGCGTCAACGAGCCCGGCAATCGCCGCGCCTTCCTCGCCGCCGTCGAACAATTTCTCCTGTGTTGCGCCGTCGTTCCCGTAGCGCTCCTCACCCTGCCTCTCGAAATGTTCCTGCTCGGCCCCGGCAAAGGACTCGCCGCCGCCATCCTCTGTCTGCTGCCCTCCCTCATCCTCATGGAATCCCTGCTGGTCCGTTTCGAGAAAGTCCCTTTCACCTCGTCCTATCTTCCCGGCCGCAGGCCGCTGGTCGAAACCGTGCTGATCTACGGCATCGCCGTCTTCCTCTACGTCTCCCTCCTCAGCGGCATCGTGACCTGGTCGCTCGACAGCCCGCGCACCGCGCTCGGCCTCTTCGCCATCCTCCTCGCCATCTGGTTCAAAGTCCGGACAGGCCGCCGAGACGACCTCGAGATCGGCCAACTCGAATTCGAAGAGTTGCCCGAACCCGCCATCCAGACCATCAACATCTTCCGCGACTAAATTAGTAAACTGGCTCGGAAATGAAACTCGTTGCGATCTTGTCTCTAGCCGCCGCGCTCGCCCTCGCCGCCGATACCCTCGAAATCTTCGGCCGCGGCTGGACCGTCCCCGTCGCTTCAGATTGGGCGGTTGCCCAGGAAGATGGCGCACCCGTCCTGCGCCTGGTGCATGATCGAGGCCCTCTGCCCGGCCCGCGCCGCCCCATCCAGTTCGCGCTGGCAGACCAGCCCGCCTACAGCCGCATCACCGTCGAGCTCGACGTGAAACCCCTCGGCGACTCGCTTCTCATCGTCTTCGCGTATCGCGATGAAGCGCATTTCGACTACGCCCACCTCTCCCTCGACACCGCCGATAAGCAGCCCATGCACAACGGCATCTTTCACGTGTATGGTGGCGAGCGCGTCCGCATCAGTTCCATTCGCGGACCCGCCGCGCTTTCCACCCGCGGCCGCTGGCATCATGTGAAACTCACTCACGACGCCGCGTCCGGAACCGTCGACGTCACCGTCGACGCCCACCCCATCCCCGCCCTGCGCGCCATCGACCTCAGCCTCGGAGCAGGCAGGGTAGGCGTCGGCTCCTTCGACGAAACCGGCGAATTCAAGAACATCAAGATCACGGGTATTCCGTAGACGCGAAATCACAAACACCCTAATGTAGGGCCCGGCGCTCAGCTCTCGCGGCCAGATCGATGAACAGGCTTACAATTTTGTCCGCCAGAGCAGCGGATGACAGGAACTTGGACGGTTGTCCTTCTTCACTCCAGCCATATTCGCGCGCACGGTTCATGTCCGGCAGGAAACTGCTCTCACGGAACACTCGCGGCCGCCCGTTTAGATAGACTGGATTCTCACCGGGCATCGGAAGCTTCTTATCGAATTCACGGACTACCAGCTTGGACACGGAATACGACTCCAACGTCACGGCAAGACTGACCCGATTCCTAAGGTGGCACTGGTGGGTGTCCGAAGCAACCTGAATAGAGGCACTTCCACTTGCGTCAATCTCGGCGCAGAGTTCCTTGATCTTGTCGAACAGTTCCAGCGTTACTGGCCCCACGATGTCGCGACCGTAGGGGGAACGCAATTGCTCCTTTTCTTTTAAATATTGCGTCTCTTGTTTGGACAACTCGGCCCGTTTGAGTGCGGTGAGCGGGGCTATAGTACCGCCAGCCTCCTGCACCCGTGCTTTGATCGCTCCGATGGCTTGCTCAAGGCCGAAGTCAGCGTAGTTAAATCGGACATGGGTGGTCGGCAACCACCTCGGCGCCACGCTCGTTTTGTCGAGCATTATGAAAAACAATTGTTGCCAGCCGTGCTTCAGGCAACCCTCCTGAATGGCTGTTTGTTCCACACGAGTCCACGGGGTTTCACCCCATGGTTCCCGATAAAGAACCACCACTACCCTGGACCCCTCAAGGAACGGAGTGCGCATCGCCTCTAGTCCATTCTTGCCGGCCAACTCTTCCTGCTTTCGCGGGTAAAAAAAGACGTCTAACCCATCGCTCAGCGCTTGGTGTAACGCGGCGGCAATCGATTCATCAGCTGACAAAAAGGAAATCGCGACATCGCATCTTGACTCCGCCACTTAAAAAGCCCATCCTTCAAGCCCGTATCTTCTCCACCTGGCAACGCTCACGCTAACCTTCTCCCCCTTCACCCTATCACCACCTTCTGCCCAGTCCGGCACGATTGATAAACCGCCTCCACAATCTCCAGCGCCTGATACCCCTCTTCGCCCCCGATCAGCGGCTTCCGCCCCGCCCGGATGGCCTCGCCGAAATCGCGGAACTGGCGCTCGAACGGTTCCACAGAAATCGCCATCGGGTCCGACGATCCCGACGCCACTTCTTTCGACACCGGCGCCGGATCGCCCGAATCATTTTGCACGTCCCATGTCGTGAGCTTGTCGCCCGAGATAATCGCCGTCCCTTTGGTGCCGTGAAATTCCGTGCGCTCCGTGTAGCCCGGCCAGAAAGCGGTCGATGCCTGAAACACTCCCGTCGCGCCCGAAGCGTACCGCACCGCCGCGTTCACCACGTCCTCGGATTCAATCTTGTGCAGCGCGCCAAGCTGCCAATATCCGAACAGTTCCTGAACCGGCCCCGCCAGCCAGCGTAGAATATCCAGCTGGTGGATCGCCTGGTTGATCAGCGCGCCGCCGCCTTCGGTCGCCCAGCTTCCCTTGATGGGCCGCGAATAATAAGCCGGCGAGCGGTACCACTTCACGTAGCAATCGCACTGCAGCAGCTTGCCCAGCCGCCCCGCGGCCAGCGCCTTCGCCACAAACTGGCTCGAATCGTCGAAGCGGTGCTGGCTCACCACGCCGAGCACAATCCCCGCCTTGCGCGCCGTCTCAATCATTTCCCGCGCCGTCTCCAACTTCGTCGCTATCGGCTTCTGCACCTGGACGTGCTTCTTGTTCTCGGCGCAAATCCGCAGCGGCTGCAGCCGGAAATCCGGAAACGTGCACACGTCTACATAATCCACGTCCGGATGGCGGCACACCTCCTCGTACGTCTTCACGAACTGCGCGCCGTTAGCCTCCGCGAACCGCCGCCCCGCCTCTTCCATCACGTCCGTGCACACCGTGATCTGGTAACCAATGTTTCGATACGCGCGGGCGTGCAGGTTCGAAATCGCTCCCGTGCCGATTATTCCGACTCTCAATTTTGTGCTCTCCTTTGGCTGAACCATGCAGTATAGCCGCTCCCCGCGCCCCACTTCCAGTAGAATGAAATTCGCATGAAACGAACAGCGTGCGCCGCGTGCGCCATCTTGCTCTTGCTCCTGCCCGCTGGCTGCAACCGTTCGCAGTCCGCCAACGTGGCCGCCACCGTCAACAACCGCGTCATCACTTACGCCGACCTCGAGAAAACCTACCAGTCGCAGGTCACCGCTCCCCAGGAAGGCTCTAACGATGACCAGGTCATGATTCAGAAGCTCGAACTGCTGCGCACCCTGATCGACAACGAAATCATGCTGCAGCGCGCCGAGAAGCTGGGGCTCATGGCCGTGGACGCCGATGTCGAAACTAAGCTCAACGAGTTCAAGGCCCCTTACACCAAGGAGGAATTCGAACGCCAGCTTCGCAATCGCAAGATGACCGTGGAAGACCTCAAGACCCAACTCCGCAAGGACCTCAGCATCCAGAAACTGTTCAACAAGGAAATTACTTCCCACATCACCATCACCGATGCCGACGTCGCGAATTTCTATAACAGCAACAAGGCCAGCTTCAACCTGGCCGAGCCGCAGGTCCATGTCGCGCAGATCATCGTCACACCCGCGCCCGATCCCAATGTGCGCAATTTGAAAAATGACAAAGCCCGGAATCCCGAGGAGGCCCGGCGCAAGATGCAGACCATCGTGGCCCGCTTGCAGGCCGGTGAGGACTTTGCCATGATCGCGCAGAATTATTCCGAAGACTCCAGCACCGCGCAGAATGGCGGCGACCTGGGCTTCGTGCCCGAGTCGGCCTTCGAAAAAGCCAGCCCCGAGTTGCGCCGCATGGTCGCAGCTCTCAAGCCCGGCGAGATCTCGCCCGTCCTGCCCTCTACCGACGGCTACCGCATCCTCAAGGTCATCTCTAAGGAACCCTCCGGCCAGCGCGAGCTCACCGATCCGCGCGTCCAGCAGACCATCCGCGAGACATTGCAGAATCGCAAAGACCAGCTGCTCAAGAATGCCTATTACGAGATGTCGCGCAACGACGCTAAGGTCATCAACTACTTAGCGCGCAAAATCGTCCAGAGCGCGGGCGAATCCTCCAAGTAAAGTTTCAGTTCACTTCCCTCGAAAATTTCTATCCTTCTTCGGCTCAATCACATACTCGCGCTTCCGGTCTGTTAGCGGCCACGTGCGCTGTAGCTTTGAAATTGAAAGTAGGGTTGAGCCGGTGAGCGAAGAGCTTCCTGAATCGGGTCAAGAGGATGCACATCGGCGGCGCAGCGCCACTCGCGCCGAGCTGCTCGACAAAGCGATTCAAAGTATTGAGGAAAAGCTGGGATCCAGCGATGTTAAAGCCACCTTCGCCGATTTCATTCGTCTGCTCCAGCTTCAAAAGGAATTGCAGACCGAGCAACCACGGGAAATTAAAGTTACATGGATCGATCCCAGCGACAAGGAGTCTGTTTTCGAGGAATAAAGTATGCGCCTCTCCCGTCGCAATCCAGGTTCCATCGTTCCAAGGCGCGGTTCAAGGGCTTTTCTGGGCCAATTGGTTCCGGCAAAAGCCAGGCGCTCTGCCAGGAAGTAATACGGCTCAGTTACATCAACAGTGGACGGGTCGGGCTGATTGGAGCGCCGACTTATCCGATGCTGCGCGATTCGACGCTGTCCGCGCTATTTGAAATTCTCGATGCGAACCTCATCCCATATGAATACAGCAAAGGCGATAACGTGCTGGCTATGACCGACACCGGCTCTCGCGTCCTTTGCCGGTCCGTGGATGAGTTCGAGCGCCTCCGCGGCACAAATCTCGCCTGGTTCGCCTTGGACGAATTGACTTACACCCACGAAGCCGCCTGGCTGGTGCTGGAAGGCCGGTTGCGCGATCCTAAGGCCACGCAGCTCTGCGGCTTCGGCGTTTGGACGCCCAAAGGTTACGACTGGGTTTACCGGAAATTCGTCTCCGAACCGCGGCCCGGGTACGACACGACTCTTGCCAAGCCGTTCGAGAACCATTATCTTCTCGAACAAATTCCCGATTTTTACGACCTCCTGAAGAGCAGCTATGATGAAGCCTTTTACCAGCAGGAGGCGCTGGGACAATATCTGAATGTTCAGGCCGGTCTGGTGTATGACGCCTTCAGCCGTGTGGACCATGTCACCGACATTCAAGTCCAGCCCGGCGCCCCGCTTCTCTGGGCTCTCGATTTCAACGTCGACCCGATGTGCTCGATCGTCGCGCAGATTTTCGATGGAACCGTCTACGTGCTGGACGAAATCGTCCTCCGCCATGCCGGCACATTACAGGCGTGCGAGGAGTTCACTCGCCGCTTTCCCGCGCATCCTCGCGAGGTCATCGTTTACGGGGACGCTTCCGGAAACAGCATGCACACTACCGGGACGTCGGACTACCACATCGTGCGCGAGTTTTTCGCGCAGAGTTACTCTAGTCCGCTCCATTACAAGGTCCCCAAAGCAAATCCAAGTGTACGCGACCGGATCACATTGACCAACGCCAAGCTCCGTCGCGCGGACGGCGTCATTCAGCTTCTTGTGGACCGCAAATGCGTAGAGCTGATCAAGGATTTTGAGCAAGTCTGCTACAAGGCGGACAGCACCCTGCCGGACAAAGACAAGGATAGGCGCAGAACGCACCTGTCTGACGCCCTCGGTTATCTACTTTGGCAGGAATGCCGGCCGTTAACACCAATCGGAGATCGCAACAGGCGGTTGCTCTAGATCGCTACGCTGACATGCCGCAAATCAATATTGAGCATCCTGACTATGTACGCAGCAAGGCGATGTGGCGTAAGTACCGCGATCTTTATGCCGGCGGTGAGCAATTTCGTGAGCACGCGGACGAATACCTGGTACGCCGCAGCAAAGAGCCCAACGACGTCTATCTCGAACGGCTCAGCAGAGTGTTTTATGAAAACTACATCGGCTCCACCATCGACTGGTATGCTGCAACGCTCATGCGCCGGGAGCCGATCATCAGCTACGACGGCACCAGTGATGCCGGCAGACGCTTTTTTACCAGTTTCGCTGAAGATTGCGATCTGAAAGGCACGACACTTGCCGAGTTTTTTCGGCGCCAGCTTGTGCAAACCCTGATTGCCGGCACAAGCTACATCGTTGTAGACTTTCCGCGCGTTGTTTTGCCCGTTACTACTCGCGCGCAGGAGGACGCTGTCGGGAAGTCCCGCGCGTTTCTGGCGGATTACTCTGCTGATGAAATCATCAATTGGAATTACGACACAAATGGCCAGTTGGACTGGGTCGTCCTCCGGACCTCATGGCTCCGGCAGGCGGATCCCGGCAGCGAACGCTGGACCAAGGAAACATGCTGGATTTATTACGACCGGGAGACGTTTCGCACATACCGTACCGTGCAAGATCCCACCGGGCTTTCTCACCCCATCGACCTGGTTGATGAAGGACGACACGGCTTGGCCGCTCAATCACGCGTGCCGATCTTTCAAATGCACATCTCCGAGGGTCTCTGGCTGATGAACAAGGCCGCCCTGCTACAACTTGAGCACTTCAACAAATCCAATGCTCTCTCATGGGCTCTGACCATGGGCTTGTTTGCAACCCCGGTTATTTACTCAGAACGGGAGTGGAGCCAGATCGTCGGCGAGTCTTACTATATCCAACTTGGTCCTCAGGACCGCTTTGGATGGACGGAGCCGGAAGGCCACGTCTTTCAGATTGCAGCGGACAATCTGGAGCGTCTCAAGGATGAGATCTACAGAGTATGTTACCTGATGGCGCAGGCAGGCGGTACCAGCTCTTCTCACACCAGCCAATCGGGCCTGAGCAAGCAGCGCGATTTCGGTATCACGCAAGAGGTCCTGCGGGCCTACGGAGATCTGGTCAAGCACAGCATGAAACAGGTGCTGTCGGCAATCGAGATTGCACGGCAAGACAATCTTTCCATCGACGTTTCGGGCCTGGATGAGTTCGATATCGGAGACTTTAGCGTCGAACTAGACGATGCAAAGAAGTTACTCGATTTGGGAATCCAATCGAACACGCTCAAGAAACAGCTTTTCAAGAGGCTGGCGTTCAAGTATTTCTCTGATGTCCGCCAGGACGTCAAAAATCAGATCGCAGATGAAATCGATTTGTCAATCGGAAGCGAGGCGAGCCATGGACGAAGACAATAAGCCAGCGCTTCCGGAACCCCAGCGTATCGATGTGCCTGCGCTGATACGGCAAGCGCTCGAGGAGTTCACCCTGGCACAACAGGCGCAAGTCGAGCCGGCCTATAAGACCGAGTTACAAGAAGAGCGCCAGCGGCGCGAGCAACTGGAACGCCGGGTCAACGATCTGATCGAAGAGAACAAACGTAGCCGGCAAATCGCGGAAGAGGCAGAACGAAGCGCCGCCATACGGACCGAGCTGCAGCGTTTGGGTGTGGGAAAGGTTGAGCTGGCCTTCAAGGCAGTTAAAGACGACATCGCCAAGGGCGAAGACGGACGACTTGTGGCAAAGACGGAAGGAGGCGAGGTCGGATTGAAAGAATATCTAGCGGGGTTCGTCCAGTCAAATCCGGAGTTTCTGCCAGCTCGAATATCCGGAGGTTCAGGACTTCCTCCGGCCCAAAAGACTTCTTCCGGAGGCAGTACGATTGATCTTGACAAAATCCGTCCGGGAATGAGTTCTGACGACCTGGAACGCGCGCGGCAGGAAATCGCGCGAATCGCTTCGCGGGCGCTATCTGGGTCATAAGTACGCACAGTAACAAACATATTTCGGGTAACAACAGGAGAAAGTAATGCCATCAATTACGTCCGCCAATGTGGCCACCGCGATCGTCAAGCTCGTGGCAGCCGATGCCCTGCCCGCTCTTGTGGGTAACCTTATCATGGGAAATCTGGTGAATCGCGATTATGAGCCCACCTTGGCTCAAGCCGGAGACACGGTAAACGTACCGATTCCGCCGACCCTCGTGGCGAATAACCTCGCAGAGGGTGGCACGGTTAGTCCGCAAAACCCCAGCCTCGGCAACGCCCAGATTGTTCTCAACACACATGCGGAGGCAACGTTCCAGATACCGGACGTTACCAAAGTTCTGGCGGTTCCGGATTTGCTCCGGGTTTATATGCAGCCCGCTGTGGTCGCAATCGCGGAGCGCATCGAGTCGGATCTTCTCGGGTTATACGCCAGTTTCACAGCCAACGCGCCGGTGGGTACGGCCGGCACCCCTATCACCGAAGCCGTCGTTGATACCGCGGAGACTGCGTTGTTCCAAGCCAAGGTGCCCGCGACTCAATCAAAGTACCTCGTGGTTGATGCCGGAACATACTCGCAGATGCGGCAGATCCCACGTTTCAGTGAATTTCAAAATGTGGGTGAAGCGGGGCTGCGGGCGCTGATCGACGGCACGGTTGGAAAGATCAAAGACTTCTTCGTGTTCCGTTCCCAGCTGGTGGCGAAGACAGGAAGTTCTCCCATCACGACTCACAATGTTGCCTTTGTCCGAGACGCAATCGGTCTCGTCATTCGGCGTCTTCCGCAACCTCTACCTGGGACCGGCGCCATTGCGGAGTATGCCGACTTGGGCAACTTCGGTATGCGCGTAATCATGAGTTACCAACCGAATACCTTGTCGCAACAGTTTACCGTAGATGTCCTCTACGGCGTGGCCGCACTTCGGAACAACTTCGCAGTGCAAGTTAACTCGTGAGTCTTTCGCAAGCGACCTATGAACGTGAAGGCATACTATCAAAAGATTCGAGAGCTCGAACGGGCGCTCACCGACTCCTTTGTCGTCATCGTGAGCCATGATACTTCCGATGGAGGAAAAGGAGGCCTATTGACCGAGGTACCGAAGCACTTGGCAGCCAGGATGATCGCCGACGACCGTGCTCATCTAGCAAGCGAAGACGCCACGCTCCAGTTCCGCGTGAAAAGCGTCGAGGCAAAACGTACTGCAGAGGAATTGTTACTCGCGGACAGAAGACAAGTTAGGCCTGTGCCCGCTTCAGAACTAAGGTCGTCGACTCGTATAGACAAAGAATAAACGAGATGGCCTTATTTACGGATGGATCAATCTCAACACTCGAGCACCTAGTCTCCCAGGATACTGCCGTCCTGGACGTAGCCAGCACGGAAAGCATTGACGCAGGAACGAAGCTTGTCCTCGCCCAAGAAGAATTGGGTATCGAATTGACGGCGGCGCTCTCCCGTTCCCCATTCTCCCTCACGACCCCGTCCGCGTGGTGGCCTGGCAGCATAGCAGCCTCGCAAAGTACTCTACGGCTGTCGAACATAGTTGTTACGCCGCCTTTACGGCTATGGCATTCGTTTCGCACGCTCTCGCTCATCTATCGCGATGCGTACAACAATCAATTGAATGACCGGTATCTCGGTAAGTGGAATGCCTACAATGACCTTGCCAGATGGGCCTCAGGAATGGTATTACAAACCGGCGTGGGCGTAGTATCTGATCCCATTCCGATTGCCCAGAGTCCGGCAGTAGACGTTCTCAGCGGTACATTACTTGCCTCGACGTACTACGTACAGGTTGCCTGGGTAAACGGGCGCGGTGAAGAAGGCATGCCGAGCGCCGTAGCTTCAGTGAGCGCTCCGGATCAGAGTTCCATAAGAGTTAGCACCATTGATCCGCCGACAAATGCAGTGGCGTGGAACCTGTATGCAGGCATTTCAGTTGATGCCATCATGCTTCAGATCGTGATGCCCGTGGCGTTGGGACAGGCATGGCTCATACCTCCGTCCGGACTGGCAGCGGGACGGACGGCCGGCAACGGGCAGGAGCCAAATTATTTTCAACAGTTGCCGCGGTACCTGCAACGAGGATAGATGCCGTGATCAGTGTCGCCAGTCAGGCTACTTCGAAGCTTATCCAATTCCTGGTTGCACCCGGCGGTTTGAACGCTGCTATCGCTGTGGTGGCCCAGGCGGAAAACGTGGTCCTGGCTCCCGTTCCGACACAACAGATTTTCGCCGAAAACGTATCCAGCGACATTGCCGAAAAGAGCGGAGAAACGAAGTACACCGCCCTGTATGTCTATTGTGGCAAGATCATGAACACCCTCAATGAGAAATTCCGGACTTTCTCCGGAACTCTCCAGTTGGAGGTGGATGTGCGCGTGTCCCAAGACAGGCTTGAGGGAATCGATCGCGTATCGCAACTCTACACGGACGCCGTCACTCAGACGCTCAGTCAAGTTCGCGGGGATTGGGGGCAAGGCGTGTTCTATGCGGGAACGTATGAAATATCATTCGGACCGGTGAAGCACGGCGGCCGCAACTTTATCAAGAGCGCTAAGATTTTGCTTCAAGTAGACGCCAGCATCGGCTAAGGCTTCTCAATGGCAACTTACATCTCATCCAATGCTAACCGGTTTTATTGCGCATCGGAGACGGCTTACGGTCAGGTATCAATTATTACCTCGGCCAACCGGATTCCAGCGATCAAATTGTCGGCGAAGCAACAGTTAGTGGTTACAAACCGCCACGATAAGACTGGAAGCCGAACCTTTGCTGGATTGCCTCCTGGAGGCCGCCGCAAAACTACGTTCGACTTGAGGACATACCTGACTACCTGGACCGGAGGAAGCAGCCCTCCGAGCTACGGACCGTTCTTCCAGGCGGCACTCGGAGGCGCGCCGATGATGTTTCCGGGAGGTATCGTAGCCGCAGGCTCCTCTGCCACAACAGTGAATTTCACGACGCCCCACGGACTTGTAAGTGGCCAGGCGGTTACTTACCTTGGCGAGATACGGTTTGTGAGCGTCGTTGTTAATTCGACGTCTGTTCAACTGACCGCGCCTTTATCGGCGTCACCAACGGCAGGCGCGCCCGTTGGCCCGACCGTAACGTACTTTCCCAGCACGGAACTTCCGAGCGTCAGTATTTTCGATTACTGGGCTCCTAGCTCAGCGGTGCAACGACTTCTGTGTGGTGCAGGCATCGATAAGATGTCAGTAAAGGTAAATGGCGATTTTCATGAGTTTGAGTTCAGCGGAGTGGCGCAAGAATTAGTGGATAGCAGCAGCTTTTCGAGCGGAATCGGGGAACTTGGCGCATTTCCGACGGAGCCGGTGCTGGGTGCGTTCGATTACTCGATCGTGCCGGGCCATCTTGGCCAAGTCTGGCTGGGCAATGCGCCAGATCGCTTTTTCACTTTGACGGACGCCGAATTGTCGGTAGGCAACGGCATGGATATGCGGGCAAACGAGTTTGGTGCGAGCTTACCGAGAGCCCTGGCGCCGGGCACACGGACTGTGGCTATCGATTTTCAACTCTTCAGCCAGGATGATACGGCGACCATAGGGCTGTACCAAGCGGCCAAGCAACAATCACCAATAAGCGCGATGCTACAGCTAGGTCAACAGCCCAATCAGTTGTTCGCAGCATATCTGAAAAGTGTTGTGCCGGAGGTGCCGGAGTATGACGATACCGACACCCGCTTACGATGGCATTTTCGGAGCTCACGGGCACAAGGAACGACGGACGATGAAATTATGGTTGCGTTCGGTTAGATCATGAATTACGAAAGTTCGACCCGGATCGACTCCAGCGTGAAACCGGGAGTCGCATTCGTGATTGCAAAGATGTCATACGGGCGCCGGATTGAGTTGATCCGACGAATACGCGAACTGGCTTTGAAGCGCGAATTTCTGAATGCGGGCGAGTCGGTAGTAGAGAAACTCCAAGCGGCGTTGCTCTCGGCCGAAATCGACCAGTTGTATGTAAACTGGGGCCTGCTGGAACTAATCGGCCTGGAAGTTGACGGCGTCGGGGCCACACCGGAAATGCTCGCATCCGCCGGCCCGGAAGATTTATTCCGCGAGGCCCTTTCCGCGATCAAAGCGGAATGCGGGCTGACCGAGGATGAACGAAAAAACTAGTCGTCGCCTTTCATTTTCAACTTTCGAACCCAGCTGCCTGGAAGTGCGACGCATGCCGGAAGTCGCGGCTGGAAATCAAACGAAGATGCGGCTGGGTGCCGGCCGCGCTCGAGACGGCACCTCACGTGGTCTGGACGCGAAGACACGTCGCGACGGATGTGTGTCCGCAGTCGTTCATCACCGCACAAAGCCTCGGCTGGATTGAAGAGTTTCTGGTCTGGAAGCGGCTGGGGCTTAATCTTACGTTTGATCTGGGAGCGCGGCAAGCCGAGGCGTTTATCATTCTGGAAGAACAGCTTACATTGGAGAAACAAAATGGGGCCTAGCTCGCCTAACTCAGGAACATCGAGCGTTACGCAAGCACTTAGTAGCCTCTTACCGAGTCTTGTAAGTGGCCTTAGCGATCACATTACGCAACTTACGCAGAGTGTTGGGTATCTGGTGCCGGCGAGTCAGCAACAGGCGGAAGCTCTGCTCGCGAACACGCAAGCACTAGCACAGAACACGTCGTCGCATGGTTCCGGAGGGATCGCGAGCACGTTGGGGAATATCGCGTCAACACTCACCGGCGGCGCCCTTTCACTGTCGCCGATCTTATCCGGAATATTGAGCCTGTTTGGAGGCGGGGCATCGAGCGCGCCCGCGCCCCTAGTTCCGTTCTATCTGCCGCCGAGCGTCAGTCTTCAAGCGGCGGATACAGCAGCGCCCGCCGGACCGCAAATGTCCGGAGTGGATTTCGGCCAAAACGGAACTCCCCGTACCATGAGCGCACCGGCGGCCCAGCCGCAAATTACGGTGCAGGTCCAAGCGATGGACAGCCGGTCGTTTCTCGATCACAGTCAGGATATCGCGCAAGCGGTGCGCGACGCGATGCTGAACATGCACTCAATCAACGACGTAATTAGTGACATATAATGCCCGCAGTATTTCCAAGCCTCAAAACGGGAGCGGTCATCCAGTACCCGGCCACCAAGAACACGCAGTATTCCAGTTTCGTGGTGCGGTTCCTGGACGGTAACGACCAGCGATACCGGGAGTACCCGGCACCATTGCATCGGTGGAATATCCGGCTGGACTTGCTGGATGAAGCGGAGCTGCGCACCCTCGAACAATTTTTCGCGACGCAGGAGGGGCGGTTCGGCGTGTTCTCATTCGTAGATCCCTGGACGCAGACCTTATTTTCGAACTGCAGCTTCGATCAAGATACTTTGGACTATCAACTGTCGGGAGAAGCCCGGGGCACGACCAACTTAGTCGTGGTGGAGAACAGGGCGTAGATGCTATACTTTCCTCAGTTAGCCTCCGGCGCCACGGGACAATACCCAATCAAGAAAACCGGCAATCAAAGAACGATCGTCAGCGACGTGCCGGACGGGCATGCATTCAAGCTGGCAGACTCCGGAGCGGCGCTGGTCGAATGGCAACTGCAGTATCAGAACCTGACTGACGCCGAGATCAACGTACTCGAACAGTTCTTCCTGGCTTGTGAAGGACAACTAACCGCTTTCACATTCGCGGATCCGGTGGGCAACTTACTGGCTTGGAGCGAAGCGTTGGATCAACCGGTGTGGGAAGCAAGCACGCTGCTGCAAGTCACCGGCGGAATCTCTGATCCAAACGGCGGCACGGCTGCAAGCCGACTTACAAACCCTACCGGAACAGATTTGACTATCGAACAGGCGATCAACGCGCCGGGATGGTATTTCTACTGCTTCAGTGTGTATGTGAGAAGTTTAACTGGAACACAAGTTTCTCTTATTCGCACAGCCGGTGCGACAGCGAGCAGCCGCTCCTACCAGACCCAGGCAGCCTGGGCGAGGATCAGTTCTGGCGGCAACATGGTTACGGCTGCCGAATCGGTAACATTTGCAATTAGTGTACCAGCAGGACAGTCGGTAGATGTGTTCGGATTCCAACTCGAGCCTCAGCCCAGCGCCTCTCCTTACAAGCCAAGTTATTCGACAGGGGGCGTATACACCTCCGCGCATCTCCGGGACGATACTTTTGCGGTTACAACGTCCGCGCCCAACCACAATCAGTGCACCCTTAATATAACGGCCCGCTAGAACATGCCCACGGCGTTTCAAGTTAAAGAGCAGGCGGTTACGGACACCCCGCTGCTTCTTTTTGACTGCCAGTTGCAGGGTAACCAGTCAGAGAGCTGGTCGACACACCAGGTTGCAGTTGCCGGAACAACGTACCAGGCGCGAGTAGTTCAACACAACCTCTACGAAATTCAAACCTCATCCGACCAGGGCGTGGACGCGATTCCGAAGATCTCGATTTCACTGGCCAATGCCGACTCGCATTTCTCGGAACTCGAGAGGAGCGTGGGATTCAAAGGCGCTCTGCTGACCGTCAGCTTCGTATTCTTCGACCTCAAGGCGGGCAATCCGACCACCGCCACAATCACCCTGTTCAAAGGAATCTTCAATCCTCCGGACGAAATCACAGAGTCCACATTTCGTGTGACCGCAGTGAACCGGATGAACATGCAGCGTGTGCTGCTGCCACAAATCCGGATTCAGCGGCGGTGTCCATGGGAGTTTCCGTCGACGCTGGCGCAGAGGCAGGAGGCCGTGAGCGGAGCTGCGAGCGGCCAGTACTCACGATTTTACCGCTGCGGCTATTCACCAGATGTGCCTGGAGGGGCGGGAAATCTGAACGGCACAGTACCGTATACGTCGTGCGCGTTTACCAGAACAGATTGCCAGGCGCGAGGCATGTTTCAGACGGATAACGCGCACAACGCGACGCACCGATTCGGCGGAATTGAGTTCGTACCGTCATCCATACTCGTGCGGAGCTACGGCGAGCAAGGACGGCACTGGACGCCGGTGCTCGACAACATTGCGCGCTACAACGATTTTGTTCCGCTGATTTACGGGACCGCGTGGTACTCACCGAACATCGTTTTCGCGCGCAATGACGGTAACCTGACGCGCATGGAAGTGCTTCTGGGCGCTGGCGAAATCAACGATGTCATCAAGGTGCTGGTGAACGGCATCGACATTCCGCAGGGGCGCGCGGGCACCAATATGACCGGAACGGGCTGGTTCAACCTGTTCAGCGCGGGCACGCGGGCAGGCGGGTTCAACTTGGATTTCACAGATGCACAAGGCAATCCGCTGGGCGACCCTTACGGCAGCATGGCGGCGCTTTCGGTCGTGGTGCCGAACCGAATCAACAACGGGAGCAGCCTGCCGACGATCCAGGTTTTACTTGAAGGATTGAGACTGGCTACTTATAACGCCGACGGCACTTTTCTCAGCCAACACTTTACCAAGAACCCTGCGTGGATTTTGCTGGATATTTTACGGACGTGTGGATGGGACATAAGTGAAATCGATGTGTCGACCTTCGCTAACGCCGCCAGCTATGCCGATCAACAAACACAAGATCTGCACGGTAACACAATCACGATTCCGCGGTTCGAGTGCAATCTCGCATTAGTGAGCCGGCGCACGGCGGCCGACCTAATTCGCGGGGTCCGCAATGCCTGCCGGCTGTACCTCACCTATGGAAACAGCGGATTACTCCAACTAAACGTGGAGAACACATTCGCGTTGCAGCAGCCAGTGAAGCCCGATTGGAGTAACAGCACGAGTTCGTTCAATAGCGGGTGGCCGAGTTACGAGTTTGGTGACGGCTCCTCCGGAGTATCGGGTATCGCGCGAGACAATAAAGGCGCATCGACTATTCGCGTGACGTCACGCAGCATCGTCGATACTCCGAATCAGTTCTCCGTCGAGTTTCAAGATTCGCTGAATGACTACCAACAAGACAGTTTCTTGATGATCGACGTCGATGACGTCGGGATAACCGGACAGGAAATCACGGCGCCCATCAGCGTGTTGGGAATTCCAAATTACGACCAGGCGGCGCGCATCCTGAAGTTCAACCTCGACCGCGGGATCCGGGGTAACACGTACGTGCAGTTTTCAACCAGCGTGAAAGCGTTGGGACTGCGGCCGGGCGACCTGATTACGCTGACTTATCTGAAGGAGGGCTTCGACCGGCAGCCGTTTCGGATTTTGAAGATAGCGCCCGACATCAATTACCGGATGTCGGCGATCACCGCGCAGATACATGACGACGCGTGGTACGACGACACCAACGGGCAGGTGCCGGGTAATTCGGGCGCGCAGCGGCAGCTCGGATCGGAAGTGGGGCTGCCACGACCGCTGATAGGCACAGTGACGGACGCGAACGGAAACATCCAGTTCGGCGTAACGGAGACCGCGACGCAAGCAGCCGACGGAACTCCGTTGATTGAGGCGGCGGTTGCGTTTTCAGTTCCCAATTCGGTTTCGGCTAATGCGCCTGCAGTGCCGCTGTTGAGCCTGGCGGCGACAATCGCAGGCACGGGAGGCACTCTCAGCGGCGGGACGACTCTCTATTACGCAGTGAGCACAGCGGCCAGCGGCGGGGCGGAAAGCGGCCTTTCGTTCGTAGTCAGGGCGACGATTCCAGCGGGACCGAACACAAACACGGTAACGCTAACCGGCCTTAGCTTTCCGGCGGCGGCGACGGGATTCAATGTGTATCGAGGGCCGAGCCCGAGCCAGCTCTACCGGATTGCGTCCAACCAAACCATAGCAGCGCAGTTTACGGACACGGGCCTCGCGAGCCTGATCATTCCGCCACCGGATTCCAACTTCGATCACGCGAATTTTTACTGGCGTTTGGAACTGCAACCGGAATATGTGGCGACACTGCACTCGCCGAACTCGGTGGGAAATGAAACGCTCGAGATGACGGCCGGTGCATACCAGGGCGCGATCGTGCGGATCACGCGGGGGACGGGCGCAGGGCAGGAGCAGGCGGTGGTATCGAACGACGTCACGACGCTGCAACTTGTGTCGCCGTGGGACACGGAGCCGGACGGGACGAGTTACTTCGTAGTTGCGGAATCAGGCTGGCACTCGGTGGCCAGCGCGCACGCGAGTCCGGTGCAATTCCAAATTCCGAATCGAACGGGCGCGACGATTCACACCTCGGGCAGAGCGGCGAACACGAACAACGCGGAAACGCCACCCGATTTGTGCACGGTGACGCGATGGGTGATTGGCGGCGCGGGCGCGCTGGATGCGGATGTGCCGCCGATGCCATCATTCGGACTGGGACTCTCGACGACCAGCGGCGGCGCGGTGGAGCTGAGTGGGATCAGTTTCGCAGACCTGAGCAACACGCACACAGTTACAGCGGGGACACTGACGCTTTACTACTGGTGGGAACTCGATCCACCGCCAACGCTGACACTGGCTGCGGCGATCGGAGTGGCGGACACGTCGATCAACCTTACCGCCGCAGGCAGCGCGCAGGCCGGCGAAATGATTCAGCTCGAAGCGGAAGTGGCCCAGGTTGTGGCGGTGCTCAATAGCGGGGCGCAATACCAGGTGACTCGCGGTGTGGACGGCAGCACGGCGGCGGCGCACGCGAGCGGCACAACGGTTTACGAGCTTCGAACAAAGACGCAGGTTGTTCCGTTCGTGCGCAACTTTTTCGGGAGCCCGGCGAGCGGAAGCTGGAGTTTTCCGATCCCGCTGCCGGACTGCCGGATCGTGAGCGCCGAACTGGTTGTCACAAACCTGATAGGCAATAGTCCCACGGGATCGATTTGCCTGACGCCGACTGTAGATGACGGACTGCGAACGCTCTCGGGCGGACAACTCTCGTTCCAGGTTGAAGCATTTCTGGCTATTACAACGGGCGCGACGCCGGACCTTGTTGTAGACAAGATATGTTCGGTTCGCGATATATATGCCGTAATCCGGCAGGCGCCATCCGGCGGGCCGATCGAATTACAAATCAATCAAAACAGCACGCCGTATTGCACACTTACGATCGCGGATGGCGCTACGGTGTCGAACACGGTAACTGGCATGTCGGTACCTGCGCTACAAGGCGGCGCGAGGCTCAGCCTGGACATTAATATGGTTGGCCCGACGAATCCGGGAGCAGACCTCACGGTAACGATCCGCCTGTAACTTCGTATCATGCCCGACACGTTGCAGAAACTGCGTCCGGACCGGGACTTGCAATGTTACTTTCTGCGTCCCACCGCGGTGGCTGCATTGAGCGCGACGAACCCGAACGGATTTAAAGTCTCAGGTAGCTGGCGACAGCAATTTGACTGGGCCGTCATCGAGTGGAACCGCGATAACACCTTCGAACATCCTCTATTCCGCAATTTTCCCGATGGCGACTTAAGTGGGCTGACGCTCACTTATGAAGAGACACGCCAGAACTGCATCCCGATCGACTCCAACTTATTCCCGACCGTAGATTGGCCGACGCTGCGCGTCTGGACGGATGCGACACCGGCTGATTCCCCGTATAAGATCCCGCTATATCCGTTAGCAACTCCGATTGCGGGCAGCTATCAGGCGGCCAGCGCGATATTCACGCTACAAGGGACAGTCACGGCGGGGGACAACGTGGAGCTGGCGTGGATCGAAGAACACTATACATACACCGTCGTGGGATCGGATACGCTGCAGTCGGTGGCCGCCGCAATCGTCGCGACGATCAACGGCAGGTCGACTACAATGCACGCTTCGCAGAGCGGAGCGGCGATCACGCTGACGTGCACTTCGGCGGCAGGAGCGAACGGCAACCGAGTTGGCGTATACGGCAACGTTTCCGGCGCGCAGACGGAGAGCTGGAATCCGGCATGGCAACAGCTCAGCGGAGGTAGTTCGCCGAGTAAGTGGCGGGTCACACTGAATTTTTCAGCATTGCGCCAACACCCGGAAGATCCGCAGCCGATTCCAACCAACGCGGTACGAAAAATGCGGTGGACTTACTCGGCTGACTTACAACCCGGAAGTTATGGGAGGAGCGAGTTTCAAGTTACAGTGTCGAACTGGACGGTAAGTGGATCGAACCTGACGTACCAGGTGGCGGGACCGGGAAGCCGGCGGATCGAAGACGTAGCGCCGGAAGTGATCTACTCGGGGCTTTGGGGCGCGCAGCCGGGGACGACAACGCCGAAGATCTCGACGGGCAACTTCTCTGGGGGCACGATTCACTCCTCAACAACGCCGGGCGACTCGCTCACTTG
>Ga0075426_10001048_pt1 | contig 19458 bp, 9 predicted proteins | sample SoiMethybrSBSTD5_FD_75304 | JGI IMG/M metagenome (GOLD analysis project Ga0075426, IMG submission 75304) | Bulk soil microbial communities from a Populus tree surrounding site in Tennessee, USA - Soil MetaG P. TD hybrid SBSTD5 | ecosystem: Environmental > Terrestrial > Soil > Tree plantation...
GAGAACGCGCCGTCGATCGTCTTCTTCGACGAGATCGACGCGCTCGCGAGCAAGGACTCGATGAAGACCCCCGAGGTCTCGCGCGCGGTGAGCCAGTTCCTGACGGAGATGGACGGTCTCCGCCCGAAGGACAAGGTCATCATCATCGCGACGACGAACCGGCCCCAGACGCTGGACCCGGCGCTGCTGCGTCCCGGGCGGTTCGACAAGATCTTCTACGTTCCGCCGCCCGACATCTCGGCCCGCCAGGACATCTTCCGGATCCACCTGAAGGGCGTTCCGGTCGAAGGGTCGGTCGACTTCGGCGACCTCGCGCGTCGGACGGAGGGGTTCTCGGGCGCCGACATCGCGAGCTGCGTCGACGAGGCGAAGCTGATCGCCCTGCGCGAGCAGCTCGTCGCCGAGGTCGGGAAGGACGCGGCGGCGAGCGGCGGCACGATGGGCCTCTTCGGCACGGGCGCCTCGCCGTCCCCCGCGGCGAAGATCGAGCCCACGAGCATGGTCGTCGGCGTGCGGATGTCGAACCTCCTCGAGGCCGTCGGGAAGACGAAGTCGTCGATCACCCCCGAGACCCTGAACTGGTCCCAGGAGTTCATCCGGAGCTACGGAACGCGCGCGTAGTCGGTCGGCGAGGGACGGTCGTGAGATGGCGGAGACCGGAACGGAAGGAGGGGCGCACGATGCGTTCCGGTCGGGGCCGTCCGGGTCGCGCGACGACCTAGGCCCGCTATGGTCGACGTACAAGAGGTCTCGAAGTACCTCGATTCGTCCGCGTGGGTCGGCGTCGGGGTCCTGGGGATCCTCCTGTTCGTCGTGGGCGTTTACACGCCCGCGCTCGGGTTCCTCCCGGCGGCCGCGTACGCGCAGGCCGGGGTGGCGATCGCCGGCGGCGCGATCGCGGTGCTCGGGTTCACGTGCTACTACGACCGACGCGAGTACGAGCAGCGCCATCCGAAGCGCCGGCCCCTCAAGGGCCGCGCTCTCGAGCTCGCCATCGCCCCGAGCCTCGAGGTCTACCGGCCAGGGCCGGCGGCTCCGATCGAGACCGAGGCCCGGACGCCGGCGCTCGAAGCCGGGGACGACACACCACCGTAGCCTCCCGACGCCGGCGGGCCGCCCATGAGGCGCTCGTTCTCCGCCGCGCTGCTGCTCGCGTTCGTGGTCGCGTTCCTCCTCGTCGTGCCGATGAACGGCGGGGTTGGCGCCACGACCAGGACCCAGCTCGCCGCCCCGCAGGGGTCGCCTTCCTCGCACGCGCCCGCGGTCGCTCTCGGGGCCGCGGTCGCACCGGCCGTGTCGGTGAACTGCCTCTCGGGGTATCCCGTCTACCAGTTCGTCGGGGGCGTGCTACCGCTCACGCCCAAGCAGCCGTCCCAGACGCCGTGCCCGCGCATCTCGCAGGACGAGGTCCACGGTACGTACTTTTCGAGCGTCCCCGGGTCGGGCGAGCGGTTCACGGTACCCGTCCACCTGCCGGTCGACGGCACGACGGACCAGGTCAACTCCTACGGACAGTTCGAGGTCGGGATGGTCGTGAACGGCGACACGTTCTCGGCGTGGCGCCAGTCGTACGCCGCGGTCGTCTTCGTGCCCCAAGGTGCCGGTAGCACGCTCACCTTCGACGAGAGCCTCCACATCTTCTCGATGGTGAACGACACGCTCTACGGCGGGAGCGGCTGCCCCGGGAGCCAGATGAACTTCTCGTGGAACGCCTCGTACTTCTGCGAGCTCGACGACATGTCGACCTCGAACATCACGACGTTCCCCGGTGGCGAGTCGCTCTCGGTCACGTTCGCCGGCGTGAAGGGTGCGGCGGGCGGCATGAACGTCTGGATCAACGACTCCACGAACCCGAGCCTGGACCAGGCGATCGTGCTCGACAACACGACCACCGGCACGTGGTCGTTCCAGCCGTACTTCAAGGCGGCGTGCCCCGATTCGTGCATCCTCAATTGGTCGCTGCCATTGGGCCTCGGCGAGGACATCATCCTCTGTCCCTTCAGCGCCGTCGCGTCGTCGTGCAACTCCTATAGCGAGCCGAACTGGCGCGGGACCCACCCGATGGAGTTCGGGATCCCCCAGTTCTTCACGGGCGGCGCCTACACCGGCGATTACTACTACTTCGCGCCGCTCTCCGGCTCGGGCATCTGCAACTCGAACTACCCACCCGGGATCGTAGCGGTCTGCTTCAGCCAGGACGTCAACGGCGGTACGGGCTACTATCCGTACTTCACCTACAACGGCACCCTCCTCGACTTCGGGGCGAACTGGACGTGGACGACGGAGGAGTTCGGCGGGGCCCCCGTCGAGCTGCTCTCGACGGGCGGCTTCCACGACATCACGCCGTTCTTCTTCTACCAGATCACGAACAGCTCTCGGGCGAGCTTCGTCCCAAGCAACCAGGCCGTCACGATCGCTACGCGCCTCCAAGACCTGGGCTCGGTCCGCGGGGCGACCCTCACCTACCAGGTCAATAGCGGGGTCGCGACGTCCGTCGCGATGCCGCGCGTGAGCGGCTCCGCCTCCGACGGCAACTACACCGCCACGATCCCGGCCGGCCCCGACGGGTGGCTCAACTACACGGTCAACGCGACGAACGGGGCCGGTGCGGCGATCCGGACGAGCACCTCCCACCTCCAGCGCGGCCCGCTGCCGACGTTCGCGCTCACGCTCACGACGACGTTGGGGCCGTGCGGCGGGATCAACATCAACGGCACCGTCTACGCGAACAACTCGGTCGCCCACCTGCAACCGGGGGTGTACCCGGTCCTCGCCGTCGGATGCTACCCCTACGTCTTCTCGCAATGGACGCTATCCAAGGGGCTCACGATCTCGCCGTTCGGGTCGATCAGCGGCAGCCTCGAGGTCTCCGCCGGCGGGTCGATCGCAGCGAGCTGGCTCTACGTCCGCCCTCCCGACACCGTCCAGATGTTCACGAGCCCGTCGCTCTGCGGCCAGGTGATCCTCAACGGTTCCTTCTACAACAGCGGCGCGACGGCGAGCCCGGCGCCGTTGGACGGACTCAGCATCAGCCTGGGCTACCTCGGGTGCGGCGGCAAGGTCTTCGCCGGCTGGAGCGTCAACGGGAACTTCACCATCCTCGGGGGCGTCTCGGGGGTCTGGAGCTTCATCCCGCACGGTAACGGGTCGATCACGGCGAACTTCGTCGACTCGTCGCAGGCGTCGTCGATCATCTTCTACACGAACCCCTCGACGTGCGGGGGCGTCCTCTTCGAGGGCGCGGGCTACAGTAACGGCGTCTCGATCAGCCTCCTCCCCGGCACCTACACCGTCGGGGGCGACCCGTGCCCGCACTACGGTCTGCTCTCGTTCTCCACCACCGGGGGCCTCTCGGTCTCGGGGAGCTCCCTGTCGGTGACGGGGGGCGGAACGATCACCGCCAACGACTACCGCCTCACGGAGGTGACGTTCTCGGTCTCGGGCTGCGGAACGATCAACTGGGACGGCAGCGCCGTCGGCAACAATCAGCTCGCGGTCGTTTCGAACAACTCGACGCACACGGTGACGGGGACGGCGTGCTCGGGCTGGTACCTCTTCAACATCACCGGCACGGGCGGCGTGGACGTCGTCGGCAACGTCGTGACCGTGACCGGCTCGGGGGTCCTCACCGGCACGTTCATCCGCGGCACCCCCACCCAGATCGTCGTCTTCCTCTCGGATCCGCCCGACTGCGGCACGATCGTCTTCGCGGGGATCTCGTACGTGAACTCGAACTTCACGACCGTCGCCCCCCATACCGTCGCGACGATCTCCGCCCTCGCCTGCCCCGGGTACGGGTTCGTCGAGTGGATCACCTACGGGCCGATCACGATCGTCGGCGCGACCGCCTACCTCAACGATAGCGGCGCCATCCAGGCGATCTTCCGGCCGATCGCGACGCTCTTCCTCTTCACGTCCCCGCTCGGATGCGGTTCGATCACGGTCGCTGGGGTCAGCTACCTTTCGAACGCGACCGTCGACCTCACCGAGAACAAGAACTACGACGTCACGGCCGTCCCGTGCGCCGGCTACGGGTTCACCAATTGGGTGAACAGTTCCGGCGTCCAGCTTCCGGGCGGGGCCGGCGTCGGGTCGGGGGTCCTGTCGCTGAGCGCCTCGGCGGTCCTGACGGCCTCGTTCGTCCCGATCAAGTACACGGTCGCGATCACCGTGACGCCCGCCAACTGCGGCGGCCTGCGCGTCGCGGGTCAGATCGTCGGCAACGGATCGGTGCTCTCGCTCTCGGGCGGAACGTACAGCGTCGTGCCGTCGCCGTGCCCGGGCGACCACCTCGTGAGCTGGGCCGTTTCCGGTAACCTCTCCGTCGTCAACACGACCCTCTGGGTGAACGGCTCCGGCGGTCTCGGGGCGTTGTTTCAGCCCGTGCCCCCGAGCGTCTCGCTCTCCGTCGCGTCGAGCTCGTTCTCGGGCGACCCGGTCCCGTTCGCCGCGACGGTGGCGGTCCTGGTCCCGCCGTACACCTACAGCTACCTCTGGACGTTCGGGGACGGGACATCGGTCACGACCCCGGTGAACTTCACGTCCCACGCGTTCAGCAACGCGGGGAGCTACCAGGTGTCGGTCGAGGTGACCGACGCGTACAACCGCACCGCCAACGCCTCGGGGACGATCGCGATCGTCGCGCCGGCCGCGAGCGCGTCGCTCGGGATCACGACGCTCTCGCTCGTGGTCGTCGGCATCGCCGTCCTCGTCGTCGTGGCCGTCCTCGCCATCGGCCTGCGGTTCCGCCGACCGCCCCCGCCGCCCGCCGAGCCGGCGCTCGCCGCACCGGCCCCGGAGGCGTACGATTCTGATCCCGGAGTATACGACGTGGCGTCGACCGAAAAGGAAGCACCGAAACCATGATAAGCGAACAAGAGAGCCCTGCGATGACCCGTATGTCCGACCACTCATCGACCGTTTGGCGAATGCCCCCGGCCGCCCGAGCGTTCCTCAGCATCAGCCTCCTGGTGCTCCTCGCGGCGGTACTGATCCTGCCCGCCAACGCGGCCGTCGCGCTGCACGCCCCGAGCGCCCACCGGTTGGCTCCGCTGTCGGTGCCCTCAACCGGCCACGCCGCCTCGACGCTGCCGAGCACGCTCTCGATGGGGCTGCGCGCGGACGTCACGAGCCACGTCAAGGCGGCCTACGACAGCCTGTTCACGGGCCCGGCCGGCTCGTACCGATACTCGCTCTCTGACCTCCGCGTTCCGGACGTCCTCGGCACGCCCGCGGCGCCGCGCCCCGATGGCGCGTCGACCTCGGCCAACTTCTACGTCAACAACTCCGACTGCGCGGGCTGGGGACCCCAGCTGTTCGTCCCGTTCATCGGCGGCGAGAACATCGTGCAGGTCGGCGCCTCCAGCTCCACCCTTCTCGCAGCGAGCGGCACCCAGGTCGGGGTCTTCAACGTCACCGGCGGCACGCTGTGCAGCGTCGGCGGCAACACCGCGACCGGCGCCGGTGAGGACTTCGGCGTCACCTACCGGTCGACCGACGGCGGTGTCAGCTGGACCCAGAGCTTCATCCCGCGCAACGTGACCCACTGGCAGAGCTCGGGCGACGCGACCTTCGGGTCGATCACCGTCGGCTCGTCGGTCGTCGCGGCCGCCGCCAACAACGTCGCGGCCGTCATCACCGGGTACGCGCCGGGCTGCACCGTCCTCATCCTGCCCCCTGTGAACTGCTCGGGACCGGCGGGACTGCAGGCGCCCTGGGGCTTCTCCGCGTCGGCCTCGTCGGACGGCGGGGTCACCTGGACCAACGCGTCGCAGCTCGACTCCGAGACCGCGCTCCTCTACCTCAACTTCGCCTCGTCGTGCTCCGCGTTCGGTCTGACCCCAGGGTACTACGTCGCGAACCTCCCCGAACGCCCCTGGATCGCGACCGACGGCACCAATGTGGTCGCGGGCTGGGACGTCTTCGAGGAGAACTGGGACATCAACGCGTGCACGCGGAACCCCCAGGCGTTCGTGCAGGTCGTCTCCTCGACCGACGGCGGCGTCACCTGGACCACGCCGATGAACATCTCGAACTCGGTCTCCGACGGGATGATCCTGGCGTACGGCCCCGCGTCCACCCACACCGTCTACGCGATGTACACCGATTTCATGAACTCGACCGCGAGCAACAACGTCTTCGCCCTCGTCAAGTCGACGAACGGCGGCGTCACGTGGACGACCGAGTCGGACATCGGCATCGCCTTCGTCAACCCCGAGAGCTCGAGCATCGCGGCACCCACGTCCCTCGCGAGCGCCCAGTTCCCGATCCTCGCCGTCGACAACTGGTCGTCGTCGCCCCACTCCGGCGCGCTCTACCTCGTCTGGTCGGACAACCAGAGCGGTGGCTACGCCGGGTACGGCGCAATCGACTTCATGAAGAGCACGAACGGCGGCACGTCCTGGTCGTCGATCCAGTTGCTCACCACCCAGACGACGAGCCAGACGTACATCATGCCCGCGCTCTCGGTCGGTCCGGACGGCACCATCTGGGTGACGTACTACGGGATCAACGGCGCCGGCAACTACAACGTCTACGTCGTCTACTCGCTCGACGGCGGCGCGACCTGGTCCCGCCAGGCCCCGGTCACCGACCAGCTGAGCTCGCCGGGGACTCAGGTGGCGGACATCGGCTTCTACATGGGCTCGGCGGCGACATCGAACGGGCTCGTCCCGATCTGGTCCGACTGCCGCAGCGCCCAGTGCGCGGTCTCGTGGGACGTCACGCTCTACACGGCGAACGTCGGCGCGTTCAACATCACGACCAACGCTCCCGGCGCGATCTCCGTCCAGTCGACGCTCTTTGGCTCGACGACGACCTACACGCTCCCGACGGCGTTCGGGCTCGACGCGGGCGCCTCCGCGACCGTCCAGGCCGCTCCCAACGTTCCGTACAACGCGACGTACATCGGGTCGTTCACCTCGTGGGCGGGCGCGTCGACGTCGACGAACTTCCGGACGACGTTCACCTACAGCGGTGCGGGGAACCTGACGGCGCTCTACACGCCCGTCCCGGCCTCGTTCTACCAGGGGTACGTCTGCCCGGCCGTCTCGGGCCTCGTGCTCACGCTCGATGGCTCCCCCGTGACGCTGTCGCCCCACAACGCGACGTGCCTCCAGTACACCGTGGGCGTCGCCTCGGGCACCTCGTACTGGCTCAACGCGTCGGCGCCGAAGTACGTCTCCGACAACCGGTTCGTTCCGACGAACCCCGGCGCGACGACGTGGGTCAACTTCTCGCTCGTCCGCCAGACCGGCTCGCTCACGGGGACGGTAGTCCCGCACAACGCGACGATGACGTTGAACGACACCGTCCAGGTGGGCGCGATCGACCCGGTGACGGGGATCTACAACCTCCAGGTAGCGTGGGGGACGTACTACCTCAACGTGTCGGCCGCCGGTTTCACGAGCGATAGCCGGTTCGTGACGGTGCAGCCCAACCTACCGACGACGAACAACTTCAACCTCACGGGAGGCTGGATCTTCGGAACGGTCAAGGGCGCGACCTCGGGCCTGATCCTGCGGATCGACGGGTCGCTCATCCCGACCCTCGTCGGCACGTTCAACGCGACCGTCTCGGGCGGCTACCATACCCTCGCGGCGACGCAGCCCGGCTACAACCTGTCGGTGATCCAGAACATCGCGGTGCAGCCCGGTCACGCGACCCTCGTCAACGTGACCCTCACGGACCACGGCTGGATCTCGGGAACGTTGGGTCCTGCGGGCGCCCTCGCGGGCTTGCTGCTCACCGTCACGAACGGCAGCCAGGGTGGGCCCCAGGCGTTCGACAAGACGACCGGGACGTTCAACGTCAGCCAGAAGGGCCTCATGTACTGGACCGTGCGCGCCTCGTCGGCGAACTACGACCCGAACTCGACGGTCGCCTACGTGACGCCGGGGAACGCGACGGTCGTGACCCTGACGCTGACCCCGACCGTCGTGCAGCCGTGCACCACCAACTGTCCCCCGAACGGCACGGGCGGCGGCAACGCGTCCGGCTCGACGTTCCCGCTGACGACCGTGCTCATCATCGTGATCGTGATCATCGTCATCGCGGCGATCGCGGCGGTCCTGATGATGCGGCGGCGCGGCGGCGGCGGCGACGGCGGCGAGGCCGACTCCGGCGAGGGAGCGGCCGCCGACCAGACGTATGCGGGCTCGAGCACCTCGGACCTCCCCAAGCTCCAATCCGACGGGAGCATGAACGAGGGGAACCCGCCCCCATCGTAGCGTAACTCCTTCAGGGCCGGTCGGGCGATCGCCCGACCGGCCCGATTGTTCCCACGCCGCCCGCAACCGAGGGCCGGGTGTACGCATACCAAGCCGTTTTACGGCCGACCCTCCTCGAAGGCCGGATGAGACGTTCTCGCTTCGCCCGCATCGGCGGGGCGCTCATCCTCGCGTCGATCCTGGTCGTCCTCTCGCTGCTAACGCCGGTCGCGGCGCCCACGGCGACCGGGAGCACCCACGCGACCGCGTCGGTCGGTGCCGATCGGGGGGCCGTCCCCCCCTCCCTAGGTACGTCCCCCGGGCTGCCCCCGTGCCCGGCCCCCCTCGCCGTCTGGGGCAGTCTCTACTCGGGGCTTTGGGCCCCTCCGGGCGTGGACCCGGCGCAGCAGGGGCCCTGCGCCGTGGGGGCCGACGAGAACGCGCTGAGCCTCCTCTCCAACGTTTCGGGCTCGGGGGCACGGACGAGCCTCGCGTTCGCGCTACCCCCCGCTGGCAGCGCCGTGGGCAGCGCCCTTGCGGCGTTCTCGGTCCGCCTGTGGGTCTCCGGGGTCCCCTGCTCGATCGACCAGGCCTCGGTCGTGGAGATCCAGCTCGTTCCCCCGATGAGCCCGTTCCTCTCGGCCCCTCAGCTGAACTGGACGGTGCGGGCGCCGGCGTACGACCTCGTCGCCCCGGCGTCGTGCGACCCGACCTGCTCGAACGACACCGCGGCCGTCACCTTCGAAGGGGCGGCGGTCTGCGAAGACCAGATCGTGCGCGCCGGTCCGGGCGGACCCCCGCTCGACCCCGCCGGTTCGTTCGCCCCGGGGGACACCGTGACCGTGACGTTCGTCGGAGCCCCGGGTGGGTCCGAGGGGCTCGGGGTCTACGTGAACGGGTCGAGCCATCCCGGCGGCGATCTCGCCTTCCGCTACGACGCCGGATCGATCCTGACCGGTAACGCCCTCGAGCCCCTGTTCGCGACTTCCAGCCTCGACGGCTTCGTCTGGGGCTCCTCGGCCGCGCTCGCCGTGGTCGCGACGCACTGCCCGATCGCGTGGTCGCCCCTCGCCGCGTGCGATTCGTACGACGCGTCGCTGTGGTCCGGGCTGCCGCCGGTTCGGCTCCTCGACGCTGAGGTGTGGAACGCCACGTCGGGGGCGTACGACGTCCCGTACGACGGTGTCGCGACCGCGTCGAGCACCGGTGCGTGCGCGACCGGCCCGATCGAGTGCTCCGGAGGCGGCGGTCCGCCGCCAGGCGTCTTCTACCCGTCGTGGGCGTTGCACGGCGACGCCGGCGCCGCGTACTGGACCTACGGCTCGCACTACCGCTCCGAGGTCCTCGCTCTGGCGGGCGATGCGGGTCCGTCGAACGGCACGGAACCGGGGTACACGATCCCCGCGGCGGTCGGAGCCCCCGCCACGAGCGTCGCGGTCGCGTCGTTCAACGTCACGCTCCGCGTCACCGACCCGGCCGGCGTCGCACGGGTGGCGGTCGCGGCCGACTACTGCACGAGCGCCGCTTCGACCGCCCCGACGGTTGTGAACGCGACGCTCGAGCCGGGGCCGATGAATTCCGCGCGCGACGGCAACTGGACGGCCCCGTTCCCGATCGGGTCATTCCACGGCACGTATCCGCTCTGGGTCCAGGTCTGGTCCGCCGCGTCGGTCCTGCTCGGCGCGTCCTCGGGCTCCGTCACGATCCCGGGCGGGTCGACCTCGTGCCTCCTGCTTCCTCCCTCGGCCCCCACGGCCGGGTTGCCGTTCGCCGCGCCCACGGCGGGCGGCTACCTGGTCCGATGGTCGGACCACGACCCCGCCGTCGTCGGGTTCACGGTGAACGCGACCGACCCGAACGGGTCGAACCGGAGCTTCTCCGTCGGCGACGTCGACGCCGCGCGGATCGACCTCGGCGTCGCCAACGTCTCGTTCAACCTCTCGGTCGCGGCCCGCTACGGGGCGAACCTCACGTCGCCGTTCACGCCCCCCGTGGCGGCCGCCCCGACCGCGTTCCCGTTCACCTTCCAGGTCGCGCCCCTCCCCTCGGCCCCGCTCTGGCTCGGGGGCCCGCCGCTCAACGTCTCCGGCACGGTGGGGGGCGGCGTCGGGCCGTTCCTCGTCACGATCAACTTCGGTGACGGTGCGACCGCGACACTCCCGACGGCCGCTACTTTCTCGGTGACCCATGACTTCCTCCCGTTCTGCGGGGACGCCCGGACCCGCGTGTCGGTCGCCGACGCCGCCGGCGACACCGCCTCCGCGGGACCGTTCCTCCTCGCGGTGTGGGGTACTCCGCTTGCGTCGGCCTCCTCGGCGATCGGCGGCGACTCGATCGTCGAGATCCAGTGGCACGTCCCCCCGTCCCCGGCCGCGCCCGTGACCGGGGCGCGCGTGTTCTACTCGACGGACGTTGCGATGGCGGCGGTGCTCGCACGGGTCGATTCGAACGCGACCGTCCCGGGCCTCTCCGTCTGGAACATCACGAACCTCACCCACAACCTCCTCTTCGTGCCCGTCGACAACGGGCTCACGCTCTACGCGCAGGTTGTCGCGATGAACGCCTTCGGCCTCGGGCAGCTGCCCTCGGGTCCTCCGAACCTCCTCGTCGCTCGGACCGCCCCGCTCGTCCTCTCGCCGATCACCGCGGTGGCCGGCGGCGGGGCGCCGTTCACCGATAACTTCTCAGCGGAGATCGCCGGCGGGTCGAACGACACGATCGCCTCGGCGTTCTACTCGTTCCCCTCGGGCGCGGTCTCGGCGGCGACGATGACCTACGTCAACGGGACCACCTACCTCAACGCGACCCACACGTTCCCCTCCCCCGGCTCGTTCGTGGTCGTGCTCCACGCCACCGACGCGCTGTTCGAGACGGTCATCGACACGACGACCGTGTTCGTCGCGAGCGGGGCGCCCCCGGGGCTCACGGCGGTGGTCGTGAACGGCCCCGCCTACGCCGGCGGGACCGTCGACTTCGAGGCGACGGCGACCGGCGGGAGCGGCAACTACTCGTTCAACTGGTCGTTCGGCGACGGGACGAGCGCGAACGGGACGAACGCGGTCCACACGTTCCCGGTCTCGGGCGAGTACTCCGTGCTGGTGTCGGTCGTCGACGCGGTCACCGGCGGCGCCTCCTCGATCGTCGTTCCGGTCATCGTCTACTCCCTCCCCGTGATCTTCGTCTCGGTGACCCCGGGGCCGAACGGTTCGCTCTCCTACGACCTGCGGGCGAGCGTCGGCGGCGGGTCGGGGCCGTCGTCCGTCGTCTGGTCGTTCGGCGACGGGACGGTCGCGCGCGGCGCGGTCGTCTCCCACGACTACCGGGAGCCGGGTACGTATCCCGTGAACGTGACGGCCACGGACCCGGCGGGCCGCTCGGGCATCGCGGCGTTCAACCTCACCGCGAACCCCGCCCCGAACGCCGGCGGCGGGGTAGGGTCGACCGGCATCACCGTCCTCGAGCTGATCCTCGCCGGCGTGGCCGCGGTCCTCCTCGCGACGACGCTCTACTTCGGCTCCAAGTCCCGCCCCGCGCCCGAACCTCCTCAGGAACCCCCGGGGGACGAGGAGGACGGCGAGGTCTCGCTTACCTGACCCCGTCGGGATCGGGCGGTTCGACGTCGCGCGGCGGCTCGGTCGTTTCCTCGACGGGCTCGGCCTCGGCCACCTCGACGTCGGGCGGGGGTGTCGGCGGGCGGCCGCGGCGGATCGCGAGGACCGCGATCGCGGCGAGGACGACCACGACCCCGGCGATCAGCCCGAGGATCAGCGGGTCCGATAGGCCGGCGCGGGTGTCCCCCGATGTGTTCCGACCTGGAGGGCCCGGCAGAAGGACGAGCGCGACCGACAGGTTGGTCGCCTCGCCCGAGACGATCGTTACGTTCCCTTCTTGCGGCGAGTAGAGGGACAAGGAGACATTGTAGGCGTAGCGACCGGCCGGCAGGGAGACGTTGACGTGGCCGCTCGAATCGAGGACGACGGCCGTCCCGTTCACCGTCGCGACGGCGTTCGAAGGAGAGACGGTCAGGTTCAGCGTGCCGTTCGGTTCCTTCAGCGTGATGTTGACCCAGACCGTCGTGTTCGCCGTGACCGCGAGCGTCGTGCCGAAGGGGACGAGGCCCGGGTACGTGGCTGCGAGGTCGTGGGGGGTTCCCGCGGCGGAGCTCACCTGGTAGAACCCGTTCCCCGCGACGGGGATCGAGACGCCGTCCCACGTCAGGTCCGCGGTCACCGGGGTCAGGTACCCTTCCACGACGCCGGGTAGCAGGCTCAGGGAGAAGTTCGCCCAGGCCGTGCCGTTCCAGACCGCGGTGACGGCGAGCGCCGCCGACCCAAAGTCCCGCGCGGAGGCGGAAACGAGGTGGGGTGCGTACGTGGTGTTCAGGAAGAATTGCCCGGCGAAGACCGGCACTCGGACCCCATCGACCTGCACCGTGGCGTTGGACGGGCTCACGGAGCCACCGACGGCCGTCCACGCGAACAGCGTGAACGGCAACATCGCGCTCAGCGGCCCCGTCCCGGCGTCGTTGAACGCCGCGACCGCCACGGCGTAGTGCGCGAACGCCATCAGGGGTGCGATCGTGGCCGTGAGGTTCGTGGCGCCGACGGTGAGGTTCGAAGTCAGGCCGGTCTCGAGGCCCCACTCGACGAGGTAGCCCGAGACCGGCGGTGGGGTGGTGGGCGGGGTCCAGGAGACCGTGGCCATGGCGATGCCGGGGGCGAAGCCGCTGATCGTCGGTGCTCCGGGAACCGGCTCGGCGACGACCGCCTCGAACACCTGCGACGAGGGGACGCCGCTTTGGTTCACCCCGTAGGACCAGCTGACCGCCACGTTCCCGCGACCGAGGTACGTCAGACCGAGCGTGTCCCCGATCCAGTACCCTGGGATCCCGTAGGACTGCGAGACGACCGTGATCGGGCCGAGGACCGTGCCGTGGACTCCGACCGCGGCCTCGTAGGCCGACCAGCCGAACGTCGAGTTGTTGGCGAGCCACGCCACGTACGTGTTCCCCCCTTCGGCGCCGACGGCGGTGACCATCACGTGCGCCGCTGCGTTCGTGTCGGGGTTCAGTCGCAGCTCGGTCCACGTCGAGCCGCCGTCGACCGACGAGGACAGCCACGCGGTATCGGAGGTCGAGCTCGAGGCATCGAACGTCGCGTACAGCGTTCCCGAGACGTCCCGGGCCAACGCGCCATCGATCCACCACGTCGAGTTCAGGAACGAGTGGTTCGACACCGCCACCGGCGGCGACCAAGTCCGGCCGCCGTCGGCAGAGCGCGTGAAGTAATTGTATCCGACCCCAAGGGAGTGCGTCGGACCGGAGATCGCGTAGTCCTCGTAGAGGACCGCGATCGACCCGTTCGGCTCGACGAGGAGGGGCGCCGCGATGGCCCCCCCGGCGGGGTACTCCGGATTGACGGCGACGGGGGCCGACCACGTCGACCCCCCGTCGGCCGACGAGGCGCAGACGATGTTGTAGTCGCCGTTCGTGAAGTAGCAGCTCCCCCCCGCGACGCACCGGATGAAGTCCTGGGAGGCGTCGGGCGAGTAATCCCAGGTGAGGTAGAGCGTGCCGTTCGGCGCCACCGCCAGGAAGTCGCGGTCCGAGAACTCGGCGGGCGAGGGAGCGAACGCGAGCGCGGATCCGGAGAACGACTGACCGTGGTCCCACGACCACGCCACGACCGGCGCGTAGCCTGGGACATCGACCATGAACGCGACGTAAACCGTGCCGTTGGCGCCCAGCGCGATGGAGGGATCCCAGCTCGAGCCGTTGTTGGGCGTGCTCCCGGGGACGGTGAAGGCCGGGTCGAACGACGTCCCTCCGTCGGTCGAGCGGGCGAACCCGATCCCACCGCACCCGATCCAGGTCTCGTAGAGGATCCCGACCACCGCGTCGAACGCTTGCTGGACCTCGGCATTCGAGGACGCGTTGCACGGTGCGTCGACGAGCACGTTGGCGGAGCCACTCGCGAGTACCGGGCCAGAGACGCTCGCCGACGGGAGCAAGGCGGGCGCGGCCAAGGGAATCGTTGGAGCCACGGCAGCAACGACCGGCGCCTCTTGGGCCGTCGGGGCGGGCTCCGAGAGGGAGCTCCGAGGGGTCGAGGCGGGCCCGGCCAGGAGCAGGACCACGGCTAGGAAGGCGACCGTCACTCCCCGAGGGCCAAGGACCACGAGAGGGGGAGCCTCCCGGAGGAGAAAACCCCCGCTCCGCGCCCGAGAGACCCCGATCGCGCGTCGGGCGGCCACGCCGGGCCCGCCCGCGACGAAATCGGCTTCGACGCGACACAACATAGATATGGGACGCGGACGTGCGAGGCCTCGCCCAAGGCGTGGGCAGGCGTCGGTATTGGTCAGCACTCCCTCTCATACGGGGCCGGACGGCCCGCCTCTCAGGCCGACCGGGGTCGACGCGTCCGCCGAGTCACGGGCCTCCAGTGCCACGCCTACGGGTCCGGGCGGCCCCCCGACCCTCGTCCCGCCGGGGGCGTCCCCGATGACCGCGAACGAGGTCTTTGACGCCGTGCTCCGCAATTCGACCGACCTTTATCGCGGGAACCGGGAGATCCTTCGGGAGTCCCACATCCCCGCCCGACTTCCGCATCGCGAACGGCAGCTCCTGCAGGTTGCGGAGGTCCTCGCGCCCGCCCTACGCGGGGACGTCCCGTCGAACCTCCTCATCTACGGGAAGATCGGCACGGGCAAGACGGCGGTCGTCGCCCAGGTCCGACAGGACCTTCAGCGCCGCGCCGAGGCCGACGCCGCCGTAGGGTTCATCACCGTGAACTGCGGGAACCTGGACACCCCGTACGGCCTCCTGCAGTCGATCGGCAACAGCCTCGCGACCACGGAGGCCGAGCGGATCCCTACCGGTTGGTCGCTCGACCGTGTCCAGACGATGATGCGCCAGCTGATGGACGCGCGCGGCGGGGTCCGGATCCTGGTCCTCGACGAGATCGACCGCCTGGTCGCGCGCAGCGGCGATGGCGTCCTCTACACCCTGAGCCAGCTCAACACCGAGCTCCAGTCGGCCCGCCTTGCGATCGTCGGGATCTCGAACGACCTCAAGTTCACGAACAATCTCGACGCCCGCGTCCGCAGCCGGCTCAACGAGGAGAAGATCCTCTTCCCTCCGTACGACGCCACCCAGCTCCAGGACATCCTTCGCGACCGGGCGCGCGAGGCGTTCCGGGACGGGGTCGTCGACGCGGGCGTCATCGAGCGGTGCGCGGCGTACGCCGCCCTCGAGAACGGGGACGCACGACGCGCCCTCGCCCTCCTGCGTCTCGCCGGCGAGATGGCCGAGCGCGACCGCGCGAAGCGGATCACCTCGGACCACGTCGTCAAGGCGAAGAGCCGCCTCGAGCTCGACATCATCGTCGAGTGCTGCCGCACGCTGCCCCCGCACTGCAAGGTCCTCCTCTACGCCATCCTCCAGTCGTTCGAGCGCCGCCGCGAGCGGCGCGAGGGCGTCCTCACCGGCGAGGTCTACGAGAGCTACACGCGTCTCTCGCTGCGCTTGGGGCTCCAGCCGCTCCACGCGCGGAGCATCTCGAACTACCTCTCCGAGCTCGAGAACTTGGGGCTCATCCGGGCGACGATCGTCTCCCGGGGCCGAGGCGGCCGGACACGCGAGATCGTCGTCGACGTCCCGTTGAACGAGACGATGCCGGCCCTCGAGGAGGACGCGCTGCTCGCCCCGCTCGGCCGACCGAGGCCGTCGAGCCAGCGGCTCCTCACGAACTTCGACAACCCGAACCGCTCGGGTCCGTCGTTCTAAGGGCCCGCGTCGGCTTCGGCCCCGACGGTTTCCATCCCCGAGCTCTCGGAGACCCCGTCGGCGCGCGCCCGGCGCCGCGCGCGTTCGAGCTTCAGCTCCCGCAGGTCGCGCTCGAGGTCGTGGAGCTCGCGCGCCACGCGCCGGATGCGGATGCGCGCGAGGGTCTCCAGGGTCTGGATCTCGGCCTCGAGGACCTCGTCGGAGCCGCGAAAGCCGGTCACGCGCTCACCTCGGGTCGATCTGCGCCTTCTGGAGACGCTCGGAGAAGTCGACGAACACGGTCTTGATCTCCGTGAACTCCTCGATCGCGACCGAGCCGGCCTCGCGCCCGCCGTTGCCGGTGTTCTTGATGCCGCCGAAGGGCAGCTGCACCTCGGCGCCGATCGTCGGGGCGTTGATGTAGCTGATCCCCGCCTCGAGGTCGTCCATCGCCCGGAACGCCCGGTTCACGTCGCGCGTGTAGATCGAGGAGGAGAGGCCGTAGTCGACGTCGTTCGCGACGCGCACCGCCTCCTCGTAGTCCTTGACCTTCACGACCGAGAGCACCGGGCCGAAGATCTCCTCCTTGGAGATCCGGGTCCCGTGCGGGGTCGCGAAGACCGTCGGCGCGATGAAGTGGCCGGCGTCGTACGGTCCCCCCGAGAGCTTCGTACCGCCTCGGAGCAGCTTCGCCTCGCCCTTGCCGACCTCGATGTACTCGAGGACCTTCTTCTCCTGGTCGGCCGACGCGACCGGGCCCATGTCGGTGGCCGGGTCCAGCGGGTCCCCCACCTTGAAACGGTCGAGGCGCTCGAACAGCATCGCGAGGAACTGGTCGTAGACCTTCTCGTGCAGGATGAGGCGGCTCGTCGCGGTGCACCGCTGCCCCGCCGTCCCGAACGCGCCGAAGAGGAGGCCCTCGACCGCGAGGCCGAGCTCGGCGTCGTCCATCACGATCTCCGGGTTCTTGCCCCCGAGCTCGAGGTGGACCATCTTGAGCTGGCGCGCGCCGCGGACGTAGACGTCGCGGCCGGTCTCGACGCCGCCCGTGAACGAGACGGCGCGCACCCGCGGGTCCTCGACGAGCGCGTTGCCGACGACGCCGCCCGAGCCGGTGACGAAGTTGAGGACGCCCGGGGGGAGCCCCGCCTCCTCGTAGACCTTGACGACCTCGGCGCCGCAGCGGGCCGTGTTCGAGGCGGGCTTGAAGACGACGGTGTTCCCGCAGATCAGGGCGGCGGCGATCTTCCAGTTCGGGATCGCGGTCGGGAAGTTCCACGGCGTGATGCACGCGATGACGCCCTTCGGCTGGCGGATCGTGAGGCAGAACTTCGCCTTGAGCTCCGACGGTACGGTCTCCCCGAAGAGACGCCGCCCCTCGCCGGCCATGTACTCGATGAAGTCGATCGACTCCTGGACGTCCCCCCGACCTTCGGCGATGACCTTGCCCATCTCGCGCGTGACGACGCGGCCGACCTCCTCCTTCCGCGCGCGGAGGACCTGCGCCGCCCGGAGCAGGAGCTCACCGCGCTTCGGCGCGGGCGTGCTGCGCCACGCGGGGAAGGCGCGCTGGGCCGCGGAGACCGCCGCGTCGACGTCCTCGGGCCGCCCCGCCACGAACGTTCCGACCGTCTCGCCGGTCGCAGGGTTCGTCGTCGAGAAGCGCCGGGTCCCGGGGGGGGTGACCCACTTGCCGTCGAGGAAGAGCCCGAAGCTGGGAGCATTCTGCGCCATCGTTGCCACTCGGGTCCATCGACCGACCGAGGGCTAAAAGCGTACGCGCGCCAAGCAGGGTTATTATTCGCCCCCGCGTCCCGCGCCCCGATGGACCACGAACTGCGCGTCGAGATGCAGCTCAGCGGTGTGGTCGAGCCGCCCGAGCTCCTCGGGTCCCTCGTCCCGACGCTCGCGGAGGAGGCGCTCCGGCGGAGCATCGGGACGCGCGGCGAGGGCCGGCTCGCGTCGTGGTCGGTCGAAGGAGAGAAGCTCCTCCTGACGATCGAGTCGTCCGGGGCCCGGCCGCACCAGGCGCTGCTCGCGCTCGCCCGTCGTTTGGGCGAGGAGCTCGGGAAGAAGGCCCAGGTAGGGGTCCGCTCGTTCCGGGCCCCCCTGTACCGCGTTCGATTCCCGTTGGCCCCCGCGCCGAAGCACCCGGTGACGCTGCCGATCCCGCACACCCTGTCGCTCGACGGCGAGACCGCGACCCTCGAGCTGACCGACCTCGCCGAGGAGGGGCTTCGGGACAACTGGATGGACCGCGCCGTCGCCCTCGTGCAGGAGAAGGCGAAGCGGCAGGTCTACGAAGGCAAGGAGCAGTTCTGGTCGCTCCTCAACTCGAGCCCCCCCAAGGAGCCGCGGTTCCGAGGCGACCCGACCGAGGAGATGGTGAAGCGCCAGTGGGTGCGGAACGGTCCGACGAAAGGGAAGTGGTTCCTCGGACCGACGGCCGCCCACCTGCTCCGGACGATGGAGCGGATCGCCCGCGAGGAGGTCCTACAGCCGCTCGGGTTCTCGGAGGTCGTCCAGCCCCACCACGACTCGTTCGACATCCTGCTCAAGACCGGTCACTTCGAGGGGTTGCCGGGCGAGTTCTACTACGTCGCGGAGCCGAAGACGAGGGACCCGGCGGCGTGGGAACGGTTCACGGACCTCGTCAAGATCACGCGCCGCGTGCCCGAGGACGAGCTCGCCCGGATGGTGGCGCCGGTCTCTGCCGTCTCGTGCTACGCCCAGTGCCCGACGATCTACTGGTGGCTCTCCGGTCGGACCGTCGCCCAGGACTCGCTGCCGCTCAAGGTGTTCGACCGAACCGCGGTCTCGAACCGGTACGAGAGCGGGGGTCGGCACGGCCTCGAGCGCGTCGACGAGTTCCACCGCATCGAGCCCGTCTACGTCGGGACGCCGGACCAGCTCCTCGGCCTCCGCGAGCAGCTGATGGCGCGCTACACCCACGTGTTCGACGAGGTGCTCGACCTCGAGTGGAGGACGGCGTGGGTGACCCCGTTCTACCTGCAGCAGAGCGGTGGGGTCGGCGTGGACGACGACCAGGAACGAGTGAAAGGGACGATCGACTTCGAGGCGTACCTGCCGTACCGCGGTCCCCGCGACCACTCCGAGTGGCTCGAGTTCCAGAACCTCTCGATCGTCGGCGAGAAGTACACGAAGGCGTTCACGATCCGCAGCCAGAAGGGCGAGCTCTGGTCCGGGTGCTCGGGGATCGGCCTCGAGCGGTGGCTCACCGCGTTCCTCGCCCAGAAGGGGCTCGACCCGGACGGGTGGCCCGACGGGTTCCGGCGCTACGCGGGCACGATGCCGCCCGAGCTGCGCTTCCTGTAGGCCACCGGAGGGTCGCGCCTCGATGCCCGCGCGCAAGGGCCCGCGACAGCACCGCCTGGACGAGTTCCCCGGCGGAGCGGCCGCGTCGGACGTCGCGTCCCCCCAAGGTCGTCCGACCGCCCCGCCGCTCCCGGGGATCTGGCACGTGCGCGA
>Ga0075426_10001052_pt1 | contig 19439 bp, 14 predicted proteins | sample SoiMethybrSBSTD5_FD_75304 | JGI IMG/M metagenome (GOLD analysis project Ga0075426, IMG submission 75304) | Bulk soil microbial communities from a Populus tree surrounding site in Tennessee, USA - Soil MetaG P. TD hybrid SBSTD5 | ecosystem: Environmental > Terrestrial > Soil > Tree plantation...
GCGACGCGAATTTCTTTTCTTCTTCCTGCAGGACCTGGTCGGCGCTCAGGTTGCGCTGATCGAGCGGTTTGAGGTGCAGCAGGACGCGGCCGTCGTTGATCGTGTTCGACGCGCCGCCGGTGCCCACCGAGACCATGTAGTCGGAAACGTTGGGATCGGCCTGAATGATCTTGGAAACCTGCTCCGAATGGGCGACCATCGCGTCGAACGAGGTGCCCTCGGCCATTTCGGTGGTCCCGTGCAGGAATCCCTGGTCTTCGCTCGGCAAAAAGCCTTTGGGGGTGATGACCGCAAGCAGACCGGTTCCCAGCAACACGAGCACCGCGAACACGAGCACCTTGCGTCGGTGGTCCATCGCGATCCGGAGCGTGCGCTCGTAGCCCGCAAGCACACGTTCATAGAGTCGCTCGGTGGCGTTGAAGAATCGGCCGTGCTCTTCGCCGTGGTGCGACTTGAGGAACCGGCTGCACAGCATGGGCGTGAGCGTGAGCGATACGAAGCCGGATACGAGGATGGCGACCCCGATCGTCACCGCGAATTCGTGGAACAGGCGGCCGATGAGGCCCCCCATGAACAGGATCGGGATGAACACGGCCACGAGCGACATCGTCATCGACAGGATCGTGAAGCCGATCTCGCGCGATCCGTCGAGCGCCGCCTGGAACACCGGTTCGCCCATCTCGATGTGCCTAACGATGTTCTCGAGCATCACGATGGCGTCATCGACGACGAAGCCGACCGAGAGCGTGAGCGCCATCAGCGACAGGTTGTCGAGGCTGTAATTCAGCAGATACATCACCGCGAACGTGCCGACCAACGACATCGGCAGCGCGAGGCTCGGAATGATCGTGGCCGAGATGTTCCTGAGGAACAGGAAGATCACGAGCACGACCAGGCACAGCGTGAGGAAGAGCGTGAACTTCACGTCCTTGACCGACGCCGCGATGGACTCCGAGTGGTCGTGCAGCACGTCGACGCGGACGGAGGGTGGGAATTCTTCCTCCATCTGCTTGAGCGCCTGCTTGACGCCGGTCGCCACCTGCACGGTGTTGGTGCCCGGCTGACGTTGAATGGCGAGCACGATGGCGCGCGCACCGTTGTACCAACTGGCCTGGTGGGAGTCCTGGACACCGTCCACGATGTTGCCGATGTCCTCGAGCCGCACCGGCGCGCCGTCGCGGTAGGCGACGATCATCGGTCGGAACGCTTTCGCGTCTTGCAACTGTCCGTCTGCCTGGACCGTGTAGGCTTTGTTGGCGCCCCACAGGACGCCCGTCGGCAGATTCACGTTCGCGTTGTCGATCGCACTGACCACTTCGTCGATGCCGATTTTGCGAATCGCCATCGCCTGCGGATCCAGCTGCACCCGCACGGCGTACTTCATCGAGCCGTACACCTGTACCTGCGCGACGCCCGAGACGGTCGACAGCCGTTGGGCGAGATACGTCTCGGCGTACTCGTCGAGCTGCGACAGGGGAAGCGTCTTCGACGTGAGCGCGAGATAGAGAATCGCCGACGCGGATGGGTCGACTTTCTGATACGAGGGCGGAATGATGTTCTGCGGCAGCTGGCGCAGCGTTTTCGAGATCGCGGCCTGCACATCCTGCGCGGCCGCGTCGATGTTGCGGTCGAGCGTGAACTGCAAGACGATGTTCGTCGATCCCTGGCTGCTGCTCGACGTCATGACGTCGATGCCGGCGATGGTCGAGAACTGTTTTTCGAGCGGCGTCGCCACGGCGGACGCCATCGTTTCAGGACTGGCGCCCGGCAGAGACGCGCTAACGTTGATCGTCGGGTAATCGACCGTCGGCAGATCGCTGACGGCGAGTTGGCGGTAGGCCACGATCCCGAAGATCAGAATGCCCATCATGACGAGCGTCGTCATGACGGGCCGTCGAATCCAGATTCCCGCGATATTCATCAGGGCCTCGGCTGATCGCCGTTAGTCGAGCCTTGGATCTGCACCTTCGTTCCATCGGTGATGCGGAGTTGTCCGTCCGTCACCACCGTTTGGCCCACGCTGAGTCCCTTCTCGATGATCGACATGTCGCCTGCCGTGCGCTCGACCTGAACCGGTTGCTGCTCGGCGACGCCGTTCGCGTCGACGGTGAAGACCGATGTGCCGGACTGGCTTTGCACGACCGCCGTCGTCGGGACCACGATGGCGCCTTTTTCGACGTAGAGCTCGAGTGCCACGTTCACGAATTCGCCCGGCCACAGCACGGCGTCCGTGTTGGCAAATCTGGCTTTCATCATGATCGTTCCCGTGGTCGTGTCCACCGCGTTATCGAGAAACGACAAGGTCCCACGGCTGGGTGCGCCGAGTCCGCTCGCCGGTTGGGCGACAACGCTCAACGTATCGCTCTGGTATTGCCTAATGCGGGGAAGGTGCACCGCTGACACGGCGAAGCGCGCCATGATCGGCCGAATCTGATTGATCACGACGAGCGGCGTGCCGCCCGCGTGCACGAGGTTGCCTTCTTTGAGAAGGATGGCGCCGGCGCGGCCAGCAATGGGTGAACGAATCGTGGCGTACTCGAGATTGAGCTTCGCCGTCTCCACCATCGCTTCGTCGGCGTCGACGGTGGCTCTTCCCGACAACGCGTTCGCCTTCGCCTGATCGTATTGCTGCTGGGTGACGTAATCCTTCTGTACCAGTTGGGCGAATCGCTGCTCGTCCTGCAGAGCTGTAGTCAATTGCGCGCTGTCCTTCGCGAGTCCGGCGCGCGCCTGCTGCAACGCGGCTTGGAATGGCCGCGGATCGATCTGGAACAGGACCTGGCCCTGCTTCACGTCATCGCCTTCCTTGAAGTCGATGTGCGTGAGGATGCCGCCGACCTGCGCCGATACGGACACTGTCTGCATGGGCTCGATAGTGCCTGTTGCATCGATCTCGTACGGCACGTCGCGCTTTTCGACGTGCGCGACGGCCACCGGTACCAGCGCTGCTTTCGCCTTCTTCGGATCCTTGCAGGCGACCAACAGCAGCAGGACGCCGGCGATGGACATGAACGTCCGCGCCGCCGCCGCCGGGTACCGAGGTGCGCCCAAACCTGCCATATCGATCATTGTGGGGGCTTCGATTGTGTGGTGTCGGGCGTGAGATGGATCGGGCTACCGCCGTGCACGTCGAGAATTCCCGCGTCGTGCGCCAACTGCACCAACGAAGTTTCCCACGTCCATCGTGCTTGAACCTGCTGTGCTCGCGCGCTGGCCAACGCGGCCTGCGCCGTCAGCAAATCGAGAACGCTTCCGACGCCTTGCTTGTATCGGCCGAGCGCGACGTCCTCGGATTCTTGAGCGCTCGCCAGCAGGTCATCGGCCGAGCTGACGCGCTTCGTCGACGTCTGCAGCGTTTGATACGAGCTGAACACGTCGAAGATGACTTGCTGCCGCGTCTGGTCGAGTCGTGCGCCGGCTGCGTCGCGCTCCGCTTCCGCGGCGAGCTGATTGTAGGCGCGACTGAAGCCGGCGAAAATCGGGATGCTGAGGCCGAGCGAGAGCGTGTAACTGTCGGCCCCGCTCGAGAGCGCTTTGGAATAGGTGCGTGCGCCGGTTCCGTTGAGCACGAGCGACGGCAGACGCGTGGCGCGGACGACGCTGATATTGGCTTTCGCCTGCTCGAACTGGGCCTGCGCAGCGGCGAGGTCCGGCCGGTCGCGCAGGGCGATCGAGATGAGCGTGTCGACGCTGTCGGCGATCACGGGAACGGTCGCCGGCACGTTAGGCGGTTGCAGGTCATACGGCGTGTTGGCGGGCAGGCCTAACGCAAGCGCGAGCGTCCCTCGCGTCGTGGCCAGCTGGCCTTGCGTCGTTTCCAGGTCGAGCTCGGCCTGCGAGACCGCGGTCTTGGCCTGGAGCTCATCGGCGATGGTGGCGAGTCCCACCTTGTGCCGCTCCTGCGCCGCTTCGAGGTTCGCTTGCGCGTCCTTGAGGGTGCTCTCCTGCGCCGTGACGAGCGCCTTCGCCGCCATGTAATTGAAGTATGCGGTTTCGGCCTGCAACACCACGGTCTGGATGGTCAAGTTGTGCGTCCAGTCCGCCGCGAAGAGCGCCTGCTTGGCCGACTCGACGCTTCCCGAGCGCCCGCCGAAATCAAACACGAGATAGTTAATGGTGACGCTGGGCTCGAGCGTTTTCTGCTGCACCGCTGCTCGCCCCTGCGTCGCGACGGTCTTGAGCGTCGTGCCTGTGACGTCGCCATTGATCGTCGGCAGATAATTGCCACGTTGCGAACCGTAAGTGGCCGCCGCGGCGCGCGCGTTCGCCCACGAAATTTGCGTGGCCGGGTTGTTACGAAGCGCGAGATCGACGATATCGGCGAGCGTCAGCGTTTGCAGACGTTGCTCGATGTCAGACGGGATCTCGACCTTCGCATGGCTGCTGGTCGTGTCGCGCTTCATGTGCTCCGGCGGCTTCCACGTCTGCGCGGATGACGGTGCGGCGCCCGCCACGCCGTCAACCGACGGGGTATGCACGCAAGAGGCGACAACGAAACACGCGCCGACAGCGGCGGCGCAGGCTCGCGCGCGCTGCCGGGCGACAGAGAGCGAAGGATTCACAACACAAACTACGTATAGCGGTACTCCCGTGTTGGTATCAACCGGGAGCTTCGGCTATTGTTGGGGCTGCCTGGGCACTTAGGCCGGCGTGTCTTCTATGAAGACGAGAGTTTTCCGACGCAGGACAATGCGGCGCAGCACGTCGTACACCGTTGCGTCCAATAGTTGCCCGACGCTGCTCGACAGGTACTCGACCGTCTCGCGCGGTGACATGGGGTCGCGGTAGGCGCGACGCGATGTGAGCGCGTCGAACGTGTCGGCGGCGCACAGAATTCGCCCGCCAAGCGAGATGTTGCTGCCAAACAACCCGCGCGGATATCCGCCGCCATCGACGTGCTCGTGATGGTCGTGGATGTAGTCGAGCACGACGCCCAGGTGCTGGAGCGGAGCGAGGATTTCCATGCCGATGCGCACGTGATCCTTGACGTGCGCGAACTCCTCGGGCGTGAGCTTCCCGGGTTTGTTCAGCACCTCCTCGCGAATCCCGATCTTGCCGACGTCGTGCAGGTGGCCGGCCATGCGAACGGCCTCGACCGTGTCCGCATCGAGCGACAGGCCGTCGGCAATTGACGCGGCGAGCTCCGCGACACGCTGCGAGTGTCCGCGCAGGTAGATGCTCTTGGCTTCCATCGCGTTGATGAGCGTTTCGGCCACGCTCACCGTGAGCGTCCGCAGCGCGGCTTGCTCGTGCTCGAGCTCCTTGGTGCGGCTCGCGACTTCGTCGCGGATCAGTTGTTCGACGCGCCGTTGCTCAAGCACGAGCGTGCGCTTGTGCATCGCGCGCTCGAGCGCGCTCTCGAGCTGCTGGAGCTCGACGGGCTTGACGAGATAGTCGAACGCGCCGCCCGACAGCGCTTCCGTGGCCGTCACCGCATCGTTCACCGCCGTGAGCATCACCACGGCGAGATCGGGATCGTCGGCGAGCGCCCGGTGCAGCACGTCGAGACCCGTCATGCCCGGCATGCGCACGTCACAGAGCATCAACGTGAACCGCTTGCGCCCGAGCATGCTCAGCGCCGCCGCGCCGGACGACGCGTTTTCCACCTGGAATCCGCGCGCGCTCAAAAAGCGCGTCAGTGCGTGGCGAATCGAGTCTTCGTCATCGACGACGAGCAGTCGCTTCGCGATGCCCGACGAATCGGTCCCGTTCAACGCCGCATCGATGCCGTTGACGAGCGGCGGATACGGCGAGGCAAGTCGCGTCATGCTCGCCACCGGCCGCTCGGGGACGCCGTGTGGTCCGGGTTCGCTACGAGGTTAGGCATCGGCACGGCGGGTGGACGCGTGAGCCGGAGCGGAAATCCGCTCGGTGCAACTGGATCACGACTCGAACGATAACAGCGGGGATGCTCGGTGGGAGACGATCCGTCGAGAAGGCGAGCAACCCTGGGCTGGATTAGTGAACTCTCACTCGTCTACGAATTCGACGGCGACGTCGCGATCGATCACGCCAGCACGAACGCCGCGCGACAACAACTCGCGCACCGCGCGCCGTCCGGCCTCGCCGTAATCGAGCGTCCAGTCGTTCACGTACATGCCGACGAAGGTGTCCGCGCGCGCGCGGTCGAGGCCGCGCGCATATCGCATGGCGTGGTCGAGCGCTCCGGCGCGATGTGCCAGCCCGTACGCGATGCTCGCCCGCAGGTCGCGCGAGATATGCTGTGTGAGCGCGGACCCCAGGTCTTTGCGGACGACGTTGCCGCCTAACGGAAGCGGCAGTCCCGTTTCGCCGTACCACCATTCGCCGAGGTCGACCACGAGGTGCAGTCCGCGATCGCCGAACGTGAGCTGTCCCTCGTGGATGAGCAGTCCGGCGTCCACCGCGCCTTCGACGACGGCGTCCTCGATCTCATCGAAGCGCGTGAACACCGGCTCGAACGCTTTCTCGTAGAGGCGCAGCGCCAGATACGCACTCGTGAGGGGACCGGGGATCGCGATGCGCAGGCCGCGCACATCCTTGCGCTCGAGCGGTGTGCGCGCCACCAGGCGCGGGCCATAGCGGTCGCCCATGGACGCGCCATGCGGCAGCAGCGCGTATCGGTCGGCGATATGTGCGTATGCGTGAATCGAGACCGCGGTGACTTCCAGCTCCGCTCGCAGCGCGCGCTGGTTGAGCGTTTCGATGTCCTGCAATTCGTGCACGTAGCGAACATCGCCCGTGTCGATCTTGCCCGCGGCGAGCGCGTAAAACATGAACGCGTCGTCGGAATCGGGACTGTGGGCAACGCGAATGGTGCGGACAGCCATGGCGTGGATGCGAGTCGGTGAAAAAGTGTGGCGTGCGCTACGGAGCTCAGCGCACCGCTTTCTTTGCCTGATCGATAGCGGCCGCGATCTCGGTTTGGTGTCGCTCGTATTCAGGGCGCTTCTTCGCCAGCTCCGATGCCTGTGCGGCGACGAGACGCCGCTGCATCCGTTGGGCAGTCGCGCTGTCGCCCGCATCGCGCGCCGTCGAGATGGCCAGAATGAGACCAAGAAGATGAGTGGAGTCTTGCGCGAGAATCGTATCGGCTTGCGCGCTCGCCACTGGCGCCGCACCGGCGACTTCCGCGATCCGTCCCATGTCGTAGCGCGAGTCGGCATCCTGAGTCGGCAGCATCATGTAGGCGGAGATGCCCATTTGCGCGAAAAAGGCGGCGCTGTCTTTCTTGCCCTCCGAATCGAGGCGCATGATGCGGTCATAGAGCCGGTCGGCTCGCTCGCGCGGCGACAGCGACGAAATGTCGGGTCCGCGAACCGGTTGCACTCCATTGCCATCGTCCGGCGCGGCGGCCGCGGCCTCCGCGCCGACCGCGGCCGGTTGTCGGCCGAAATGCTGGCCGGCAACAAGGGCGATGAGCGCCAAGAGCGCGATCCCGGCTACTGCCCATGGCAGCGCGGCGTTGAACCCGCCGTGCTCGGTCGGCGGCTCGCTCGGCGCCGCGCTCGTGGTGCCCGCCTCGGTCCCACACCGGTGGCAGAACTTGGCGCCCGGGGTGAGAGGTGTACGACACGTCGTGCAGAGCGCTCCGGCGAGCGGCGCACCACAATTGGCACAGAATCGGCCGGTCGCAGGCGCGGCACAGCTCGGACAGGTCGTTGGAGCGGTTGTTGGCGTGGGCGGCATCGATACATCGAATCAATGAGTTCGACCGGAATGTAGCCGCGCCCCTGGCACGACGGCACTGTGCCCGCGACTCCGCCTTGGCGCCGAGGCTTGCACCCACCATGCGGCTCCGCCGACATTCATGGCTGCACAGCTCCCTCGTGGGAGCGGCTCGCCCATTTTCCACGCGACACAGGACGCGACGTGCCCTCGAAGAATCGATCTCTCGTTCCCGACACGGCAGGCGCCACCAAGAAAGACATTCTGGAGCTGACCCGCGCCCACGAAGTGCGATTTCTCCGCCTCCAGTTCACCGACATCCTCGGCGTGAACAAAAACGTGGAGGTGCCGGCATCGCAGTTCGAGAAGGCGCTCGACGCCAACATCATGTTCGACGGCTCGTCGATCGAAGGTTTCGTGCGCATCGAAGAGTCGGACATGTTGCTCGCGCCGGATCTGAGCACGTTCCGCGTTTTCCCGTGGGGCGACGAGCACAATCGGGTCGCGCGGCTCATCTGCGACATCACGCTGCCCGACGGGACGCCTTTTGCCGGCGATCCGCGCGGCGTGCTCAAGCAGCAGATCGAACGTGCGCGCGCGATGGGCTACACGATGAACGCCGGCATGGAAGCCGAGTTCTTCATGTTCAAGCAGCCGTCGGTGGGAGGACCAACGACCGAGACGCACGATGTGGGCGGCTACTTCGACCTCGCGCCCGTCGACTTGGGCGAAGATGCGCGGCGGATGATCGTCGATCTGCTCGAGCAGATGGGTTTTGAAGTGGAAGCGGCGCACCACGAAGTGGCGCATGGCCAGCACGAGATCGACTTCCGATACGCCGACGCGCTGACGACGGCGGACAACATCGCGACGTTCCGATTCGTCGTGAAATACGTGGCGCATCAAGTGGGACTCGTCGCGTCGTTCATGCCCAAGCCCATCTTCGGGCAGAACGGCAGCGGTATGCACACGCACCAGTCGCTGTTCAAGGGATCCGAGAACGCGTTCTGGGACAAGCAGGCGCAGTGGGAGCTGAGCACCGTCGCGCTGCACTACATCGGCGGGTTGCTGCGGCACGCGCGCGGCTTCTGCGCGATCACGAATCCGTTAGTCAATTCATACAAGCGCTTGGTGCCGGGCTACGAAGCGCCGGTGAACGTGGCCTGGTCGATGCGCAATCGCTCGCCGCTCATCCGCATCCCGGATCGGCGCGGGTCGGGCACGCGCGTGGAGCTCAGAATGCCCGATCCGTCCGCGAATCCGTACCTGGCATTGACCGTGATGCTCGCCGCGGGACTCGACGGTGTGGAGACGGCCGCCGACTACCGCGAGCCGGTGGACGTCAACATCTGGGAGATGTCCTTCCGCGAGAAGCGCCGCCTGCGCATCGATGACCTGCCGCACGACTTGAACGAGGCGTGCGACGAGCTCGAGAAGGACAAGGTGATCGGCGAGGCGTTAGGTAACCACATCACCGCGCATTTCCTCGATGCCAAGCGGCAGGAGTGGCGCGAGTACATCACGCAGGTGAGCGCCTGGGAGCTCGAGAACTACCTCGAGAAGTACTGAGCCGGCGGACAGGCAACGCCGGGCCGCCCGGGTGGGGGAGGGCCCGGCGTCGTTAGGGCCTAACGGTTACGGCCGCTTGACCGAGTCGGGCTGCGAATCCGTCGTCGCGACCTTGCGCGACGCGCGCCAGCCTTCGATTTCGCCGGCGAACGCGTCGCCCAACGATGCGACGGTCACCGAGTCGAGGCCCGGCTGGTCGCTGTGTCCTTGCAGGCGAGTCAGGCTTACACGCGCCTTGTCGTAGGTCGAGTCGATCGCCAGCGCCGCCTGGTACGCCTGATCGGCGAGCGTGATGTGCCCGGTGCGCTCGAGCGCCAAGCCAAGGTTGTTCTGGAACGACGGCACGCTGTCATCGAGCTGCACGGCACGCGCCAACGGGCCCAGGGCCTCGTCGTACCGCCCCGCGCCGAGCAGCAGCAACCCCATGTTGTTCATCGACCACGCGTCCTGCGGGTCAATCGACAGCGCGGTGTGATACGCGCCTAACGCGTCGTCGAGGCGGCCGGCTTTGCCCTCCACGCGGCCGAGCACGCGCCACGATTCGGCGTTGCCCGAGTCGAGCGCCAGGGCCTCTCCGATGCGGTCGCGCGCGTCATCGAGCCGGCCCTGATCGAGCAGCACGCGGCTCAGGTTGACGAAGCTCTTCACGTTCTTCGGGTCGAGCGCGATCGCCGACTCGAATCCGGAATCGGCCCGATCGAGCTGCCCGCTCTTCCACGCCGACAGTCCCAGCATGTAGAAGCCCCACGGGTTCTTCGGGCGGCGCTTGCTGTAGGCGTCGAACATGTCCGTGGCGGTGGCGTACTGCCGGGCGCGGAACGCCGAGTCGGCGGTCGCGTACGACACGTTAGGCGGGACGGTCGGCGCCGTCGTCGTCTCGGGCGTGGATACGGCAGCCGGCGTTGGAGCGGCGCTCGCGACGGGCTGCTGCTGACCGGTGTTGTGGTCCTTCTGGCCGCCGCATGCGGCAATGGTGAACACTGTAGCGGCGGCAAAGGCGTGGTGGATCCGTGGGCGAAGCATGGTAAACCTCCGTGTAAAGCGGCGAGTGGCGCCGGACCGGGTTGACATCTCCGGGCCCACGGAATGGCAAGCGCGCGGCCGCACTCGGCGCGCGTGTTAGGCTCGCACGGAACCCGGCTCGCCGCATTCGGTTAGGCTCGGGCGGTGCGTCGTCTCGCGACCCCGGTCGTGTTCCGACGGACACGTCCGCCAACGCGGATCGTGTCCGGACGGACACGGCGCGCCCGGGCACCGCTCTCGCGGCGGGCCGCGTTAATCGGCATCTTTTCGGCGTCAATCCTGCGCGCTACTTCAACGCGCGCCCGTCCTCCCACGCGCGCCAGCACATGCCGTCAGCCGAGTTCGAGACCTTTGCCCGTGTGCTGCACGGCCAGTACGCCCTGGAGCGGGAGATCGGCCAGGGCGGCATGGGCGTCGTCTATCTCGCTCGCGACCTCAAGCTCGATCGACCCGTCGCAATCAAGACGCTGCCGCCGCACCTGGCCGGCGATCCACACATTCGCGAGCGGTTTCTACGCGAGGCTCGGACAGCCGCCGCACTCTCGCATCCGAACATCGTCCCGATTTACCGCGCCGACGAGATCGATGGCCACGTGTTCTTCGCGATGGGTTACGTGGACGGAGAGTCGGTGGCCGAGCAGATCCGCGCCGCCCAACGACTGGATCCGCGCGTCGTGTTGCGGGAGATGTACGACGTGGCCTTGGCGCTCGACTACGCACACGAACACGGCGTGATCCATCGCGATGTCAAGGCGGAAAACATTCTCATTGCGCGCGCGACCGGGAACGCGCTGGTGACCGACTTCGGCATCGCGCGCCTGGCCGAGGCGGCGCCGCTCACCGCGACCGGGCAGATACTTGGCACCGTGTATTACATGAGTCCGGAACAGGTGAACGGCGAGCCACTCGACGGCCGGAGCGACCTCTATTCACTCGGCGTGGTCGGCTACGTTGGGCTCACGGGACGCTTCCCGTTCAACGCGGAACTGGCGTCGGCTGTCATCGTTGCGCAGGTGACCAAGCTCCCGCCACCCGTGCTCACGGTGCAGCCGGCCGCCCCGCGGGCACTGGCCGAGATCATCGATCGCTGCCTGGCCAAGGATCCGGCTGCGCGCTACCAATCGGGAGCGGACCTGGCCAAGGCTCTCGCGCGAGTCGAAGACGAAGTCGCACGCGACGCATCGCGAGCGGCTGCCGTTCCCGATGCACCGGCGCGCATTTCGGACGATGAGGCGCACGCGATCTGGAATCGCGCCGCTCAGCTCCAGTCGAAGACCGGGATCGAGCCGCGCCCGGTGCCTATCGCGACCGTGCGGGATGCGACTGCCGACGCCAATCGCACATCGGGTTACAACCTGGATTCCGTGCGCGAAGCGGCGATCGAGGCCGGCATCTCGGAGCAGTACGTGGAGCACGCCTTGGCGGAGCACGGCCTTGTACGACCGCTGGAGGTCGGATCCGCGGTCACGCCGGTGGTCGCGGAGTTGAGTCAGAAGGCGTCGCGCGTGTTCGGCGTTCCACCGTCACTGGAGTTCGAGGCCGTCGTAACCGGAGAAATGCCTGAGGGCGACTTCGACGCGCTGATCGACACCATTCGGCGTCGAATGGAACACGCGGGCGCCGTGAATTCGACAGAGCACTCGCTCACGTGGTCATCCATGGATTCGGGCCGCATGGCGCACGTGTCGGTGCAGTCGCGTCATGGCAAGACGACCATCCGGGCGGTGCAACACCTCGCCGCATCGATCCGGCGCCGCCGAATTGTTCTGTCGCTCGTGAGCGCGTACGCCGGCGGAGCCGTGCTGCTCACCGTATTGCCGCATCATCCTGCGTTGGCGGTTGTCGCGGGGCTGGCCACGTTCGCCGGCTTCTTCGGGATCGCGCGAACGGCGCTGGTGTTCTCGGCCGCCAAGCACCGGGACCGGCTCCGACGCCTAACGGAAGAGCTGACGCGTCAAGTGAGTGAATCGGTCGCGGCCTCGGCGGGCCGGCTGGGGCTGGCGGGCCGGCCGAGGCTCACCCGTTAGTCGCGCGCGATGCGGTGCCGGCGCATGATCTTGAGCAGGCTCGCGTGATCGGCGAGACCCAGGTCGTGCGCGGTGCGGGTGATGTGCCAGTCGTGCCGCTCCAGCGCCGACACGATGATTTGCCGCTCGGCCTCGGCCTTGAGCTGCACGAACGTGCGCGCGTCGCCTGCGTTAGGCGGACGGGCCGCGCCATCGTCACGCACATCGGCCGGCACGTGCTCGGGCCCGATCACGTCGCCGTCGGCGGCGATGATCATGCGCTCGACCGCGTTGCGTAGTTCGCGCACGTTGTTGAGCCGCCAGTCGTAGGCCATCAAAATCTCGAGCGCGTCGGGCGACGCGCGCTTGGGGCGCACGCCGAACCGCTCGCACGTCCGCGACACGAGGTGCAGGACGAGATCGGGCACATCGGACAATCGGTCGCGCAGCGGCGGAACGTGCAGCCTGTGGACGTTGATGCGGAAGAGCAGGTCGCGGCGAAACCGGCCTTCGCGCGCCTCGACATCCAGATCGCGATTGGTGGCCGCGATGACGCGCGCGGGAACGGGCACCGGCCGGCTGCTGCCTAACCGGGTGACGGTGCGCTCCTCGAGCACGCGCAACAGCTTCGCCTGGGCGGGTGCGGGCAGCTCGCCGATTTCGTCGAGGAACAGCGTGCCGCGGCCGGCCGACTCGAACGCACCCTTGCGCGATGTCGCCGCGCCGGTGAACGCGCCGCGCTCGTGTCCGAACAACTCGCTCTCGATGAGTTGCTCGGGCAGCGCCGCGCAATTGACCGCGATGAAAGGCTCGCGCGCGCCGGCGCTCAGGCGGTGCACGTCTCGCGCAACCAGCTCCTTGCCCGATCCGCTCTCCCCCGTGATGAGCACGGCGCTCGGCACCGGCGCGACGCGAGCGATGGCGTCCTTGAGGGCGCGCATGGCCGGGCTCGAGCCTAACAGAGCACTCTCGTCGTCGGCGTAGCGCCGCAAGACCGCCACTTCGTCGAGGATGCGCCGCCGCTCGACGGCGTTCTCGATCTCGCGCACCACGCGCTCTACCGGCTCGGCCTTGTCGATGAACGCGTATGCGCCCGCCTTGATCGCCTGCACGCACCGATCGTAGTTGCCCGTGCCCGTGTACACGATCACGGGCGTGGCGATGGCGCGCTCGCGAAGGGCGCGCAACACGCCGAATCCGTCCATGCCCGGCATCTCGAGGTCGAGCACGAGGCAGTCGACTGGGTCCGACGCCATCGTCTCGAGCGCCTGCGCACCCGACGCGGCCGTCAGCACCTCGTAGCCGCCGAGGCGCCGCAGATCGTAGGCGTATTGCTCGGCCAGCGGCGCGTTGTCATCGCACAGCAGGATGGTCGTCATGGTTGCTCGGAAGGCCCATCCGGGGCCCGAGGCTTGTCGTTGGGCGGAATCGTCACCGACACGCGCGTGCCCGCGCCGGGCTCCGTGTCCACACGAAGCGCTCCCCCGAGATCGGCCACCAATCGGCGCACGATCGAAAGGCCGAGCCCCGTGCCGCCTGGTTTGGTCGTGTAGAAGTCATCGAAGGCACGGTTCAACTGGGCGCGTGTCATGCCGCTCCCGCTATCGCTCACGGTGAGCTGCGCGCCGCCGTCCGCGCGCGCGGTTCCGATCGTCACCGTGCCGCCGCGGCCATCGAGTGCATCGCACGCGTTCGTCACGAGGTTCTCGAGGATCCGTCGCAGCACGAGCGCGTCCGCGCGCACCGGTGGAAGATCCTCGGCCAGCTCGAGCACGAGCGCGGCGGAACGCGGCAGCGAGGCGCCGGCGGCGACGATGCGCGCGATGGCGTTGGCGTCGCACGGCGCAACATCCAGGCGAGGCGACAGCCGAGCGTAGTTGCGCGCCAGCGTGTCCAGGTAGTCGACGCTCGCATCGAGCGTGGGCCGCCGCTCGGCGAACACGGCGGCCAGGCGTGCGGGCTCGTCGCGTTCGACCTGCGCTAGATGGCGTAGCACGTGTCGGATCGGCGCCAGACCGTTTTTCACGTCGTGATTCACCTGACGCGCGATGTCGCCCACCGCCGCGCGACGCTCGGCATCGCGCTCGCGGGCCGCGCTCGCGCGGAGCCGGCGCGTCATCGCGCCTAACAGGCGAGACAGCGCGCCGATCTCGTCGTCGCGACCCGTGTCGAAGTCCACGTCCAACCGGTCGAGATCGACGCGCGACGTCTGCTCCGCGAGCTCGCGCAAGGGCAGGCTCACCCGCGCCGCCAACCATGCCGACGCCGCGAGCGCGATGGCCGCCGTCAGCGCGATCGCGGCGGCGAACCAGATGTCCACGCTCCTGCGGAGCGCATCGAGCGCAGCGGTCGAGCGGGAGAGCGTGAGTGTCGCCGCTTGCTCCGTGCGAGATCCGCCGGGTCCGCCGCCGATGTACGGGACGGCGGTGCGCGAGACGACCACGGTGTGCGAGTCCGGCGGCGCGGCGGCTGTCGCGCCGGCGCCGTCGCCGCCGGGAAGCGACAGCGCGATCGAGAATTCATCGCCGGGAGCAAGACGCGCCAGAAACGCCGAATCGACCACCTCCCCGCCGACGATCGCCAGTGCGCGGCCGCCGAGCCTAACGGAATCGACGCGGACCAGCGCGAGGACCGGTCCATCGGCTGTGCGTGCGTGCACCAGCGCCGCGCCGCGCGCGGATGCGACGAGCGCCGGCAGATCGGGCTCGAGCCGATCGTATTCATTCCGGAAGTGCCCGGAGCTCAGGATCCGCCCGCTCGCGTCCTGGATCTGCAGCATGGACAGTCCCGTCAGGCGCATCTCCCGGCCGGCGAGGTCGAGTACGTAGGGCCGCTCCGACGCGTCGCCCTGTGTGACCGCAAGGCGAAAGCGATTGTCGTCGCGCAACGCATCGGCCAGCGAGGCGAGACGGTCGCCGATCGATACGCCGCGTCGCGACAAATCGGCCGTGGCGACCGCCGCCAGGGCGGCCGCGCGACGGGTGTCCTGCGCCGTGAGGCGTTGGTCCATCTCGCGACGCACACCGAAGGCTATCGCCACCAGCGGCACCAGCGCCACCACACCGAACGCCGTCACGAGGCGCGCGCGAAACGTCACGGTCCCGCCTGCGCGGAGTCGCCGATCGCCCGCGCGAGCGCGGCGAGCGCTCGGCCCGTTAGGCCGCGCCGCGCTATGAGGCGCTCGCGCGTCTCGATCAACGGAACGACGCGCGGCGACGGCACGTCCGCACCCGGCAGCGTGAGGACGCCACACCCAGAAAAACGCGGAACGGCAACGACCGCGGCGACGGCGCCGCCGCGCAAGACCTCTCCCGCGACGGTGCCCGGGTCGACGCCCTCGGCGCGCAAGGAATCGCCGGCGTTCGCGAGAGAGGGAGAGAGCGCGGCCAGCAGTTCCCGTCGCGACGAGCCTAACGCAATCAAGCGCGCTGCGAGCGAACGGGCGACGTCGTCGGCGCGCGAATACACGATGCGCGCTCGCGCCACAGCACTGGTGGCGCTCGCCGTCGGCGCGCCGGCAGGGTCGGCGCACGAGTCGGTGCTCGACGCGCGCACAGGACGTGACTCCACGCGGACCGCGCCCGTCGCGAGCTCGTCTCGCAACGTGTCGAGTGCCGGTGCGGCATCGCTCGACTGGCTGGCGAGGAGCAGCAACCCGTACTCGCGATTCCATGCCGACGGCACCGACGTGAGATCCGGTCGCGTGGCCGCGTATGCAACCGCGTCGGGGTCGGATGTCAGCAAGACATCCACGCCTGCGTCGATCGCATCGCGTGCGCCGCGCGCGGGCACCCGGTGCAGCACCAGCGACGGCCCCGCGTCCGCGACTACCGATTCCAGGTGCACTGTATCGCCGACGCGCTCCGATACGCGATACGCTCCGCGGTCACTGAGCCACGCGGCGATGGAATCCGGGGCGTCGGTCACCGCGACGTCGAGCGATGCGGGCATGGGAGCGAGAGGCGGCACGACCGGCGCTCCCGGGTGCGAGCAGCCCGCCAGCGCAACCAAGAAGGCAGTGCGGCTGGCAGTGCGGGCGCGAATCACGGACAGGGCGTGGTGGCGGGCAGTGAGTCGAAAATCCTACCTCCTCTTTCTTAGGACGAGGCGCCGCCGAAGTTCCCTGCTCCGCCCGCGCCCTCGCCGATGCGCGCCCTAGCGTGCCAGGTACGCCTCGCGCGACAATCGCATCCCCAGTTGGTCGCCCATGCCGAGCGCCGCAAGGCCGACGAGCAGGTGCAGCACCTGGATCACCCAATGCGCGTGACCGGGCATCAAGTTCGTTTGCACGGCTCCAAAGATCACCATGAGGAGAGCCCACACCGCAACCAGCGCCACAAACGACCCGCCGATGTGCGCTCTCGCGCCAAAGAACGCGAGCACCCACAAGCAGATCGCGAGCACCAGACCGACGATCATGTGCAGCAGAACGAGACCGAGCGCATGCCCGGTCCAGAAAATGATGCCGAGGACGATGAGTATGAGGCCACAGAGCCGCACGAGGATGCGGAGGGTCGTGACTGCGGATTTCATAAGACGCTCGTTGGTTGGGCGGTCGCGTGGATCACCGTGTCGGAAAGTACCACTCATCGACAAGGTTTCGCGATAGACCGATTGTTCCCGAACGCGGCCCGCTCGGATGTGACGTCCTGGCCGAGCCCGCCGCTACTGTATCGGGGTGGCGCGTGACACGATGACGAGGCCGAGCGGCACGTTGCGCAACCCGCGCCAGGAGTACGTGTGTCCCACCGGATCGCGGATCAGCAGCTGACTCGAGATGCCGCCATCGAGTGCGACCGCTTGGCGGCAGCCGAGGGCGCCCATGAGGGCGGCCATCTCGGGTGTGGTGAGCCCGAACGGGACGAAATCCATCGCACCGTCGAGCGCGTCGAAGCGCGTGAGCACGACGAGCAGCCGCCCGTCGCGCAGGTTGCCTAACGCAAGGCGCGCATCGCGGTGGCCGAGGTCGACCGCCGCGGGTCCCGATGCCGGTGCGCGCAGCGGCGCCGGCACACCGCCGTCTCCCTCGAGCAGCGTCGGGTAGGACTGGAAAGCCGCCTCCACGCCCGAGATCGGCTCCGCGAGGCTGTCGCCCGGTATCCAGCGCACACGCCCGGCGGTGTCGATCGCGACCGCCGTGGACAGCGGCCCGCGTCCCGGCGACAGAAATTGTCGGCCGTGCAACACCACCCATCCCCACGGCATCGAACCGACGAACTGTCCGGCGTTGAGCGCCACGCGCGCATCGTTAGGCGCGCGCGCGATGCTCCACGCTGCAGCCATGCCGCTGTCGTCAAAGGCCGTGTCCAACCGAAACTGTACCAGGCGGGGGTCGATGCGCACGACGATTGCGCGAATCCGCCAGGCTGCTCCGTGTCCGGCGAGTCGCATCGAGGCCCAGTCGATACCCGGCGCGACGCGCTGCCAATGCAATGCGCCCGCGACTTCGGGGAACGGCGCAGTCCATCGCGTCGGCGCGCGCTCCGACTGCCACCACGTGAACGCACCGCCGTCGCGTTCGACGGCGAGCGCGCTCGGCGGAAGCGAGGAGGGGACGTGCGGCGGCGACGCCGGTGCAGCGAGCCCCGCGCACAGCGCGACGGCCGCTGCCCCGGCCAGGCGGCGGATCGGCATCAGCTCTGATTGGCTTTGTAGATGTCGTCGATCAACTGGTGCAGCTGCGCCGCCTTTGCGCCTAACGCATCGACCTCCTTCTGGCTGAAACCCGCGATGCCGCCGGCCCGATTCTGATTGGCGAGAAAGGTCAGGATGCGCTCGCGCGCCGTGGCGAACTGCGGGACCGTCAGGCGGCTCGTGCGAGCGCCCGTCGCTTCCGCGGTGTCCTGCGTCGCACGGATCGAGTCGCTGAGCGCGTTTTCCAATTTCGCCAGCGCCTCGCGTTGGGCGTGCCATGCCGGCTCCTGCACCGCCTTCCCGCACTTGGCATCGGCGGCGGCCGTATCCTCTTTGGCATTCGGATACGCCGATTGCATGAGCTGCAGCTGGATCTTGTGCACCGCCGCCGTGTCGCCGCGCGCGCTCGCCGCGGCCATCGCCTGTGCCGCTTGCATGTACTTCTGCTGGAAGGCCGGGTCGCTCATCGCTTTCGCCTGCGCCTCTTTCGTATGCGCCTGCTGCAACGCATCGATGGTCTGGCTGCGGCACGACTCGATCCTGGACGAACTGTTCTCGTATGCCTGCTCGTCCTTCTCGTGCGCCTCGGCGATCTTGCCGCGCTGGTCGGATGCCGCCTGGCGCCGCTTGACCATCGCCTGCACGCCGTTCTGTCCCGAGCCGAGGAGAATGGTGCGCTCCGCCGTTAGGCCGGCGATCATCTGGTCGACTTGCGGCGCGCCGAGCTCCACGGTCCTTTGGTCGTACACCGGCGCCGGACCCGTGGCCTTGCCCGAGGTCGGCGCCGCCTTGTCCACGGCCTTTTTCGCGAGCTTGCCGAACTGCGCGTGAGCGGTGGCAGGCATCCACGACGCGAACGCCACGGCGGTCGTTGCAAGCACGAGTGCGCGTCGTGCCCAAGGGTTCGGGCGTGCTGTTAGTTCAGGCATGGCGCTCCTCCACATGGTGTGATCCGGCGGACTGGTGGGTGCGCCAAGCTATGATCTTCCCGTCGTTTCGGCATCAACGATGTCAACACGTTGGACGCCGATACTTTGCGTGCTAACGCACGTGTTTCTCGGGCATGCAGCGCGGGGGCGGCGCACCATGCGCCGCCCCCGCGTTACCCGCTACCGCCGACCTCGCGCGACTCAGACCGGGAACAACATCTCCCGATACTTGGGCAGCGGCCACTGATCGTCGGGCACCATCAGCTCCATGGCGTCGCAGCTCGCGCGCAACTCGGCCATGCGGTCGGCGCCTTCGGACGTCAGCAGCTTGGCCTGCGTGAGCGGGTCGTCGTGGAGGCGATCCGCCTGATCGATCACCTTGGCCAGCGCCGTGCGACGCTTCTGGATCTGCTGCGCGACGGTGCCGACCTCCTTCGCCGTCTCCAGCTCCGGAATGACCGTTAGGCCAAGGTCCTTCGCCTTGGCGGCGGTGTCGATCAGCGCGCCGTGGTACGCGTACGCCGCGGGCAGCACCATCGTGTCCACCATCTGCTGGACGGTGTGCAGCTCGATGAGCATGTCCTTGGTGTAGCGCTCCATGTGCACGTGGAAGCGCGACTCGAGCTCCTCG
>Ga0075426_10001055_pt1 | contig 19413 bp, 19 predicted proteins | sample SoiMethybrSBSTD5_FD_75304 | JGI IMG/M metagenome (GOLD analysis project Ga0075426, IMG submission 75304) | Bulk soil microbial communities from a Populus tree surrounding site in Tennessee, USA - Soil MetaG P. TD hybrid SBSTD5 | ecosystem: Environmental > Terrestrial > Soil > Tree plantation...
CAGCAGTTATGCAGTAAGCGAAAACGCACCGCGCGAAAAGCGGCCGCTGGTGCGCCGGATCATTGGCGCCTAAGGGGGCGCCTGAACGATTCCTGGCACCTGGAACCACGGAAATGCGTGCTTAAAAAGGAGAACGAATGGGAAGATTTGTAGGAATCCTCGGCTTGGGCACCATGCTTGGTCTGGCGTATTTGTTCTCCACGGAGCGCAAGGCCATTCGCCTGAAAACGGTCCTTTGGGGACTTGGGCTGCAGCTTTCGTTTGCTTTTTTTGTGCTGCGCTTCGATATTGGCCGTCAAATCTTTCAAGCCGCCGGTGATGCCGTAAACCGGTTACTGAGCTTCTCCTACGTTGGATCGGAATTCGTGTTTGGAGAAATCGGCAAGAAGGTTTCTTCGTTCGGTTTTTCCTTTGCATTTCAAGTACTTCCTACAATCATCTTTATAGCCGCCTTTTTTGCCGTGCTCTATCACATTGGCGTGATGCAGCTCATCATTCGCGGGGCTGCCTGGTTGATGACGCGGGTGATGGGGGCGAGCGGCGCGGAATCTCTGAACGTTGCGGCGAGCATCTTCATGGGACAAACGGAAGCGCCGCTCACCATTCGGCCATTTCTCGACAAGCTGACAAAATCCGAGTTGATGTGCGTGATGACGAGCGGGATGGCGCATGTTTCCGGTGGAATTATGGCGGCGTACATTGCGTTTGGCGTCGAGGCCAAGCACCTGCTGGCGGCGGTCATCATGACCGCTCCGGGCACACTGCTGATGGCCAAGATGCTTGTGCCGGAAACGGAACAATCGCTTACAGCGGGGCGCGTGGAGATGCCAAAAATGGAAAAGGAGCCGAACGTTCTTGGCGCGATTTCGCGCGGTACGATCGACGGCCTGCATTTGGCTCTCAACGTTGGCGCCATGCTGGTGACTTTCATCGCGCTGCTCGCGCTGGTGAATGCCATGATGGGTTGGGGACACAACCACATCGTGTGGTTTCCCGACAGTTTGCAGCGCGTCTTCGGTTGGGTACTGTCGCCCGTCGCATGGCTCATCGGAATTCCCTGGCATGATTGCAAAGTCATGGGAAACCTGTTGGGGACACGCATGGTCATCAATGAACTGGTGGCCTTTCAGCAATTGGGAGCGCTGAAAGCGACACTCGATCCGCGATCCTTCACCATTGCCACTTTTGCGCTATGCGGCTTCGCTAACTTCAGCTCCATCGGCATACAGATTGGCGGGATCGGAGCGCTGGCGCCGGAACAGCGCGGGCAGCTTGCCAGATTCGGAATCCGCGCGATGCTCGCCGGCACCATGGCGAATCTTATGTCCGCCTCGATTGTCGGAATGTTTACATGAAGGCCCGGCAAGCGCTTCAGAAGAAGGCAATTGGCCGTAAGAAGGCCGCAGCGGCAAGTCAAACGGCTGGCCCCGGAGAATTCGAGCGCGCCGGGCTCGCGGCGGATTTCATTTTTTCCCGAACCAAACTGCGCCCGCAGATCGCGCTGGTTCTCGGTTCGGGGCTGGGCGCGTTTGCCGACGAATTCGCCAGCGCAAAGAGAATCCCTTACGCCGAGATCCCGTATTTTCCACGGTCTACAGCCATTGGGCACGCGGGGAAATTGGTCATCGGGAAAGTGGGAGCGATACCCGTTGCGGGGATGCAAGGCCGCGTACATCTTTATGAGGGGTATTCGGCTAAGGATGTGGTGTTTCCCATTCGTGTTTTCGCGCGGATGGAAGTGAAAGCTGTCATCTTGACGAACGCGGCGGGCGGCGTCAAGCGCGAGTTTACGCAAGGGCGGCTCGTCGTTATCAGCGACCACATCAATTTGCAGGGAGTTAATCCGCTGACAGGTCCCAACGACGAGCGGTTCGGGTTGCGCTTTCATGACATGAGCGCCGCGTACGATAAAAAGTTCCGCGAGATGGCGGTCGGCGAGGGAAATCGTTTAGGAGTAGGGATGAATGAAGGCGTATACGCGGGACTTGCCGGGCCCAGCTACGAGACGCCGGCTGAGATTCGTTATTTGCGTACGATTGGCGCCGACTTGGTGGGGATGTCTACTGTTCCTGAGGTCATTGCCGCGCGGCACAGCGGCATGCGCGTGCTCGGCATTTCCTGTGTGACCAACGCCGCGGCGGGGATTCTGGATCAGCCGCTGAATCATGCTGAAGTATTAGAGACGGCGGAGCGCGTAAAAGGGCAGTTCATCAGTCTGTTAAAGGCTGTGATTCCGCGGATTGCCGAAGCCATCGCATAAAGAATCTTGAGGACGGAAGAGAAAGGAAGGCGCGTGAGCGAATACGACACGTTGATTTCGGCGGCAAAGCAAGCGAGAGAGAATGCGCACGCGCCCTATTCGAACTTTCGCGTGGGAGCCGCGCTGCGCGCCACTTCCGGCAGAATTTTTAGCGGCTGCAATGTTGAAAACGCAACTTATGGGCTAACCGTGTGCGCGGAACGCGTGGCCATCTTTAAAGCCATCAGTGAAGGTGAACGCGGCTTCGATGCCATTTCTGTAGTGACAGACACGGAAACGCTTACGCCGCCCTGCGGCGCATGCCGACAGTTGATCTGGGAATTTTGCGGTGACGTGCCGGTGATTCTGGCGAATCTCAAAGGAAAGACCGAAGAGATGCGGATGCGCGAGTTGTTTCCAAAGCCCTTCGATTCTTCCAACCTCTAAACGTCAAGCACAACCCAAAGGCCGCCTCCTTGGCAGCCTACCGCTTGCCGGAACCCTTCACATAGGCAACGCCGCAGCGGAACTTCTTTTCGCCCTTTAACTCGCGTACGTGGACGATCTCTGCCGCGGTAAAAAAGTTCTGCACTCCAGGAGTGTATGGGGCAGCTACTTCAATCTTAAAATTCTCGACATAAGGCTTGCGGCTCTTGAAGCACAGCCCACCGCGGGAAACGTCCTCACAGGTCACTATGTCATCGCCGTGAGCAAAGCTCCGCACGCATGCTTTGAAATTTACTTTTGTTCGCACATGCTTTCGCCGGTTCTCCCGGCGCCCCGCTGGCACTGGTTCAGCCGGAGCTGCAACCACAACCGGAGACGGCGCTTGTTCTTCCTCATCGACCCACCCCACCGAGCGGCTTTGGACCATCTCCACGACTACAGGAGCTTCCTCGGCATCTTCCAATCCGCGTTTCCAGAAGGTAGAGGAGCCGCAATTCTTGCAGTAGCGGACAATGCCTTCGTTGATGCGATATACATCGGACTCCAGATCGCTTTGCTCGACCGTTTCGCGCGTCTGGCAACTGCCGCACTCCATTAATACGACACGAGTTTTTTGTTCTTCCTCGGATGGCGCTGGGAATTTGATGCCCCAGAAATTGTTCGTCGAATCCAGGAACGCCACGCCGTAAGTATAGACTTCCCCTTCAACACCAATCTGACCGACCAGCCGAACCTCGGTCTCTTTGTCCGCATCCAGGCGGCGGAGAATCAGTTCCTGCTCGGCGGAAAGTTTATAGCGGGATACAATGCCCGCTCCATGCCTGCTGAGCAGCACGGTTTTCGTTGTCTCGGAGAAAACCTTGCCTTCGATGTCGCTGCCAACCAAAAGGATAGCAATCTCCTTTGGGATTCGGCTGCTTCGGCGCACACCTTCGGGGGGCATTCGTTCACTCACTCTGAGAGGACGCTCTTCCCATGGTACTTTGGGAAATTTATTTCCGTCACGGACTTTATCGGGAAATGACACGCAAGCAGCAAGCCTCACGGCACGCGTTGAAGTTTCTCGCTAACCACCAGAAAAAATGGGTATAAAATGCCTCCGTCGCAAGGGCCCAAGGAAGGCCCCAGTCCATGGAACAAGAGCGCCGCCGTTCCCCCCGATTCCCTTTCATTGCCGCCGCAGAAGTTCACGAAGAAAGCAACGGTTCGCAGCTTTCTGCCCGCGTCAGCGACATCAGCGCCACAGGCTGTTATGTGGATACGATCAATCCGCTGCCAGGTGGCACCGCGGTGCGTGTGAACATCTTCAACGAAGCCCAGTCTTTCGAAGCGTCCGCGACGGTCGCGTATTCGCTAACGCATCTGGGAATGGGGTTGAGTTTTGGAGAAGTTCCGCCAAATTCGCGCGACATCCTGCGAGTCTGGCTGCCTGCAGCAGTTTGAAACTGAGTTCACCGCGAAGCCTCTACTGCCCTTTCTGAGCCGATTCTGAGATTCAGCCGGAAATCTGAAAACCTTGCGTTGTGATTTGATTAGCGGGAAAGGGCGAGCAACGAATCGTTCAGCTTGTTGAGGTCCGAATCCACTCGATAATATCCGGGCCGCCACGGGGCGGTGGTTTCTTCTGGGTGAAAACGGATCACCGCAAAATCGTTAGTTGCCTTCGCGTCATTGCCAAGCTGAGGAAAGTCCTGCCCCACGTACGTTGCCGGATACTGCTTGACGACCGCCTCGCATTCATTCACGGAAAGAACGGCTCGTAGCATGCCCTGGTTTTTCGCGTGTGGCTGACAGAAGTAGAGGTTCGGCATACCCGGTAATCATCAGCAAATCTGTGGAAAACTCAAATAGTACTTCCGGACAACTGAACCTCAAGAACGCTGTGAGATTGGCAAGAGAAGTCGCCGTTCGAATTAAGCTCTTGCCAGTCAACGCCTTAGCGCTAGTTCATCCTAGGAACACCTGTCCTTCTGCCTCCTATTTATAGGCAAAGGGCAGGTCGATGGTTTTACTAGCTCACGTTCTAGCGAAGATTCTCGCAGCTGTAAGAGCGTAGATCGCGGCGCATTCTGTGACTCGGCGCAGATCCACGTATTCGTTCGGGCCATGCGCAACGGAAAGTAGCCCCGGACCGTAAGCGTAACAGGGCACACCTTGCGCCGCGTAAAACCGCGTTTCCAGAAGGCCCGGGCACAGCTCAAAGACCGCCGGTTTGCCTGTGATTTCTTGGATTGCCTGAGCCAATGCTCGGCCGGTGGCTTCCTCTTTGTCAGTTGATGCGGAATTCCCTTCCTGCAAGATTTCCCACTCAAGCGGTATCCCTTGGCGCTGACACTCCTTCAAAACATTGATGAGCCTGGCCTTTTCCTCCGCCAAGTTTTCTTCGGGGTTGATCCGGCGGTCAATGGTGAACCAGCAGCTTTCCGGCACTACGTTGAAGTTCGTTCCCCCACCACTTTGTCCGCCAAGCATCAGGATGGAATTGCGCGACTGCCCCGCGCCGACATTCGAGCCGGCTGTCCGTTGTTCCACCTCGTGTTTCAGTTGTTGGAGACTCTCCACCACGATGTGCATGCGTTCGAATGCGTTTTCACCCTGGTGCTGCAGTCCGACGTGCGCGGACTTGCCTAATACCTGAACGCGCAGCGAAATAGCGCCGCGGTTGGCATTCCAGACCACGCCGCTGGTCGGCTCCTCCAGGAGCATGCCGACTCCATTTCTGCCCAGTATTCCCTCCTCTGCCAGCCTTGCGGAACCGCGCGCACCACCCGTCTCTTCATCCGGCACCAGGATCAGCTGCACTTTTCCATCGATGTCTACGCTACATTCCCTCATCGCGAGAATCGCATAGAGCATGGAGACGATTCCGCCCTTCATGTCGCAACTGCCGCGCCCAAATAGAAAATGCTCTTTGCGGCTTGGTTGGAATTGCTCTGGGGATTGCGCCGGGACAACGTCGTAATGCCCGTGAAAGTAGAAGGTTCGTTCGCCCTCACCGTAGGTAACAGTTAAGCAGGGTGGACCTGCATTTGTGGCTTTGCCGTTCGAGGAGAGTTCAAAAGTTTCGCATCGTAGGGCGAGTCTTTCGGCGCGGTTTTTAAATAACTCAGCAAACTCGCGGTAATGGCGCCCTGGAGGATTCTCCGTCGGTACGGCTACGAGATCAGCGAGCAGCGCAGCCATCTCGTCTTCGCGCTCTCGCAGCCAACGTAGCAAGCGCGCTACTGCTCTATCTTCCTGGGCCTTTGCGTTCATGGCGCACTATGCTCGGTCCACCAATAGAACTCTCCAAGCTCCATATTGGAGCCTGTGGTACGCTTTGGCCCATTTGGCATCATGGGAAGGTCATGGTCGAAGAAACATGGCCGAAAATACTAAGTTTTTTGCCGCCGCACGCTGGGTCGCACTGGTTTGGGTGCTTACCTGGCTCCCTCTTTACACTTGGTTCTGGGGTTGGCAGAACATGCTGCATCTGTGTGACGTCAGTGTGGTGGTGGCCTGCCTGGGGTTATGGTTCCGAAATTCTTTGCTGGTTTCGAGCCAAGCGCTGCTTACGCCGCTGGTCGGAGTTCTGTGGAGCCTGGACGTCTCCTGGCGCATTGTGACCGGGCATCATCTCCTTGGCGGCACGGAATATATGTGGGACGCACACTATCCCTTGTGGCTAAGGTTGCTTTCTTGCTTCCACATCGGCTTGCCGATCGTGCTGCTTTGGGCCTTGCTTGTCCTTGGCTACGATCGCCGGGCCCTGCCTTTGCAAACCGCGATTACGGGAGCCCTGCTCGTCTTTTCGCGATTTCTGCCTACCGAGCTGAACATGAATTATGCGTTTAAGGATCCCCTGCTGCACCGCGCGTGGGGACCTGCTCCATTACACCTTGCGGTTATCCTCGCGGGATGCATTGCGATTTTTTTCTGGCCAACGCACGTTGTGTTCCTGCGAACTTTTCCTTTGGCTCAGGAGTCAAAATGATGTGTCGTTCCAGGAGAGGACTCCATAGGTGAGTACCAACGCAACCAACAATCGAGAAAAGTACGAGAAGATGTTGCAGACCGCCCTGGTGGAAGCGAGCGTCGGCCTTGCCGAAGGAGGAATCCCGATTGGCGCCGCTCTTTTCACTCGCGAAGGAACGCTCCTGGGAAAAGGCCACAATCGTAGGGTGCAGGAAAGCGACCCATCGGCACATGGCGAAACCGACGCGTTTCGGCGCACTGGCCGCCAGCGAACCTATCGCGACAAAATCATGGTCACGACCCTCGCTCCTTGCTGGTATTGCAGCGGATTGATTCGTCAATTTGGAATTGGGACCGTCGTCGTGGGGGAGTCTGTAAACTTTCAGGGTGGAATCGATTGGCTGCGCGAAAACGGCATTGAAGTCATTGATCTCCAATCCCACGAATGCATCGAGCTGCTGGCGAAATACGTAAGGGAACATCCCGAAGTCTGGAAGGAAGACATCGGAGAAGAGTGATTCTCGCCTGATGGGAATCGGCTTTTCCAAGATGGACTTCGACGGAAATCGGTGGTATTTCTAAGGCGGCTCTCGCCCCGAGGCGGGGGGACGCTCTCCGGCGCGACCGCCACTTTCACTTGCAGTACGGCTCCTCTGTTTCCCATCACTGAAACGAGTACGTCCTGCAAGGACTGCCGGGGCAGAGAGAGGGGGGCGTATGTTCGAAGGATCTCAAGAAGCAAAGTCATCTGCATCCATGGGCATGTGGACGGGCGTTGGCGTGGTTGCGCTGGCGATTAGTATTGGCGGCTACATGTTTATCTCCAAGGCTAAGTCAACCAAGCCGGGTCCTCTCGTGTCAGCCCAAGCCGCTCAGCCTACGGGCCCTTCAGATCCGGTTCGTGACTTGAAGGTCCAGCACGCTACGATGGGCAAGGATCGCACCGGCACTACTGCGGTCTGGGTCGTGAGCATAGAAAACAGATCTGCATCCTACACCTATAGCAATATCGAGTACGAAACCACCTATGTCGGCGCGAACAACACGGCCATCCTGATCAACAAAGGCACTATCAATGCGAGCATCGAGCCCGGCGGGCAGAGGAATCCGGAAATCAACGATGCCCTCTACCCTGCCGGAACGGCGTGGTACAAAATCCGTATTACCGGAGCAAAGGCGTCCGTTCAGTAGGGCTTCCGGCCTCAACTCAATATGACCGCGATTACCCCGGATCCACTCTTGCCCGGCGATATTCCGGAGCAGTTCAATATTGCCGCGCATTTTGTGGATGCTCCTGCCGCGCGGCATCCGGGTAAGACCGCCATTGTTGGCGAACCATGGGCTGTGACCTACGCGGAACTGTCAGAATTCACCAATCGCGCGGGAAACGCCCTGCTCGACTTGGGCGTAACGCGCGGCGACCGCATCCTTATCGTTCTTCCGGATTCAGCGGAATTCATCGCCGCTTTTTTTGGAGCGGCCAAAATTGGCGCTGTGGCTGTGCCGGTGAATCCTTTTGCACGCTCCGCGGATTACATCCATTACATCCAGGATAGCGAGCCGCGCGCCGCTATCGTTCATTCGGAAGCGCTCGAAGCACTTCTCCCAGCCTCCAGCGAACGGCCGCAGATGCCCATTGTCGTCGTCACAGAAGGGCGAGTCTCAACGCATGGCGTATCCTGCGCCATTTGGGACGAGTGGATTGCTCCGGTTTCCTCTGCGCTTGCTCCAGCGCTAACTTCCTCCAGCGACACTGCGTTCATGCTTTATACCTCTGGAAGCGGCGGAACGCCCAAGGCCGCGGTACATCGCCATGGCGACATGCTTGCCACGACTCGCAGTTATGCGCAAGGTGTACTTGGATTGCGCCCGGACGACGTGACCTTTTCGACGTCGAAGCTTTTTTTCGCCTACGGCCTGGGAAATGGGATGTATTTTCCTCTCGCGTTTGGCGCAAGCACGCTTCTAAATCCCAAACGCCCCACGGCCATGTATGCCGTCGAAATGGTTTCCCAGCATCGGCCGACGATTTTCTTTTCTGTTCCCACTTTCTATGCAGCCATCCTGAGAGAGGCGGAAACCGCAGCACGAACCCTCGATTTCTCCTCGGTTCGCCAGTGTGTTTCCGCTGGCGAAACCCTGCCGGCAGAGATTTTCGACCGCTGGAAACGAGCGACCGGCCTGGAAATTCTGGACGGCATTGGTTCGACAGAGATGCTGCACATGTTCATCTCCAGCAAGCCCGGCCAATGCAAACCAGGAAGCTGCGGCTTTCCCGTGCCTGGCTATGACGCAAAGATTGTTGATGACGCAGGCGCCGAGATCCCCATGGGCGAGATCGGCAACCTTTGGGTGCGCGGCGCCAGCGCGCTCGCGGAGTATTGGCGCATTCCCGAGCTGACGGCGCGTACGAAACGCGGCGGCTGGGTCGTCACCGGCGATGAGTTTTTGCGCGATCCCGAAGGCTACTATCGCTATTGCGGCCGCGCGGATGACATGTTGAAGGTTGCCGGCATGTGGGTCTCTCCCGTGGAAGTGGAGAATGCACTTCTCGGCCATCCCCACGTGGCTGAAGCTGCCGTAGTGGGCGCGACGGACGCACGCGGGTTGACCTATGCGGTAGCTCACGTAACCCTGCGGGCGGGCTGCGAAGAATCGAACGAACTGGCGGAAGAAATTCGCAGCCATGTCAAGGCTCGCCTGGTTTCGCACAAAGTTCCCCGCGAAGTGCGTTTTTGCGGCGAGCTACCTAAAACTGTGACGGGGAAAATCCAGCGCTTCAAATTGCGCGCCAGCTCCTCGCATGCGTAGGATTCGCTGCTAGCTACTTGTCTTGGGCCTCCGGGAAACTCTTCCCGATAGCTTCCGCCCATATGGTTCAACTCCCTCAGCACAAACCCGCTTGCCAAGGTAGAATGTCACCGCACAAATTATTGGAGGAGAAATGGCCACCAAGCCCACTGTCGAAGAGGCACGGTTAGTTTTAGAACTCTACAATCTCAGGCGTGAGCCCGAAATGCGCAAAGCGCGCCAATGGTGGCTCACCACCTTTTGGCCCACGTGCGCAGATGACTTCATGAAAGTGGCCATGGAGTTCGGTTCGCAAGAAAACAACTGGCTTCGCCAGGTGGGAAGCTATTGGGGAATCGCTACAACTTTTGTGCTGAACGGAATCATCAGTGAGAAACTGTTTTTCGAGCCGGCCTTCTGCGGTGAATTGTACTTTATGCTCGCCAAGGTCCGGCCCTTCTTGAAAGAAATCCGCGAAAAAGCAAAAAATCCCGAGCTGTTTTTGCTTTCGGAAAAAGCAATCTATGGTTCCAAGCTGGGCCGCGCTCATTTCGAAAAAGTGGAAGCTCGTGTGAACATGCTGCGGCCAAAGCTGGGAGCCTGAAATTGCTCCGCGCGTTCCCTGTCCGGCGCTTTTTGAAAGGCGTCCTCTGTTTGGCGCCAAGCTTGTTGCCATTTCCTCTGCTGGCCAAGGATAGAATTCCGCAAACCTGCGGTCCGGGCGTAACTCTGAAATTGAGCGCACCTTCTTCGAGTCAGGGCAGCCTGCTGCTTCTGGAAGTGCGCAGCCGCAAGCCATTGGCGGAAGTCACGGCCGAGTGGAACTCCAAGAATGCTCCATTCTGGCACGTCCCCAGGAGTGATATTGACTCACCCAAAGTTGGCCCCGACCTGCGCGAGGCAATTCTTGGAGTGGATTTGGAGAAAGCGCCCGGCACTTATCCGCTGCTTGTCCACGTCCAAGCGGCCGGCGGCAAACCCGAAGCGTGTACACTCCACATCCCAGTTCGCGTAGGGAAGTTCGCTACGGAGAAATTGCAAGTCGGCAAAGAATTCGTCGAGCCGAGCCCCGAGCAAATCCAGCGCGCCAACGAAGAGCGCGATAAATTGCGCGCCATCTTCGACCAGGTGACGCCCGAGAAATTATGGGATGGCGATTTTCGCGTTCCGCTTGACGGCGTGAACACTGGTGGCAATTTTGGCAAGCGCCGTGTTCTGAACGGCCAGCCTGGATCGCCTCACAGCGGCGTGGATTTCCCTGCACTGACCGGCACTCCCGTTCATGCCGCCCAGAGTGGGCGCGTAGCTCTTGCCCAGGAGCTGTTTTTTTCCGGCAATACCATCGTTGTCGATCATGGACTGGGGATTTACACCTTTTACGGACACCTCTCCGAGATCGATGTGAAGGTTGGCGACGAATTGCAATCCGGCCAGGTGCTCGGAAAAGTGGGCGCCACCGGCCGCGTCACGGGCCCGCATCTCCATTGGGGCCTTACGGTCGAGCGGGCGCGGGTGAATCCTCTGCAATTGGTAAAACTTCTAGGGACAACTGCTGAGTCTGCGACGAAGCCCACTGCCCCAAAGCCAAAGTCGTAAAGCGATTCGTGAGTTTCAAAACGGGAATAGGAATGAAACGAATTCCTGTCACGTGACACTACCCAGAAGGAGCAAAGCAGTTTTGCGATCCTTGCAAAGCTGTTTCTTGCTCAGTGCCTCGCGCTTAGCAAGGCACGTAGAATCAATCAATTACAGAGTGGTCTGACCGAGTGATTTCGGACCGAAAGGGCTGCCGTGCGTGGATTTCATCGAGCATTTATGCGCCTATAAAAATGGGGGAGTACGAGGGTACTGTTGGCAATCCGCGTTTTGTGGTACTGTTACGCCATTGTCACCGGGGAAATCCATGGGCAGTATGGGGTCGTGTGGGCAAGATTCGTGCTAGTCACCTCTCTTCTGCTGTGCTTCCGTTTTAGCACGCTGCTAACACGTCACTGGAGGCGGATTCCTGCGAAGTAAGGTCGGCTAAAGCCGCCGAAGTAGAGTTCCTAAATCGATTGAGGTCGAGCAAGAATGTCCCTGCTTCATTTTCGGGTCAAAGAACGCCGCCGGACGTTAAGGGTGGCTTTGACCGTCCCGCTAACGGTCCACGGGAAAACAGATTCCGGTGAGCGATTCTCCGCCCGCACCGCTTCGCAATCCGTCAATCGCCATGGCGCTCTGTTTCAGCTGGAAGAGATCGTGCTCGTAGGACAAACGGTGATTCTCGTCAACGATCACACGGCACAATCGATGGAATGCCGGGTGGTTTCGATTCACCGTGCCCGCGATAGCAAGCAGTATGTCGGCGTGGAATTCCTCTCCCCGGAAACGAATTTCTGGCACATGCAGTTCCCCATCCCCGGGGCTAAACCGCTGCGCCGCGTGCTTCCCAACAAAGTTTCAGCTTAACTGACTAGTTAGGGCTGACTATTCAGGACTGACTAAACGGCCTCTTCCCCTAATTCTTGGAGTGCACGAAACGACTAAGCATTAGAATTTGCGCGTGCAAACTTCGCCGACGCAGATTGGCCTGATCTCGGACACTCATGGCTTACTGCGTCCGCAAGCGCTCGAGGCGCTTCGTGGTTCGGAGTTGATTCTTCACGCGGGTGATGTAGGCAAGCCTGAAATCCTCGCTGCGTTGCGGGAACTCGCTCCTGTCATTGCCGTGCGCGGAAACGTGGACACCGCCGATTGGGCCAGGACGCTGCCCGAAACGGCGGTGGCAGAGGCGGACAAATTTCTCATTTATGTTCTCCACGATGTGCATACTCTCGATTTGAACCCCGCAGCCGCTGGCTTCCGTGTCGTTGTCAGCGGGCATTCCCATCAGCCGGGAAGATTCGAACGCGACGGCGTGCTCTACATCAATCCCGGAAGCGCCGGCCCACGCCGGTTTCAACTGCCCGTTACTGTGGCGCGCTTGAATCTAGGCCGCACCCCGAGCGAGGTCGAGTTTGTCGAGCTGAAGATCTAGAGGTCCCTGCAGAGCAAGCCGCAGGCTACTTTCCTATTGACATCCCATAGGGGCGGCGCATACTTCTATTGTTTTCCCATAGGAATCTTGAGGAGAAGCATGAACGACAAGGCGGACGTTTGGCAAGGCACTCTTGCCCTCATGATTTTGAAAACGCTCGAGACGCTCGGGCCACTTCACGGGTATGGCATCGCGCGGCGCATCGAGCAAATCAGCGGCGGTCTGCTTTCACTGAATTACGGAACGGTGTACCCCGCTTTGCTTAAGCTCGAACAGGAAGGCTCGATCGAATCCGAATGGGGCGTCTCCGATAACAATCGCAAAGCGAAATATTACAAGCTTACAGGTGCCGGACGAAAACAGTTGGAACGTGAAGCACGGGATTGGCGGCAGGCGCAAGCGATCCTCGCGAAATTCCTTTCGGCGGAGTCGTCCACATGAACGACTTCTGGAAATCTCTAGGCGCTCGGGCCCGACTTGAGAGAACGAGGGAGCAGCGGTCATGAGTTTTGCGAAATGGTTGCGGGCGTGGTTTCAGCGGTTCGCTGGTTTTCTTGGCAAGCGCAAACGCGATGCGGAATTGGTTGCTGAGTTGGAGAGCCATCTGCAACTCCATATCGAGGACAATCTTCGCGCCGGGATGACGCCGGAAGCGGCGCGCCGGGAGGCGCTGATCAAGCTCGGCGGCCTCGAACAAACGAAAGAAACTTACCGCGACCGCGGCGGCTTGCCCTTCATCGAGATTGCTCTTCAGGATCTCCGCTTCGCTCTCCGCACACTTCGCAAATCTCCCGGCTTCACGGCTGTGGCGGTGCTCACTCTCGCCCTGGGGATTGGTGCCAACACGGCGATTTTCACGGTCATTTACGGGGTGCTGTTTCGTCCATTGCCGTTTCCTGAAGCGGACCGGATTGTCGAGCTCGTCGAGATGACCCAGGGAGAGTCTGGTGAGATGGACCTCACTGCAACACAATTGCGGCGACTTCGCGAGTTTGGACAAGTCTTCGAGCACCTCGCAGGCTGGACCGATGTCGGCTTCAATTTAGCGGTTGGGAACGCCGCTGAGCACGTTCGCGGAACACCTGTGTCTGCGGATTATTTTCAGGTGCTGGGGGTCCATCCAGTCGCGGGCAGAGAGTTTCTTCCTGATGAAGACCAAGGAGAAGGCCAGCGTGTCGCTATTCTGAGTCACTCGCTTTGGAAACGCCGATTTGCCGGCGAACCCTCCGCGATTGGCCAAAAAGTGCTGCTGAACGGGGAAGCTTATACAGTGATCGGTGTAATGCCAGCGGATTTCGATCCGCGCGGCTACTCGGACATAAACCCCGGTCTCCCGGTGGATTTGTGGGTTCCGTTGGCTCTCGTAGCGAAGACGGCAGGCAGCGGAGAAAACATAGAGGTGCTTGCCCGGCTCAAGCCCGGAGCGAAGCAACCGCAGCTTGATGCGCAGATGAACGTTGCCACGGAGCAATTCCGCAAAGAATTCTCCGGAGATGTAGGCCCGAAGACGCGCATGAGCTTCCTGCCCTACCAATCTATGTTGGCTGCGGACTTGCGGCCGTTTCTTCTTCTGATACTGGGCGCGATCGGTTTTGTGTTACTGATCGCGTGCGCAAATGTGGCCAACCTCTTGCTTGCACGCGGCGAATCGCGAGCCCGGGAGATCGCCGCTCGTATGGCCTTGGGCGCAACGCGGGCCCGGCTCTCCCGTCAATTACTGACGGAAAGCATGGTAATCGCTCTCGCTGGGGGAACCCTCGGTCTGGCTTTTGCCAGTGCGGGTCTCGGGTCGTTGCTTGCCATAGCACCCTTTGATCTGCCTCGTTTGAACGACATTCATTTGGACGGCTGGGTATTTGGTTTTACTTTTTTGATTTCCGTTCTGACCGGTTCCCTCTCGGGACTGGCGCCAGCCATTCTTGCGACAAACTTTGATCTCAGCCAGGTGCTTAAAGCGGCTGAGGGCAGGGCAACAACCAGCGCGGGCCGCGCGAGACTTCGCCAAGGCCTGGTGATCGGTGAATTCGCCCTGTCGCTGGTCCTGCTAACTGGCGCGGGGTTAATGATTGCGACCTTTGCGAAATTGATGAGAATAGACCCAGGATTTAATCCCCGCGGTGTGCTCACCATGCAATTCTGGTTGAACGGATCGAACTATCATTCAACCCCGGAGATCTCGGCTTTCTATCGGGCTGTCGAGCAGCGAATTGCGTCCCTGCCCGGCGTCGAAGCAGCAGGTATTGTGGCGGCTGGATTGCCCCTCGAACGCGGAGGGCACAGCGCTGTAAGAATTGCGGGACCCAACCAGTCGGAAGAGCAGCCCTGCGACTATCGGGAAGCTTCCCCGAATTATTTTCGTGCCATGGGGATTGCCCTACGCGGCGGCCGGGGTATTCTCGAAACAGATACCGCGGATTCCAGCCAAGTCGTCGTGGTCAACGCAGCATTTGGACAACAGTACTTTGCGGGGCGTAGTCCTGTGGGTGGGCGCATTCTCATGGGGAACGCCTCCCGCGAAATCGTAGGTGTGGTTGCGGATGCAAAGTCATACCTCGACCGGCCTGCGCTTCCAACCGCTTTCATTCCTGCGGCGCAGGCGTCGTTTGCGGGCTCGCAAATGTGGGAAGACTGGTTTCCGCGAAGCATCGTGGCCCGTACGAGCGTTGACCCACTTAGTCTCAGCCATGCAGTGAGGCAGGCCGTCGAGACCGTAAATCCAGTGGTACCTACGGGAGCGATTCGCACCATCGATGAGATGATGTCGCGTTCGCTCGCTCTTCGCGGTTTCCTCATGCGCCTGCTAGGCATTTTCGGCGGTCTGGCCCTGGTGCTTGCGAGTGTAGGGCTGTACGGAGTCATTTCCTTCGTGGTTGGACGCCGGACGCGTGAAATTGGAGTGAGGATGTCTCTCGGCGCGCGCCCCACCGACGTGTTGCGGTTAATCCTGGCGGATGGACTAAGGCTAGCGATTACCGGCGTGGTAGTCGGAGTCGTCGCGGCGCTCCTGCTAACCAGGCTGCTCGAAAGCATGGTTTATGGTGTAAGTCCGAGGGACCCGTTAGTCATCGTGCTGGTAAGTCTTCTGATGATGGCTGTCTCCCTGTTGGCGTGTTACGTTCCCGCGTGTCGCGCGATCAAGGTCGATCCCATCGTTGCTTTGCGGTACGAATAAAGCGCCGACCACCTACAGACCAATAATATTTGGCTAAAGCAAGAAACAAACTTACAACTTCGTTCGTCTATTCTCCTGTGGTATTCCCACACCAGAAGTGGTACCTTGCTGTGGCCATCACACAGGAGGGTTCGTGTCCCAATCCAAACTTGATTTGTTGCAAGGAACTTTGGACCTGATGGTCCTGCAGACGCTCGCCGCCATGGGTACGCTTCATGGATACGGCATTGCGCGGCGCATCGAGCAAGTGAGTGGCGACGCCGTCCTGCTGAACCAGGGTACGATTTACGCTTCGCTCGTACGCCTGCAGCAGCGCGGCTGGATTTCCGCCGAGTGGGGCACGTCCACCAACAACCGCAAAGCCAAGTTTTATTCCATCACCAAACGCGGACGCAGACAGCTTTCCGAAGATGCGGCGTACTGGCAGCGGCTCTCGGAAGTTATGGGCCGCGTGCTGGCTCTTCCCGAAGGGAGCGGTGACAAATGACCAGCCGCCTTCGTCAATTGCTCTATCGATTGCGCTCTTTCTTCCGTGGTGCGCAACTCGACCGCGACATTGAGGCGGAGATGTCCGCTCATCTCGAACTCGCCATCGAAGAGAACCTTCAACGAGGCCTTTCTCCGGTTGAAGCGCGTCGCCAGGCACTAGTTCGCTTTGGAGGACCGCAGCAAGCCAAAGAAAACCACCGCGACGCGCGCAGCCTGCCACTCCTCGAAACCCTCCTGCAGGATTTGCGCTTCGCATTGAGAATGCTTCGGCGCAGTCCCAGCTTCGCGGTCCTGGCGATTCTCTGCCTGACTTTGGGAATCGGCGCCAATGCCGCGGTTTTCAGTTGGATGGAAGGCCTTCTGTTTCGTCCCTACCCGATGGTAGCGAATCAGGAAAGGCTGGTAGCGCTCACTGGAACCACCTCATCGGATCGCACCGGACTGTCCTGGCCGGATTTCCAGGACCTTCAAAGGAACCGCACGCTGTTTGACACGTTTTTCGTGAGCAAGATCACGGGGACTACGCTCAGCATTGGCGAGCGTGCCCAAGTCGTAACAGGGAGCATCGTTTCTGCGAATTACTTCAACACCTTGGGAATTCATCCAATTCTTGGGCGTGCGTTTGACCCGGAGGAAGATGTGGGCCGTAGCGCTCATCCTGTAACAGTCATCAGCTATCAGCTATGGAAGGAACGCTTCGGCGGTGATCCCCAAATCATCGGCAAGACGCAGCGCATGGATGGCGTGATTCACACCATCGTCGGAGTGGCTCCCGAGGGCTTTTACGGAACATTCGTGGGCTGGGCCATGAAGTTTTGGGTACCGGCCTCCATGGAAGATACGTTCGAGGCCGGCGGATACAAGCTCGAAGATCGCGGCGAGCGCTGGATTGAATCTTACGGCCGTCTGAAACCCGGCGTCACTCTCGAGCAAGCGCAGCAGGAAGTCTCGGCAGTAGCAAAGCGCCTGGAGGCGGATTATCCGGCAACTAATCGCGGTCGCGGCATCAAGCTCTGGCCTTTATGGCAAACGCCATTCAATAACGCGGGAAACCTGCTTCCGACACTCGAAACCATGCTCGTGGTCGTGGTTTTCGTGCTTTTGATTGCCTGCGCCAATGTCGGGAACCTGCTGCTCGTCCGCTCTTTCGCGCGAAGACATGAAATCACCGTCCGCGTTGCGGTGGGTGCGGGGCGAGGACGCCTGCTGCAGCAGCTTCTCATCGAAGGGCTGGTCCTTTCAGCGCTGGCCGCAACGGGCGGACTTCTCATCGCGCGCTGGTGCGGCCATTTGCTCGTGTTGCTCTTGCCGGTGCGAAATGGAAACGCCATGCACCTGTCCGGCGAAATGGACTGGCGCGTGATGGCGTTGAGCGCCGCCGTTTGCCTTGTTGCGACGCTGCTGTTCGCGCTGGTTCCTGCAATTCAGGCGAGCAAAATCGATCTCGCGGGCACACTACGGTCCGAAATGGCGGGAGTCGCCCGAGGCCGCGGAAAATCGTGGGTTCGCTCCAGCTTGGTCGTGGTTCAGGTGTCCCTGTGTTTCACACTGCTTGTTGGCGCCGGCTTGCTCCTGCAAAGCCTTCAAAAAATTCGGTCGGACAGCCCTGGCTTTTCGACCGACGGCGTATTAGTCACCGCGGTAAATCTAGTCGCGTCAGGATACGATGCGCAGCGCGCGAAGAGTTTTCATGACGAACTCATTGACCACGTGCGAGCGCTTCCTGGTGTGGAGTCGGCTGCTCTGGCGCGCCAAACGCCTTTGGGCTACGGCACTTTTTCGTCGGCGCCCATTGCTGTGGATGGATATCAACCTCCGCCGAGCGAGCTGCCGTCCGCCGATTACAACCAGGTTGGCCCGGGCTATTTCGCTACGATTGGAATTCCACTCGTATCGGGCCGCGAGTTCACGCGCTCTGACGACGAAACGGCCGCGCCTGTCGCCATCGTCAACGAAACCATGGCGGCACGCTATTGGGCCGGCAAGGATCCCGTCGGCGAGCGCGTTCAAGCCAAGGGGCAGTGGCTGCAAATCGTTGGAGTCGCCAGAACCTCGAAGTACTACAGCATGCGGGAGCTGCCCAAACCGTTTTTCTACGTCCCACTGCGCCAGAATTTTTCCGCAGGCGCTGCATTGACGATTCGGACCAAGCTGCGGCCTGAGATCTTGGCGGCCGCGTTGTCTCGCGAATTGAAGGCCATGGACCCGAACCTGGCGCTGTATGAGGTGATCTCGCTGCAAGAGCAGGTGGATCGTTCCACGTCCGCTCAAAAGGTTGCGTTCACCTTGACCGGGACTCTGGGTGGACTGGCCTTGGTGCTCGCGGCCATCGGGCTCTATGGGGTGATGTCGTATACGGTATCGCAGAGTACGCGGGAATTGGGGCTGCGCATGGCTCTCGGAGCGCGCACCTCCGAACTTTTCCGGCTCGTAATTTCCCGCGGCCTCGCGCTGACCTTTGGCGGCATTTTTCTAGGCGCAGCACTTGCGGTGGGTCTGACGCGCTTGCTTGGATATCTTCTTTATAAGGTAAGCCCGCGCGACCCGCTGGCCTTCGGATACGCATTCCTCGTCTTGACCATCGTCTCGCTGATCGCCTGTTTCTTGCCAGCTTGGCGGGCCACGCGTGTCGATCCGATTGTGGCTTTGCGATACGAGTGACTGTGTCCGTGGCCATCAATGCAGCAAACGCAAATGAAGGGAGTGCTAGCACATGACGGATCGGCTCAGACAACTGCTACATCGCATGCGCTCCTTCTTCCGCAGCGCTCAACTGGACCGCGAACTGGATGCAGAGATGTCCTCTCATCTGGAACTCGCCATCGAAGAGAATCTCAAACGCGGCTTCTCTCCCGCTGATGCGCGCCGCCAAGCGCGCCTACGCTTCGGAGGTTCGCAACAGGCCAAAGAGCAACATCGCGAAGCCCGCAGCCTGCCTTTCTTCGAAACGCTGTTTCAGGACATTCGCTACTCCTTTCGCATGCTCCGCAAATCGCCCGGCTTCACCGCCATTGCAATTCTCACGTTGGCTTTCGGGATTGGCACGAACACGGCCATCTTCAGCATGGTGAACGCCCTGCTACTACATCCCTACCGCTTCCACAATCTGGATTCCCTCGTTCTCCTCTGGGAAAACCGCGGCATTGATGAAGGTCCGGATGCCCGCCGGATTTCGCCCGGCGACGTGACTAACCTGCGCGCCAACTCGGAGTTGTTCGAGGACGTGGCAACTTATCAATGCCCTGATTTCAATCTGTCTTCCGAAGGCAGGGTGGACGTGGCGCGCGGATGCCGCGTGTCGGCAAA
>Ga0075426_10001056_pt1 | contig 19404 bp, 21 predicted proteins | sample SoiMethybrSBSTD5_FD_75304 | JGI IMG/M metagenome (GOLD analysis project Ga0075426, IMG submission 75304) | Bulk soil microbial communities from a Populus tree surrounding site in Tennessee, USA - Soil MetaG P. TD hybrid SBSTD5 | ecosystem: Environmental > Terrestrial > Soil > Tree plantation...
ACGCCGTACTCGTCGAGGATGGCGTTGCGCCGGTCGACCAGCTGCGGCCCGAGCTTCTCGGCTGCGATCTTCGACCCCGCTGCGATCCGGCGCGCCTCGTCCGACCCGAGCGCCGTGGCCTGCATGGCCGCCTTCTTCGCCGCAACGCCCGCCGTCCCCGCCTTCGTCTCGGCCCCGAACCGCTTGGCGATGGCCTCCACGACGTCGGACGTCGCCGGGCTGTCGAGCACCTTGTCGGCGACCTTCCCGAGCACCGCGCCGAGCCCCATGCCGATGAGCGCGCCGCGCACCGTGTCGTGCCCCTCGCCGTGCGCCGCCAGGCCGCCCGCCGCGCCGCCGGTCACCGCATGCCCCAGGAGCGCGCGCGCCGCCGGGGACAGCTTGGGCGCCATGCCCACCGCGCGCGACAGCGGCCCCAGCATGTAGTTCGTTGGGTCGGCCATGCCGCCGCCCACCTCGGCGAGGAACTGCCCCGGCTTGCCCAGGACGTCGCCGGCCTCCTCGCGCTTGGCCTCGAACTCGGCCGCATTCGCGTCGCCCATCGGCGCAGCGCGCATCGCGCCCTTCGTCGCTTCGAGCATCTGCGGCTCGGTGACCTCGGGCGCCTTCGCTTCGGGCACGTACTGCGTCATCCCCTCGCCGAGCGGGACGTCTCCGGTCGACGTCACGGCGTGGGCGATCGAGGCCATGACCGGCACGCTGAGCGTGGTTGCGCCCTGCAGCGCCGAGCGCTTTAGCGCCTCCCAGACGCCCATCTCGGACGGGGAGTTGTTGGACACCTGTCCGGTAAGTCCAGCGCCGCCGCCCTGCGTCGGATTCGACGTGGGCGCCGTGGGATTTCCCGTCGGCGGCGACATAGAAGGCTTCGGCGGTACAACCTGGCCGGCGCCGGAGAGGGCGCGGGCGCGGAGCGTGTGCTTGACCGACTGCCGCCAGTCGTTCGAGACGAAGCCCTTCGCGAGCTCCTGGATCTGCGCGGTGAACTGCCGGCGCTTGCCGGCTGCGTCCTCCGGGCTGTCCTTCGGGCTCGGCAGGTGGGTCGTCATGATCTCGTACGGGGACGGCGCGGTGCCGCCTTCGCCGGTGCCGCCGTGGACGTCGCGCAGGACGCCCGCGAGCTGGACCATGGCGAGCGCCTTCGACCGGCTCGGCCCCTTGAGCTTTTCGATCGGGTCGTCGCCCGAGCCGATGCCGAAATGCTCGGCCAGGGCGCTGCCGGCGCCGCGCTCGCCTGTCCCGCGGCGCTCCTTCTCCTTGACCCATTCGAAGTGCTCGGCGACGGCGTGTACGGCCTTCTTATCGGCCTTGTCGCTGTAGACCTGCTCTCCGAGCGACAACAGGCGGTCCAGTCGCTGGTTGAGCTGCGCGACGCGCGCCTTCTCGCCGGGTGCCTGGGCGGCCTGCAGCGGCTCGTTCAGGATCGGCCACCTGTCTCGGATCGCCTTCTTCTGCTCGGGCGACAGCGGCCATTTCTCATCGGGTAGCAGCGTCGGATCAGCGAGGTACCGCTGGAAGGTGGCATCATCGGCTGCCGCGGTGGGCGCTGACACAGCCTTGCGCTTCGGGCGCGGGGCCGCTCCGGTCGGGTCGGAAAGATCGTAGTCGAAGTCGCCCACGTCAGTCCCCTGGCCTCTTGCCCTGCGGCTGATGGATGCTCTGCGACGTGTTCTTCGCCGCCCGAGTCCGCAGGCCCTGGTAGTACTTCTGCATTTCGGTCGCCGCGGCCTTCTCGAACTGCGCGCGGCCCATCTTCGCCGCGGTCTGCGCCTCGACGGTCGTCGCCTGCGCGCCGAGGCGGTCGTACTCGGCGGCGATGGCCTTGTACTTCGCCGCCTGCATGAGCGTCATCGTGTTGAGGCCGTGCTCCTGGATCTGCATGAGCCGGTCGACGCCCGCGCCGGCCATGCGCGCGCGCTCCAGCATCGCGTTGAACTCGGACACCTGCCGCGCGTGGTCGGCGTCGGCCAGCTCCTTCGCGACGTTGTGGTACTGCCCGGTCCCGAACCCGAGCAGCCCCGAGGCCACGGCAGCGAGAACGGCCCGCCCCGTGCCCGCATCGCTCCAGTACTCGTGGAACTTGTACTTGTCGACCGCATCGATGAGCGGCTTGGCGCGCTCCAGTTCCTTGTTGATCGCGGCCTGATGCAGGTCGTTCAGTGTCTGGAGCTCGGAGACGTTCGCCTTGGCCGTCTCGCCGGTCTTCTCGGCAGCTTCCTGCCCGAGGACGGAGCGCGACACCTGGTTCTCGCCCTCCTCCTTGATGGCCTCGCCGATCTTCTCGTTCGCGGCACCCTGCGCGCGCAGCGGCGCGGCCTCCTTGCCGAAGAAGTTGCCCGGCGTCGAGCCGAGCGGTGTCTCCGTCGCGGCGGACTGCCCGGAAGACGTCGCCGGTGTCTGCGTGGTCGCGCCGAACGCCTGCTGAAGCTCTGTGACCTGATCAGCCACGATCGCCCTCCAGTTCCTCGACCCGCTTGTGCAGATACGCGAGCGCCGAGAGCGCGGCACCGAGCCCCTGCGCGACGTCCAGCCCCTTCGTCCCGCCGCGGTCCTTCTTCACGAGACCGCGCCCGATCGGACCGCCCTTCTCGACGTCCTGAGCCATGACGCCCGAGCGCCGCTTCGTCTGGCCGTTATATTCAAAAGATTTGGGCGACAGCGCGCGCAGGAACGACTCCTCGTTGTCGTCGGATTCGTCGCGCACGCCGTGCTTGACGCGCTCATCCGACGTGAGCGTCGCGACGCCGTCCGGGTCCGTGGGCGGCGTGAACTGCAGCGCCTCGGAACCGCCGCCCGTCGCCGCGGCCGCGCCGACACTGCCCGCGCCCGTGGCGACGTCGCCTGCGAGCTTTAGATTCTGCCCGCGCTGCGCCGTCTTGTTCGCGAGGTCGCCCGCCGCTGTGCTCGTCGCGAGCTGGTTGTAGCCGAGACCGAGGCCCGTGTTGTGGCCATACATCCCAGATGCCTCGCCCGCCGCGGTCGCCAGCGTCGTCCCGAGCTGCGCGCGCGCGCCAGCGACCTCGGCGGCGCGACGAAGGCCGGCGTCCTGCGCGGCCTTGGCGTCGAGGCCCGCGATATTGTTGGCCGCGTTCGTGCGCGCGATGGCCGCGTTGGCCCCGCTCGCTCCGGTAGCGCCGGAAAGCTGCGTGTTCTCATTCGCCTGCAGCGCCTGCTTCTCCTGCTCGGCGGCGACGCTGGGCGCGTTGACGTCGTTGATGACCTTGTTCAGCGAGTCGGCCAGCGACATCTGCTGCCCGAACGCCCGGTCGAAGTCCCCGGCGTAGGGCGCGGCCGCCGCGTTGAAACTGCGCCCGAGGGCGTTCGCGTTGACTACCTGGCCCGGCTGCGTGATCTGGTTCACCGGCGTGAAGGACCCGTCGGGGTTCTTCTGCATGACCTGGTTGCCGACCTGGAAGAGGCCGTTCCCCAGATCGATCGGCGTTTGCTGCGAGGCCGGGTTGACCGCGGGCTTCCCCTGCGGCGCGGCCGGGGGCGGGGTGTACTGCGCGCCGCCGATGGGTGCTCGAGTACCGGTGATCATGGCGCGATCCTCCTAGTCGTCGGCGGCAACCGCCCGAGTCCCTGCTCCACGCCCACGAGCAGGCCGATGGCCTCCAGCGCGAAGGTGTTGCCCGGCGTCAGCGTGTCGAGCTGGTCGTAGAGCGCGTCGCCCGCCACCGGCACGAACCCGCCCGACGCCTGCACGACGATCGACCCCGCGCCGATGCTCGTCACGGTGGCCGTGCCCACGCCGATGACACCGCCCGCGGCGCGGCTGATGACCTGGCCCACCGTGAAGTTGGCCGTGTCGGACGGCGTCGCGAGCGGGATGCGGTACGACCCGCCGCCGAGCGCGGTCGCGAGCGCGGCGACGCCGATGGCCGGGTAGGCGAAGCTGTCCGCGACGGTGATGCGCATCGACTGCTGGTCGATCTGCGACGGCATGATGTCGTAGCGCTCGGCGCCGGCGTCGAAGTCGTGCCCGACCTGCTTGAGCCAGGACTCGACGACCGTGCCCTTGTCGTCGTAGGCGACCGCGACCGAGAGCATGTGCGGCCCCTTCCACTCGCCGAAGATCTGCATCTGCCAGACGCAGCGGTAGCCGTTCACGTTGTCGAAGTTGAGCGAGGCGATCGTGAAGCTCGAGATGATGGCCTGGCCGTTGTCGCTGTAGGTCGAGGTCTTCGGGTCGTCCTCCATCCAGACCTGCGTGCTCTCGAAGTCAACGTAGGCGTACTGTCCGCGCCAGGACGTCGCGAAGGCGGGCGTCGTCGGCGGCTGCCACTTGTACCAGCAGCCCGACACGAGGTCGTAGACGAGCGTTTCGGCGAGCGCCGACCCTGAGCGTGGCAGGCCGTCGGTGCTCATCGTGAAGTGCAGCCGCTGCGACGAGTCGACCGCGATGCCCGTTGGTCGCGCGCTGCTCGACACCTCGTCGAGGACGGGCGCGCCCGCGAACTTCGACTCGAGGCCGCGGTCCATGGACCAGATGCCCGAGGGCGCGCCGTAGACCGCGCCGAGCGGCGTCATGATGGCCGGCCCGGTCGCGCCCGTCGTGAACGGCACCTGCTCGGCCGTCGGGACCTCGCCAGCCGTGAGGTTCGCGTTCGGCAGGTTCCCGAGCGGCACGCCCCAGAGCGAATGCTCGCAGATCATGATGAGCCGCGTGTCCATCACGATGGCGCGAAGCAGCTTGTCGGCCGTGGGCACGACGATGCGGAAGAGCGGGTTCCACCACAGCCCCTCGCCGTCGACCTTCTCGCCGCTGAACCACACGGCATTGTCGTAGCCGACGACGAACGCGCGCCCGAGGCCCGTCACGCCCGAGGAGAACGCCGGCGCCGAGTAGCGCGCCACGGCCGGCGACTGGCCGAGGACCTGCGAGTAGCACTCTTCGCCGACCGAGGCATCCGCATCGCTCAGCTTGTCGACGAAGGTCACCGTGTCGACCGTCGGATCGTTCGCGACCTGGCCGACCTTGCGCAAGATCACTCCGGCCGTCGTGCCCGTGAGCGTCGGGCTGAAGGTCCGGTAGATCTCGATGAAGGAGCCCGTCTTGATGGTCGTCCGGTCGGTCGACAACGTGAGCGTGACCTGGGTGTCGGCGCCGCCGAGCCCCTGTGTCTGAACGTTCGAAAGCGCCGAGCGGTACACGTTGTTGGCCGCGTCCGTCCAGGCCTGCACCGCGACGTACTTGAGCGTCGAGCTCGGCGTGAGGCTCCCGCCCGCCGCCGGCACGCTGGTCACGATCTCGGGCGCCAGGCCGAACCCCTGCTCGACGAACTGCGCCCCGTCGAATGCCGTCGCCCGCATACCCGGCACGATGAGCGCGTCACCCGTCGCGACCGCCGTTCCCGGGATGTCCGAGATGGTCACGTCCACGATGGTCGTCGACGCGGAAAACTGGCCGCCCGGCATCGCGTTGGTCAGGCCGAGGTTGCCGAGCGGTAGGTGCAGCGTCCCGTCGGTCACCGCCGCGGCGCTGGCCAGGAACCACGGCGTGTAGACCACGCTGTTGCGACTTGTGGCGTAGAAGGCGTACGCGAACCCGCGCTCGAGCTCGCCCACGATGATCGGCGCGTCCGCCGACATGTCGATGACGAAGAACGCGGGCTGCGCCTCCAGCGCCGAGACGTCGCGCACCGTGCCGGCCACGGCGTTGCAGGCCCGGCTCTGGTAGTAGGAGACGAGGCGCCACACGCCGTCTGGGTCGACGAAGGCGCGTGACACGGGCGCCACCGACCTGATCGCGCCGAGCGACGACGCGCCACCAGCGTGGACCAGCTCGTAGCAGAACGTGTAATTGTTGAGCGCAGCCGTGCTGGGCGTCGTCGTGTTGTCCTTGAGCGCGCCGACCGCGACGCGCAGGTCGAAGCTTCCGTTCTTGACGAAGCCCGTGATGCTCCCGACCGCCTCGCCGGCTGCGATTCCTGCGAACGTCGTGTATGACGTGACGACAGCGCCCGCATTGCTGATCTCGAACGCCTTGACCGTCGTGCCGCTCGAACCCGAGATGAAGATGTTGTTCGACGAGAACGTCGGGTTCGCCAGCAGTGCCACGCCATCGGGAATGTTCGTGGTCGGCGTGAACGTGCTCGACGTGATGACGCCCGCCGCGTAGGACGAGTACACGACCGTCGTCGTCGCGGCCGTTGCCGTCACGAACACGACCTTCCCCGTGAAGGGCTGGTACGCAATGTCCCAATTCGGGCGGGCCGTTCCGCCCCAAGACACGGACGACGTCGCGAGCTGCGTGCCAGTCGTGTCGAAGACCTGGATGTCGGTGGCCGTCTCGGCGCTCGACTGCGAGAACACCCAGAACTGCGCACCGTCGCTGACCACCTTTGCGCGCGCCGTGCGGGACGGAGCGAACGGGGCCTTGATGACCGCGCCGCCGGCGTCGACGATCATGATTTGACTGCCGCGCGTGTCGTCGTTGATGACCTTGCAGAGCACATTCCCCACGGCGGCGTTGTCGGGCGCGAAGGCCTTCGTCCCCATGCCGTAGAGCGGCCTTCGTGCCATCGTCTTCATCGCGAGGCGCATCACGCCGTAGGGCGCCACGCCGTCCATCCGCTCCCAGGCGTTCGCCGCCTCGCTGCGCGCGTAGGGCGTCACGCCACCGACCAGGACGAGCAGGTTGTTCCAGGAGTCGAGCAGCTTGGGCTTCGTAGGCGCCGCAGCAGTCACGCCCGCGGCGAACGTCGTCGTCGAGAGCGGCGTGTAGCCGGGCCGCTTCTCGAGGCGTAGCGTGCGCCCTTGCTGGCTCCCGGCGAACCGCCGCACGAGCATATTGCTGATGCTCTCGAGGCGCCCGGTCGGCCCGGCGGATGACGGCGCCTGCTGATTCATGGGCATCAGCTCGACGTTGACCGTCTGCTCGGGGAGCCCGCTCATCTGACCCGGAACCCCGGCACAAGAACCTCGGTCCCGTCCTCCGCACGCAGCCGCAAGAAGTGCGACGGCAACGTAGCCGGCAACGCATCGGGGCCGTTGGTGAAGGTGAGCGCCTGCGAGCCTGGCGCCACCGATGGCGTCCCGGCGCTCGCCTGCTGCTCGGATTCGGCGCGCTTCAGCGCGGCGCCGATCTCGTCCTGCAGCCGTGAGAATTGCTCGCGCAGCTCGGTCCACGTCGTCGCCGTGAGCTGGATGCGCTTGAACGGGACCGACATTCATCGCGTCCTTTCGAAGACGTAGTGACCCTTGACGTAGTAGTGCAGGAATTTCCCGACGCTCGTCGCGTTCACGAGCGCGTCGTACGTGTCGCGCGGAACGCTGTAGTACTCGTACTCGGAGCCGTTCAGGAAGCGCACGCCCATCGTCATCGTGTCCTCGTCGTACCCGACCGCCGCGACGTTGCTCGACGAGACCGAGCGCCAGCCCATCCGGGACTCGCGGTCGGACATGAAGGCGTCGAGAACGCCACCCTTGAAGCGCCCGCCGATGTCCCTGAACGTGTGCCGCGCCATCACCTGAACCCCCCGAACGGCCAGCCGCGCATCTCGTTGCCGTACCGCGCATCGGACGTGCCGCCCTGCTCGGCCTCGCTCTCGCGGTTGTTGGCCATGGTCCGCAGCTCGGCGAGGAGCTGCTGTCGGCGACCCTCCAGGGCGTTCGTGTCGCGCTTGGCCTTCTGCAAGATGCGGATCGCCGCTGTCACCTCGAGGAACTCGCGCCGCTTCTCCTGGATGTTGTCGAGCGACGTCGTGAGCGTGAGCGGGACGAGCTGCGGGATGTACCAGATCCGATAGGCGCCCGCGGCGTTGTCCGACGGCGTGACCTGGAGGATCTCGCGGCCAGCGATGCGCCCGTGTGCACGGTACATCCACTTCCCGGAGTTGCGCTCCTGGAAGCTGAACACGTGCATCGTGCGGTCGTTGATGCTCATGCCGCCGCCTTGGTCTTGATGTTCACGAGCAGACCCTTGTAGGCGAGCGCCACGGGGCACGCGCGCTGTACGTAGTTGTGATCGGCGAGGATGTCCGCATCGCTGCGCGCGACGTTCAGCAATCGGATGTTGCCGATCCAGCCGCTGTAGCCCGACCCGAACCCGTCGGCCGCGAACCCGCCGAAGGTCAGGCGCTCCGTTCCGTCCGTCGGTGGCGTCACGCCGGTCAGCGAGCCGAGCAAAGCGCCGTCAATGAACGCGTCGATCGCGAAGTTGCCGGGGCTCGTCTGCTTCCGGCGGATGGCCATGTTGTGGATGCCGGTCGTGAACGGCGTCCAGCCGATGCTCGGCACGAAATCGCGCGCGCCCGCGCCGTCGAACCAACCGAGCCGCACCGCCGCACCGTCGATGAACGAGTCGTAGAGCACCCGCGACGCGCCCGCGTTCAGGCAGGCGAAGAAGCTCTGCGCCGTCGTGTGGTAGCTCTTGAACGTGAACTGCATGGTCAGCTCACCCGTGAGCCGCAGCACGGCGGCCGAGGGCGCGATGAGCGAGTTCTGACTGGAGTGACCGCCGGTCCCGTCGTCGAGGCGGAATCCCTGGAGACAGGTATCGAAGTTCGCGTAGACGATGCTGCCGTGCGCCGCCGCCAGGTCGTTGCCGTTGCCCGACGAATCGGCCGGCGTGCCCTGCGCGGTCCACTGGCCGACGGTGTTCGCGATGAGCGGGAGCACGCGCATCAGATGCCCTCCCGCGACACGACGGCGATGTACTTCTGGCCGCCAGGGTTCGGCACGTCGAACGAGACGTTCAGCCCCACCATGAGCCCGCCCGTTCCGGCCGGCGGCGCGGTGATGGTCGCAAGCAGGGCACCGGTCTCGGTGATGTCGCCTTCCACCGCGGTCGCGTAGAGCGCGATCGTGGCGGGCGCGTTCGCCACCTCGCTTTGGAGCACGACGGACGCCTCGACGGTGATGGTCGGCCCGAATTGGTCGAAGTCGACGAACCACTCCTCGTCGAGCACGGGGCCGTTCGTCGTGTTAATGGTCGACGTGCCGAAACGCTTGAGCGTCATGGCGCGTTTCCGATCTCGAGGACGAACCCCGCCCACTGCATCGACACGGGCGTGCCGCTGTTGTTGCCGGCCTTGTCACAGATGGACAGGTACTTGAGCCCGCCCGGGTTCGCGATGGTGCCGTGGCTCGCCACGCCCACGAAGACGCCGCCGGTGCCGCCCGCGGCGAAGGTGACCTGTCCGAGCAGCGTGCCTGTACCGGTCACGTCGCCCTCGGTGGCCGTCGCATACACGAAGAACCCGCCGGGGCTGGCCGCCGCCGCGCTCTTGACGACGAACGACACGCGCACGTCCAGCGTCGCGCCGAACTGGTCGAAGTCGACGTAGTGCTCATCCGCCTGGGTCAGCGACGCGCTGGTGCTGTTCGTGACCGGCGTCGTGCCGAAGCTGTTGATGCTGAGGAACGGGCCGCCCGCTACGGTGGGCGTCACGGGCGTGGTCGTCAGGCCGCCCGGCAGGTAGTCGAGCCCCTGGATGCGGTCCAGGTCCTCGGGCAGCATCGCGAAGTTGGCGGGCGGCGTGCCGAGCCCGGCCGCCGTATACGCCGCCGCCAGCAGCGGGTCGGGCAGCTGGAACTCGTACGGCGTCGAGTACACCGACTCGTCCTGCTGGTTGAGCAGGTCGTAGAGCTCGATGCGGGCGTCATTGATCCACGTGAGCACCTCGTCGTCGAGGACGAACGCGGTGTTCTGGTACCCCGCCCGTTTGCGCGCGCCGTCGACCAGGTCCTGTCCCGTCGCGTTCGCCATCAGGCCGCCGCCTGCATGGGTTGAGCTGGCGCGGGCGCGACCGGCGCGCCCATGTCAGGCGCCGTCTGAACGGGAGACGGAGCGACCGCCTGTGGCGCCGGCGGCGCGGGCGGCAGGGCAGCCGGGTTGGCCGCGAGCTCGGCGAGCTGCGCCATGAAGTCGCGCAGGAGCTTGAGGACCCTCGGCGGTGCGGCCCGTCGCTTCTCGTAGTGGTACCGCGCGTTGACCGTCTGAATGGCAGTCGCCGGGTCGTCGTAGACCTCGGGCGGGTAGTACTTCTGCTCGGTGATGATCTTGTCGAGCGTCCACTCGAGCTCGTCCTGGACCGCCGTCGCGAGCGATACGAAGCGCTCGGTGTCCGGAACGTCCTCGAGACGGAACGCCTCGGACCGCGAGATGAAGCCGTTGGCGTACCACGTCGCGATGCGCTGCTGCCGCCCGGCCGGCTCGGACGGCAGCGCCGAGATCGGGAACGCGCGCCGGCGCGCGCCGCCCGGGCGCATGGCGATCTGGTCCCACTCGATCGGTCCCTCGGGCGTGTCGACCTTGAGCTTGATGGCCTCGGCCGCCTCGTACGTCAGGTCGGCGACGTCGGTCAGGTAGTCCTCGGCGTTCTTCGCCCAGTTGATGTTTCGGCGGTCGTGGATCTGCTCCATCGTGATGAGCGCGCGGCCGCTCGTGATGCCCGGGTCCTTGACGCCTCCGGCCTGCTGCGACGACACGCCGATGCGCATCAGGAACTCGTCCTTGATCTCGCGCCGGTACGCGTAGATTTCCGGGCTCACCGCCGGCGGCGCCACGAAGTCGGGCTTCTCGGTGTCGTAGCGGACGATGCGCTGCTGCAAGCTCGACTGCAGCTGCTTCGTCGAAATGTTGCTGTCCTCGCGCGCCAGGATGGTCCCGATCGCGCCGTGCTTCTGCCCCTCGTGGATGACCGCCATGGTGCGGTTCACCTCGAGCTGGTAGTCCCAACCGGCCTCGGGGATGCCCATCGACCAGAAGCCGAGCGACTGCGGAATGCCCCTCATGCGGGCGAGCGGGAAGCGCTTCCGCGTCCACGCCTCGTCCTTCAGCATGAAGTCGGCCAGGCACTTCGTGTGTCGGCCGTGCTTGCCGTCCGGGTCGGGCAGCTTCCAGGCCTCGTAGACGAGGACGACGTCACCCATCTGCGTCGACACGCCGATGCTCGCCGGCTGCGCGTTCTCGATCGCTTCGACCACCTCTGCACTGGCACCGACGTAGTCGTCGAGCAGGTCCTCGCGGTTGACCAGCCGGGCGATGATGATGCTCGTCGGGTTGCCGCGCGCCGCCTCGATCTCATCGACGAGGCACTCGTCGCGCAGGATGCGCACGTACCGCACGTCCGTCTTGCGCTCGTTGACGTCGACCAGCGTCAGGCCGTCGCCCCAGGTCTCCGCGTCGATGAAGCACGGTGCCGCGATGTCCTGATACAGGCGGTGCCGCTCGAACGTCTTCGCGAACCAGGCCTCTTGCGCCTTCGCCTGCGTTCGCGCGTTGAAGTCGCCGTCGGGGATGACGGTGATCCACGACCGGTTGCAACCGAACAGGTTGAAGATCGTCTCGATGCCGAGCGCGATGATGTTGTCGGTCGGCAGCGTAAACCGCGCGCGAGCCGCCGCGGCCGACGCCGGGCCGACCCGCCTTGTCAGCGACGAGCCGAAGAGGACCGGCAGGTCACGCCCCGTCGCCATGCGGGCGTACAGCGCGTTCTGGTAGCGCGACCCCATGGTCGCGTTTTCGATGGCAGCGGCGCGCGCAACGATGGCCTCGACGACCGCTTCCGGCTCGTCGGGTTCGACCTGGAACCACTTCTCTTTGTTCGGCGCGGACTTTTCCGCCACGGTGCCTCCAGGTCAGGCGGCCGACGCTGCGCAGGCGCCGGCCGCCGTCCCGTCACTTCTTCTTGTCGAGCAGCTCGGACAGAGCCTCCTCGAGTGCGGCGACGTCCCCGGACTGGAACGCCGCCATCATGTCGTTCGCGCACGCCCCGAGGTCGTAGGTGCCGCCGGCAGACTTCTTGGCCGGTTCCGCGCCTTCGTCCTCCCCGCCCTCGTCGTCGAGCTCGACCGACTCGTCGTCATCCGCGTCCTTCACCAGGTGCGCGAACTTCGACTCGTCGCTCCTCTCGCTCGCCGCTTCCATCAGTACCCCGCGATGGCCGCCTTCGCGGCGAAGGTGAGGCGAAGCGTGTTGCCGCTCGCGATGTCCGTCTTCGTCGTGCCGGCGCCCGAGTCGACGTACACGAAGAACTGGATCGACGTCGCGCCGGTCGTCGTGTCCGTGCTGATGGCCGACAACCACACCCGCGTTCCGTCCGTGCGCGTGAACGTGCCCGAGACGGTACCGATGAAGTTGTAGATGTCGACGTACTTGGCGTCGAGGACCATCGTGTAGTCCCCGGCGCCGTTGCGCGTGATCGACCGGATGCCGGCGGTGCGTACGCCCGTGAGCGCGCCGCTCCCGCCGACGGTGTACACCGATTCGAAGCCAACCCAACCGAAGGAGTGATGTCCTTCGATCGGGTTGACGGCGTATGCGCCCGCGACGGCCATTAGAACACCTGCCCGACGCCGTTCCAGCCCACCGCGTCCGGAACGAAGATGACCTGAGCGATCATCCGGATCTGGCGACTGTCAGCGTCGAAGTCGTGGATGAACTGGTCGCCGCCCATGAAGGCGTTGGCGACCGGCTCGTTCCCCGTCGAGTACAGGTTCCACGTGCTCGTCATGAGGTTGTAGAACCGGTCCTCGGGCGCGAACGGCGAGCCGGTGAGAGCAAGGCGGCCCTTCGCGTAGCCGACCTGCAGCGTCTCGTAGAACACATCGACATCGCGGCCCGGCATCGGGTACCGGGTCTTGTTGTCGATGAGGTTCTCGGCCGTGTCGATGTTGCCGAACGACAGGAGGGTGACGTCGGGCTTCGAACCCGAGCGACGGCTCATGTTGTTCGCCAGCGCCTTGATGTTGAGCAGCAGGTTCCCCTTGTTGCTCGTCTGCCGCCAACCGGACAGCGCGTCCACCTGGTCGGAGCGGTCGACGCCGAACCAGCTCTCACCGGCCGACGGCGCCGTGAGCGGCAGCCAACCCGAGAGGCCGGCCGCGAGCTGCGCGGTCGCCGAGGCGATCTTGTCGCCCTGGACCGAGAGCACGTGGCTGTTGGTCGGGGTCCACGTGCCACCGCCGTCGACGCGGATAACGCCGCCCTGAACGTCGACCTTCTTGACGACGGCCGTGCCGGTGTCGAGCGACGAGGAATTGGCCGCTACCGCCGACACGAGCACCATGTCGACCTCGAAGTTGATCGCCGTCTCCGGGATCGTGAGCGTGAGGTCGTACAGGTTGCCTGACGGGTTCGCGTTCGACCCGATCGAGCCGCGCACCCCGAAGCCGTCGCCGTGAAGCATCAGCTCGAGGTCGTCGGCGCACATGTTCATCGCGCCGTCCTGGCAGTCGGACCAGAGGTCGTAGATCGCCGCGAGGTCACCCTGCGACGCGCGCGCGTCGGTGTTCAGCACGGTCTGGTACCCGTAGGTCCAGGACTGCGTGACGTTGAACGCCGTGCGCTTCGGCTGCGTCGCGTTCGTGCGAGCATTCGCGAACGTGTGGCCGCGGCCGCCGCCGTTGCCGTACTTCTGCGCCTGCTGGACGCTCTTGCCGCCGAGGGCCTTCTTCTTGACCATGCCCATCAGGGGACGGTCGCGGAAGATGATGTCGTGATAGACCTCGGGATACCGGATCTTGAGTAGCGGCTCTACCGCTGCGGTGATGTTCGCTGTACCGGACGGGTTGGGATTGGCCATTGGAATGCTCCGCGCAAAGGTGCGTTGCTGGTCCCAAGCGGGGACCTGCGCGCCCGTTTGCCTCGGGGCGGCTCTCCAATGCCTTCGTGGCCGTTAGACGTGGACCGACGTGCCGAACTGCTCGATGTGCTACGCGCGTTGCCTGCGCGACTCGTCCAGTGCATGCCGCGCGGGCCCTGTCAAGTCCGCGCGGACTTCTCGGACACGTGTCCGACTACTCCTCTTCGACGACCGCGACCTGGCCGAGCTGCTCCTTGTCGAGCACCGTGTACGTCATCCCGTCGTGGGTGAACTTCCCGCTACAGTCCATCAGGTCGGGCAGCAGCAGGCGGTCGCCGGCCTTCACGTCGTCGATGTCCGTGCCCACGCCGATCACCGTCGCCATGTCGGCCCGGTCCATGTACCGCGAGGTCTGCGGGATGAAGAGGGCGCCGACCTTCTCGGGGTTGACGTCGCGCCGGATGATGACACGCCCGGGCATGACGCGCTGAATGCGCGACGGGTCGAACGGCGTGAAGCTGCGGATGTCATTGACGCTCATCGGCGCACCCCGAAGAACCGTTCGCGCAGTTGCTCGTTGATGTCATACGCCGTCGGCCGGTTGCGCGGGTCGTTCGTGTCGAGCCCGGGCCGAGCCTTGTACCTCTGCCGCGTGGCGGGCGCGGACGGACGGCGCGGGTCGGGCCTCTGCGATGCGGCCCCGAGCTTTTTCGCGCGCGCCTCCCACTTACCGTCCTCGACGTCCAGGAAGTGCTCGAGCACGGCCTGCGCGTCCTCATTACTGAACGCCTTCATCTTGCGCGGCCTGTCCAGCTTCTTGCCCGACTCGTCGACCTCGCCCCGAGCAAACGCGAGCGCAGTGTCGGTCGCCGCGTCGCGAGCCTCGTCGCCGATGAGCGCGACGTTGTGCCAGCGCAGCTTGCCGTCGACCTTCGTGTCCTTGACGAGCGTCGCGACCGTCTCGGACACGTTGCGCTTCGCCTCGCGCATCCGCGTGGCCGCGAGCTCGGCGCGCGCGTCGGCGAGCTCCTTCTCGGCCTGCGTCGGCTCGGACTTCTTCGGCGCGTCCTCCTCGAACTTCACCGGCTCGCCCTTCTCGCCCTTGATGATCCGCAGGTTCAGCTCGGCCACGTCGATGCCCAGCGCCTCGGCCACGCCGACGGGATTCGCCTTGGCCAGTTCCTTCAGCTTCTCGATCCGGAGCCCCTTCGGAGCCTCGGCGGCGCGCTTCAGCTCGCGACGCAGCTCGCGGTTCTCGCGCTCCTTCTCGGCGATCTTGGCCAGCTCGGCGTCGGTCGACTTGGCGGCGTCGGCCTTCTTCGGCTCGGCGGGCTCCTCGGCGACCGGCTTCGGACCGACCCGATCGCCGCCGTCGTCATCAGGCACGTCGTCTTCGGTCAGGCGCGCGCCGAACACGGGCGCTCCGGATGGCGCCTTCTCTTTCGCCGCCTGGGCGATGACGGCGTCGCGCAGCCTCGAGTTCTTCGATTCCCACTGCCGCTCGTTCAGATCCTTCGCGCTCGGTCCCGCGAGAGGCGCGGCGACGTCGGTGCGACCGGTGGGCACGTTCGTCGTGGTCGGCTGCGCTGCGCGCGGGCCCGGCCTGCTACCGGGCTTTCCGCCCTCATCGACGTGCACGCCCTCGGTTCCGCTCGACTGCGGCGGCGCGGCCGGCGTCGTTTCGACTGCCGGCGCTGCGGCCGGCCCTGCTCCCTTGCGTCCCATCTCGTCACCCTTTCTGCGGTCCGACCTTATCGGCCGCGTCGATCTGCGTCTTCAGCTCGAACATCTCCTCGCGGGTCGGCATGCCGCCCGAGTCGCTGCCATCGAACTTGCCCTTCGGCCGTGGCGCCTCGGCCGGCGCGAACTCGACCTCTGCGCCGTCGGCGAACCGGTACCGCCTCACGCCGTGCTTCTGCAGCACGGCCATCTTCGCGTCGAGCACTTCGATCAGCGCCGTATCGGCCTGGTTCATCTCGTCCTCACCTGTACGGGTTCTCCGGCATGAACTGCTCACCGGCGTCGTCGTCGCTCCGGTTGCCCGCGCGCCGATCCATGAGCGCGGCCTCGTCGTCGAGTAGCTTCTGCTCGTCGCTGCGCGTGTCGGGCGTCTTGTACCAGTTCGCATAGATGCCCTTGTACGCGTACCGGAACGCCTCCGACGGGTCGGGGTGATGCGACGTCGAGTACGCCCACAGGTTCGTCGCTGCCTTGTCCTTGTCCCACGTGGTCATGAGCATGTCGGCCGCGACGTCCGACTCGGGCGGGATCTTGATCTCGCCGCGCCGAAGCCCGTCGTTCACCAGGTCGACCTCGCCCTTCAGCTCCGTCTTCTTCGCCGCCATGTCGACCGGGAAGCCGTGCCGGTTGCGCAGCTCGGCCATGAGCGGCTTGCCCGCGTGGGCCGGGTCGATGAACCACGACGTCGGCCGGTAGCGCGTCCGGTACGCGAGCAGCTGGTTCACGATGGCCGTGAAGTCGAGGTCAGCGCCGCGGCCGGTCACCCACTCGTCGACCAGGTGCACGCCCGGGTCGCGCCGACTCTGGCCGATGACGACGATCGCCATCCTGTCGATGCTGCCCGTGTCGACGCCGATCGCGAAGCGCCAGCCGACCGTGTCCTTCGTGACCTGGCGGAAGAAGCGGCAGCCCTCGCCGTTCTTCAGCGAGTCGTACTTGTACGCCAGCCAGTCCGTCATCGGGACCCACGCCGCGAAGATCGACCGCTGAATCAGCGGGTCCTCGACGGTGACGCCGCGCTCGGCACATTCGGCCGCGACCCATGCGTCCGTCTCCTCCTTCGTACGTAGCGGGTTGTCGTACGCCGTGAACGAGTGCTTCGTGTACGCGGCGTTGCCCCACGCCTTGAACCAGTAGCCGACGGGCGCCTCACTCGGGATGCCAGCGAGGATGAGCGTGCCGTCGTAGTCATACAGGCAGTACTTCACGACGACGGTCAGGAACTCGATGAGCACCTCCTCGCGCAGGTCCTGCATCTCGTCCACGATGCAGAGCTGCATCTTCTTGCCGTTGAACTTCGTGATGTCGCCGAGGTCGTCGCAGGCCAGGAAGAAGATGCGCGAGCCGTTCGGGAACGCATACGTCAGATCCTGCAGGTCCTCATGGACGAAGTCGCCGACGGGCATCCCCGCGCGCTTCAGCATCGGCTTCAGGATGGGCTCGACGATCGTGTCCGCCGCCCACCGGAACGACTTCGTGCAGTAGTAGACCTGCGCGCCCGGGATCGAGCAGCACACGTCGATGGCGCGCGCCACAATGCCGGTCGACTTGCCGGCGCGACGACCGCAGCACGCGGCGATGCGCTTCGACAAGTCCCGCGCGAGCGCGAGCTGCTTCAGGTGGACGACGCCGTTGTCGTTCGAGCACGCCTTGGTCAGGTCGAAGACGAGCGGCGCGGCGTCCTGCGCTGCAGCGACCTTGCGCGCGAGCGCGGCGAGGCTCAACTGACCGACCTCAGCCGCGGCCGCCCGCCCTTCTTGGCCTCGGACAGCAACTTGCGCAGCCGCTTCTCGACCTTCTCCTCGATGAGCGCCTCGTTCCCGCGCAGGCCGTACTTCTGCGGGTACTTACGCTCGAGGCGCCACGCGGCGGCCTGCCACACGCCGTTGTCGGCCGCCGCCTTGACCAGGCGCAGGTCGGCCAGCTCGGCGTCGCCCATCGCCTTCCGCACCTCATCGGACCAGGTCGCGAGCTCGGACGTCTGTCCGCGACGGCCGGCGCGCAGCCACTGGAACAGAGTGATCTTGGCGATGCCGGCGCACGCCGCCGCCGTCTCGAGGAACACGCCCTCGGCCAGGTAGCCGACGATCTCGGCGCCCTTCTCGGGTGTCCAGGCCAGCACGGGCCGCGCCATCAGTCCATCTCCATGAGCAGGTACGGCGCGACCCGGAGCGGCCGACCGTAGCGCGCGCGCTCGAGCGCCACGCCCGCGGGCGTCTGATACACCGCGCGCGCCAGGCCGTCGCGCAGCAGCTCGCGGCCGAACCCGCGGCGCCGATACGCCTGCTTGACGTACACGTACACCAGGGCGTCACCACACGTTGCCGACCAGCCCACGTAGTCGTCAGGCGAGCCGTCGAGCACGAGAAGCGACACATCAAGGCGCCCGTCCGCCATGGCCCGCTCGACCGGCGCGATCACGGCAGCGCGGAACGAGCTCTGATTCGAGATGCCGGCGTGCTTCCCGTACGACTGCGCGAGCGTCGCGAAGATGAAGCCCCGCGCGTCGCGGTCCAGGTCTGTCCTTACGGTCACGCCTTGCACCGGGGTTGCCTCCCGAGTCGACGCCTTGCCGACTCCGCCCCCGTGCACGCCGCTGCAGCGCTGTCAAGTCACCGGGAAGCCCAGCGCTGCCTCGCGCGGCGTTGCATCGCGCAGCACGTTCTCGACCGGCACGACGTGGACCGCTCGCGCCCAGCGCAGCGTGAGCTTCTGGTACTGCCACACGCGCACGAGCAGGAGCCCGTTGTGCTCGTCCTGGCCCACGACCAGCGCTACCTGGGGGCCTCGTCGCCGGGAGGCCGCTCGTGTCGCGTCGGCCGGCGGGATGCGTGCGATGACGACTCGCCGCGACTCGGCTTTTTTGGGTACGTGCTGGTTCACTTCGTTGGCCTCAGGTGCACCAGGGGCCTGCCCGTTTCCCGGCTTGCCTAGCCCTTATTCGCGATGTCCTCCGTTCGACCGCGCCTCATCGCTGCGCGGGAGTGCTGCGCGGCCCCTATACGCGCTTGAACACTCCCGCCGCCACAGGTACGAGCCTGGGTCGGCGCTGCTGGTCTGGATATCGCCCCTTCGGCCCTCCGTCGGGCCTTTTCGGAGCTTTCGGTTGAACCTTCGCGAGTCGATAGGACTCGCTGGCGACAACGGCGTCGACCAGTCGGTCGCCGGTTGCATGTCGCGTGGGCGGCTGGTAGCGCCCCTCTCTGAACGGCCTCATGACGCCCGAGCGGTCGCGAGCGGCACCGCCCCTGTCCGCGTTCAGGAGCTCGCCGTGCTCACGGCACCAGAAGACCCATCCGCGCTCGGCGTCTTCCCACTCGCTGAAGGCGACTTCTTCGAGCCTGGCGATCCGCGCCCTCTTGGCCGACAGCCACTCGCGCATCCGCCGGTTCGTGGGTTTCTGGTAGTGCCATGAAAGGCGCTCCTCGAGCTTGAGCGTCGTCACGCCGATGTAGCGGATTCCGAGGTCACCAGCGTCGTACAGCGCGTACACGGTGTACCGCTTGCCGGCACCGCGCATCTCGCGTTGACGAGGTTGCAGGAGTGCCAGCGCCATGGGGGTCCAGCTCACGCTGCTCTCCTCGCCGCCAACCAGTCCGACACGTCCCCGTGCGGCGGCAGTCCAGGAAGCGGGCGAATCTCGACCGAACCGGCGACCCCTACCAGCGCATCGCGCACCTGCTCGGCGTGCTTGTGCCCGGGCTCGTCGTTGTCCGGCAGGATGCAGACCTTGCGGCCCCGCAGCGCCTCGCCGTACTCGGGCCGCCACTTGCCGGCGCCGCTCACGTTCGTCGTGGCGACGCGACCCATCCGCGCCAGCGCATCGGCATCCTTCTCGCCCTCGACCACGAGCACGGTGCGCTCGACCGGCGCGGCCAGGAGCTCTGGCAGCCGGTACAGCACGCGCCGCACGCCCTGCATGTCCCAGCGCCATCCGCCCTCGGGTCGCGGCTGTCGCTGCCGGAACGACTTCGGCTCGAGGCGGACGACCTGGTACAGCAGTACACCGGTCTCGTCGAAGTAGTCGTACGTCGCCGAGATGCGCGCCCGCTCGCCGTTCTTCGCCCGGGGCAGCTCGCCGCGCGTCGACGGCTTGAGGTCGTTGCACTGGCGCGGCACGTTGCCGCCCGACAGC
>Ga0075426_10001059_pt1 | contig 19373 bp, 17 predicted proteins | sample SoiMethybrSBSTD5_FD_75304 | JGI IMG/M metagenome (GOLD analysis project Ga0075426, IMG submission 75304) | Bulk soil microbial communities from a Populus tree surrounding site in Tennessee, USA - Soil MetaG P. TD hybrid SBSTD5 | ecosystem: Environmental > Terrestrial > Soil > Tree plantation...
GCCGCGCTCGAGCTCCTCCTGCGTGACGACGAGTGGCGGGATCAGCCGCACGACACTCGGCCCCGCGGTCGCCACCAGCAGCCGCCGCTCGCGCGCCGCGGCGACGAAGGGAGCGGCCGGTTCCGCCAGCTCGATGCCCCATATCAGACCCCGTCCCCGCACCTCCGCGACGCGCGGGCTGCGGGCCGCCAGTTGCGCCAGTCGCCCGCCCAGCCACTCCCCCTTGCGGCGCACCTCGGCGAGGAACTCGGGCGCGGCGATCGTGCGCACCACGTCGAGGGCGACGCCGGCGACGAGCGGCCCGCCCCCGAACGTCGTGGCGTGATCGCCCGGCTTGAGCGCCGCGGCGACCGCGCCCGTGAGCAGCACCGCGCCCATCGGCAGCCCGCCGGCGAGCGGCTTGGCGAGGGTGAGCACGTCGGGCACGACGCCCGTCTGCTCGTAGGCGAAGAGGGTGCCGGTGCGGCCCAGGCCGCACTGCACTTCGTCGAAAATGACCGCGACGCCGCGCGAGTCGCACAGCTCGCGCACGAACCCGAGCCACTCGGGGTCCACCGGCCGGACGCCGCCCTCGCCCTGCACCGGCTCCACGATCACGGCCGCCGTGCGCGACGCCGACACGGCGTGATCCACCGCCGCCCAGTCCTCCCGCGCCACGATACGGATCCCTGGAACCAGCGGCTCGAACGGCTTGCGGTACTCCGGGCGGTCGGTGGCGGCGAGACTGGCGAAGAGACGTCCGTGAAACGAGCCCGAGAAGGCCACGATCTCCGGCTTGCCGGACCACTTGCGGGCGAACTTGAACGCCGCCTCGTTCGCCTCGGCGCCCGAGTTGCAGAAGAACACGCGATCGGCGAAGGAGCGCGCGACGAGCTCCTCTGCGAGCCGCTCGCCCGGCTCCGTGCGGTACAGATTGGACACGTGGATGAGGCCGGACGCGAGCCCCCGCTCGATGGCGCCGCGAATGACGGGGTGATTGTAGCCGAGGGCGTTCACGCCGATGCCGGCGACGAAGTCGAGGTAGCGCGCGCCGTCGTCCCCGACGAGCTCCGTGCCGTTCCCCGCGACGAACACGGGGCCGGCGCGGGAATACACGTCGAGCAGGGCGGAGAGCGCCGAAGGGACCGTGGTCACGCGGGTTGCGGAGCGGGGGCGCGGGCGACGAGACGCGTGCCGGCGCCCGGGTCTTCGAGCAGGCGGAGATCACCGATACGGACGGCGCGCGCGCCGGCCCGCAGCGCCGCCGTCGCGGCCCGGAGCTTGGCGGCCATGCCGTCCGTCGCCGCGCCGGCGTCGATCAGCGCCTCCACGTCCTCGGCGTCCAGCGTGGGCCGCAGCACGCCGTCCACCTGCACCCCGGCCACGTCGGAGACGAGCAGCAGCTCCGCGGCGTGCAGCGCGCCCGCGATCGCGGCCGCCGCGGCGTCCGCGTTGACGTTGAGCGGCGTGCCGCCGTCGGGCCCAGGAGCAGGGGCCATCGGCGCGATCACGGGGGTCAGGCCCGCAAGCAGGAAGCTCTCGAGCAGCCCGGCGCGCACCGCCGCGATCTCCCCGACCATTCCGAGACCGCCCGCGGCCGGACGAGCGACCAGCAGGCCTCCGTCCACCCCCGACAGCCCGACCGCGTCGATGCCCGCCGCGCGCAGCTCCGCCACGACCTGCCGGTTCACCGGGCCCCCCAGCACGAGCTCCACGACCTCGGCGACCTCGGGCGTCGTGACGCGCAGGCCGCCCCGCTGCTCCACGGTGAGGCCGAGCCGGCGGCACAACGCGCTGATCGCGCGCCCGCCGCCGTGCACCACGACCACGGAATCGAGGCGGGCCAATGCCCGGGCGCAGCTCGCGAGCCAGCCCGGACGGTCGAGCTCGTTTCCGCCCAGCTTCACGACGCGGGGACTCAGCATACGAGTCCCGCGGTCTCGGGCAGGCCGAGCATCACGTTCATGTTCTGAATCGCCTGGCCGGCGGCACCCTTCACGAGGTTGTCGATCGCCGCGATTACGGTGAGCCGTGGGCGCCGCACGTTGGCGACGGACGCCACGCCGATCGCGACCCGGTTGCGGTACACCACGTCCTTGAGCGAGGGCAGCGCGTCGCGCAGCACCGTCACGCAGGGCTCGGCGGCGTATACGGCGTGGTAGATCCCCTCGGCGGTCGCCCGGTCGACGGCCCGCGTCAAGGGCACGTGAATCGTTTCCAGGATGCCCCGCTTCACTGGGAGCAGATGGGGCGTGAAGACCAGGTCGCCCGTGAAGCCACCCTCGCGCGCGAGCGTCGCCTTCAGCTCGGGGAGATGGCGGTGGTCGTTGCCGACACCGTATGCCCGGAAGTCCTCGGCCACTTCCCCGAACAGCAGCTCCCGCCTGGGCGTGCGGCCGGCGCCGGTCACGCCCGAGGCGGCGTCGATCACCACCTCGCGCGACTGATCGATCAGGCCGTGCTGCGCGAGCGGCAGCAGCGCGAGCAGCGCCGCCGTTGGGTAGCAGCCCGGGTTCGCAACCAGCTCGGCGGCCGGGAGCCGGGGCCGCGTGACTTCGGTGAGGCCGTAGACCGCCTCGGACGAGAGCCGGAAGTCCGACGACAGGTCGACGGAGCGCTTGCCGGCGGCACGGGCCTCGCGCACGTAGCGACCGGAGACGCCGTGCGGCAGCGCCGACAGCACGATCTCGGCGCGCGCCAGCGGCGCGTCATCGACGCGCACGAGCGCGACACCCTCCAGCGTCTCGCCCGCCGCGGCGTCCGCCGTGGCGAACGCGACGGCGACCCCCGGGTGGCGGGTGAGCAGCCGCAGCAGCTCCTGCCCGACGTAGCCGGAGGCCCCGAAGACGCCGACGGGCACCAGTGAATTAATATTCATTTCTACGGAAAAATATGCATTTGCACCGCGAGTGCAAGGGTCGTAGCCTTGCGCGCATGCGCGCGCTCCCCCTCCCCGTCCTGCTGCTGACGCTCGTCGCGCGTGGTCTCGGCGCGCAGACACCCACGCCCCGTCCGGTGAGGGTCACGGACCTGTTCCGGCTGCGCGACGTGGCCGATCCCCAGATCTCGCCGGACGGCGCCTGGGTCGCCTACACCGTGACCAGGGCCGATTCGATCGACGACAAGCAGCCCAGCGCGGTGTGGATGACGAGCTGGGACGGCGGCCGCACCCTGCGCCTCACCAATTCGAAAGAGGGGGAAAGCGCGCCACGTTGGAGCCCGGACGGACGCTGGCTCGCGTTCCTGTCGAGTCGCGAAGACGACCACACCCAACTGTGGCTGCTCGACCGTGCGGGGGGCGAAGGACGCAAGCTCACGAATTTCGGCGGCGACATCGAGGACTACGTGTGGGCACCCGATGGCAAGCGGCTCGCCGCGGTCGTCGGAGAGGCCGACACGGCGAAGCCCAAGACCCCCGCTCCCATCGTGATCGACCGCTTCCAGTTCAAGCAGGACGAGATCGGCTACCTCGGCAAGGAGCGGCGCCACCTCTACCTGGTCGACGTCGAGACCGGCAAGGGCACGATCCTCACCCCGGGGGCGTACGACGAGCTGCTCCCGGCGTGGTCCCCGGACGGCCGCTCGCTCGCGTTCGTGAGCAAGCGGCGCCCGGACTTCGACCGCGACAACAACTGGGACCTGTATGTGATGGACGCCGCCCCGGGGGCCGCGCCGCGTCAGCTCACGACGTTCGAAGGTCCGGACAACGATCCCGACACCCAGAGCCGTCCCGCGTGGAGCCCGGACGGGCGGTCCATCGCCTACCTCCAGGGCGGACCCCTGAAACTCGTCTACTACGGGCTCGAGAAGCTGGCGGTGGTTCCAGCCGCGGGTGGCGCGCCCCGAGTGCTCACGGCCGCGCTCGACCGCGGCGTGGCGAACCCGATCTGGTCCGCGGATGGGGCGACGATCCTGTTTCAGCTGGAGGACGATCGCGCGGTGCAGCTGGCTCGTATGCCCGCGGCGGGCGGTGCGATCGAGCGGCTGATCGCCGGCGCGCGGGTCGTCACCGGCTTCGCCACGGCGCCGGGGGGACGAGTCGCGGTGGCGGTCTCCACGCCCGATGCGCCAGCGGAGGTGTTCGCGCTGGACGGCGCGGGGACCGCGCCGCGCCCGCTGTCACACCAGAATGACGCGTGGCTGCGGGAGGTCAAGGTCGCGCCCACGGAGCCCATCACCTTCAAGAGCCGCGACGGCACGACCGTGAACGGACTCGTGGTGAAGCCGCCGGACGCCCGAGCGGGCGCCCGCTCCCCCGCGATTCTCCGCATCCACGGCGGGCCCGTGTCGCAATTCCAGTACGAGTTCAGTCATCTGTTCCAGGTGCTCGCGGCCCACGGCTATCTCGTGGTGGTCGCGAACCCGCGCGGCAGCTCGGGCCGCGGCGAGAGCTACGCGACGGCGATCTACGCCGACTGGGGGAACAAAGACGCGCAGGACGTGCTCGGGGCGGTCGACTACGTGGTGTCGCAGGGGCTGGCCGATCCGGCGCGGCTCGGTGTGGGCGGCTGGAGCTACGGGGGCATTCTCACCAACTACGTGATCGCGCAGGACCGGCGCTTCAAGGCCGCCGTGAGCGGTGCGTCGGCCTCGAACATCCTGGCCGGGTACGGCACCGACCAGTACGTGCGGGAATACGAAGGAGAGCTCGGCGTCCCCTGGCGGCACGCCGACGTATGGCTCAAGCTCTCGTTCCCGTTCCTGCACGCCGACCGCATCGGCACGCCGACCCTGTTTCTGTGCGGCGACAAGGACTTCAACGTCCCGTTGCTCAACTCGGAGCAGATGTACCAGGCGCTGCGCAGCCTCGGCGTCGAGACTCAGCTCGTGATCTACCCGGGGGAGCGTCACGCGATCGCCAAGCCGAGCCACCTGCGTGACCGGATGGAGCGCTATCTGGCGTGGTACGACAAATACCTGAAGCCATAGGGCCCGTTCGTAGGGGCGCAGCATGCTGCGCCCCTACATCGTGTTTCCGGGGTTATTCCACCCGTTCCAGCCGCGGGTTAGGCCGATAGCTGCGGCCCACCTTGGCGAGCGGCTTCCCCTCCACCCGCACGACGTCGGCCGTGAAGTCGAAGCGCCCCTGGAACAGGCTCGACCCGACGCCGTACATGTCGACAGGGACGTCCTCCTCCTCGAACTGGCGGATCTTCTCGACCGTGAAGCCGCCGGACACGACGATCTTCACGAAGCGGAACCCTTCCCGATCCAGCGCGCCGCGCACGTTTCGCACCAGCTGCGGGTTGACCCCGGTCGGCTTGAACGTGCCCATCTGCGGGATGACCGACGCGTCGACCAGCGTCTCGGACGTGTCGATGCGCACTCCGTAGAGCCGCTCGCCCAGGGCGCGGGCGACGGCGAGCGACGTGCTCACGCAGTCGTTCTCGAAGTCGACGAGCGTGATGAGCCGGACGGTCGGATCCATGTGCTCGGCGAACTTGCGGGAGGCCAGGACGGTGTCGCCGCCGTACGCGGCGATGAGGGCGTGGGGCACCGTGCCCACGCCCTCGGAGCCCCACCACGAGGCCTGCGCGTCGGTCGAGACCCCGATGGCGCCGGCGATATGGGCGGCGTAGCCGTCGCCGGTCTGCACCAGCCAGTGGTCGTGCCGCGCCGGGAAGAACATCACCTGCTTCGGCCGCGCGGCCTCGACGACGCGACGCGTGTTGGTCCCCACCTTGGTTCGACGGGCGAGCACGCCCAGGTACAGCGTCTCCAGATGCGCGAACGCGTCGTACGGCCCCTCGATGAGGAGCACCGTCTCCCACGGCTCGATCTCGTCGCCGTCGTACAGGGCGGACACCTGGAGCTCGTCCCACTCGGTGGAGCAGAGCTTGAGGATGGCGATCGCCTCGTCGATGCCGCCGAGGAAGGCGTGCGCCTTGCCGAACACCTGCATCGTCACGCAGGGGCGATGGTGGTCGGTGCGGAGCAGCTCGCGCGTCCGCACGAAGTACTTATCGGAGTAGTACCCCTCCCGCATGCGCTCGACGGGGAGGTGGAAAATGGAGGGATCGAGCCGCCGCTTCCGGGGCATCGCTGGATAATAGCGCGCTCACCGCACGGCGGGCCAGGCGAAGGTGGCGACGAGCGTGTCGCCGTCCACGAGGGCGAGGCGCCGGGCGACATTATCGAGGCGGCCGCAGCGCACGCGCGTCGGTCCCGACGACCCCGGAACGAGGAGCCGCAGGCACACGACGTCCGCGTCCACCGCCAGGGCGCTGTCGCGACCGGTGCGGGGAGGCTCCGGTCGCTCGAGCGTGACGTCGAAATCGAACGTCTCGCCCCCCAGCACGAAGCTGACGCGCCGGCCCGGTGCCTCGGGCACGAAATCGACGGTGCGCTGGCTGCTCGCCGTGTCGCCGCGCACCAGGCTCATGCGCACCGTCACGCGGCGGGGCGGAATCACCGCCTGGGCATCGAGCAGGATCGTGCTGTCGATGATCGTGACCTCCTCGCTCGCCCGGGTCTCGCCCGCCGCGAACTGACGACCGACGGTGATCTCCACCCAGGGGGCGGGTCGTCCGGCCCGACCCGGGCGCCCGGCGCCCGCGGGTCCGAACGGATACAGCCGCGTGGTGCCGCCCCACGCGAGCCGGGTCCAGCGCCGGTAGCTGTCTTCTTCCCACAGGGGCAGGCCGCGGCGCGAGCGACCGGCCGCGCGCCGACTGAAGAACAGCGCGGCCAGGTTGACCGTGTCCGGCTCGGGGAGGGTGCCGAGGAGCCCGCGCAGCTCGGCTCCCGCGGTGCGCAGCGAGAGCCGCAGGTTCGTTTCCGGAGGTCCGGTCACGACGCCGCTCGCGAGCAGCTGCGTGTCCGCCCCCGCCACCGCGGCCTGGACCACGCGCAGGCGATAAGTGACCCGGTAGTTCGGCGCCTGCAGCGCGACGGCGAGCGCGGCCGCCGCCGCAAATGGGAGGCTACTGGGCCACGAACGTCGCACGCGTCGCCTCGAGCTGGCCCCCACCCGGTCCTCCCCAGCGCCAGTGCGCCAGCCACCCCGCGGCGGCCCCCGCGACGAGGGCCAGCACGACCGCGATCGCCAGCGCCCGGGCGCGGATGTGGGGGCGGGGCACGGTGCGGGCGTGGGGGTCCCCCGCCGAGCGGGCGAACGCCACGCGCATCTCGAGGTGGCTCACGCGCGCTTCCGCGCAGTGTCGGCACGAGGCGAGATGTCGTGCCAGGGCGGCGCGCTCGGGCAGGCTGAGCTCGCCGTCCAGCTCCAGGTCCACCTGGCGCACCCAGTCTTCGTGCATCAGGGCAGCTCCTCCCGCACCCGGTAGCGCAGCGCCCGGCGCTGCATCCAGCGGACGGCGAGGGCGTCCGCCAGCCCGCGGAACACGCGGTTCCACATTCCGTATTTGGTCTTCCCGTAGCGCCGGGGCCGGTGATGCACGGCCACCTCCCGCACGCTGCCACCCTGCATCCGGATGAGGGTGGGGAGGAAGCGATGCATGCCGTTGAAGAGGGCCAGCTCGCGCAGCGCGTCGGCGCGGAACGCCTTGAGCGAGCAGCCGGTGTCGCGGATCGTCTCCCGATTGAGGCGGTTGCGCACCCCGTTCGCGATCCGGCTCTGGAGCCGCTTCCAGCCGCTGTCGCGCCGGTCGACGCGGTATCCCGCGACGGCGGTCGCGCCGCTCTTGGCGAGCTCCGCCACGAGCGCCGGGATGTCGGCGGGATCGTTCTGGAGATCGGCGTCGAGCGTCACGATCACGCGCCCCCGGGCCACGCGGAATCCCGCGGCGAACGCGGCCGTCTGCCCCGCGTTGGCCGCGAGCGCGACGATGTGCAGCTCGGGGTGATCGCGCTTCAGCGTCTTGAGCTCCTCAAGCGAGCCATCGCTCGAGCCGTCGTCCACCGCCACGATCTCGTAGCGCCTGCCCGTGAGCGCGCGGCCGATCTCCTCCACCAGAATCCGGAGGCTCTCGCGCTCGTTGTACACCGGCACGACGAGCGACAGCTCAACGGGAGCGGACATAGGCGAGCTCGGGCGCGTCCGGATACCGGGCCACGAGCCGGGTGATCACCTGCTCCGCTTTGGCCGCGTCGTGCTGATGTGTCCGGTAGATCTCGGCGAGCCGAATGCCGGCCAGCACGACGCGGTGCTGCGGCGGCGGGGGATCCGCGTCGAGCAGGTGCTCGAGCATGGCCATCTCGTCGTCGATGGTGATCGTGCTGCCCCCCGGCATCGCGCCGCCCGTGAGGGCGTTGCCGAGAAACCGGCCGAACGGCTCGACCACCGATTCCAGCACGGCGTCGAAGAAGCTCCACGCACCCCAGAGGGAGAGCAGGAGCGCGACCAGCCGCCATTCCACGTGCCCCAGGTCGATCGACACGACGACGAGCGCCAGGCCGACCAGCAGCGACGCGGCGCCCAGAATCCCGCGGATCACCGCACGCATGCTCGGCGGATCTGAGAAGTCCACGGTCGGAACGTTAGGGCGCCCGCGCGGGAGGAGCAAGTTGACAGCGCCCCTCCTCCGGCGTCAACGTACGCGCACCTCACCGGAGTGGTCCCGTGTCCGATCTGCTGTCGCGTCGCGAGTTCCTCGCCTCCACCGCCGTCGGCGTCGCGGCCGCCCAGGCGCGCGACATCCCGTTCCCCATGCGGCCGCCGCGCCCGCTGCCGCCCCGGAGCCGTTGGGCCGCGAAGCCGGTGGCGGTCTCGAGCGCCAACGGACTGCGGGCGGTGCAGAAGGCGTTCGACATGCTGATGCAGGGAGCGGACACGCTCGACGCGGTGATCGAGGGCGTGAAGATCCAGGAGCTCGACCCGAACGATGATTCGGTGGGCTACGGCGGCTTGCCGAACGCCGCCGGCGTCGTGCAGCTCGACGCCTCGTGCATGCACGGGCCGACCAAGCGCGCGGGCGCCGTGGGCGCCCTGGAGGGGATCAAGACGCCGTCCGAGGTGGCGAAGCTCGTGCTCAAATACACGAACCATATTTTCCTGGTGGGCGAGGGCGCCAAACAGTTCGCCCTGCAGTACGGCTTCAAGGAAGAAGACCTGCTCACCGAGCACTCGCGCGAGGCGTGGCTGCACTGGCGCGCCAACCTGAACCCCACCGACGACTACCTCGACGTCCCCGAGAGCCAGAACATGACGGTCCGACCCACCGGCACCATCAATTGCGACGCCGTGACGCCGCAGGGCGATATCTCCTCCGTCACGACGACCAGCGGCCTCGCGTTCAAGATCCCGGGCCGGGTGGGTGACAGCCCGATCATCGGGGCCGGCCAGTACACCGACAACGACGTGGGCGCGGCCGGATCGACCGGGCGGGGCGAGTCGAACATCAAGGTGTGCGGCGGCTTCCTGACCGTAGAGTTCATGCGCCGCGGCATGAAGCCGACCGACGCGTGTCTCGAGACGCTCAAGCGCGTGACGCAAACGACCGAGCCCCGGCTGCTGGACGAGCGAGGGCGTCCCAAGTTCGACCTGACGTTCTACGCCGTGAACAAGCGCGGCGAGTTCGGTTCGGCCTCGTTCTATCCCCACCGCTTCGCCGCGCACGACGGGACGGAGGCGAAGCTCCGCGACACGGCGTCTCTCTACGAGCGGCCCGCTGCGAGCCGCTAGCGCCGCGCTGGCGCTGCTCGCAGGTCTGGCGCCGGCGCTCGGGGCCCAGCGCTACTGGCGCGCCAACTTCTATCCGTATCTCTCCTATTCCACAACGGGGGGGTTGTGGGGGGCCGTCCACTACGGCCGCTACAGCCCGCTCGGCTTCATCGAGCGGCCCGAGCCGAGCCGCGCGGCGCTCAGTTTCGACGCCGGCGCCAGCACCAAGGGGAGCTGGGCGTTCGTGGCCGATGCCCAGGCGCCTGCGTGGTGGCAGGGGTGGCGCGTGCGCGGCACGCTCGCCGCGCTGCGCGACAACCGGCTCGGCTACTACGGGCTGGGGAACGACACGCGGTACTCGCCGGACAGCGTGCGTCTCGTCGGGGCGTACTTCTACCGCTTGAGCCGCAGGCGGCTCGCGGCGCGTGCCACCGTACAGCGGCGCCTCGTCGGACGGCTCCGTCTCCTCGTCGGCGGCGCCGTGACCCGCACGGACTTCCGGGCGCTTCCGGGGCCGAGCGTGTTCAGCAACGATCTCACCGCCGGGCGCGTGGACTCGAGCAGCGTCCCCTTCACCGATAAGGTGGTGCGGGCGGGAGTGGTGTGGGACACGCGCGAGAGCGAACTGGACCCGCACACGGGAGTGGAGATCGAGGCGCTGTTCGCCAGCGGCACCGGATACACGCGCACGACCGGGCACGCCCGGGTGCAGGTGCGCCCGCTCCGCCGTCTCGTGCTCGCCGGGCGCCTCGCCGCCGAGGGAATGGGCGGGAATCCCCCCCTCGCCGTGCAACAGGACATGGAGACGAGCGAGCTGCCGTTCGTCGCCGTCGGCGGGTACCGCTCACTGCGCGGATTCTACGACGGGCGGTTCACCGGTCCGGGCAAGCTGCTCGGCGGTCTGGAGGCACGCTACGCGGTGATCGCCGTGGGCGATGCGGTGGAGCTCAAGCTCGTGGCGTTCTACGACGCGGGGCGCGTGTTCGGGCCGGGGGAGGCCGTACGCCTGACGACGACCGACCTGCACGAGAGCGGCGGCGGAGAGGTCGCACTCCGCTTGCTGCGCAACTCCCTCATCGTCGCCGGCTACGGCCGGGGAAGCGAGGGGGGGCGATTCGTGTTCGGGACGAGCTGGAGCTATTGAATTGCGGATTGCGGATTGCGGATTGCGGATTGGACGGGCCTGCTTCTCGACGCGAGACATGCGAATCCGCAATCCACAACCCGCAATCCGCAATTAGATTTCCCGAATCTCCACCCCGCGCTTCCCCAGCTCCTTCACGTACTCCCCAAACGGCACCGCTTCGTCCGGAGTGCGCACGCCCGGCGCGGCGATGCGACCGTCGACCTGCATGAGGCCGGTGATGGCGAGCGAATATCCGGTGGTGCGCATCATCGCACTGATGCCGTGCGCCGCGTCGTAGTAGTCGAGCAGCTGCCAGGCCGCCCGCTTCCCGTTGTTGCCGCGCACCTCGACGCGCAGGGCGACCAGGTCGCGCCCGTCGGGCTTGGTCAGTTTGGGGGACACGGTCGTGATGAAGGCATCGCGCGGCACGACCTCCTTGCCGTTCACCGTGACCGGAGTGAGGTCGAGGAGCCCGAGCTCGCGGATCGGCCGCATGATGGCGACATGGCCGGGATAGCGCAGCGTCTTGTACTCCATGGTGCGCACCTTGCCCTCGTACGCCCACGGCATGGTGGAGATACCTCCGCCGGTGTGGAACGCCTCCAGCTCGCCCACGGGCGGCGGGAAGGCGACGCGCTCGAGCTCGGATAGCGCCTCGACGCGGGCCGGCCTGCCGTCGCGCAATACCCACGAGGGCGTCGTGTAGTAGTCGAGCGCGCCGGCCAGCGAGTACACGATCTGATAATTGAGCGGCGGCTCGGGATGCTGGGGCAGGCCGCCGACGTAGATCTTCACGACGTCGGCGTCTCCCACGCGGCGAATCCCTTCCGCCGCGAGGATGTTGACCATGCCGGGCGCGAGGCCGCAGTCGGGAATGATCGACACGCGCCGCGCCCGCGCGTCCGCGTCCAACGCCTTCTGCTGGAAGACGATTTCCGTGTTGCCGCCCAGGTCGGCGCAGTGGACGCCGGCGTCCACCGCCGCGCGTGACACGGCGAGGTTGAAGTAGTAGGGGGCCGCGTTCTGGACGGCGTCGTGCCCGCGCATCGCGTCGCGCAGCGCGGCGCCGTCCTGCACGTCGAGCTGCAACAGCGCCAGCCGGTTGCCGACATGAGGCTGGAGCAGCCTGGGGATCCGGTCGGGCTTCAAGTCGGCGACCGTGACCCGCTCCACGGCGGGCTGCTGCAACAGATCAAAGGCGCAGGCGGACCCTTGCAGGCCCGCGCCCAATACCAGCATGCGCATGACGCGATTGCCTCCGGACAGCTGAGGGATACGGCGGCGGAAAGCTAGCCGGGCCCCGCCAGCGCGGGAACCCCTGCGCGGTTGTCGGGGGCCTCACGGAGCGACTCCGACCGCGCCCACCCGGCCGGGAGGTTAGATTCGCGCCCGATGACCCAAGCCGACTTGACGCGCGAGCGCCTGGTCCGCGCGGCGCTCGAGCTCTTCACCACGCAGGGCTACCACGACACGACCACGCCCGCGATCGCGAAGAAGGCCGGCGTGGCCGAAGGCACGATCTACCGCCATTTCGCCGGCAAGCAGCAGTTCTTCAACGAGCTGTACCGCGCCTCGGCGCGCTGGGCCGACAAGCTCGTCAAGGACGCGGACGCTCTCAAGGTCGGGCCGCGCGAGAAGCTGGCCGAGCTCGGCCGCGGGCTCGTCGCCGGTGCGGCGCGGGAGCCGGCGGTGGCACGCCTGTTCTTCGTGCAGCGCTCCGATGACCTGCTGGACGAGGAGAGCCGCAAGACGGCCCGCGAATTCCGCCTCGACCTCGAGAGTCTGATCGCCCAGGCCAAGGCCGACGGGTCCGTGAAGCCGGGCGCCGCGGAGGTGTGGGCCGCCGTGTGGCTGGCCGTCGTCACGCTCGCGATCGAGCGGATCGCGGCCAAGGAGTGGCCCGACTCGCACGCGGGAGTCAAGCTGGCGCTGGACGGGGCCTGGGACGCGATCGCCGTCCCACGCGCCTGAGTCGGTCGGGGTCTCGCTCCGCGACAAAAATACGCAGTCGCTCCGCGAGACCCCGACCTCCTCAGGCGTCGTCCGACCGTCCGTCCGCCTGACCGCCCGACCGCCGTAACTCGAATAACTCGATCTCCGGCGGCGCGAACACGCGGATCGGCACCCCCACCACGCCGATCCCGCGGCTCACGTACAGCTGGCTCTCACCCCGCTGAAAGTGCCCCATCACGTACTTCGTGATCAGGCGACCGGGCGACCAGCCGATCAGCGGCAGGTAGAACTGCCCGCCGTGGATGTGCCCGGCGAGGGTGAGCGGAATGCCGCGCGGCGCGGCCGAGTCCCAGGCGCCCGGACGATGGGCGAGCAGCACCCGGAACGCGCCCGGCGGGGCGGCGGCGAGCGCCGCGTCGACGTCTCTCGTCTGCGGGTCGTCGGCCGTCCAGTTGTGGGGATCATCGATGCCGAGCAGCGCCAGGGTGGCCCCGCCCCGCTCGATCACGTGACAACCATTTTGCACGAACACCTGCCCCGCGTCCCGGCACCCCCGAATCACCTCGCGCTCGCCCGTATAGCGGTCGTGGTTCCCGAGCACCGTCACCACGCCGAGCGGGGCCCGCAGATCCCGGAACGCACGCACGTACGCCGGAATGTAGGACGGCGAGATGTCGATCATGTCCCCGGTCTGAACGATCAGGTCGGGGCGGAGCGCGTTCGCCCGCGCCACGATCTCCTGCATCTTCTCCTCCCCGAGGTGGGCGCCCGCGTGCAGGTCGGAGAGGTGCAGCAGCGTGAGCCCCTCGAGCCCCGCGGGCAGATCGGGGAACCGCAGTGTGCGGCGTGTGACCTCGGGCAGCCGATAGGCGCTCCAGATGCCGTAGGACGAGAGGGCGGCGCCGGCGCCGGCGTACGAGTAGACGGCCCGCGCCAGGAAGCGGCGACGCGAGAGCAGGCGGTCGGGCGGACGGGCGGTCTGGCGGTCCGTCGGTCCCCGCATCACCCGTCCGACCGTCCGCCCGACCGTGCGTCCGACGAGGTACACCGCCACCAGCGCGCAGAAGATCCACCCCAACAGCTGCCACGCGATCCAGGGGCCCGTGAGCGGGAGGCGGCCGACACTCCACATCGAGCCGAACAGCGCGCGTTGCGCGACGAACAGCCACGGCAGGTTGAACAATCCAAACACCAGCGCCAGCGCGACCCGCACGTTGCGCGCCTGGCGCGGGCGGCCGGGATCGGGCAGGCGCGAGCGCAGGTACAGGTACAGCAGTGCCTGGGGCGCGACAAAGAGAAGGAGATAGATTAGGCGCGTGATCACTCGCTCCAAGCTCCTGGTTTGTCTCGTCGCGGGGTCGCTGGCGCCGCTCCGCGCGGCGGCAGCTCAGCTCACCGCCCCCGAGCGCGCGCACGCCCTCGCCACGGTTTGGGCCGAGGCCCGCTACAACTTCGCCTACTGGGACCGCGTGCGGGTGGACTGGGACTCGGCGCTCCGGGTGAACCTGAAGCTCGCTGCCGAGCCGCAATCCGACCTGTTGTTCTACCGCCGCTTGCGCCGCTTCGTCGCCCTGCTGGGCGACGGGCAGGCCGCGGTGCTCGCGCCCCCGAATCTGCGGTCCCGGATCGCGCGCCCGCCGCTGCTGCTGACCAGCGCCGCCCGCCGGCCGTTCATCATGGACTACGCCGAGAACGACGAGATGCGCGTCGCGCATCCCGATCGCCTGGCCGAGATCGTCGCCGTCCAGGGCGTGCCCGCGGAGGCGTGGATCCGCGACTCGGTGCTCCCGGAGACCGCCGCCGCGACCCCCGCCGACCGCTGGCAGCGCGCCGTCGCCTGGATGCTCCAGGGCGAAAAGGGCACCAGCCTGCACCTGCTCATCCGGGTGCCCGGCGGCGATCCCCGGGGGTTGAGCGTGACGCGTTCGTTGTCGCTCAACGATCGCTGGCCCCTCGACCCGCCGGCCTTCGCGGTGGACTCGCTTCCCGGCGGGATCGCCGTCGTGCGGATCGCCTCGCTCGCCGACGAAGACGTCGTCCGCCAGTTCGACCGGACGTATCCGGACTTCGGCGCGGTGCAGGGGCTCGTGCTGGATTTGCGCAGCGCGACCGGCGGACGAACGGAGTACGCCTACCAGCTGCTCGCCCGCCTCACGGACCAGCCCTTTCCAGCGGTACGCTGGAAAACGCCGCAATACCGTGCGGCGTTCCGGGCGTGGAACCTGCCCGACTCCGCCATGAGCTGGTACGGACCGGACGCAGGAAGCGTTGCGCCGCGGCGCGAGCATCCCCCATACGGAGGTCCGATCACCCTGCTGGCGTCGAGCGTCACCAGTGGCGCCGCGGAAGATCTCCTGGCCGCGTTCCGCACCACCGGCCGGGGCGTCATCATCGGCGAGCCATCCGCCGGGAGCGTAGGCGACATCGCGACGTTCGCGCTGCCCAAGAACTGGGGCGTCCAGTTCTCGGTCACGCGCCACGCGTTCCCCGACGGGACGGAATACGCGGGCGTCGGCGTGAAGCCCGACGTGCTGGTGGTCCCGACGGTGGACGACCTGCTGTCGGGCAACGAGCCGATGCTGGACCGGGCGCGGGAGTACTTCAAGGGCGGTGGAGGGCGGTGACAACCGTACCCCTCCACCGCCTTCCGCCGCTCTCAGCGCTCCAAGCTCTCCCGGAAGAACTCCCGCACCGCCCGCCACGCGCTGTCGGCCACTTCCGGCCGCTCGCGGGTGCGCAGGAATCCGTGGCCGACGCCGGGATACACCGTGTAGCGGTAGCTCCTGCCGTAGGTCTTGATCGCCGCGTCCACGGCCGGGAGCCCCGCATCGATGCGGGCGTCGTTTTCGGCATAGACGCCCAGACCCCGGGCGTGAATGCGCGCGATCGCTGCCGCCTCGGGGCCGGGCCCGTAACACACGACAAAGCCGCGCAGCGACGGATTGTTGGTGGCGTAGCGGAAGCTCTGCCCGCCGCCCCAGCAGAACCCGATCACCCCGATGCGGTCGGCCCGCGCCGCCTTCAGGCCCCGCACGTACGCCACCGTGGCGTCGAGATCTTGCGTGACCGTGTCCGGGGCCAGTCCCGCGATCAGCTTACGGGCCGAGTCGGGAGATGGGGGCGTACCGCCCCGGCGCGACAGCAGGTCGGGCGCGATCGCCACGAAGCCGTCCTTGGCGAGCTGCTCGGTGGTCTGCCGGATGAAATCCGACATGCCGAAGATCTCGTGGATCACCACCACGGCCGGGGCCGGGTCGTGGCGCTCGGGATAGGCGAGATACGCCGTGATCGTGTCCCGGCCGCTCGCGATCTTCACGTACTCGGCGTGGATGTCCGAGCGGTGGAGGGCGGTGGAGGCCGGTGGAAGACGGTGAAGGTGCGTTGCGCCGACCGCCAGCCCCACGAGCGCCACTGCGAGCTTATTCATGTGCCCTCCCGTTCGCGTACACGCCCTCCAGCGCGGATTCGCTGGGCGGCATCTTGTCGCGGCTCCGCAGCGCGTCCTCGGCGGCCCGCTCCACCTCCGCCGTGATGTCCGCCTCGATCTCCGCGAGGCGCTGCGAGGCGACGCCCCGCTGCTTCAGGTATTCCTCGTACAGCCCGATCGGATCCCGCTTGCCCCAGGCCTTGAAGAGCTCGTCCGGCAGCGTTTCGCGGGCCTCGCGCTCGTCGTGGGTGGCGTGCCCACCCATCCGGAACGTCTCGGCGACCAACAGCGCCGGTCCCTCGCCCCGGCGGCAGCGCTCGGCGGCGAGTCGGGTCGCGGCGTAGGCATCGAGCACGTTGTTGCCGTCGAACTCCGCACCGGCGATGCCGTAGCTCGCGGCCCACTCGTGAAACTGACCCGGGAGGTGATGGCGGTCGAGCGGGGTCCCCAGGGCCACCTGGTTGTTCTGGAGAATGAAGATGGCGGGGAGGCGGCGCACGGCGGCGAAATTGGTGCCTTCGTGCGCCGCCGCCGTGTTCGCGGCGCCGTCGCCCACCCACGTGAGGGCCACCCGCGGCTCGCGCCGCAGGCGGAACGTGAGCGCGATGCCGCTGATGACCGGCACCATGTCGCCGACGTGCGAGATCGGCTGCAGCACCCCGCGATCCCATGCGCCGATGTGCAGGTCGCGGCCGCGCGAGGGCGAGTCGTCGCTGCCCAGATAGCCGCGCAGCATGTCGGCGACGGGCATCCCCAGCTCGCAGCTCGCGGCGGCGTTGCGGATCATCGGCGCCACGACGTCGCGCCCGCGCTCGAGCGCATGGACGGGACCCACGGTGACGGCCTCTTCGCCCGTGCCCAGCCACGCCTTCGAGATCACGCCGGTGCGCACCCACCGCTTGAGCTGGATGTCGTGCAGGCGGGCCCGTAACAGCCCCGCGTACAGGGCGACCAGCGCCTCGGGCGCGAGCCCGGCCACGACGGCGGCGCGCTCGGGATCGCGCTCGAGCGTGTCGCGGAAGCCGCGCACCAGCGCGGGGTCCGGCTGCCACTCGACGTACTCGGGCGGATCGAAGGCCGGGAAGCGACGCATTCACGGCACGCCGGCTACACTCCGTCCCTGGACCATTCCGTTCCGCTTGAACACCGCGCCCCCCTTCATCACGAAATCCACGTGCTGCAGCGTGGTGATATCCTGCAGCGGATCTCCCCGCACCGCGACGATGTCGGCGAGTTTGCCCTTCTCGAGCGACCCGACGTCGGCGTCCCTCCCGAGCAGCGTCGCCCCCGAGAGAGTGCCCGCCTGAATCGCCTGCGTCGGGCGCATCCCGTAGCGCACCATCAGCTCGAACTCGCGCGCGTTGGTGCCGTGCTGCATCACGCCGGCGTCGGTGCCGAGTGCGATCTTCACGCCGGCGTCGAGCGCCAGCTTGAAGGAACTCCGCATCCGTGGGGCGATCGCGAGCGCCTTGGCCGCGATCGCGGGTGGCAGCTTTCGCGCCAGCGCAAGCGACTCGGCGGTATAGCCGGCGAGCAGCGTCGGCACGAGATAGGTCCCGTGCTGCTTCATGAGCTGCACGGCCTCCTCATCGAGAATCGACCCGTGCTCGATCGAGGCCACGCCGGCGCGGACCGCCGCCTTGATCCCGGCAGTGCCGTGCGCATGCGCTGCGACCTTGCGCTGCAGCAGCGCCGCCGTCTCGACCGCCGCCCGCATCTCCTCCTCGCTGTACTGCTGCAGGCCGGCCGAATCCGTCGGGGAGAGGACGCCTCCGGTCGCGCAGATCTTGATCAGGTCGGCGCCGTTCTTGATCATGTAGCGGACGGCCTTGCGCACTTCGTCGACCCCGTCCGCCGCCCCCTCCGTGGGACCGGCCTCGTGGCCGTAGATCCCCGGGACCAGGCCGTCGGTGGCGTCGCAGTGGCCGCCCGTGATCCCGAACAGAATGCCGGCGCCCACGATGCGGGGCCCGACGACCCAGCCGGCGTCGATCGCGTTCCGCAGCGCGATGTCGCCGAACGCCGGCGCCCCCACGTTGCGCACGGTGGTGAACCCGGCCTCCAGCGTCTCCTGGGCGTGTGCCGCGCCGAGCAGCACCAGCTCGCTCGGCAGCTCCGTGAGACGGGCATGCTGCCAATCGCCGTCCCCGATGGTGCGCCCCACCAGATGCACGTGCGCGTCGATGAATCCGGGGAGGACGGTCTCCGCGGAGAGATCGATCACGGTCGCGCCCTGGGGTATCGCCAGCCCAGCTCCCACCGCCGTGATCCGGTCGTTTTGGATGAGAATGACGGCGTTCTTGACCGGCCCGGCTCCCGTGCCGTCGATCAGCGTCCCGGCGCGGATCGCGGTGATCGCCGGCGGCTGCTGGGCGGCGACCGGGAGGCAGGGGACGGCGCAGGCGAGCAGCGTCGCGGCGACCCTCATTGCAGCTTCTCCTTGATCTTCGACAGGATGCCGCCTTCGTGGAAGCGCGACAGGGCGTCGGCGAACTCGAGCGCGGTGGTGTAGCGCGCCTCGGGGTTCGACTCGAGGGCGCGCCCCAGGGTTCGCTCGAGACCCTCGGGGAGGTCGGGCCGCAGCTGGCGCAGCTTGAGCGGCTGACCCCGCAGCCGTGCGATCATCATCTCCTGCGCGTTGCGGCCGTGGAACGGGAGCTTTCCCGTGAACATCTCGAACGCGACGATCCCGAGCGCGTAGATGTCGGAGCGGGCGTCGAGCTGCTTGCCGCGGATCTGCTCCGGACTCATGAACTCCGGTGTGCCGAGGATGATGCCTGTGGCGGTGAGCTTGGCGATCGCCGGGTCGGCGCGGCGCTCCTTGGCGAGCCCGAAATCCATGACCACCGCCCGGTCGCCAGCGGGCTCGTCCGTCACCAGCATGATGTTCTCGGGCTTCAGGTCCCGGTGCACGATCTGCAGCTCGTGGGCATGATGCAACCCGGCGCACACCTGGCGCAGCACGGCGATCCCCGGGGCGACGGGCATCGGACCGCCCCTCACCTCGCGGTCGGAGAGCAGCTCACCCTTGAGGAACGGCATCACGAGGTAGATCAAGCCGTCCTCGGACTCGCCCAGGCGCAGGATGCGGCACACGTTGGGATGGTCGAGGCGCATGGCGAGGCCGGCCTCGCGCCGCAGCCGCTCGACCGAGCTCTTATCGGTGGCGAGCTTGGGCGAGAGCACCTTGATCGCGACGTCGTGCCCGGTCGCCACCTCGCGCGCCAGATACACGTACGACATGCCGCCCTCGCCCAGCTTCTTCTGCACCTGGTAGCGCGCGTCCAGGACGTGGCCCGACAGCGAGGAGGCGAGTTCCAGCCCGG
>Ga0075426_10001060_pt1 | contig 19365 bp, 11 predicted proteins | sample SoiMethybrSBSTD5_FD_75304 | JGI IMG/M metagenome (GOLD analysis project Ga0075426, IMG submission 75304) | Bulk soil microbial communities from a Populus tree surrounding site in Tennessee, USA - Soil MetaG P. TD hybrid SBSTD5 | ecosystem: Environmental > Terrestrial > Soil > Tree plantation...
CGGATCATGATTTTCGCCGGAGGAATTCCCCTCAAGGAAAAAGGGAAAGTGGTGGGAGCGATTGGCGTCAGCGGCGGATCAGGCGACCAGGACCATGCCGTGGCCGAAGCTGGAGCGGCCATCGTTCGATAATTTCCGCTCAGGTTCTTTCTCTGAGGCCAGTCACGGCCGCCTCCCGAAAGACGATGCCTGAACCGAGAATGCCGGTGGCGGCTTCAGCCGTTGGCAGTCGAATATCGGCCGATAACACTAGATATCAGGACTCGGGTTTACGCGCCACTTTCAGACACGACCCACTACCCCACCGTGACTTTCCGTAGGCTTCCCGAAGTGTCTCCGTTTTGCATATGTGGACATACAGTCCCCAGAAACGCCAAGTTGGCTCCGCCTTCGCCTTGACGTATAGGCTCCTCCGCAGGTCATGCAAACTAATTTCGGTTGACCCGACGGGCCATACCTAAACACATCCAGCGATAACGAGACGCCGGTTCCGAACTTGGCATATATTGAAAAATACCGATGGGGAGCTGTAATGGAAAAGAAAGAAACATCTAACATCGCTTCGCTGGCAACAACACGGCGTCAGACATTGAAGATGATCGCGGGATCGGCTGCGACGGCCGTTGGTTTCCCGCTCCCGATCAACGCCGCGCCTCAAGCGGTACCACACGCCGCGCACATTCCGGCACAGGAGCCGACCGCGGATCGGTATGTCCTGAAATACTTCAGCCGGCAACAGGCGCAGATGATCGAGGCCCTCGCCGAAGTCATCATTCCGGCAGACGATCACTCTTCAGGTGCCAAAGCAGCAAGAGTATTCGAGTACGTAGATGAAATCGTCTCGTCCTCGCCGGGTGCCGTGAGAAAGCTTTGGGCGGAGGGGCTCGCGGCGATGGACCGGATGGCCAGAGAGCAACACGGGCAAGAATACGCGAGGTGCACACCAACCCTACAGACGGCGATGATGGAAAAGATCAGCCGCAACGAGGAGCAACCGGCCACGCTCGAAGAAAAATTCTTTGTCGTGTTAAAGGCAGCCACCATCGACGGTTATTACACTTCGAAAATCGGCATTCATCAGGATCTCGAGTATCAAGGCAACACCGTGGTGATTGATTTTCCTGGATGCAAGCACGAAGAGCACCAAGCAGGCTGACCGAGGGAGCAAAAGATGTTTGACGTCTGCGTGATCGGGTCCGGACCGGCGGGTGGCGTACTGTCGAAAGAACTAGCGGAGGCCGGCGCCAAGGTCGTGCTGCTGGAGGCAGGTCGGGTGGCGAAGCCGGAAGAGTTCCACTATCACGCTTGGCCTTATGAATTCCGGAATCGGAAAAAGCCCACTCCTGGTTATCCGCCAGAAGTGACTTCCGCGATTCGTTACGAGAACTCGGACCGAATTTTTGTGGACCGCATCCGCGTGGTAGGAGGCCGCAGCATTCACTGGAATGCGAACTGCTTCCGTTTTTCCGAACGCGATTTCCGTGCCCGCAGCATGGAGGGAGTGGAAGAGGACTGGCCCGTTAGTTATCAAGAACTGGCGCCGTATTATTCCTACGTGGAGAAGATGATTGGCGTAACCGGATCGCGCGAGGGACTCGATGTTCTCCCGGACGGTGAATACCTGCGGCCGCTGAAGCTGCGGTGTTCCGAAGAGATCATGCAGAGTGCCTGCCGGAAAATGGGAATCCGCTTGATCCCCACCCGCAAAGCGGTGCTCACCGAGCCCTACGACGGCCGGCCGCAGTGCCACTACTGCGGGAATTGCATGGACGGCTGTGACATTGGAGCGATCTTCAGCGTTCCGAACTCCATGCTCCCCAAAGCACGCAGGACTGGCAACTTCACACTAATGCAGAACAAGCTGGCGCGTGAGCTGCTGGCCGATGCGGAAGGCAAAGTGCGCGCGGTATCGGTGATCGATACCGTGACCCGCAAAGAGGAGGAAATCCCCGCACGCTTCTTCGCGGTGTGCTGCGCAACGATAGAATCCGCACGCCTGCTGCTCAATTCTCGATCCCCGCAGCACCCCAACGGGCTGGCCAACTCCAATGACATGGTGGGCCGGTATCTCCACGGGCACGTGACGGCGGGCTTCTTCGGATACCTGGACAGCCTGTGCGGCACGCGGCCGGTGAACAATGATGGCGCCACTGACCACTCCTACATTCCCCGTTTCAACATCGATAGCAAGAAGCGCGATTATGCTGGCGGTTTCCACTTCCAGGTGCAGGATTATTCTTTCATGTACCCGTACCACGCGGCGCATCTGAAAGGCTTCGGCCGGAAGTTCAAGCAACAGGTCCGGTATATGCAGCCGGGTTTTCTGGCCATGGATGGTTACGCCAAAGGGCTGGCACGCCCGGAAAACCGGGTCACGGTCGATCCCAACCGTGCAGATGCGTACGGGATTCCTGCACCCGTGATCCACTTCAAATTCTGCGATAACGACATTACGATCTGGAAGGATATGAAGGAGAGGGCGAAAGAGATCCTCGACGTCGCCAAGGCACGGTTGGTCATCGATACCGACCCAACGCCCACAGGCTTCGCCAGCCACGAGGTCGGGACGGTGCGCATGGGGAACGATGCGCGCACGTCAGTGTTGAACAGCCACTGCCAAGCACGCGAGGTACCCAACCTATTCGTGACGGACGGAAGCTGTTTCACGACGTTTCCCGAGAAAAACCCGACGCTGACCATCATGGCGATGGCGGTGCGCACGGCACGCTACATTACCGAGGGGGTAAGGAAGCGCGACCTCTAATCGGAGGCTTCTTCCGCTGCGGCTTCCACGTTCGAACTTGGCGTAAGAGCGTAGGCGCGTCGGAAGGTCTGCAGATGCCGCTATGTCGCCGACAGGCTTTGTCAATTGTCTGATGTGCCTCTTGACAGATCTAACATCATTCTGATAAATGAATGAGAACTCTCCACTGGAGGCGTTCAATGCGGGCTCGCGGGAGTGCAGCACTTGCGTTGCTGAGCATAGTTGTCTTTACAGCTCGGCTCTTCAGCCAGACAAACGTGGGCGCCATTGTCGGACATGTGAGCGACCAAACGGGCGGCGCGATCCAGTCCGCGACGGTTATTCTCCTGAACCCCGCTACTAACGAAAAAATAACGGTTCAGAGCAACGACCGGGGCGACTACATCTTCAATGGGGTTCGGCCCGCCACATACACCATCTCGGCCTCGTCCGCCGGGTTCAAGACCGCCGTGCGCGAGAATATTGTCCTCCAGGTTGCCGAGAAGATCGCCGTCGATTTTACGCTCGTGCCGGGTGAGATCACGCAGAAGGTGGAAGTCCAGGCGGTTGCCCCATTGCTGCAGCCGGGCAGTTCGGATATCGGTACCGCTGTTAACACGCGAACCATTCTCGATCTACCCCTGGAAGGCCGCAACATATATATGTTGGTGGCGCTCGTCCCGGGGACGACACCCAATGAATCCTACGGCTTCGTGAGCGGCGGGAGCGCTAATCTGAGCGGAGGTCCGGGAATCGGGTTGAACCAGATTTCGATCAACGGCGGCCGCAACCTGCTAAACGAGTTCTTGTTGGACGACGTGCCCAATACTACGATGGGTTATAACGGCGTAGCGATTATTCCGCCGCTTGACGCCGTGCAGGAATTCAACGTGATCACTAACGCACCGGGCGCGCGTTTTGGGCGCACCGGCGGAGGCCTTACTACAGCCGTTACCAAGTCTGGCACGAACGCCTTTCACGGAGACATGTGGGAGTTTCTGCGCAACGACAAGCTCGATGCCAACAATTTCTTCGCCAATAGCGCGGGCGCGGCCAAGCCACCGTTCCGGCAGAATCAGTTCGGCGGCACTGCCGGCGGCCCCATCATCCGTAATCGTACCTTTATCTTCGGTGCGTATGAAGGACTGCGGCAGGCCACCGGCGGGCAGCAATTCCTGACCGTGCCGACGGACCTCCAAAAGAAAGGCGATTTCTCGCAGACTTTTCGTCAGGACGGAAGTCTGTATCAGATTTTTGATCCCTTTACCACAACTCAGGTCGCGAATGGCAGTTTTAGTCGCAGCCCGTTTCCCGGCAATGTCATCCCGCTCAGCCGGTGGGACCCGGTGGCTCAAAATCTTTTGCAATATTTTCCCGGGTCGAACCTGCCAGGCGATCCGGTCACACACGCCAACAATTTTCTGAGCCAGGCAGGTTTCCATAACACGAGTGATCTTTACCTGTTCCGTGTGGATCACGACATCACGTCCAACCAAAGGATTTTTGCCCGAGTCAGTTATGACCGCCAGACTTATCAAGGCGGCAACGTGTTAGGCAATATCGCTGATTTCAATTCCGATCCGTTCGGCAACCATCACAAGGGGCTGGCGCTCTCCTATACGAACGTTCTAAACAGTACGACAGTTCTCAACATTCGCTACGGCCTGCTGCGTGAGGAACAGATCAATAATTCGCATTCGGCGGGTTTCGACGCCACCACGCTCGGGTTTCCCGCCTCGACCGTCGCTCAATACGAAGCCAAGATGTTTCCGCGATTTGATATTGCGGGCTACACTTCGCTTGGAACGCAGTTCTTCACGCTGGTGGACCGCGCCAATACGACGCACAGTCTGGCCGCCAACCTGTCGAAGGTCATTGGCCGACATTCCATCGAAGCCGGGATGGATCTGCGAGTGATTCAGGGAGCGTTATTTCAGGCCGGCTGGCCGAGCGGCCAGTTCACATTCGATCCGGGATTCACCAATGGGCCGGATCCATTCGGAGGCGAAGGCAACGGCAACGGTTTTGCTTCCCTCCTACTGGGAACATATGGGGGCGGTTTCGCTTCCTACGATCCACACTGGCTCTTTTCGCAGCGATATTACTCGTTTTACGTGCAAGACGACATCAAAGTGAACCGCAAGCTCACTCTAAACGTCGGGTTACGCTGGGATTACGAGAGCCCGCTCGCTGACCGTTACAACCAGCTCAGCTTTGTGGATCTGAATGCCGCGGTGCCGCTCCAGAACATCAAGCCTGTAGACGTCGGCCTTGGGCTTGGAATGCGGCCGCAGCCGCCGTTCAAGGGCGCGGTCGGCTTTCCGGGCGTGAACGGCGTCAGCAAGGGAGTCAGCACTCCAATTCACACCAACTTTGGACCCCGTATTGGCATCGCATACGCGATTAACAACAAGACAGTCATTCGGACTGGGTTCGGGATGCTCTATCCGGGCACGACGGCGGACAACAGTGGCAATTACCCGACGATTCAGGGGTTCAATCCGATTACCAGCCCGGTGGATGCGCCGGATGGTATCACTCCTTTTAACAATCCCGATCGCAGCGGACTGCTCAGCAATCCGTTTCCGAACGGGTTGCGGCAGACAGTGGGAAATAAGCTGGGAGCTCTCACCTCGGTTGGTGACAGCAACGTGGGGTTTCTCCGGAATGACAATCAGCCGTACGTGGAGCAGTGGAACTTCGGAGTGCAGCGCGAATTGCCCGGTAACCTGCTGATCGAAGCTGCATACGTGGGCGCGCATGGAGTGCATCTGGAAGACTTTGCGGGCGCGAATTTCAACGTTTTGCCGGATCAATACCTGAGCCTCGGCAACGCGCTGTTCGATTCGCTGCCCAACCCCTTCTATGGCATCCTTCCGGCCAACTCAGCACTCGGCGCATCGAATACCATCACGCGCAAGCAACTTCTGCTCCCGTATCCTTATTTCGGCAGCGTCACCGGCCAAGCTGGCCATATCGCCTCGTCCAGCTATCACGGTCTACAATTAAAGGCGCAAAAGCGGATGTCGAGCGGCTTGAGTGCTCTGGTTTCTTACTCTTTCTCGAAAGCCATTGATGATGCCTCCAGGACAGAAGGCGGCCAAAACGGTGCCGGCGGGCATCAGGACTTCAACAACCTCAGATTAGACCGCTCCATTTCTTCCTATGACCGATCTCAGGTTGCAAACGTGAGCTTGATCTACGAACTGCCCTTCGGTCGAGGCAGGCGGCTGTGGGGCGGCGTCAGCACTCCCGTGCTCAAACAACTCGTCAGCGGATGGCAGGTGGACACGATCTTCACTGCCGCCAAGGGCATTCCCCTGATCATCGGTTGTGGGATCTGCGTCTTTCCTGCAACGCGGCCCGATCTGGTGGGCAACCCCAACCAAGGCGCCAGTGGATCGGCCCAAAGCCGGCTGAATAAGTGGTTCAATACGGATGCATTCGCAGTGAACCAATCGTTCCACTACGGGGACGTCCCGCGCACGTTGCCGAATACGCGCGGGCCCGGCCAGGCCAATACCAATTTTTCGGTTATCAAAGACACAACATTCTTCGAGCGCTACAGGTTGCAGTTTCGCGCGGAGTTCTTCAACTTTTTCAACCGGACGGAATTTGGGCTGCCAGACACAAACTTCGGTGATTCGACCTTCGGCGTGATCAGCAGTCAGGTCAACATCCCGAGGCAGATTCAATTTGGCCTGAAGCTGTACTGGTAATCTGATGTGATGCTCCGTGCTTGCAGGTTCCTGCTTGTTTTCTTGGCAAGCTGGATTGTGCTGTGCGCGGAAGATGCGAAAACGCTGCTAGGGAAGGCTCTCCAGGAGATCCAGCTAAATCGCTGGGAACCGGCAACCGATGCGCTGGAGCACGCCATACGGCTGGATCCCGCTCTCGCGCTCGCGCACTTTGATCTGGGCGTCTGCTACTTCGCGCAGGGCCGGTTCGATAACGCGCGGCGCGCCTTCAACGATGCGCGCCGCCTGAATCCCGATCATCGGTTCACTAGCTACTATCTGGCGCGCCTGGATCTCCTCGACGGTAACCTGGACCGGGCCATTCACGGCCTTTCAACCCTTGCCTGCACGCAGCCGGTGGCAGATGAACTCTATTACCTGGGTTCCGCGTATTTCCGGAAAGGCGAAATTCCATCGGCGATGCAGTCTCTGGAAAAAGCCATCGCCTCTAAGCCGGAGGATTATCGCGCTCATTTTCTGCTGGCACGAGTTTACCGGAGCGCCGGCAAAGAACGAGAGGCTGCGCAACAGTTTGCTGCATCGGAGCAATTCCGCGACGCCGACCACCAAAAGGCGCGCGACATCCTCGCTTGTCACAATGCCTTCGATGAGGGATCACAGCAGCGAGCGCTCCAGCGTTGCCGGGAACTGCTGGACGGCACAGATCCCACAAAGTTAGTGAGCTTAGGGATGGCGCTTGCCGAACGGCAGCTTTACGATCTGGCGCTTCCGCCCTTCAGCAAAGCCGCACGGCTTGATCCAGAAAACTTCGAGCCCCACTACAATCTCGGTTTGACGTACTTCAAAATGAGGAACTATGCCGGCGGACGGCCGGCGCTTGAAGCTGCCGCTGGGCTGCGTCCGGAGTTCTTCGACGCCGTAGCAGTGCTCGGCACTACGCTTTTTGCGCTGGGCGATGATTACGGCGCCGCCACGTATCTGCGGCACGCACATGAGCTGAAACCCGGCAACGAGAAGATCAAGACGCTGCTTTTCGAGCAGTTGAAGGTCATCGCCCAGCATCTGGCGTCCAGCCGAGATTACGCGCAGGCCCGCCCCTTTCTGGAGGAAGCTCTCCGGCTGAAGCCTGACGCCGCGGACCTGCATTTCACCTTTGCCCAAGTCGCGGCGGCGCTCGGTGACGGCGCGAAAGCAGAACGTGAAAGAGCTTTGGGAGAGTCGTACAGCCGCAGGCCCTGAAAAGTGCGAGCGAACATTTCCATCTGGATCTTCGTCGTCGTGTCCAGAGCGGCCCAGCCGCAAACCGCCTCGGACCCGCGCGCGCGATTCGAGCAAACCAAACATAAGGTAGAGCATGGCGAGTTCGGCAAAGCCGCTGAAGAACTGGAGCAACTGATCCAGATCGCCCCAAATGCACCTTTGCTCCATAATTTGCTGGGCTATTGCCGGCTACAGCAGGGTGATCGGGCCCGCGCGATCCCCGAATTTCAACGCGCGATCGCTCTCAAGCCGGATTTCAGGTCGGCGCACAAAAATCTCGGCGGAGCCTATGTGCTCGATGGGAAAGTCTCGAATGCCGCTGATGAATTCGCCGCCGTGCTGCGAATCGATCCCGAAGATGGCGAGGTGCGGAAGACAGTTTTCGATCTTGCGCGGGCCGCTTTTCAAAAGCAGGATTACGCGGACACCATCAAGCTGCTCGGCCTCCTGCAGCCGGGAAACTCGGCGGCCTACCACGAAATGCTCGGGTACAGCAGCTTCAAAAAAGGCGATGTTGTCCGCGCCGTGAACGAGATCCAGAAAGCCATGGATCTGGACTCACACAATGAAGACTACGTTCTGGAACTAAGCGAAGTATTTGTGACGAATAATAACGGGGCGGCCGCGGTTACACTTCTGCTTAGCGCTGCCCAGGTGTTCCCCAATTCGGCTAGATTATGGTTCGCGCTCGGCGTGGCTCATCTGGTTGACGAAAACCGGCCCTTCGCCGAAACGGCGCTGCGGAAGAGTCTGACGCTCGATCCCAAGCTGGACCTCGCGCTGGTCGTCCTGGGCCAGGGATACAAAGAGACCGGTCAGTGGAACGAGCTCCTGGATACGGCGAATCGCCTGATTCGGGCGAACGGACACAATCCCGCGGGCTACTACTACAGAGCGCTGGCGCTGCTCGAGTCTCCGTCGCGTGATGAGCCGCAAATCGAATCGCTTCTGAAGAAATCGGTGTCGCTCGCCCCGGAAGAGCCCGGCCCCTACTACGAGTGGGCCAAGCTCCTGGCCAAGAAGGGAGAGAAGGACGAGGCTCTGCGCGAGTTGGAAAGGCTCACGAAAGTCAGTCCCGATTTCGGTCCGGCTTACTATCAACTCTTCCGGCTCTATCGGGAAAAGGGAGATCTGGCAAAGAGCAAGGAAGCCCGCGAGGCGCACGATCGCATTCAAGCCCAGGAACGCGAGCAGTTAGCCCGAAAGCTTCTGCTCGAAGTGCGCCAGCGCAATGGTGGTTCGTGAACTACCGGTGCGCCATCTTACTGGTGCTTATCAGGGTGTCGGCGACGGCGGACGAGCAGGCCAGCAGCTATTTTCGGCTGGCACTCCAGGCGATTCGTGGCGGTCAATTCACACAGGCAGAAGCAGATGCCGAAGCCGGGTTAAAGATCGACCCGCGGTCTGCTGCGGGCTATGACCTACTGGGCATCGCGTTTGACGGCTTGGGCCGCCGAACAGAGGCCGAGAGAGCTTTTCGTGAGGCTATTAGATTAAACTCGCGGTTTCTTCCGGCGCGTAATGACTTGGGACGAAGCCTCTATCGCACAGGCAAAGTTCAGCCCGCCGCACGTGAGTTTGAGCGCGTGCTGATGCTCGATCCTAAGAATTTCACCGCAAACTACAACTTGGGGCTGATTGCTCGGGATGCTAGACAGTTTGTACGAGCGGCCCAGTATCTGGAGGCAGCGCGCAACGCGTCACCTTCGGATGCATCTACGCTGTTCGCGCTCGCGGCTGCGTATCTCGGTGCGGGCCAGCCGGACCGCGCCTTTTCCATTTCGCGACAACTCGTCGCACTCAGCCCGGATGACCCGCAGATCCGTTTTTCACTGGGTGCGCTGCTGCTCGAATGGAAGCAGTATAGCGACGCAGTCGAGCATCTGGAACGCGCCCGGGTGGCTGAGCCGAAGAACTTCGAGCTTCTGCACAATCTCGGTCAGGCCTATCTGCACTTGAAGAACTTCTCGAAATCGGAGGACGCGTTTCTGCAGGCCCTTTCCGCGCGTCCGGACGCTGTCGACACCCTCTATCAGCTGGCTGTGCTCTATGCCGGTGAGAACCACCCCGATCAGGCGATTCAAGTGCTCGTCCGTGCTCGCCAGTTATCGCCAAAGCGCCCGGATGTGTTGCTGCTGCTTGGCAGAGAGGCCATCGATGAAGGTTTCTTGGATGACGCGGTCGATGTCCTCGCCGATGCGGTGCGCCTTGACACGGGCAAGATCGAACCCCACCTGCTGCTTGGTGAAGCGCTTACGAGAAAGAAACACTTAGAAGAAGCGCTACATCAATACCGGGTCGTCTCGCAGATCACGCCCGCGAATCCGCAGGCCTACGTGACCCTCGGCCGGACCTTCCTCTACATGCGGCGTTACTCCGATGCCGAAGAGGCGCTGCAGAAAGCGCTCTCGCTCGATCGCGCCAACGCCCAAGCCGCATACTACAGGGGCCTCTTGGCTGCTGACAAAAGCGATTACAAAAGTGCTGGGCGCTGGTTCGCACAGGCGCTCGCTTCCGATCCCAACTATTTTCCCGCTCTTTATGACATGGGCGTGAATTACATTCGCCAGGAGGATTACACGGGTGGGCGGGATTTTCTCGAACGGGCCAAAACCGCCTCGCCTTCTTTCGCGCAGGTCTACTACAGGCTTTCGATTGTATACCGGCATCTGAAGGATCCTGAGCGCGCAGCACTAAACTTCGCCCTATTCAAAAAATATGAAGAGCGCGATGAGCAGCGCCGGAACTACTATCCGCAGGGCGTCCTGGAATTCGTCAAGCAGACGCAGGATCTCCCCGAACCCGAGCGTCTCGAGCGGTATCGCCAGCAGCTCTTGCGCGCCGTGGAGATGAAGCCAGACGATCTCAACGTGCTCTTCATGTTGGCCCAGGTTTACTTCCGGACCGGGCAAGGTCAGAAGGCCGCAGAAGCCATCGGGAAAATCATATTGCTTCAGCCGGCGAGCGCGCAAATCCGCCTTCGCTCCGCTTCTCTGCTGACCTCGTTCCACTGTTATCCTGAGGCTTTGGTGCAGCTCCGGGAAGCTGTGGAGAAAGATTCACAGCATGGCGAAGCCCGGTTCGCCCTGGCTGCGCTTTATACCCGAATGAACCGGAGCCACGATGCACGCCAGGTGTTGGAGGCCGGCTCTGCGGATTCCGCCGCTTACCACAACCTGCTGGGGCGTGTGCTGATCCAGGAAGGAGAGTCAGCTCGAGGACTCAGAGAACTAGAGCAGGCTGTTAACCTGCAACCCGAGACCGCTATTTATGCGCTCGATGTTCTCCTGGAAAAAGGGAGAGCCGGCGGTTTGCACGAGTCCCGGAGAATGCTGGAGGCTTCGTTGACGAAATGGCCGGCCAGCGGCAGCGTGAGATTTGCCGAAGGTCTGTGGCTTGAACTGGCCCATCGGCCGGAAGACGCCGGCCGGGCCTATCAACGCGCAGCCGATCTCTCGTGGCAATGGGAGGCGCCTCTTCTGGGTCAGGGACATGTGCAGGCGTCGCTCGACGCAGTGGATCGCGCTGCAATGCTTTTCGCTTCCAGCCCATGGCCGCACTGGTTTAGAGCGCTGGCACAGCGGAAAGCCGCCGCGGGCTCCGAAGCCGCCGAGTTCCGCCGGGCACGCGAGCTAGCGGCTGCGCAGCCGGAAATCTATCCGGCGCTCATTGCCGACGCGCTTCGGCAAAATGACTGTGCAGCCGCCGTCGGCATTTGGGCGCGCATGTCACCCCTTGGAATAGCGCCCCAACTCGACCCGTCCGGCTGGTGCGGGACGAAGCAGGCCGCCAATGCACCCGTTCAGATGCTCGATCGCTATGCGGAGTGGAATATGCTCTTAGAGATGCTGCGGAACCGATCGGAGGATTGATGAAAACTTTTCTCTTTGTTGCCTGCTGTGGAATTCTGCTTGTCGGCGCGTCGAAGAAAGATGAAGCGCCGCACTGGCCCATGTTCCGCAAGCACCTGATCGATACGGGCGCCAACGAGTCGGCTGCCGTGGCTGACGTGAATCAGGACGGCAGACTCGACATCATTGCGGGCGAGAACTGGTTTGAAGCGCCGGATTGGAAGAAGCACCGCATGCGGGAGATCCCGTTCTTCGAGGGCTATATCGATGATCTAAGTAACTTCGCGCTCGACGTGAACGATGATGGCTATCCGGACGTGATCGCCTGCTCATGGTGGAGTAAAAAGCTGGCGTGGTACGAGAACCCGCGCCGGCATGATGGCGAGCATACCGACACCCTATGGAAAGAGCACGTCATCGAGAGCGGTTTTAATTATGAGCTGATCCTGCTGGTCGACATCGACGGCGACGGTAAAGCGCAGGAGATTTTACCCAACTACGGCAGTACGGGTGAAATTGCCTGGCTCGAGCGCGCCAAGCCGTTCTCGGAGGGTAGGTGGATTCGCCATCACGTCGGCGCCGTTCCGGGTGTAAATGGCTTGCATGGAATCGGGGCGGGCGACGTAAATGGCGATGGACGCCCGGACATCATCACTGCGCGCGGCTGGTTCGAAGCTCCCGCCGACTCTAGGGCCGAAACGTGGAAGTTTCACCCGGAATTCTTCCTGGCACCGCCGGATGGCTTCGCCAGCCCGATTTATGTTTACGATGTGAACGGCGACGGCAAGCCGGATCTCATCTACGGAGCAGGCCACCGCTATGGTCTGTACTGGATGGAAAATTTGGGGGGTGGCAAATGGAAAGAACATTTGATTGATGACAGTTGGTCGCAGGTGCATCCACTCACGCTGGTCGACCTTGATAAAGACGGAAAGCTCGACATCCTCACCGGCAAGCGCTATTTCGCCCACGAGGGTGACCCGGGGGCTTATGAGCCGTTGGGTTTGTATTGGTACCGGTGGTCCCCGGAAAGCGGCCAGTTCATCAAACATGTGATAGATTACGGCACCAAGGCTGGCGGCGGCATCCAGATCATACCTGTCGACATCGACGGCGATGGGGATCTCGATCTTGTGGCTCCCGGCAAGTCTGGATTGTTTCTATTCGAGCAAATTGATTTCCCACGACAGAGGGCGCCGTAGAGGCTGCAACGCAGTGAAAAAACAGAGAACTAAGAGTGCACTTTTGTTGCAGTACTTGCAGTTTAACCGGAAGGTTGACTGTGAAATCAGGTGCAGATCAGGAAACGATACTTGAATTCCCGGTTCCGCAGGATGTTGGCGTCGACGCCCACTTCGGCCCAATCGAGGGATCCTTGCGTCAGGAGCGTCACGGTCGATCAGGTAGTAGCCTAGCGGAGATCGAAAGCCGCATGGCGCCCGTCCAGAAGTAACCGGTAATTGTGTGGTAGCCGCCGTCGTCGTGCTGCACGCAAACGCGTTCCGCGGCTCGGGGATCTTTCTTGTACTCCTTCCAGGCAGCTTCGGCGATGCGGCTGGACGTATCGCAATATCCCCAGCCGTAAACAAACAGCGCTTTGTGTGCGTCGGTCACGTAGGCTTCGCGGCCGGAGGTCCCTCGTGAGCCTGGATCATTCCACCGACCGCCATACGCGAAAACAACCGAAGCCACTCGAAGACCCGTGCCTGTGTCGTCTCAGGCGCATTTTCCAGATGCTCCAGGCGCATCACATCTTGCGTCCAGGACACAAGGTCAGTGGCCTGGGGCCAGCGCTCGCTGATGACAAGAGGTCCCGAGAGTGGCTCTCGAAAGCGATTGGTATGGTGCGGCTCGGCGGCAGGTTCTGGGATACCGTCAAGCCAACCAGTGAAACGCAGAAAACCACGCCTGACCGTGCTCGCCAGGGCCACAAAACGGCCAAGGTGCTGGAGCTGGTGAAGCGGTCCAGCATAGGGGTTACGCCAACTACAGCCCTGTACCACAGGCTTGTTGGCTTCGCGGGAAGTCGTACAGCACTGCGGCTTCGCCCTTCGCGGCTATTTCTTTGTCGAAAAACTCCACAATTTTGGCCGCACGGGCAGTCACGGCATTGACTTCGGCCTTCGTCAGCCAGCGCCCCAGATTCTGCTGCAGCGTGTCCTTGTCGAGTGCGCGCAACTTCGCCAGCAATCTGCGGTCGCACTGCACCAGGTCTTTGGGATCGCGCAGAGTCTTGTACAACTGGAATGCCCGCGTGAAGTCTATCACCCAGAGCTGCCAGTCCTTGGTGATGAGGAGATTCGTGAGATTCGGATCGGTATCGTAGACAAGCTGATGTAGCACTCGCACCGCATACATCTGTTTGTTCCAGCTCTCCTTGTCCGGAACCTCGATTTTTTGGCTCCGGCGGTCGTACTCCATCATGGTGTCGTTCACCCACCACGACAGCGAAGCCGCGTACCCGCCCACCGACCGCTCCACGTAAGGAGGCACTATGTTGAGCTCCAGAATCTTGGCCAACTCGTAACCGGCAACGTTATATTTCCAGGAGTCGCGAAAATTCAGCTCGGTGCCCTTTATTGTCTTGTACTCAGCCTTCGAAATATCAACGGTCTGAATGCTGGCATCGTGTCTCACGCCCTTGTATTCCAGAGTCGCGCGGCGTGGGAGCGTGACGCCCTTGGGAATATTCCTCAATGCTCCGATACTCCCCAGATGCAGGAACTCCTCCATCTCAGCACAGCTCAGATTTTCTGCCGAGGCTGTTGCGGGCAAACAGGACAGGACCCAGGCCAACCCGAGTGCGGCGCTAACTGGGGCGCAGCAGGCTACTGGCACAACTTAGCCTCCCTTCATCGCCCCCAATAGTACGCTTCGGTCTATCCGTTGGCAATGGCTAAGTATCAGGTTTGAAGCAGGCCCCAGAAAATGCTTGATGCTCGAAAGCCTAATCTGATGTAGATTTCGATTCCTGTCCCGCCGCTCGTTGCTAAGCACTTGGCACTGCTTTTGACCGACACGCCTGCTCGCCGTTATGCCCACGTCAGCCGTTCCGACCAGTCGCTATTCGCCCAGTCGCGAGCGGTAGTGATCCGCTCATCAGGCCAGGCTTGAGTTTCGCAAATTACGTTTTCACGACCTCGAATGCCCGCCGTCGGCCCTCAAGGCCGGACCCTTGGCAGCCGATCCCGTGTCGGATATTGCCATCCTAGGCCCGCTGGATGATCAGGAGTGCTTCGAAGAGTGTAAACAGTTCGAGCAGTGGTGCGAGGCAACATCGCCGGTACCAGTTGCGAATACCATGCCTCGTTTCCGTTTGCCCCTCCCGGTCAAGATCCTAACACACAAAGGGAACTGGATCGCTGCGAGGATCGTCAGATATTCTCCTACACCTCCGCATGGTCAGTTGAGCCTAGAAGCGAACGATCGCATCGAAGGCGGAACATCAGGTGGTCCCGTAGTTGACGCCAACGGCCGGTTGGTTGGCCTCGTATCCCATTCCGGCGATACCGCGCTCAACGAAAAATACGTCGGAGAGCTCCCAATAGCGCATCTGGCGTTACCGCGGTGGGCGTGGCTCCTGATCCGGCGGTTCCAATGAGTCTAGGTCTTCGCCGCCGCATCAACGATCCTACCGGGCGTCCATGCGCATGTCGGCCTCGGTGGAATTGGCGTCGGCGTCGAGCCCCGCGGCTTACACGTCGGGCGAACCGCCGCGGCCTGTACACCAGCGCCGGGATTGCGAGAAGGCAAGGGGTTCTGTATGGTTGAAAAAAAAACGGCGCTAATCGAGTGCCCACGAGCCAACAACCGCAAGCTGCGACTAAGTCAATCCTCAGTGCCCTCCCGGGGCAGATGATTGCAGAAGGTATCAGATGGTAGGCCAGGACCAAAAATTCGGGCACAGAACCGGATCGCCCGGAGTTAGGCCGAGGCACGGTGCGAGCCAGCCACCCGTGGTACTGCACGGTGGCCAGGCACTGGAGACATGACTCCGAATTATTTTGTGGCGCGACCCTTGCTATTTTTCCCTCGGCCCTTTCGTCTCTGCTTCGCTCCTGGGTCTGCGACCGGCATCGATATCACAGGCGTTGATTCTAACGCCGGCTCGACGCGCAGCTGGACAGAAAGGGCGTAAGATAAGCCTCTGCGCTTCCCAAGTCTGAGTTTAACAGCCGGTAAAGACGTGAACTTGGGCTTGCGTGGGTTTCGCTTGTCATAGAACGGAATCACTTTGGCTGGCATGGCAGTCCAGACGATACCTCTTGTCGGGACCCTATGCGAGTGGGCGGCATTCACCTACAGCCCGGTATGTGTCCGTCAATAAACACGCCCACTACAAACAGGGCACGCTTTGAAGCTTGCAGGCACCGAGTACCTACATCCCTGGCACTTTGTCTCGGAGCTCACCTTGCCGCGCAAGTAAGCTTCGGCGACTTCTCTGGGAAATGCGAGCGGAGTGTTTTGGCGAATGTGATCCAATGTTCGCAGGCATAGCGCCAAGGTCAAATCCGTGGCTTCGCTCAGGGGGTGAGCGAGATCCTCCTGTACGACGCTCGCATGCTTCTCGTCCATTTGCGCCAAAAGCTCTCCTAGCTTTTCCTGAAATAGCAGATCCTCGGCGCTAGGCGGAGCCGGTTGGACTGCTGGAAAACGCTCCTCCAACTTTTGAATACGTCTTGCAAAAGAAGGGTTCATCCTCTGTCTCCGGGGGGAGTACCTTTGCCTCGGACTCGTGGGCACGTTGAGCCCGGATCACCGCGGGTGTCGCGACCCCGATAACCCTGCGGCGCGCTCCAGTTCGCTCACTCGTACTTCGATGTCCTCCGTCTCAATCGCCTTCGCCGAGTGATCCAAGACGCAATCGGCGGCTCGGACTCGGCTTGCCGACGGCGCATTCCCATCGACCATGATTTTCAATAGAGTCGAGACTGCGGCGCTCGAGACCTGCTGCAAGCGGGCGATCGATTGCGCGTAGGCATCCCGGCGGGCCTCGCGATAGGCCGCTTGGAATTCCGGCATGCGCAGCCATCGCCACAAGGTATTGACCCCGATGCCGGCGAAACGCGCAGCTTCCTCAACGTTTCGCTGCGAGAGCAGTGCAGCGATGGCTTCCTCCTTCTTGCGCCCGAATTTTTGGCCGTGCCCTACCACCTAACTCCGCCTGCCATCATCGCCCTTCCGTCGCCTCGGTGGATTTCCTCCACATTTCGCTTGCTCGTGTCGGTGTTCAGAGTGATTCATGTCGTGACCGCGGTAATCACCGCAGAAGGAGATTGCGAAATGACGACATCGACTGAAAACGAACAAACGGCCCAAGCCACGGCTGCCGCAGGCGAAAAGCCAGAACCGCCCACAAAGGCCCACGTTGCGGCACGGAAGGGCCGTGTGGCGCCCTCGAAGGGCAAGTCGGCTAAGAAGGCCACCCCGGCGAAGAAGGGCGCTAAAGGCGCCAAGCGCGCCAAGACCGTAAACAAACCCACCGGCGCCCGCCAGGGGAGCAAGACCAGCAAAGTTTTGGACCTGCTGAAGCGACAGGGCGGGGCTACGGCGAAGGAACTGTTGAAAGCCACCGGTTGGTTGCCACATTCCCTGCGCGGGTTTCTCTCCGGCACGATCGGCAAGAAGATGGGCCTCAAGGTTGAATCGACCAAGAGCGAGGACGGTGAACGCACCTACACCGTCAAGGCCTGAACCGCACGGATTGCGCTTCCTGCCGCCGGGGTTTCTCCTCGGCGGCTTTTCTTTGTCTGGGCGTCGAGCAACAGCCTGAGTTCCGCAGACCAGTCCGACAGCCCCATACAGAGGCCCTCGATGTCCGGATGTCCGGCCAGCAACAACGATTCGATTTCCGCAATCTCCCGGCGGCAACGGGCGATTCACGTGGACTCCTTGCGCCGCTCTCGCAAGATCTCATCGAAGGTCGGCCCATCGCCTTCCAGGACAGTTTGGTTACCGGTGTACTCCTGATATCGCCGAACGATGCAATCCGCGTACTTCGGATCGATTTCCATCAACCGTGCTTTGCGGTTCCGTCGTTCAGAGGCAATCAGCGTTGAACCCGAGCCTCCGAACAGGTCCACAACGATATCCCCCGACTTGCTGCTGTTGAGCAGCGCGCGATCGATGAGTTCGACCGGTTTGGCGGTGGGGTGCATCCGATTCGCCGCTGGCTTCTTTTCTTCCCAGAGCGTCGATTGCGATTTATCGCCATACCAGGGGTCCTTTTGACCGGCGACGTGGCAATAGAAAATGGGCTCGTGGCGGAATTTATATCTACCGAAGCCCCACGCAAAGGTGTTCTTGGCCCAAATGACCTGGCAGCGTATTTCAAAGCCAGCGGTCTCGAGTGCGTTCTGGAACTCGCGCTGCCAGGACGACGAGTGGCAAACGTACAGCGACGCGCCGGGTTTCACGATGGTGTGAAACGAGCGAAACGAGGCTTCCAGGAACTGCCTAAACTCAGCCGGGGACATTCGATCGCCTTTGATCTTGAGCCGATCTTCTGTGTAACCTTCGTAGTCGACGTTGTAAGGTGGGTCCGTGAAGACCAGGTCCGCGGCTTCGCCGGCCATCAGCCTGTCGACGTCGGCTTGGTTTGCCGCGTCGCCGACGAGCAGTTTGTGATTGCCGGCGATCCAAAGATCCCCCGCCGCGGAGACAGGTGTTTGTGGGCGTTCGGGAACGGCATCTTCGTCGGTAAGCCCTCCGGTAGCATCCTGATCAGCAAGCAGCCGAGCCAGGTCTTCGTCCTCGAAACCGATCAGATCGAGATTGAAGTCTTCGTCCTGCAATGCTGCAAGCTCCAGCCGGAGTAGCGCCTCGTCCCAGCCAGCGTTCAGCGCAAGTTGGTTGTCGGCGAGAATGTAGGCGCGCTTTTGCCTTTCGTTGAGATGGTCTAAAACGATGACGGGCACTTCTGTGAGTTGCAGTTTGCGCGCGGCGAGGAGGCGCCCAAGCCCGGCTAATATGCCGGCGTTCGTGTCCACCAAAATTGGGTTTAGGAAGCCGAACTCAGCGATGCTAGCGGCGATCTGCGCAATTTGTACATCTGAGTGAGTGCGCGGATTTCTGGCGTAGGGGATGAGCTTTTCGAGCGGCCAGAACTCGATGTGACGGGCCATGGGGTAGGAGTTCAAAGAGATTTCAGTTGCCATCATTGTGCCCGCGCCGGCGTTCCGGGACTTATAAAACCAAATCCCGCAAACTCGATTGTAAGGGCGGGCCGGCCATCTGTAAAGTGCTGTAATTGCAGATGGTTATCTGTTGCTAAGGAGTGATCACCGCGACTAGAACCGAGGATGAAGCTCTCGATTTGGATGAGGGCACGTGCATCGCTATGAACCTGCCATAGTGTGATACCGGATGGCGGGAATGCGAGACGATTGTGTGTCCCGACTGTCCCGACTTTCAAAAACGAACTCGGGACAATTCCACCCCAATATTTACAGGGCTGTCCCGACTGTCCCGAGTTGTCCCGACTCAAAACCAAGGAACCGCTCGCGCCGCTTGCAATAGACATCGACGACGAGGACAGGTGACCGTAGAGTCTGACTGCGAGTTCCCGCACACGTGACCGTAGAGCGTCTCATGCCAGACGGGGGAAGAGCGGGTCGGCGGTAGTGTACAGGCGCCGTGCAGATGCGTTCACCTGGAACGAAGTTTACGCAGGGTTGTGAAATAGCATCCCCACAAAAGTCCCCACACTGCTCGTTTCCCGTCGGGTCTTTCGGAGGATTTTACCTCTGTAAGTGTTTGAAAAGTTTGGCTCCTCAGGTAGGACTCGAACCTACAACCCTTCGGTTAACAGCCG
>Ga0075426_10001062_pt1 | contig 19354 bp, 15 predicted proteins | sample SoiMethybrSBSTD5_FD_75304 | JGI IMG/M metagenome (GOLD analysis project Ga0075426, IMG submission 75304) | Bulk soil microbial communities from a Populus tree surrounding site in Tennessee, USA - Soil MetaG P. TD hybrid SBSTD5 | ecosystem: Environmental > Terrestrial > Soil > Tree plantation...
TGGACTTGGAGTGGCGGTCTATTCGCGGATAGGCCAACGGGAAATCGGGGTACTAATTGAAGCCCTTCCGTCACGAATTGGTCCAGACCACATTTTATCTTAATCGAACGTTCAAATGCCCGTAACCTTCGACTGAAATATTGAAAGCTATGGCTAGGTATGCATGGCTTGGACCGTTGCGGCGTTCCGTTCGTGAGGGCTTCTTTAAAATTCTCGCTCAAGCCCTTCAGACCGATGACGGAAGGCGAATCATTGCGGATGCCCTGAAAGGCACGGCACCGATCAAAGACCTGGTTATGCCTTTCAGCCAGCCGCCATATCGGAACGTCGGTCGAGCGCCGGTTATGGAACCCAAGTATCCACCCATCTTCATCACCGGCCGCTTTCGCAGCGGCTCGACGCTGCTATGGAACATCTTCCGGAATATCCCCGGCTGCACCTCGTTCTATGAGCCACTGAACGAGCGGCGCTGGTTCGATCGCGCCGCGCGTGGCGACAAAGTCGACCAGACGCACGTCGGCGTCACCGATTACTGGAGCGAATACGACGGACTATTCCATATCTCACGCTGGTATCGGGAGGAATGGACGGATCACCGACTCCATTTGGATGATCAGGCGTGGGAGCCGGAGTTATTCGCCTACCTGCAGGCGATCATCGCCGCGGCACGTGGGCGCGCGGTCATTCAGGAAAACAGAATAGATTTTAGGCTGCCGTGGCTCCGCCGCCACTTTCCGAACGCGCGGTTCATCCATGTTTATCGGCATCCACGCGATCAGTGGTGCTCGGCACTCATCGATCCGAAAAATTTCCCAAGCAGCGGGACGATGAGGCAATTCACGCACTGCGACCATTTTTATCTGCTGCGATGGGCGCGCGACTTGAGTTACCAATTTCCTTTTTTAGACCCACGCGCGGCCGAGCATCCGTACGATCTTTTTTACCTGATCTGGAAGTTGTCCTATCTTTTCGGCCGCGTCTATTGCGATGAGTCTTTTTCGTTGGAGAAGTTATGCGTGCAACCTGACGAGGAACTCCCGCGCCTTATGGAGGCATCGAAAATCGACGACTACGATTTGCACGCTTTGAAAAGCCTCATTCATCCGCAGGAATCCAGGAAATGGACCAAGTATGCGGATCACTCCTGGTTCGCCGAGCGCGAAGTGCGCTGCGAAGCTGTCCTGGCGCAATATTTAGGAGACGGCGGCTTCTCGCTGCCGTCAGTCGATGAAAAGGAAACCCGAGTAAACCTTGAAGCGTCGAATGTCTACGCAAACAGCGAAAGAAGCGGCGATGATGCGGAAAGTCGAATACATGTTTGACCTGCGCCGTCAAACGAAAATGATGCCGAGACTCACCCAAACGCCGGCGCTGAAATAGAGACTCATCCAGAGCATTTCTTGTTGCCAGTCGTCGCGTCTCTGAGTGACGCGACGGCGCATAATGGCGTCTTTCAAGCCATCTACAATCCGAAGGTACCGTAAGCCTGCGCGTTTTCCGACCCGCCAGCGGCTAACATACAAAGGGACGTCCACTGTCAGTATAAGGAGAACGGCTCCGGCGGCAGCGAGCACACCGATCGGGACCAAGATGGGCAGCGCCCCGGCCGTGTGTCTCCCGTAGAGTACCAAACCGGCCGCAACCATACCGATCATGATCGACCACAACAGCTCCTCGACGGCATGCCCGATGTAATTGAGGGTCACAACGGCGAACCAGCACGCCAGCTCCGCTACGACGACGATGGGCAGCACCGCTACTGCGATCGTGGTAATCGCCGAGGAGCCGGTCTCAGCCGAGAGCTTAAACAACAATAGCGCGCACTGCGAAGCGAAACACAACTCGGCGATCGTGGCGACGGTTCGGCCCACGACAACCGAGGAAAGCGAAACGTCCCACAGACATATTCGCTCCAAATCCACCCTTGGAAGAAACGACCGAAACGCGCAGGCTGCAACGAACAGACCTGATAAGGCGAGCTGTTTGAATCGATAGGGGTCGGACTCGGACATGAGCCCCCAAGCGGCGCCGCTCCACAATATAATGTTTCCCACCGAAACGGCTGAGATCAATTGCCACCAGCGAAACGTCAGCCGATCGGGCATGGTTGCGGTCGCCGAGTTACGCGCACGGACTCGCGGTTGTGAATCAGTTCGGCGCAACGCGTTCAAGTAGTCCATCAAATAAATCGCCTCGTCGCGAGCATCAGTGAATACACCAATAATTATTACTTAACAAGATCTTAACCCAACAGTTTCTTATCCGAAACAAATCCTGACGAAATCAAACGACCCGCTCGTCGTCAAGTGTTCGTGAAGCCGCAACGTGATCGACATATTGCAGGAGTAGTACTCGACGCGAATAGCTTTATCCCCGAACACGCAAGGAGCGAAGGCGTTTGCGATCGAAAGATCGAGGAGCCGTATCTCAGCCAGACGAATCGCGCAAGTGCCGGCATATTTGCCTGGTCACGGAAACGTATCCGCCTGACGTCAACGGCGTGGCGATGACGCTGGCGCGTTGCGCGGAGGGACTGCGTTCACTAGGCAATTCGATATCGGTCATACGCCCTCGCCGGCATCTCTTCGATCGCTCAGCTCGTAAATACGATCCGACGCTGGTTCGCAGCCTACCTTTCCCGGGATATAGCGGCGTGCGAGTGGGCTTGCCGGCGGGCGGAAGTTTACTCCGCTGCTGGACGGAGCGGCGTCCGGACGCCGTATACGTCGCGACCGAGGGACCTCTCGGTTGGTCGGCGGTCAGCGCCGCGCGGCGTCTCCGGATCCCTGTGTTCAGTGGTTTTCATACGAACTTCCACACCTTCTCCGAACACTATCACATCGGGTGGCTCAGCGGGTTGATCTACCGCTACCTGATCGCGTTTCACAATCGAACGGCGGGTACGTTTGTCGCCACCGGCGATCTACGTAGCGATCTGGAAGCGAGGGGCGTAAAAAACGTGAGCGTTCTCGGTCGGGGCGTGGACAGCCGGCTGTTCACGCCGGAGCGACGCAGCGCGGCGCTTAGACGCGCGTGGCGCGCGTCGGACGCGGATCTCGTCGCGCTGTACGTCGGACGCGTTGCGATGGAAAAAAACCTGGCGCTCGCCATCGCATCTTATCGCGCCATGCAACGGCTCAAGCCAGGCATTCGATTTGTCATCGTGGGCGACGGGCCGGAACGGGCCCCGCTGCAAAAATCGAACCCCGACCTCATTTTTTGCGGTACGCACACGGGCGAATCATTGGCCGAGCGCTACGCGTCGGCGGATATCTTTCTCTTCCCGAGCGAGACGGAAACGTTCGGCAACGTGACTTTGGAAGCGATGGCGAGCGGTTTGGCGGTGGTCGCCTAAGATTACGCAGCCGCACACGCCCACGTCACGCATGGAGTTACCGGCATTTTGGCGCCCTATGGAAATTCACGGGCGTTCGTCGGCGCCGCCGTTGACCTGACGCGCGCGGAGCAATCTTTGCCCGATCTGCGGCGTCGCGCGCGCGACCACGCCGTCACCGTCGATTGGCAGCACGTTGTCGAAAGATTCGCAGCGCTGCTGCTGAGGCGGATGGATGCCGACGGCACGGATCCTGTCTGTGAATTCATCGAGGCCCGCACCGCTGGACGCCTATAGATAAGGCGATACGGATTTCAGGAGGGACACATGACACTATTCCAGGAAGCGATACTGAGATGGACGGCATGCGTGAGTGTACGCACGACCGATGTTTGCCGTCCCGGCACATTCGATGCCGGGTTGTTGGCGGGAGTTGTTATCGGCGGTTTCTTTCTTGTCTACTCCGGGCGCAACCTCATCCGCTTCCTGTCGACTCTCCCCGCTGTGTCGTTGATGCCGATAGTTTCGCGAAAACTGTCCAATTGGGTGAAAGCACGCGATTACACCGAGGAGGAATTCCTGCGGGCCGACGGAGCGCCGGAGTCGTGGATCAGGCCGCGCAAAAATGCCCTCGATCGGCTGGCGACATTTCTTCAGGCACAAAACGCTCGATCGATCGCCTGGGCGAACGCGGTTCGGGAAGGCTTTTCGGACCTTCGCTTTACCGACGCCAATCGTGTGCCGTTCCCGTTCGTGCGCGTGATGCGGGAAAAATTTAATCTCTGCTCGGTGGTTGTCGCGTCCGACGGTCCCAAGCTGCAAAACCTCGACGGTCGGTGGACGATCGACGTGAGCGGCTCCTATGGCGTCAATGTCGCCGGTTTCGAGCGTTATAAAGAGTGGATTCAAAAAGGCTGGGAGCGGGTCAAAGATCTCGGCCCGGTCTTAGGGCCGGTGCACCCACTCGTCGCCGACAACATCGACATGCTCAAAAAGCTGTCGCACACCGACGAAGTATCCTTTCACATGAGCGGCACGGAAGCCGTCATGGCGGCGGTGCGCATGGTGCGGTTCAATACTCGCAGAAAATTGATCGTTTGTTTTTCGGGCGCGTATCACGGCTGGTGGGACGGCGTGCAGCCGGGACTGGGCAGCGAGCGACCCCTCGACGATTGTCTGACGCTTAAAGACGTCCATCCGGCGTCTCTCGCCGTGATCCGCCGCCGAGCGAAAGAGATCGCCGCCGTTCTCGTCAACCCGGTGCAGTCGTTCCATCCGAATTCCCCGCCGCCGAACGACGCCGTGTTGCTCACCAGCGACGTCCGCAAGACGCAGGAATCCACTGAGCGCTATGCCGAGTGGCTCCGCCGACTTCGCGAGGTGTGCAGCGCCGTCGGCGTGCCGCTCATTTTCGACGAAGTATATACCGGCTTCCGTCTCGCGCCCGGCGGCGCGCAGGAATATTTCGGAGTGCGCGCAGACATGGTCATCTATGGAAAGACCGTGGCCGGCGGACTGCCGATCGGCGTCGTCTGCGGCAACAAGGATCTGATGCGCCGCTTCGATCCCGAACATCCGATGCGCATCGCCTACGTCGTCGGGACGTTTTCCGCACATCCGGCGGTGATGGGCTCGATGAACGAATTTCTGCGCTGGGTCACCCTGCCGGAAACGGCGCGGCTTTATGACGAGTCAAATCAGCGCTGCGCCGACTGGGTGCGCTCGACCAATCAAAAATTCTCCGAGGCTTCGTTGCCCCTGCGCGTCGTGAACCTCGGCACCGTCTGGACGGTGCTCTTCAAAGAACCGAGCCGCTACAACTGGCTGTTGCAATACTACCTACGTGCCGAAGGCGTGACCTTGAGCTGGGTCGGCACGGGCCGCTGCCTCAGCAGCATGGATTTCACGCCTGGAGATTACGACGCCTTGCAGCAAAAGCTCTTGAATGCCGCCCAGAAGATGAAAACCGAAGGCTGGTGGTTAACTGCGGAACAATATCCGCGAAGGGAGAAAAATATGCGCGCACGCCTCATGCGGGAAATCTTGGGCAGTCTGGTGCAGATCCCAAAGCCGCTCCAGACCTTTTACAGCGAAATCATGAAACGCAAAGAAGATGATCATCACGCTTCGCATAGCAACAAGATCAATCAATTTTTCCATCTCCTCAGCTCGAGCGTGTTTTTGTATTGCTACGCGACGATCTATTTTAACCTCACGTCTGCGATGTGCCTGGGATTGGGTGCCCTGTTCGTCAGGCAGTTCGGTCACGCCATTCTGGAGCCGCCTTGTCACGACAAGGAAAAGCTGTTGCTGGGCTACACCACTCGAAACAAGTCGCTGAACATGCTCGGCTATATTTTCCTTCCGTTGGTCGATGTCGCTTCAACCGGCAACTGGAGCCTGGAAGGTGTCGCTTCGATCATCGATACCGTATCGCTCCATTGGTTTTTGTGGACGATGCTGATCGTGTTCGGTCGCGTCGGTTATCTCGTCTGGAAGTACGATTTTAGGACGTCGATGATCTGGTTCGTCAAGCTCGCGACCGATCCGATAACCGACATCTATGCTTATTTTCCGCGGATGCCCCGCGATTTGGCGGTCTCGGAATCGAGCGGTGCCGCAAAGTGAATCTGCTGCTCGTTTTAGCCGCCGCGGTTTTATTGAGCCTGGAGCGAATCTGTTATGTATGGATATGGCACAGGCCGGCCGCGTTCAGCTATTGGTGCGGCCACCCGTTGCTCGCATGGATCGGCGCGCCGATCGATGTGCTCGCACGGCTATTCTACTTTTTTAAAGCGCTCCAAGTCGCCGTCTTCATAGGTTGGTGCTACGTCCACGGCAATGGGTCGTTGTGGCCGCTAGACGGAGGCGCGTGGTCGGTCGCCGGCGGCGCCTTGTTGCTCGCCGCTGGACAGTTACTCAACGCGAGCGTGTTTTATCGATTGGGCAGAGTCGGCGTCTTTTACGGCAACAAGTTCGGCTACAACGTCCCCTGGTGTCAGGAATTTCCGTTTTCGTTTTTCGAACACCCGCAGTATCTCGGCGCGGTGCTTTCGATTTGGGGCTTTTTCTTGCTCATGCGTTTTCCCCACGATGATTGGTACGTCCTGCCTATTCTGGAAACGCTCTACTATGGCTTGGGAGCGCGTTACGAGAGCGACGTGACCCAGCCGGATCGTTCTTTCTCGGATTGCGAAAGTTTTGCAAGCCCACCCGGCGACGATTTCTAGGCGTCTCGCCATCGCCCCTACTTCTTGCATCCGGCTGCTGCCGCTAACCCAACACAACTGAAAAGACCCCTTTTAGGTTCGAATCGGCCTGCCTTGTCATCCAATCTTCCCCAATAAGTTACCCGGTCTTAATCCGTTTATTTTACGGTTACAAACAAGATTTTAATGAAACCAATGGAGCTGCTCCGTGGAGCATGACGCGGTCGGTATTTTATCCGGAATACCTCTGAGCATGAGCCGGCGCACGTTCCTACGCTGCAGCGCGTTTACCGTACTCGCAGCCGCCGCCGGCTTTGTGCCGCGGGGAGCAACCGGTTTAACGCCGGTGACGACACCTTTCTCTCTCGGCGTCGCTTCGGGCGAGCCCACACACGATAGCGTAGTGCTTTGGACACGGTTGGCGTTGGATCCCATGAACGGTGGCGGCATGCCATCGACGCCGATCGAGGTCAATTGGCGCGTTGCGACCGATGAACACATGGGAAACGTCATCAAACAGGGCGCAACGGTTGCACTCCCTGAAAACGGCCACTCGGTTCACGTCCGCGTGAACGGGCTCGCCCCGGATCGTTGGTATTGGTATCAGTTCGAGAGCGGCTCCGAGATCAGTACTGTGGGACGGACGCGAACCTTTCCGGCGCCGGGCAGCTTCTCTCGTCCGCTTCGTTTTGTCTTCGTCTCGTGCCAGCACTGGGAGGAGGGCTTCTTCACGGCGTGGAAGCATTTGGCTGATGAAGATATCGACTTTGTCATTCATCTCGGAGACTACATCTATGAACACGACGGTCCCTCCGTCCGGGTACGGCATCATGTGTCGATGTCTGAGAGCGCAACGCTCGACGATTATCGCAACCGGCACGCGCAATACCGCAGCGATCCGCATCTTCAGGCAGCCCACGCGCGTTTTCCGTTTATCGTTACTTGGGATGATCATGAGGTCGAGGACAACTACGCCGGCGAGATTTCGAAAAAGAACAGAGACGCCGATCCGAGCAACGATGTATCTCCCGCCGATTTCCGCGTCCGCCGGGCGCGCGCATACAAGGCCTACTTCGAGCATATGCCTCTCGATCCCCGCCTATTTTGGAGCGATGCGAATGCTCGTATGTTCCGGTGTTTCGATTGGGGTCGTCTCGCCAGGTTCTGCGTCCTCGATACCAGACAGTTCCGCTCGAATCAGCCGTGCGGCGGCACGAAAGATTGGCTGGCGCCGGCCGGGGACGATCTGGTCATCCCCTGCGGCGAAGAGTTGGATGCAAGCTCCACCATGACCGGCGCCGCGCAGGAAAAGTGGCTGTTTGACGAACTCAAAAATTCTCCCGCGCGATGGAACGTCATCGCGCAGCAGGTCATGATGGCTGCGGCGGACTTCGGACCTGGGGTAGCCCATTTCGACCCACAGTTTAAGGGCGTGCAGATTCGAAATGTCGACGCATGGGACGGCTACGTCGCCGCGCGCAGTCGCCTCCTCGGTTTTTTCCAGGAGGAGGGGATTCGCAATCCGGTCGTAATCAGCGGGGATATTCACAGCAGCTGGGTGGCCGACCTTAAGACAGACTTCAACGATCCCGCATCGCCGGTCGTAGGAACGGAATTTGTCGGACCATCGATCAGTTCCCTATTTCCCGGCGCCTTTGTTCCAATCGTCGAAGCCGCTCTTTCCGACCCGGCCAACGCCCATATCAGGTTTTTCGAGGGCACGCTGCACGGCTACGTGCGCTGTCTGGTTACACCGGAACTGTGGCGCAGCGATTACCGCGTCGTCGATACTGTCATGCTGCCGACCGCGACGGTACGCACACTCAAGTCTTTCGTCCTCAACGACAAGAGGCCCGGATCGCTCGTCCTGTAGAGCGCGACCTTGCCCCTTCGGTCCAACGAGCTTTGTTTAATCCGCTTATCTTTCAGCGAAAATAGATCTCGCGGAATTCCTTGCTGTAGCGGTTGAGATCCTCCGCGACGCCGGAATCGATGGCGAGGAGCTTGAGCCGCGTCGGATGCATCTCGGGCACCAGCGGCTCGATATCGAGCCGTCCGGAGATCCGGTTGGCGCCCCGCAGGATCGTCTGCCCTTCCTTGGATAGCACGAAGTCCATCAGCAGCTTCGCCGCGTTCGGGTTGCGCGCCTTGGCCGACACGGCGACCGGCGATAGCGTGACAAACACCGGATCCGACGTCTTCGCCCAGTCGATCGGCGCGCCGGACTTTTTCATCGATTCCACGCGATGCGCGTATACGATGCCGAGCGGAAACTCGCCCGCGGCCATCAGTTGCGCGACCATGGTGTGGCCGCGGTTCCAATGGATCTGCTGCTGCGCGAGCGCGCGGTGGAACTTCTGCGCCTTTTCTTTTCCCCAGGCATTGAGCGTGCCCGCGTACCACTCGTACTCTTCCTGGTCCATGCCGATCTTGCCCTTCCACTTCGGATCGACCAAGTCGTCCCAATTTTTCGGGGCGTCCTTCGGCTGGACCATTTTCCGGTTATATCCAAGCACGTAATAAATGTTGTAGAGCGTCACCCAGTAACCGTCCGGATCTTTAAACTGATCCGGATAGGCGGCCATCTCCGGCGAGCGATGGGCGTGCAAGAGTCCGCGCTTCTTGAGCGCGTTGATTGTCGTGAGGTTGACCAGGTCGTGCGCGCTCCGGCCGGCGCTGTCTTCGGTGAGAATACGGTTCAAGAGCTGCTCGGACCCGGCGCGGAGCAGCTCGGTTTTGATGAACGAATATTTTTGTTCGAAGCGGGCGAGCAGCGCGTTGCTGTCGTTAATGTTGAGCGACGTATACCAGACGACTTTACCCTCTTTTTTGGCGGCCTCGACGAGAGCCGCGGATTGACACCAGGCCGACGAGGGAAGACAAATCGCGACCACCAGGAGAAGTGCACACCGAAGCAGCTGCCGGACTCTGATTTTCATGGTTATTCGTTGCTCCGTTCTATGCAGATCGCGGCTCTTCCCAATAGAAGCCCAGCGCCTCTTTGAGCGGCCGATCATTGATCGAGAAGAGAATAGCCTCATCCGTAGAAATGCTCTCGTGGCCGTGCCATTGCCAAGACGGCACGGTGAAGCAGTCGCCCTCGGTCCATTTGAGCACCCGGCCGCCGACCTCGGTGCGGCCCGCGCCGCGGAATGCGTGGTAGATCGTATGGCTCGAGTGGCGGTGCTGTTTGGTTTTTTCGCGCGCGCGCAGCAGCTGGATCTCGCAGCCGATCGTGCGAAACGTCGGTCCGCCGTCGCGCGGATTCGCATAGCGCAGCAGCACGCCGTCGTAGGGATCGCCGTCCGTCGCGGCCAGCGCGGTGAGCGCGCGGTAAGTCTCGTCCCAGGGATATTTGAAGGGCGGATCGGGGAAGTTGACGTTTTTTTCGTACGGCCGCGCGCGCCCGTATCGGTGAATCGCCAGATCCGGCGGCGCCTCGACCGGCTGCTGCTTGCGGCCTAACATCTCGACGCGAACGACTTCGAGCGATTTCACCAGCGGGCCGTCGTGGCCGTCGAGCCAGACGATGTCCTCGGCGCTGCCGTTGTAGTGATCGTGCCAGGTCCAGTTGGGCGTGAGGATAAGGTCGCCCGGCGCCATCACGAAGCGCTCGCCCTCGACCGTCGTGTGCGCTCCGCCGCCGCGGACGACGAAGCGGAGCGCCGTCAGCGAATGGCGGTGCGCCTTGGCGATCTCGCCGGGGCGGACAAGCTGCACCGACATGTGCACCGTCGGCGTCGCCCAGCCCGCGCCCGCCGGATTGGCGAGCCGGACGGTGCGGCGCTCGGACATCTCGAGGCTCACCAGCTCGCGCGCCAGGAGCAGCCCCTCGTAGATGTGCTCCCATTTCCAGACATGCGGCTCGAAGCCGCTTCTGGGCTCGATGTCCTGCTCGAAGCCGGTGACGTTGCCGCTCCAGAATCCTGCCAGGTGGCGCGCCGCCAGCTCGCGGTTGAGATCGTCGAGAGTCATCGCATCCTCCGGTCAGCGGAGCTTTTTGAAAAACCCTTCGCGCTCCAGCTCGTCGAGCAGGCTTTCGTCGATGAACTGCTCGATGTTGATGTCGCGCTTCGCCTCGCGGTCGCGGTCGCCGACGAGCTCCAGCGCGTTGCGGATGCCGTCGCGCTCGATCCGCGGCGGAAAAGAGAACCTCGGCGCGAAATAATCGTAGGTCGCCTCGATCACTTTCGTGTCGGGCTGCTTAAGCCATTTGGTATATACCGCCATGCCCTTCGCTTTGTCGGTTTTGAAGGTATGGATCGCTTCGCTGTAGGCGCGCACGAAGCGCTTGACGGTATCGCGGTTCTTCTCCAGGAACGAGCGGCGCGTCGTGATGGCAATTTGAGGAAAGCTCGCTTTCAGATCGCTGAGATTGGCGAGAATACCCATGCCCATGCGCACCGCCGCGATCGTTTCGGGCGGCGACAGGACGGTTGCATCGAGCACGCGCGACGATAACCCCGCGAGCCGCTCGGGCGCGCCGCCGGCGGCGAAGATCGTCATCGATGAGCGTGGCAGGTTCCATTCCTTGAGGGCGAGCGTCACGGCGAGATCAGTCGAGCCGCCGAAGTTGAGGATGCCGATCTTCTTGCCGACAAGGTCCGCCGGCTTGCGGATCTCTTTCTGCGCGATGAAGCTGAAAGGAAATTTGTTGAGCGCCGCGCCGAGGATTACAACGTCGCCGCCCCGGAGCCGGATCGGCAGCGAAGCGGTGCCCGAGCCCATGGCGAAATCGATGCTTCCGGACACGAGCGCCGCCATCCCGCGCGCGGCCCCGGTGATCAAGACCAGATCGCCGTTGAGTCCGTGTTTCTTGAAGAGGTCCAACTCGCGGGTTGCCCAGATCGGCCCCTGGAAGCCGGCAAAGCCGTCATAAGCGGCGACGACGCGTTCGTCGGCGGGCGCGACGGCAGGCGCAAAGACAAACAGCGCGACGGCCAAAAAAAACCACGCGCCGAGTTTCATTTGCGCGTCGCTTCGTTGAGTGACGCCTCGAGGATCGCGCCGTGAAGATCGATCGAGGTGAGCGCGCAATATTCCAGCGTGTAGCCGGACCTCACCTCTGCTCCTTCTTCCAGCAGTCGCTGCAGCACCATGCGGCGGAAGCTCCCGTGGCCCATGACGCCCTCGTGCTCTCGCGTGTCCGCCTCCTCGTGGAGCGAGAAGTAGACCGCCTGCTCGGGCGTGAGGCCGTAGTGCTTCGTAAGCGCCGTGTAGACTTCGCCCGCCCAGTAACCAAACACTTCTTCGGTGGCGCCCGCCGCATAGAACTCCGCGACCGTTCCTTCCCAGACGACGGCGCGGAACCAATCGATCTTGGCGCGAAACTCGGCGAGCATCGGCGCGAGGTAAATCTCGTCTTCGCCTATGCCGAGCGCTTTTCCCGTCTCGACGACGACGTGGATGTGTCCCGGCGGCTTCGGATGAATCAATTCATCCGCTAGCTTCTCCGCCATCGCCGCCATCAGGTCGCGGTGTCGGCGAAAAAAATGGATGTGCTTATGATAGGTGGCGGCTTCGAGGGTGTTGATCTCGATCGTGTAGGCGCCCCAGTTCTTGTAGAAGATGCGAAAGGCTTCTTTCGGCAGCTTTCCGGCAACCAGCGCGGTCATGAAGCGCGAGGTCGTGACGCGCTCTTGCCAGCGCTGAGCGACCTTGCGATAGATTTCGTCGACGTAAGCTTTGGCCTCGGCGCCGCTCATCTGCACTTGCATCTGTCCTCCTAGCGATCAGAACTTGAGCCGCACTTCGACGCCGCGCTTGGCGCACTCGGCGGCGAACGTCGCGTGAATCTCCGGGTCCTGGTCCTTATAATCGATCTGCGTGCCGCCTGCGGCCTCGACCTCCAGCGTCTTGACCAAATCCTCGACCTGATAAGTGAAGCCCCACGGCTTGAGCGCGAGATAGCGCGCGGGCTCTTTCCCCGGGTTGAAGTGCTGGTGGAACCATTTCGCCGGCGGCACGAAGTAGCTTCCCGGCCGCCAGTCGATGCGCGTGCGCGGCTTGCCCGGCTCCCAGAGCAGCGAGTAGCCTTCGCCGGAAAGAATCAGGATGTGCGCGCCGGGCCCGTGCCAGTGCGCGCGCGGATAGCTACCGACGGGATACTCCTCGATGTGCGCGCTGATCGTGTTGGCCGAAAAATGGAGCAAGATGCCGCGCGCGCCCTGCCCGCGCCGGCTGTGATCCATCAGGCGAAAGCCCGGCACGTCGGCGATGAAGTTGGAGTCCCAGGTGCGGTGCTCCTCGACCGCTTTGCCTTTGCCGTTGAAATAGCCTTCTTCGCCGTTGAAGCGATCCGCGAAGCCGAAGCCGTTGTTGAAAATGAAGTCGAGATTACGGAAGCGGTTGATCATGACCGGCGCGTCGGTGAGCGCGACGAAGCGCGCGGGCTCGTCGCCCTGCGCGTTGAAATGCTGCCGCCAGGTATTGAGCGGCGGCGAGAACATGCTCCCCTCCTGCCACTCGAACGTCTGCTTGCGACCGTTCTCGTTCCAGACGCTGGTCGCGCCGCGGCCTTTCACCACATAGATAAGCTCCTCGAAGAGGTAGCGCTCGGGATTGGTCTGCGCTTTCGCGGGGATCTCGCAGGCGTAAGAGTCGCAGGCCCGCCCGGCGCCCGTGAGGTTGATGAAAGCGCCGAGCGCGCCTTTGCGCGCCCACGGCTTCAGCTCGACAGTGCGTAAATCGTTGATCGCGAGGCCGCGGTAGATCGGCACGCCCTCGGATTGCTGCCAAATCTCATACGGCGTTTTGTCGGTATAGGCCGCTTGCTTGGTAAGATCTAAATCCATTTGCATGCCTCGCGTGGGTTCTACGGAGCCGAGTTACACACCGAGATTATCGAACCAACGGCACCGCATGCAAGCGGCGGAAGTCGATTATGCCGTCAAAACCTCGAAGAACTCCTCCATGTGGTTGGTGATGAGCGACAAGTGTCCATCGCCGGCATAGAAGCGCGCGCGGCAATTCGCAAGCCTTTGCGCCTGTTCGCGGCCCATCGCCGCCGGCACCGTCTCGTCGAGCTCGCCGTGCCATAAGTGAACCTCGGCGGAGATGTCTTCAAGGCGAAAGGGCCACGACGACGCGTAGATTTTTCCCTCCCACACGGAGCCCCGCGTCCCGGCGCGCACCGCCTCGATCGTGCTCTGGACCATCACGTCCTTCAGCTCGGAGTCGAACAGCGCTTCCTTGTCGACGTCCGGAAGCGACTGGGCGAGCTCCGCAAGATACCGTCTCGCATCGCGCCTGAGTCTCCAGGCCGTGCGCGCAAAGACAATGCGGAGCAGCCACGGCGCCGTTCGGCAGAGATAAAAAGTCCGCCGCGCGAGCGCCGACATGCCGGCGCAGGCGTTGGCCGATTCCATCGGCCCGACGCCGCAGACAACGGCAATCGCGTTCAGCCGTTCGGGAATGTGCCGCGCGCAGGCGAGCGCGTAAGGACCGCCGCCCGAAACGCCCACGACGCCGAAACGATCCAAGCCCAGCGCAGCGGCGAGCTGAGAGATGTCGCGGGGCCAATCGAGCAGCGTGCGCAGTTTCTTGAAATCGGATCGGCCAAAGCCCGGCCGGTCGACGGCAATGAGCCGCGCGTTAAAGCGCCGCGCCGTCGGCTCGGCGAGGCGCGCCTCCAGCCTCGATCCCGGCCAGCCGTGAAAGTACAAAACCGGTTTGCCGCGAGGCGCGCCGTACTCGCAGAAAGCGAGCCGCCGCCCATCGGCGAGGGTTATCTGCCGCCATTCCTCGGACATCGAGAATGGTCATTAGCAGAAACCGCCGCAAGAAACGACGGCTGGGAAGCGGATTTTACGCCGCCTCGGGCGACAGGCTCCGATGAAACTGAAAAAAGCGCTCGACGCCTTCCGCGCCCATATAGCGTTTCAGCAACTTCGGTTCGGAGCGGGTCACGTCGAGCAGAATCAGGCCGTCCCAGGCGTTGCTGAAACTCTTGTCCTGGTTGAATCCCAAGAGCTTGGCCCCGAGACGGAGATACTGGCGCAAGAGGATCGGCGCCCCCTTGCGGTCGACCTCGATCGCGGAGATCCATTCGGAAAGCTCTTCCATATCCTTCCAAAACATATTGAGCTTTTTCGATCCCCACGCCGGCAGTGGAACTGCGCGCGGCGGGTTCTTCGCCTTGGCAAAGCGCGCTAAATCGCTCTGCAGGTAATTCGAGCACAAATACGCGAGCATCAACTGCCGCGACAGGTAGCGGTATTGCGGACTGATGCTGACGGCGCCAAAGAGAATCTTGTAGCGCGGGTTCTCGACAAGGTAACGCCCGATGCCTCGCCAGAGCAGGAATAGCGCCGCGTACTCTCTCTGGTATTCGTGCCGGACGAACGCGCGGCTGAGCTCGAGCGCGGGGTTGAGATAATCGATGAGTTCGCGCTCGTAGGTGAACAAATTGCTCGTGTAAAGACCCGGAAGGCCGTAGCGCGGCAGAATTGCGTCTGTCGCGCCGATGCGATAGGCGGCGACGACCTCGTTTTCCTCGCGGTTCCAAAGAAACAGATGCAGGTAGTGATAGTCGAACCAGCTGAGATCGATCTTCTCTCCCGTGCCTTCGCCGACGAGACGGAAGGTGCTCTCTCGAAGCCGGCCGATCTCATACAGAATGTTGGGGATCTGCCTGGCCGCCGCGACAAAGACGGCGTACGGACCGCTTTCGATGAGCTTCTGCCGCGCGGGGAGCTCTTCTATTTCCTGCGCGAGCCAGTGCTCGGAAAGCGGCGGCACGACTGCAGCCGGATCCAATGCATTCCGCTCTGCAACCGATTCGAAGTTCTGATCGAGCATGTAGAGCCCTCCATTGAGAAAATTATGAGAACGCCGTTATGGGCAGCATAATTCACTCGACCAAAAATCCAGATGACGCATTGTTGAACAGTAGATGAAGCGCCGCGGGCGGGAGCGGCGCCGAATCGTTACCTTGGCGTAATCGGGATGTAACTATTTTGCCGAAAAATGACTCCGCGAAAGCACTCTCGGAAAATGTCGTGGAGGTACACATGGCATTATCGGCGAGTTTAAACGCGGGTTTCTTGCGAGCCGGGACAACGCCCGGCTCGCAGCTCGGTCACCTGCGGGCGCTTTTTCGTCTAGCGGGGCTTGCCGCGGTCTTAACGGCTATGCTCGCGTTCTTGATAGCCGCGCGAGCGTTGCGGCGTGTATCGCCGCGGCTCTGCGCAGGGCTGAGGCATGTTTCCAAAAACAGCGGCGCCCTCAAACTGCTCGCGCTCATGGGCGGCAGAGTCGAGATCGTCGGCATTCCCCCTCGCGGTCCCTGCCTGTTCGTGAGCAATCACCTGGGCTATTTGGATGTGATTTTACTAAGCGCGCTTCTCGACCCGGTGTGCGTCGCCAAACGCGAGATTGCCCGCTGGCCCGTGCTGGGAAAGCTCTGCCGCCTGTTCGACACGATTTTCATCGACCGAAAACGGAAGCGCGATCTGCCGCGCGTCATCTCGGAGATGGCGGCGGCGATCGATCAAGGGCGAACGGTGGTGTTCTTTCCTGAAAGCACCAGCACTCCCGGCACAACGGTACTGCCGTTCAAATCCGCATTATTCGAGGCCGGCGTTCGGAGCGCGGTGGACGTGCATTACGCGACGCTCAGCTACAGCGTTGAACGCAACGCGCCGGCGCCGCAATTATCCGTCTGCTGGTGGGGAGATATGCCGTTTATGAGCCACTTCTACCGGCTGCTCACACTGCCGGAGTTTCGCGTTCGATTGGTTTTCGGACCGGAGCCGCTGAAAGCCCACAATCGCAAATCGCTCGCGACGGCGATTTGGCATAGAGTGATGGAGGACTTCACTCCGGTCGGCTATCACGGCGCGAGCAATGACACGGCGGTCAAGACTGAAGCCGACACCGGATTTTACTTTTCGAATACCGCCAGCGAGTAGGCCTTATTTCGAAACCGCCGACACGCGCGCCGTAGGCTCGTCGAGTCCGACGGTGCGGCCGGGAAATCCGGCGGCATCGAAATAGAGTGTATTTGCCACCGCCTGAAGCTTTAAAACCGTTTGCAGGCCGTTCTCCGCCGGCCGCGAAATCCTGGTGAAGCGGCTCGCGGGCCCCGGGCTCGCGCCGCCTTCCAGACTTTCCGTCAGGACTCTCCCGAGCAGATCGCCTTTCTTCGACACCTTCAACCCGAGCACGTGAGCGAGCGTCATGCCGATATCGGCGTTGCTTGCCGGCAGCTGATCCACGTAACTTTTGCGAAAATCCGGGCCGATGGCGGCCATGAAATTCGCCGTATCGGCGCGGCTGAAGTTTCCGTGCATGCCCTGGCCGTGCTGCAGCGTGTGATCGGCCACTTCCGCCGCGCAGAGCACTGCATCGGCGCAGCCGGTGCCGAAGGAGCGAAAATTCACCACGATAGCCGGCACAGGCGTCTTCGCGCTGCCTTTCAGGTTGATCGCGCTGAGCGGCAGCGTTCCGGCGATGTCGCCCAAAGAGTCTTCGACAAAAAGGCCGCTCACGTAGTCCTGCGCGAGCAGGATCTGCACGATTTTCGGCGCGAGCTCTTTGGCGTTTTTCTGCGGCAGGTAAACGAGATCGGCGCCGCCGTTCGAGGCGACGATGACATCAGGCGCCGCTGCATCCTCGCCGACGACGCCGTTGCCGCGGCTCGGATGTTGTCCGGCCGCGGGATCGACGGCCGCCTTTTTTGCGTCCGGATCGTAGAGGGGCAACGAGAGTTTATGCGCGATATCGATCGCGAGAAACCCCGGTGGAAGCTTGCCGGGCGAGACATCCTTATAAGCGAACTTCGCCGCCACGCTGGTGTCGCTGTCTTTCGAGATAGTCGAGAAGCCGTGATCGGCGGCAACAATGACGTCGGTCGTCGATTCCAGCCCCAGGGCCCGAATCGTGTCCAGAATTGCTGCGAGATTCGCGTCGGCGTTCTTGATCGAAGCCATCGAGGTCGGGCCATTGATGCCGGGAACGAGGCTTCCGAAGCTGTCGCCTTGATAATGCTGAGTGCCGTCCGGATCGCGCGACCAGAAGACGAGCACGAAGGGCTTTCCCGCCGCCTTGAAGCGCGGCATGACCGCCTTCGTCGTGACGTCGGTGAAATATTTCTGCTGACCGAGATTCGGCACCAGCGTCCCGGCTGTTTGCCAGTCGCCCTGCTTGCCGTTTTCACCTCGCGTCGGAGCCTGCTGCTCAAGTCCGGCTTCCTTGAGCGCGGCGGCGAAATCAGCCGCCAGCGGGATGCCGCCGGGGCGGCCGGTCATATCGTCGACGACGATCGTCTGCGTGCCGCTGCGCTCGGAGACGTCGTACATCAGGACCGGACCGACTTTGCCGATCGCGGCGGTCGCATAGCCGGCCCTCCGCGCCGCGGCGAGTATCGCCTCCTCGTTTAAAAAATTCCCCGAATAAAATTCGTTGAGATCGCCCATCATGGCGTCGTTCTCGATCATCGGTGTGATATTGCCGGCGTTGCTCGGGAGCGGGAAGCCGCTATAGATCGTGTTGCCGAAAGGTCCGGTGTCGCCGGTGTAATGTCCGCTCGCCATCGCTGCCGCGTTCGGCATCGTCAGCGTCGGAAATTGGGCGTGGCTGTTAGCGAAGTTGACGCCTTGATCGCGCACACGGGCGAACGTCGGCGCCGTTTCGGAAGTGACGATTCCCGGCCGAAGGCCGTCGGGGATAAATAGGACGACGTTCCGGCCGGTTTGGGCTTCGGCATAAGCAAAAGGCAAAAGTAAAGCTACTATTAAGGATGCGAAGGTGGTTTTCATGATAATCCCCTCGACTAACCAGTAGGCGACATTGCTATGGAAGCATAGCAAACTGTCAGTCCCATGTTACGAATTGGTGAGCGGAAGATTAAATTAATGCGATGATACGTCTAGTAAGCAAGGCGGAGCCGGCGAGGGAGATTTTCTTTCCCGCCGGCTCCGCCTTGCGAAAGAAGAATCCTTTGTCTAATCGCCGAGATCGACTCCGGGGAGCCCCTGTGTCTTTTCGCTCTGCACGGCTTTGAGTTTATTGGGACTGATGTGCAGCGCTTTTAGTATTGTGGGCGCAATCTGGGCGGTTTCGACGGCCGCGGCGCTCTTTGACGGCGCAATCCCCGGGTTCGCGACCAGCAGCATGACATTCGTGTCGTTGCGCGTGAAGCCGCCGTGCTCCGAGATTTTCTTGGAGCTCGTGGTATAAATCACGCCGATATCGGGCTGCACGATGATGTCCGGGGTGCGGGAATCGGTCAGGGGATCGTTGTAGAGAAGCTTGAGGGATTCGCCCGCGATGATCTCGCCGCTTACGTCCAGATCCTGATTTGCACTGAGCGTCGCGACGGCGCTTGCAGTCTGGCTCTGATCCGTCAGCCATAAGAGCGCTACGTCGTCTTGCGTCGCCGCGGCGACGACTGCGCCGAGAATCGTCTTCGGCGTTTTGCCATTCGCGAAATCTTTCGTGATACGAAGCCTCGCTGCGGGATCGATGGGCGACTGGCCGTGCTTGGCCGTTACGATGATCAACGTCGAATCGGCGAGGCCGTTTTTCGCGAGCTCGCTCACCATCTGGCCGATCGATGTGTCCACGAACATGATTTCCCCGAGCAAGGCCGCGCTCGGCGTCCCCAAGGCATCGACATACCCGCCCGTGATGGCTTTCGAGTTTTCGACCAGCTTCTGACCGACGCTGACAGCCTGGAAATTCATTCCGAAGAGTGTCGGAACCGGTGCAGCCGCGCTTCCATCGTGGGTTTTGCCGTCGATCTGATTGATGACGGCCTGGACCTTAAGCTTGTCATAGCACCGAATATTCTGGAAGCTCGAAGTCCACG
>Ga0075426_10001067_pt1 | contig 19330 bp, 19 predicted proteins | sample SoiMethybrSBSTD5_FD_75304 | JGI IMG/M metagenome (GOLD analysis project Ga0075426, IMG submission 75304) | Bulk soil microbial communities from a Populus tree surrounding site in Tennessee, USA - Soil MetaG P. TD hybrid SBSTD5 | ecosystem: Environmental > Terrestrial > Soil > Tree plantation...
TAGCGCGCGAGGGCGTAAACCGGAAAAGAATTCCGGTAGAGGTGATATTTCAAGTAGAACACGCCGGGAAAGCCGGTGCCCGTAAATTCCGGCTCGCTCCAGGAGCCGTCCGCTTGCTGGCGATGGACCAAGTAGTTCACCGCTTTGGCAACCGCAGGGTCTTCCGTGCCTGCGCTCGCGAGCAGGCCGATGAGCCCCCAAGCCGTTTGCGAAGCGGTGCTGGTTCCCTGCCCCTTGGTCGAAGGCACGTCGTAGCTCAAGAGCGATTCGCCAAAGCTTCCGTCCACTTTCTGGACAGTGCGGAGCCAGTCGACGGCACGCTTGCAAAATTTCCGCGTGGCGAGTGAGACGGTTTCGAGCGCGCGCAGAACGCCGCTCGTTCCATAAATGTAATTGACGCCCCAGCGTCCGAACCAGGAACCGTCCTTGCTCTGATCCTGAAGCAGGAAATTCACGGCGCGCTGGATGACGGGATGTTCGGCGGACCAGCCGTAGCGGCCGAGACACTCGAGGACGCGCGCGGTGACGTCGGCGGTCGAGGGGTCGATCATGGCATTGTGGTCTGCAAACGGGATGTTGCACAAAAACTTGCGATCATTGTCGCGGTCGAAGGCGCCCCAGCCGCCGTCGCGATTCTGCATGCTGAGCAGCCATTGAATGCCGCGGCGCATGGCGGCTTCCATCCGCGCGGGCTCGGGATATTCCACGCGCTGAAGAGCCATCAGGACAAATGCCGTGTCATCCACGTCTGGATAAAAATCATTGCGAAATTCAAAGGCCCAGCCGCCGGGTTCTGCATCTTTGTTTTTGACTTGCCAATCGCCGGGGCCAAGCACTTGCTTGGAAAGAATCCAGTCCGCGGCCTTGACCAGAGCCGGATGGTCTGGAGGAAGTCCCGCTTCTTCGAGCGCAACCATGGCAATGCAAGTGTCCCAGACGGGAGAGACACATGGCTGCATGCGAATCGTCTCTCCGTCTTCGATTTCAAAGCGCGAGAATTCCTTGATTTCACGAAATGTGAGGGGATCGCCAGGACCATGCCCAACAGCCATCAACGCGAAAATCGAATTCATCATCGCGGGGTAGATGGCGGCGAGGCCCTCAGTGCGCTCGATATGATTCAGCATCCAAGACTTCGCTTCGCGGATGGCGCGCTGGCGGAAAGGTTTCCATGGAAACTTCTCGTATAGCTTGAACCCGCGGTCTACAGCCAGAAATACATTTTTCCAGGAAAGGAGTTGGTCGCTCCAATCCAGTGCGGCGGTCTTACGCTCAGGGTCTTTGAAGAGCTCGTCCACATGAGCGTGTTCCGGAAGCCGCCAATTGGGACGCAGCGTGGACAGAATCGCCATGGGGATGACAATGCCGCGCGTCCACGAAGACATTTCGTAAATATTGAAAATGAACCAATGCGGGATGAGCATCAGCTCCGGCGGAATCGAGGGAACAAGGTCCCAGCTCACCCCGCCGACCAGCGCCAGATAAAAACGAACGTAGGAGTTGGAATGCTCAAGGCCGCCAAGGCGGTGAACCATTTCCCGCGCTCGCACCAAATTCGGCGCATAAGGCGAATCGCCAGCGAGTTTCAAGGCGAAGTACGCTTTACAAGTGGCGTTCAGCTCCGAAGGACCGCCCGGATAGATGCTCCAGCCGCCATCGGGCAGTTGGCGTTGACGTACATAGTTGGCCAGCTTGGCAATGCGCTCGGGATCGGCTTTGCCAAGAACGTGCAGATAGTAGATATAGTCCGACTCCAGCGTGGAATCGGCCTCCAACTCGCCCTGCCAGTAGCCTTGTTCAGCTTGAAGCGAAAGGAGGTGATTGGCGCCGAGCTCAATGGCTTTCTCAATGCGCTCCGCCCAATCCTGCTCCTGCCATCGGACTTGCGTCGATGCGACCGCTGGTTCCTCTCCTATGCGGGCAAATGAGGCCATAAATGCTCCCCCCAGAGCACATAAAATTGGCGAGTCACGCAACGCCGACCTAACCCGCCGCTCAAACTTCCTCTAACTGCTGTGCTCCCTGCGACTTGCACCAGAGCACGGCATCGAACGCAACTAGAGTTCCAGTAACATTGGTACTACTTTCGATTATCGCCGCCTTAATGCTAAGGGTCAACGGCTAAGATGCCTTGTCGTAAACGGGGAGTTGTTCAAATTGAAACAGTTGCGGGCGATTCAAGCGTCCGTTGCACCAAAACCCTCAACGGCTGCGGCAGCGGTTCGCCTTCTTGTTGGGAAACAGAAGGTTTCTCTCGAAGCAGGCGCGAGGGCAGTTGCGTCCAGGCCGGCGCGGCAGCCGAAAACGTTGCTTGAGAACCGCGAAGTACAAGCGCATCGGCGCGATGCAACGCAGCCCGGGCGGAATCCTTGAAATCTTCCTTCGACGGGTCGACCACCGCGAAATACAGGCTCGGCTTCAGGAATTGCAGCAGCGAGTTACTCTCCAGAATAATGGTCGGCATATCCCCATACGAAGTCGTTTGCGCTTCCTTGACCGCTGCCCTCAACAAAGGAAGCCCTTCGGCGAGAAAACCCTGCTTGGTGCGCAGCCAGAACGAGCGTCGCGCTCCGGCAGCCAGAAAACGAGCGCTATCTGTTCCGGTGTCAGCGTGCAATTCCCAGTCCAGCGCGCAGACATGTTCGGTGGGCGCGCAATCGCAATTCTCTCCATTCTGCGCGCAGACGCCGTGGCCATATTGGGTGATTTTTCCCGCAATCCAGTTTGCGCCCGGAAAGGCGGCAATCACGTCGCACACAAGCTGCGTCTTGCCGATGCTGCGCGTGTGACCGCCAATGACAATCACGCGCCAGTGGGCCGAGACATCTTTTCCATTTGATCTATTTGGCTCCAACTTTGCCCTCAAGATTTTTGATGCGTGTGGCCAATTCCGGCAGGCGCCCGTAAAAGGCGTATTGCTCTTTGAACTTTTCGAGTGAACGAGCCGGAGTTCCCCAAACGGTTTGTCCGCTCCGAATCGTCTTCCCGCCGAGCACTCCCGATTGTCCTCCAATCACCGCGCCGTCTTCCAGTTCGCAGCGTTCGCCGAAGCCCGCCTGCCCCCCAATCACCACGTTTTTGCCCACGGTGCATGAGCCTGAAAATCCCACCTGCGCCGCCACAATCGTGTGCGCGCCAATCTGGCAGTTGTGGCCAATGTGGACCAGATTGTCGAGCTTCACGCCCTCACAGATGCGTGTGTCATCCAACGAACCGCGGTCAATCGTGGTATTCGCGCCAATCTCCACGTCGTCTCCAATCTCCACGATTCCAACCTGTGGAAACTTCCAGTGTTTCCCATCTCCAAAAGCATAGCCAAGCCCATCCGCGCCTATCACGGCGCCGGAATGAATCTCCACGCGATGGCCCATTCGAACGTGATGATAAAGCGTCACGCGTGGATGAATGCGGCAGTTTTCACCGATCCAGCAGCCCGCGCCGATGACACAATGCGCGCCAATCTGCGTTCCTGCTCCAATGTGAGCATCTTCACCAATTACCGCGTAGGGCCCGATGCTTGCGCTCCCCGCGACGCGCGCCAACGGTGCAACGGCCGCAGTTGGATGGATTCCGGAGGCAATCGGTGCGCGTTCGAGGACCAACGCGGCGGCCTTGGAAAAAGCAAACTTGGGATGCGCACTTCGAAGCACGGTCTTGCCCGGCAACCGCAGCCCCTCGGCCGCAATCACGCAAAGTGCGGCGGAAGCGGCCGCGCGCGCCACGTGCTTCGCCGCATCAACATAAATTAAGTCGCGCGACGCCGCCCGTTCGGGCGCAGCCACACCGCCGATCTCGAGTGCGCCGTCCCCTTCGAGCGTTGCGCCAATCGCGTCAGCCAGTTCTCTTGCCGTTCTTCTCATGTTTTTGCCTCACGAAAATTGTACACGGGCGGCTCCCCGACGGGCCTCGTGTTCCACCGGCCATGGATCCAAACCCACTGCTCGGGATATTTTCGAACGATTTCTTCAAGGACTTTCGTAAACTTCCCCGTGTTTTCGAGGATATCGCGTTCCGTGTCACCCGTTCGAATCAGTTTCACCGGAGGCTCGAAGCAGAGCCGGTACTTACCGAGATGCTCGTCCCAGAAGGCATAACCGGGCACAACTGCCGCGCCCGTGTGGAGCGCCAGGCGCGCTATGCCTGTCGTCGTGCTTGCCGCTTTCCCGAAGAAATCCACGAAGACTGCTTCCTGCGGCATGGTGTTTTGGTCAGCCAGGATGCCAATGGTTCCCGTCTCTTTCAAAACTCTTAGCGTAACGCGCGCTGATTCGTTCTTGAAGATCGGCCGATTCCCTGACAAGCAGCGATACCCGTTGACCAAAGCGTCGATCCGGCGGTTCTCAATCGGGCGCGCCATATAATGCAGCGGATAACCATAGAGCGCGTGCGCGAAGGAGGAAAGCTCCCACGCGCCGATGTGCCCGGTCAGGTAGAGCACGCCCTTGCCGCGCCGCTGGCCCTCCAAGAAGTTTTCATGGCCCTCCAAAACCACAACGCGTTCGATATTCGCCGTCGTGTATTTAGGGAAGCGCGCAAATTCTACCGCCATCCTACCCAGGTTGCGGAGCATCCCGCGGGTGACGGATTTGCGCCGAGCCTCCGTCCAGTCGGGGAAGGCGATTCGAAGGTTGATATCTGCCGTTTTCCGCAATCGTGGGAGTAGTACGTAGAAGAATCGCATCATGACCACGGCGAAACCCCGGGCCACGGACCGTGGAAGCACCCCCAGCGCCTTGATGATGAGCCACACGGCCGCGTATTCAAGCCACTCCTTCATCGTCGGACCAAATGGAATGAAAAAGTCATTGCGCGACAGTATGCAAGAGGTCCCAGGCTGGAAGAAAGTATTTCAATGTTAGACTCGACCTTCCGTGATGAAACCATCCAAGTCCCCATCCAAGTCCCCATCCGCGGATTCCCGGACCACCAGAGGCGCCCAAATCGCATGGGCCACGCTAATCTGCGCGACCCTCTACGTTTGCTACTTCAGCCATCTTGGTGTGCTCGGCTTCGTCGGGCCAGACGAACCCCGCTACTCATGGATTGCTCGCGAAATGATGGAGTCGCATGACTGGACCACTCCGCGCTTATATGGAAAACCCTGGTTCGAGAAGCCGCCGCTTTTTTATTGGGGTGCCGGCCTCGCCTTCAAATGGTTTGGCGTAAGCGAGGCTGCGGCGCGGCTGCCCAGCGCCATCTCCGCGCTTCTTGCAACGATTGCCATCGTCTGGCTCGCTATTCGTCTCTATGGCCATGAAACGGCTCGCTGGTCTTTGCTCCTGCTTCCCACAACCGCAGGAATGATTGGCTTCTCCCATGCCGCAGCCACAGACATGCCGTTCAGCGCCATGTTCACAATTGCCATGGTCTGTGCCGCGGCTGTCCTTGGTCTGACGCGCAGCCAAAATACGCCGATTCTTCCCCGCACACCGTGGCTTGCGCTAATTCTGTTTGGATTTTTCCTGGGGGCAGCGGTTCTCGCCAAAGGCCCCGCGGCGATAATTCTGTGCGGGGGGGCCGTTCTTTTCTGGGCACTACTGACCAAACGGCGACATGACCTGCTTCGCCTGTTTCATCCTGTGGCCATTGCGACCTTCTGCGCGACGGCTTTGCCCTGGTACGTTCGCTGCGCGCGCCGCAATCCCGATTTCTTGCGTGTGTTCATCATCGAGCACAATTTCAAGCGCTTCCTGACTCCGGAATTTCAGCACATTCAACCGTTCTGGTTTTACGTGCCAGTGGTGTTGATAGCGCTCCTTCCATGGACCGCGCTTTTTCTTTGGAGCGGCGTACATGGAGTAACGCGCGTCGTGCGCACGCACACCGCGCAAGAATCAAAGTGGTTTCTAACCTGCTGGGCCGGATTCTGCCTGCTCTTCTTCTCCATTTCCCGCTCCAAACTTCCAGGTTACATCCTTCCCGCGCTTCCAGCCCTGGTCCTGATTTTTGCCCATTCGCTCACAGCCATGGAGAAGATCCCGCGCTGGCTGCTTCGGGCGGCCCTATTGCTGTTTTCCCTCTTGCTCTTCGTTCCGTTGTTGTATATCCAACTTCTCTCGCCCCATTTTCCTTACGGAAACGCCACGATTGTGACTGGTGTGTGCGCCATTGTGGCTCTGTTAGGAGCCGCAAATCTTTTGCTGGCCTCTTTTGGCAGACCCGCCCGACAAAAAGGCCTCCTTCCCCTCCTCGCCGCGGGATGTGTTGTACCAATACTCCTTGCCACCATGGTGGCTTATTTCATTGCGCCTTCCTTCCTGAAGCTCGACCCCTCCGGAAAAATCCTGGCGCAGCAAGTGCAAAGGGAGAAGATTTCGCCTGACGAGTTGGCGGCCGGCTGGATGAGCCGTGGCCAGCATTTCGGCATGAATTTTTATTTGCACCAGGAAATCAAAGACTGGAATCTGGAAAACTCCGGCAAGCACTACGTCCTAACGGATATTCGCGGCTGCAGAAACTTGGATCCCATTCCCTTCGCTTGCGAACCCATGCCCTTCGATGAGCAGGCCACGGGGGTGTTTCTCTACCACGTCGTCATGCGCGGCTCAATGCAGGGACTGGGGCTTGGCAACGGTGGGGGGCAAGCGCAAAAGAAAGAATGATACGACGCGGTTTTCGTACTCGCGCTTCTCCTGGTCGCTCAAACTCACAAAATTACCGTGCGCAATAATCGCTTGCTCGCGCGGTTCAGGAGCCTGCAAGAACATCTGCCGCGTAATCGCCGCCAGTTCCGGATCGTCCAGCGCTTGAATGAAAAGCGTAGGAACGCCGTTGAGCGCGAGCAATTTACTGGAAAGCGGCGGATCGTGGCGGTGAGCGTTGTTGAGATAGCCGAAACTGAGCTGCGTGGAGCGAACCATCAGGGGAAACGTGCCCAAGCCGTTGTGCTCCACTCCCACTTTCACCATTTGCTCGGGATCGTCGTAGACAGAATCCAGCACCAGGGCGCGAATGCGCTTGTCGCCCTCCGCTTCGCGCAACGCCGCGTAAGCGCCCAAGTTATAGCCCCAAAACCCGAAGCGTGTGGGGTCAAGGTCGTCGCGCGCGGCAAGCACGTCGACGGCCGTGCGCACTTCGTCGGCCTCCCGGTAGCCCAGCGTCGTAATTCCTGAGTTTGCCCCGTGCGCGGCAAAATCAAAAACGAACACATTGTACTGGTGGTCTTGCAGCGCGGAGACCAGCGTCAGCAGTTCTCCGCGGCTGGATTCGTAACCATGGCATAAAACAATTGTCGGTGCCTGCCGCAAGCCGGGAAAAAACCATCCTTCCCGCTTGCCCAGCTCCGGCACTTGGAAAACCAAGACCTCCGGTCGTCCGGGGAAGCTGGCCATGCTGATTTCGGGCGCGCTGCGTTGCGGCTTGACGATTCGGTAGACGAGAAATCCCGCAATGGCGGACGTCGCCAGCACGGCAAAAAAGGCCAGCGCCAGGACCAAGGTCAATACTTTTGTGTACCACCGCGATGGATACCGCAGCTCAGAAAGGATGTGCATGCGTCGCCTAAGCCGCTGGGTTCGCGGCGCCTCTTGCGTTGAATTTTCTCCTTGGCAGACTCAATGAATTTCATCCTAGCACACGCCTTCAGGCGCACTCCGGAATCCCAATAACCTTGTGTCGGATTCGTATCGCCTCCGCGGCGGTCTATCCAGCCGGTCGCGCGCGAATCGGCTATCATAGAGCCAGCATGGCGGGAGCTCACCAAATCCGCGCAACCATGAACATTGTCGACCTGCGTCAGACCACAGTGCGTCAAATCGAGCCGCTACTCGAGGAGGAAGCACGGCACTGGCGGGACGAGTTGCATTGGGACTATCGCGGCGCGCTGGAGCTGATTAAGCGCTTCATGGAAGCGCACGCTCTGGCCGGCTGCGTGGCGTTCGAAGGCGGGGCCGCAGCGGGCTACTCGTTCTACGTCCTGGAAGAACAAAAAGGGCTGATCGGCGGGCTGTATGTTTCTTGTAAGTTTGCCCAGGAAGCTTTGGGCCGCAGGCTGCTCGAAGAAATGCTCTTTTCCATGCGCGCGATTCCGCATTTGCTGCGCATCGAGGCGCAACTTATGCCCTTCAGTGGTCCCGTCGATGCGCCGCTGCTCGACCACGGCTTCCATCTCTACACGCGTCAATTCATGCTGCTCGATTTACATAAGATGCCAGAGGCGAAAGCGGGCGCATCGGGCGGCCTGCGCCTTGCGCGCTGGAACGACCGCTACTTCGACCCTTGCGCGAAGCTCATTTACCTGGCCTACGCCAATCACGTGGATGGAGAAATCAACGATCAATACCGCAGCCGCGCGGGCGCGCTGAAATTCCTGAAGAATATTATTTTGTTGCCGGGATGCGGGCAGTTTGTTCCCGGAGCGTCGTTTGTTCTTCATGAACCCGGCAGCGACGAACTCGTAGCCGCTGTGCTCACGAGCGAGGTCTCATCCGGAGTCGGTCACACGACGCAGATATGCGTATTGCCCGGCTTCCAGGGCAACGGCATCGGACGCATGCTCATGCAAACGTCCGCAGAGGCCCTGCGCTCGATGAAGTTCCGCGAATTGACTCTTACGGTTACCTCCGAAAATCGCACCGCGGTGCAACTCTACGAAAAACTCGGCTTCCAGACCATCAAGTCATTCACCGCCGGCGTCTGGCCGCGTTGACTCTCGACCTACTTCGATATCTTCGATTGCGCAGTGTCTAAAATCACCGAGCTCGCGAGAATCCGAAGATGGAAGGGTCCAGCCACGATTATTACCTGCCTCGGGCTTGGAGAAACGGTCTCCAGGAAACCAAACTCACAACGCAATTCAAACTCTCTCGGCTCTCCGGACAGCGACGAGAAGCTCCACTGTCGTATGCTGTCTGCAACTGCCTGCTGCAGCAAGGGATGACCAGTCAGAATCTCGACACGATCCACTTTTCCGTCATTCGCCACGGAGACTTTAGCTACAACTGTGCCTGAGATGCGCGTCTGCCTCGCAAGCGGTGGGTAGGGCACCGACGCACCGTGCGTCAAGTGGAGGTCAGGCCGTCCCACGAACAAAGCGTCTCCGTCAATCTCAGTGTTTTGTTTATGAGCCTTTTCGAATTCGTCGCCGGGCAACCATCTTATGGGCTCCGACTGAGTCGCGGCCTTAAGACCGAGCTCGTAACCAAATGCCGCCATCTCGGCGAGTCCCTTGAAATCCCAATCGTCCCGATACTCATCGCTCGGCTGATGGTAACGATTCTTCACGTAATCATTGGCCTGCTCTTCTCCCCAAGCTTCGTCATGCCCTTGGAATTTCATTCCCTCGCTTATCGAAAATGCCGGTATCCCCACACGGTCCAGGCTGAAATGATCCGAGCGATAATAGTGTCCCGCTTCCGGCTTGGAGTCGGGCCGGATTGCCAGTCCAAATTCCTTCGCGGTCGCTTCTACCACGGTATAGAACGAAGTCCGCTCAGCCCCGGTGACTTCCACTTCCTCCGGAATCCCCAAAGGCGCCAGCGCATCGAAATTCAAATCCAGGATTGGATCCACCGGGAGCCAAGCTGCCTTTTTCCCCATTAATTCCGAGCCAAGCAGTCCCTGTTCTTCTGCTGTCACGGCCGCAAATAGGATGGAACGCGGCGGCGCCTTCTTCCCTTTAGCCCATGCGCGCGCCAGTTCCAGCAAAATTCCGCATCCCGTCGCGTTGTCCACGGCACCGTTGTAAATATTGTCGCCGGATTTCGTCTTGTCGATCCCAAGATGGTCGTAATGCGCCGTATAGAGAACCGCCTCGTTGTTCTTGTTCGCTTCCGAGCCAACGCGCATCGCCATCACGTTGTGCCCCACAAACGGATGCATTTGGCTGGCAACATGCGCCTTCAGACGCACCCCCAGATCAATAGGCTTAAAGTCGCGCGATTGCCCCTGTTGAAACAACTTGTCCAGGTCCAGACCTGCCATGCTCACAAGCTTTTTTGCAACTTCCACTGGACGCTGCTTGTAACTTCGGCGCGCTGCCCTTCTCCAAGTAAGACTTCTCGCTTCCCCACGAATTCCGCACCACGTCCCAGCCATAGCTCGCCAGGTCCGTGCGGTGGATGATCAACGTCGCCACGGCACCACGACGGGCGGTTTCTTCAAACTTGTAGGTCCAACGTCCGTAATACGTCAGCGCCTTCCCTTTGAAGAATTTCGGATCGTCGGACGCTGGCTCGTTCACAAGCAGCAAAGCGACTTTGCCCTTCAAGTCGTAGCCCTTGTAGTCGTCCCACTGATATTCGGGCGCGGTAATCCCATAGCCGACAAACACAATCGGCGCATCGATGTCTGCCGATTCCGTCTGGCTCTCGTTGCTGGTCACAAAATCATCCAGATTATTCAACCTGACAGGCTGTCCATTTGCCGGCGCCAAAGTAAACGTCGTATCGGGCAGCGTCTTCATGCTGACCATGGGCACGCTTTGAAGATACGTCCCGGCGTCAGAAGCGGGCTGCAATCCGTAGCTCTTGAATTGCGCCGCGATGTACTCGGCGGCCAGGTCCCCGCCTTTTTGACCCGTGCCCCGCCCTTCCAGCGCATCGCTGGAAAGATATTTTACGTGCGCGCGAATCCTCTTCGGATCAATCTTGACTCGCTTCTCTTGAGCAGCCGCAGAATGCCCCATTCCTAACACAAGGGTGCACACCATCAGCGCAGGAAAAACGGTCGAAACTTTCTTTTTCATGGGAGCCCCTACCTGAGAGAGCAGATGCTTTCTCACAACCTAATCTTAAACCGTCCAAATTTCCTTCAGGACGCGCCGGAAATTGCCGCCGAGGATGGCTTCGATGTTGGCGTCGCTGTACTTGCGGCGGATCAATCCTTCTGCGAGATCGAAGGGCCGTTTGGCGAAGTTGTACCCGTCGAGATCGATTTTGTCGCGAAAGCCGTAAGTGCTCTTGTAACCCGCTTTCAGCTGCTTGTATTCGTCGGCAGGCATGGCGTCATAGCCAAGCAGATCAATGTCGCTGCCAACTCCGACATGTTCCACGCCCACAAGTTTCGCGACGTAATCAAAATGGTCCAGCATGGCATCGACGCCCGTCGGCTCTTTCGGACTGACGAACATGCGCACTTCCGTGATGCCCATAACCCCGCCCTTGGCCGCCATCGCCTTGATAGCTTCATCGGTCTTGCAGCGCGGATGATTCGGATTCAGCGCGCGGGAATTCGAATGCGTGATGAGCACCGGCTTTTTCGACACTTCGAACGCATCGAGCGTGGTTTTGTCGCCGCAGTGCGAAACATCCACCGCCATGCCAACCTTGTTCATGCGCTCGACGATGCTCAACCCAAAGTCGGACAGACCTTCGTCGCGCCGCTCCGTGGAGCCGTTGCCGATCAACGTCCGCGAATTATAAGTGAGCTGCGAGACGCGTTGCCCGAGTCCGTAAAAATAGTCAACGTCGTCCGCTTTCCTGAAATGTTCTGAGTTTTGAATGCCGAGGATGAGCCCCACTTTCCCCGAAGCTTTAATACCGTCGAGCCGCTCCGGGGTATCCACGCGTTCGAACCACGCATCGTGACGCGCCAGCAGGCTGTTGTAGCCGGAGAGGAATTGCAGCGTTTCCATGTACGCGTCGGGACCGCCCGTTCCGATGGCGATATGGAAGACATTGATGCCTGAGTTCTTATAGGGAGCGAAGTCTTCCGCGTTGAAGTTTTCCGGATTGCCCAGCATCTTCCGCGTTGCGCTCGGACTAATCCACAGCGGAGCGAGCATGTCGATGACGGTCGACCGCTGTACAAGCTCAACCGCGCGCGAAGAGTACTCAAGCCCGCCGGCAAACAGCAGATAGCGGCCACGATGAATCATCGCTGCACCTACAGCAGCGCTGCCTGCAGCCGACTTCAGGAAGTTTCTACGATTCATCTCTTTCCTCTGGATCCCCATTATTTCTTCACCACGCGATCCTTCAGCAGGTTCTTCAGTTCGCTCATGAATTCCTGCACATCTTTAAAGTCCATGTACACCGACGCGAAACGGACATACGCCACTTTGTCCAGCTTTTTCAGCCGGTGCATGATCATTTCCCCGATTTCCGTGGTCGTTAGCTCGCGCTCGGTCGACTCATGCACCACGGCTTCAATTTCATCCACAATCCCTTCCAGCTTTGGCGTGGCCACGGGCCGCTTTTCGCACGCCTTCAAAAGCCCTTGCAAAATTTTCTGCCGTTCGAAGCGCTCGCGCCGCCCGTCCTTCTTGATCACCATGTAGGGAATTTCATCGATGCGCTCATAGGTGGTGAAGCGGCGGCTGCATTTCAGGCACTCGCGCCTGCGGCGGATGGTGTCCCCGCCGCGACCTTCCCGGGAATCGATTACTTTGTCATCCACATGCGCACAAAAAGGGCACTTCACGAGGCTGGGTCTCCTTATCGGGCTGCTTCGCCCTCTAAATCTTTCTCATGCGCCAACTCGCGCAACTTCCCCAACGATAATCCTTCCTGAATCAGAAACGGTACGCCTGCTAAGGTAACCACCGCGAAGCCGATCAGCCAAAGAACCACGGCCGCAGCGGTGGCCGGCTCCGTTTCTACCCCAAATATCTTCGTATATACAAGCACCGAGGCAAGCTGCGCACCGCCCCCCACGGCCGGCAACTGCACCACCGATCCCACCAGCGAGAACGCCATCACCAGCATCACTTCCCCCAGGCTGAGCTCCGCCATTCTTGGTGAAGCACTGCCAAAAGCGTGAGTTCCCCAGTAGTACACCAGCAGAATCAAAAACCAGTGCGCAGCAGAATAAAAAATGGCCAGAAGAAGTTCCTTTAGGTCGCGGATGGCTTGGACGCCCCGCACAAAGCCTAGCAAGATTCGCGCCATTGGTCCGCGCCAGCCATGCATTGTTCGCCAGCCTTCCAGCCGCCTCTCCAGCAAGGCTGTGCCGTGCAACCTCAAGTACACCAAAAACACCACGGCACCTGTCACGCCCGCAAACAACAACATGCCTGCAGTTTTCGCAGCGGTTCCAAGCGCCGACGTGGTCTCTCCGCCGCCGGACTGCGAATTAACAAAAAACAATGCCAGCGCCGCAATCACCGCGGTGCTGGCAGTATCAAACAAACGCTCCAGCGCATAGATGCCGAACATATCCGCGATCGGCAGCCTCTCCTTCCGCGCTAGTAACAGCGGTCGAACTGGCTCCCCGGGTCGCCCCAGGATAAACATCGCGGCAAATCCCGCCAGCGTCATTTTGTAAATAACCCAGAAGCGCGAAGCTCCCAGATTCCCTTGAAACACTTGCCATCGCAGCGCGCGAATGGCGTAGCAGCCATAGATTACGAATACCGGCAGCAACAAAAGGTATAGATTGGCTCCCGCCACAGCGTGGAGCAGTTTTTGTCCGCTGAAATTGGCTTTGTGAACGAATCCGCTGGACTGATAAACAACAAACCCGGCCAGGGCAACTCCGGCCAGGATGATGAGCAGCTTCCTCGACGATGTTTGCATGCGCTGCGTCAGACTATCGGGTGCCCTTCATCGCGTCAAGTTGCGGCAGACACCTTGACACAGCGCACAAGCCATTCAGAATGGAGCGCATGGACGCCACCCTCAATAGTCGCCTTTCCATGATTAGCCTGCTGGATGTAAACGGCAAAGAAGTCCGGTTTGGTTCGCTATGGATCCGCCAGCCCACGGTGGTGGTCTTCCTGCGGCACTACGGTTGAATCTTCTGCCGCGAGCACGTCGCGCAGTTGCGCGCCCACGAACAGGCTTTCCGACATCGCGGTGCGGCCTTGGCAGCCGTTGGACTTGGCGATCGCGGCTATGCGCGCGCTTTTCGCGACGAAACAGGCATCACTTTCTCCCTGCTCATTGATGAGAAGCGCGAAGCCTATGCCGCCATGGAACTGAAGAGCGCAAACCTGCTTCACTTGTTGCGAAGCGACAATGCCCAAGCCCGCACCCGGGCCAAGGCCGCCGGGCACTCGCAGCACAATCTCGGACTTGGGCGAAACCCGTTCCAATTGGGCGGCAGCTTTGTTTTCGGGCCGGGTGACGTCGACCGGTTCTCGCACCGGAATGAAACTTTCGGCGATAATGCCCCCATTGAGGCCCTGCTTGCGGCACTCCCCTGAGTGCGCCTCCCACCCTTGTAGAAGTCCCTTGTTCTGAGTAAGATGCCATTCCAATGACGGTCGAAAGCCTGGCCCAGATTCAAAGGGAACATTTCGCTAGCAGTTTTCGTTCCATAGTTGGCAGGCCGAGATGGACTGCCAGCGGTTTTTTGAGAGAGAAGCCGGCTCGCAGACACGCCTTGCACCGTAGTAGGTTCAGAGGCTGATGATACGTTGGAGCAGGATGCCCAACTTGTCCAGCAATGCCTCCAGGGCGTCGGGTCGGCCTGGGAGGAACTTGTGCGTCGCCACACGCGCCGCATCTTTAACATCTGCTATCGGTTCACCGGCAACCGCACGGAAGCCGAGGACCTCACGCAAGATGTGTTCCTCCGGGTCTATCGGACTTTGGCGAGTTACCGCTCGGCTTATGGCGGTTTCGCTACATGGATGACCAGCGTGACGCGGAATTTGCTGATTGACCATTACCGTAGAACGAAGAGGGATCGCGTTACCGATTCCCTGGACGATGCCATGCCGGTTGTGGAGAACAAAGAATCTGTCGCGCGCCGCCCGGATGAGCAAGCGCTTCTCGGCGAATTGAGCGGGCAGGTCCAGTCGGCGCTCACTCGGCTTTCGCCGGAACTGCGCGAAGCGGTGATCTTGCGCGACCTCCAGCAATTGGAGTACATCGAGATACAGCGAGTGCTCGAAGTGCCCGAAGGAACCGTGAAGTCACGCATCAATCGCGGGCGCATCGAATTGGCCAGGATTCTGCAGCAAATGGGAGTGCGCCCGGCATGACACCTGTGGTGAGCATTTTTGTTGCGAGCGGCGGAGCATGACAATGACCTGGACTTGCGAACAAACCGAAGCACGCTTGAGCGACTACCTCGACGGGCTGCTGGACGCCGCGGAATGGGGCGCTTTCAATCAGCATGTGAACACCTGCGCGACCTGCACGCCGCTGGTAGCGAGCGTGGCGCACACGCTGGGCGGGCTGTATGCATTGGAACAAGTCGAGCCGCCTCCGCAACTGGAAACGGCGATCCTGAGGGCCACCCTAGGTGCAGTGCCTAGCAAGCTGGATTTCTGGGCCTGGCTGCGCAGTTTACAATCTCCGCGGTTTGTTTACGGCGCCGTTTCCGTGGCCGCGACGATCGTGTTGTTGCTGACCGCCACCGGTTTCAATTGGCGGAAGCCGAAACTTGCTGACCTCGCTCCCGCAACGGTCTATCACAGAGCCAATGGCTATGTGCATGTCGCTTATGCCCGGAGCACGAAGTTTGTCAGCGATCTCCGCGTAGTCTACGAAATTCAATCCCGCATGAACGAAGGGGACCAAAGTCCCGCCATGCGCGAAGAAACGATTCCCCAGTCCTCTCCCAAGAAGGAGCCGGGCCGGACGGACAACACGAATCCGTCCACTCCGAAGCAGCAGAACCGAGCCAACGACATCAGCAGGCGGCTCGAAGTGCTGGCCTGCGAATTCCCGATCTTGAGCGGCTCACTGGTGGACAGGAGAGTGCCATGAACTGTGCCGTCCATACCGATGTGGACGCTGTCGGTTACTGCCGCAATTGCGGCAAGGCCATGTGTTCGACGTGCGTGCGCCCCGTCCGCGACGTTCTCTATTGCGAAGATTGCCTGGCCAGCCTCATGGGAATTCCCGGCGCCACTGCGGCCTACGGAGCGTCAGCATCTGCCCCTGGGACGCTACCGCCTCCACCCCCAAGCGCTCGCTCCGGCGGCAGCCCCGGCGTTGCTTTTGTCCTGGGCCTTTTCCCAGGGCTCGGCGCGGTCTACAACGCCGAATACAACAAGGCGCTGATTCACATCGTCGTGTTTGTCGCAATGATTGTTGGGCTCAACAGTGACCCTGGGGACGCAGCCGAGACTGTCCTGAGCCTCTTGCTGGCTGGGTTCATACTGTACATGGCCTTTGATGCCATGCGGGTGGCCAAAGCTCGAAGCTTGGGCGAGATGCCTGCCGACCCGCTGGAATCCTGGAGCAAGAACCGCCCGGTTGGCCCGATTATCCTGATTGGATTGGGTATTCTTTTTCTATTGAACAATTTCAACTGGCTTCCATTTTGGAGGATAGGGCGGCTGTGGCCGTTGGTTTTAGTTGGTGTCGGCGTGCTTATGTTTCGGAATCGTTTGGGCCGGCCCTAAGCGAGGCTGAGAGAGGATGAATTTTTGGTGAGCGATCGCGTTCGTTGTCATTGCCAGCGCTGTACGATTCGTGGCCTCATGGGTCCTGCGATCATCATCACCCTTGGCGTTTTGTTCCTCCTCGACCAGGTGCGCGGCGGATACTTTTATTTTGGCAACACGTTTCCCGTAATCTTGATTGTGATTGGTGCAATCAGCTTGGCAAGTGCGCTTGCTCCAACCGATGGGCACATCTCTGGCCCGCTTCCTCCCGCGCCGCCAGGAACCATGCCACCGCAGAACCCTCAGGGACAGGCACGCTAACGCTCCATGCCAGATTCCCGCCCACCTCAACGATCGCTCTTCCCCGGCCTCGCCCTGCTTTTTGTAGGCGTGCTCCTTTTAGTGCACAACTATCGAGGGTTGGACATTCGCCATCTGCTTGGCCATTGGTGGCCGCTCCTCATCATCCTTTGGGGCGCCATCAAGCTGTTTGAGCGCGCAGCGGCCAGCCGCTCAAACCAAATGAGTCCTTCTCCGATCACTGCCGGCGAAGTGGTCCTCGTCATCGGCTTGCTTTCCCTTCTTGGCATCGTTGCAGCTGTGGACGTCGTAAAAGACAAAATTCCAGGAAGTGGTATTGACTGGCCTCCCAGAGGCAACCACTTCGATTTCGATCTCAACGTCGAACCCAAAACTGTCCCAGCTGATTCGCGGATTACCGTGCGCAGCGTCCACGGCGATATTAGCGTCCGCTCGACGGACGAATCACAAATCCGAGTTGACGGCAAGAAAAGCATCCAGGCCTGGAGCGAAACGGACGCCGAGCACATCGCTTCCGCGGTCTCTGTCGAAATCGTCAAGAATGGCGACGGCTACGAAGTTCGCCCAGTGAGTGAGGGAAGTCGCGATTCACGTTTTGATCTTAACCTGGACATCGCCGTCCCGAAAAAAGCCGCGCTAACGATTCGCAACGAACGCGGCAATGTGTCCGTGTCTGATATGGACAAACCCGTGGTTGTTAGCACGACCAGGGGTGATGTGGAGGTCCGCGACACTACTGGTGACGTTTCTGTGGATGCGCAAAAGGGCAAGGTCACCGTCTCCGACACCAAGGGCAACGTCAAGATCTCCGGCCACGGCAAAGAAATCAACGTTTCCGCGGCGACCGGAGGGCTGACTATTGACGGAGAATTCTTCGGTCCTATCCGCGCCGACAAAATTGCCAAGGGTGTGCGCTTTGTCTCCCAGCGCACAGACCTCACGCTCACGCAGCTCACCGGCCACATGGAGACGGGGTCCGGAAACCTCGAAATCGCCGATGCTCCCGGTAACCTTACGTTGCGCACGAATTCCTACGACATTTCCATCGAGAATGCCGGCGGCAAATTAAAAGTGGAGAATCGCAACGGCAATATCGAGGTGCGCTTTTCGCAGCCACCCAGGGATGACATCGAGATTTCGAATTCTTCCGCGCCGATCACACTCATCTTGCCGGAATCTTCCAGTTTCGAGATTGGCGCAGACTGCCACTCCTGCGACATCGATTCCGAATTCTCGGCGGACTCTTTAAAGCAAACGCAAACTGGCGGCGACTCTCATTTGGAAGGAAAATACGGCAACGGCCGCGGCCCCAAAATCATTCTAAAGACCAGTTACGGCTCCATTTCCATTCGCAAAACCAGCTAGGCCTGCGCCCTGGTGATTTTGTTCCGGCAGGTTCGTCAAGCACTCCTACTTTGCCAAACAAATTGGTTTGTTTTGAAAACTAGCTTGCAGCGCAAGCTAGCTTGCGGATCCTTCTCGCTCCCCTTCAAAGTTAGAAAGCTATTCATTCTAAAAGGGATAGCTCCCAGCAGAAGTTAAGCCTATTCGAATGGACCCTCTTTAGCGCTTTCCGAATTCTCTAATGACATCCTACGAGCCAGCGGGAAATCCCAGGCTGGCAGCTTGCTGGCCGAGTTGCTGCCACTCCGTCGTAGGAGACGAACCGCCGCTGCTAAGAATGCCTCCGCCCAGATTTTGCAGGCATGGCGCGGCAATCAGCGGAGCGCTTGGAACCGGCAGAGTCGGCACGCTAACATCGGGCTGTTTGAAATTCAGCGCATTCGCAAGATTCGAAATGTCACTGCTTGCGTCGCGCGGTGTTAACGGTGCGAGCCCCCAGCGCCATTCAATCAGCTTCAGCACCGAAGTGTGATCGAACACCAGCGAACTCACCGTGGGGCTGCTGGGGTTTCCCTTCGTGAACGGTGATGCGATGACCGTAGGAACGCGGAAGCCCAACAGGGTTTTCCCGTCCACGATATCCGTATCCACCTGGTTTGCGGCGGTCGCGCGAGGCGGCGCAACGTGTTCGAAGAAACCGCCCCACTCATCGAAATTCACGATAAACACGGTGTTGGCCCACTTCGGCCCATGCGCCACGGCCTCGAAGGTTTTATAAAGGAATTTGTCGCCCTCGCGAATGTCCGCGTGAGGATGGTCATCGTTTCCGGTGCCGTCGTCCAGAATGGTGTACCGAGGATCCACAAAGGATACGGAAGGCAGCGTTCCGGTGGCCGCCTGCACAAGAAACTCCGCATAGAGTTTAGATATTCCGAGATACTTAGTGCCCCACAACGCGGTGAACGGTACATTCGAAAAGTAGTGGTTACCGCTCACGCCAGCTTCGGCAAGCCGGTCCCAAATCGTGGGCAAAGAAGTGAAATTGACACTGTCGCCCAGACGATCCGTTTGCGCGGCATGAAGGAAAATGCGATTCGGGAAAGTCGGGCCGAGGATCGAGGCAAAGTAGCGATCGCAAGTCGTATAGTTTCGCGCCAGCGCGGCGTAAAACGGAATATCCGCTTCGCCGTAGTAGCCGATGGAATAGATGTCGTTGCTTCCTGCCCGCAGAAAGCCGTCCATCGCGCCATTGTCATATTCGACGCGCCCGCCATTGTAGGAATGATCCGGGCTCGGATGAGGGCAGCCGGTATTGTCCCCCGAAAGGGAATAGGTCGGATGCAGGACGCCGTTGTTGTCAACGAACGTCAAGCCAGCTTGCTTCCCATCCGCATTGGGAAACCAACCAAAAAAGTGATCAAAGCTGCGGTTTTCCATCGTCACCAC
>Ga0075426_10001068_pt1 | contig 19330 bp, 13 predicted proteins | sample SoiMethybrSBSTD5_FD_75304 | JGI IMG/M metagenome (GOLD analysis project Ga0075426, IMG submission 75304) | Bulk soil microbial communities from a Populus tree surrounding site in Tennessee, USA - Soil MetaG P. TD hybrid SBSTD5 | ecosystem: Environmental > Terrestrial > Soil > Tree plantation...
GTTCCGGGGCAGCACGGCCAATCGCGGCGCCCCAAGGTCGTGGGCTACGGCCTGCAGTTGCGCGAAAAGCAGAAAGTAAAGCGCACCTACGGCCTGCTCGAACGGCAGTTCCGCAATTACTTTGATAAGGCCGCTCGGTCCAAGGGCCACACGGGCGAAAATCTGATCATCACGCTCGAGCGCCGTCTCGATAACGTCGTGTGGCGTGCGGGTCTGGCGTCTTCGCGTTCCCAGGCGCGGCAGCTCGTGCTGCACGGCCACGTGCGCGTGAACGGCAAAAAGGTCAACATCCCTTCCTACCTCGTCACTGTAGGAGAGGAGATCGCCATCAAGGAAAAGATGCATCAGAACGCCATGGTGCTCGAAGCGCGCAACGTCGCGCAGAGCCAGAACGCCGTGCCCTGGCTCGAACAGCAGCGCGAGCAGTTCAAGGCCAAGGTCGTCGCTCTGCCCAAGCGCGAAGACGTGCAGACGCCGCCAATCAACGAGCAGCTCATCGTCGAGCTGTACTCGAAATAAGGTTTGGGGTTTTCGTCCGGAGAGATTTCTGGGAACAAGAAGGTCCCAGCGTTCCGGCGAACGAAACCCAAGTTTTAAGTTCTCGCGTTCTTTACTTGGAACTTAAAACTTACAACTAATAACTTTTCAAAGCTTTTGTGGCCAACCGCGTTGGCTACGGAAAGAAGGAACAAAGATGTGGAAAGGTTTTCAAAAGCCGAAGCACCTCGCGTCGGATCTCGAGTCGCTGACCGAAAAGTACGGGCGTTTCTCCGCGCAGCCGTTTGAGCGCGGATGGGGCACCACTGTCGGTAACGCTCTGCGCCGTGCGCTGCTCAGTTCCATCGAGGGTGCGGCCGTCACCGCCGTGAAGATCGAAGGCGTTCTGCACGAATTCTCTTCGATACCCGGCGTCGTCGAGGACGCCACGGACATCATCCTCAATCTCAAGCAGGTGCCCATCAAGCTGAACACCGATCTGCCCAAGACGATTTATCTCAACGTCGAGCAGCCCGGCACGGTCACCTCTGCCAACATTGAGGAAGACGCCGACTTTGCTGTGCTCGACAAGACCGTGTACATCGCGACGGTCAGCGAAGGCGGGAAGCTCCAGATCGAGATGCGCGCGAAGAACGGCCGCGGTTACGTTGCCGCCGACCGCAACTACGATGAGGATTTGCCCATCGGCTACATTCCTGTGGACAGCGTCCACTCGCCGGTGCGCAAGGTCAACTACTCTGTCGAAGCCGCTCGTCTCGGCCAGATGACCGACTACGAAAAGCTGATGATGGAAGTCTGGACCAACGGGGCCATCACGCCGAAGGATGCCATCGGCTACGCCGCCAAGCTGGTGAAGGACCACATGAGCATCTTCATCAACTTTGAGGAGCCGGTGGAGACCATCGAAGCTCCAACGGACACTTCGCACGATCCGCGCCTCGAGCATCTCGACCGCTCTGTCGAGGAACTCGAGCTTTCCGTGCGCTCCTACAACTGCCTGAAGAACGCGAACATCCAGACCATCCGCGAGCTCGTGCAGAAGAGCGAAAACGAAATGCTCAAGACCAAGAACTTCGGCCGCAAGTCCCTCAACGAGATCAAGGAAATTCTCGTCAAGATGGGCCTTTCGCTGGGCATGAAGTTTGATGAGCACGGCCGCATCATCTGGCCGCCGCTCCCAAGCCAAACCGCCGCGCCGTCCGCGGAAGACACCGTCGGCGGCGGCCTGTAGTGGCGGGTCTTTAGACCCGTTCCTTGTTCAGTTTTTGAAGGGGCGCAGCAACGCTGCGCCCTCTTCGCAGCTAGAATTGTCGGGGCGCGGAGCGCCCCTGAAGAAACGTAAAGGATCGACCAATGCGACATCTCAACTCCGGATCGAAACTCGGCAAGCAGCCCGACCACCGCCGCGCCGTCCTGCGCAGCCTGGTCACCAACCTGCTCCAGCACGGGCGCATCACCACCACTCTCACACGCGCCAAAGCCGCTCGCCCCGTGGCCGAAAAAATTATCACCCTCGGCAAGCGCGACACCCTGCAGTCGCGCCGCCAGGCCGCTTCGTACCTGCTGCTGCCTGCCGTCACGCAAAAGCTTTTTAGCGAGATCGCGCCCAAGTTTGGCGACCGCGCCGGCGGCTACACCCGCATCATCCGCGCTGGCAATCGCGTCGGCGACAACGCCAAGGTCGCCATCCTCGAAATCATCGGCTATCAGTACAAGGAAAAAGAAAAGAAAGAAAAAACCAAGAAGGAAGAACCCGCCGAAGCCGCCAGCTAGCCGCCGCGTCTCGCGTTCCATCTTTATTTTTGTACCGCCCGGCATCTTGCTGACTCTCTTCCTTGGTAGCGGTGAGTTTACCCCGCCGTCGCCAAGCGCATTCCAGGCTGCGCCCTCTTCTTTTCCGCGCTGGGCTTCCTACAGGCGACTGCCGTAAACGCCCTCGCAAATCTCATGGCCACGGGCGCTCTTCGCGGCCCCTTTGAAATCGGTTTGCGGCCTACCGCAATAAGCCGCTCGGCTTTGGGACCGTACTCGTCTTCGTCCAGATTTCCGTACAGGGCCACGCCAACGAATCCTGCGCGTTCCATCCGGTCTCGCAGCTCCGGCCCGGAATACACCGTCGGCAGCGGCAATTCGCTCGTTTGGGAACAGGAATGGATAGAGCCTCACGCCAGAACAAGTCGTCGTCGAACCACTCTTTTTTGCGCGCGAGTTTTTACTGGTTTGCCGGCTGTACTACCAACACTTCACGCCGCGTCCACAAAGCATAGTGCTTAACTATTGATAATTAACTATAAAAATGTTACCGCACTTTTTACTTGACATGAACGATTATGGAGCATATTCTCCGCGCACAGATTGTGAAAATGCAGTTTCACGCCGACAAAGTCAAAAATTAAAACGCGGGGGGATCCAACTATGATGACTCTCCGAAACTTCGTAACAGCCCTCTTTTTTGGGGCGGGTGCGGCATTCCTGATGGTCTCGCAGGCCGCTGCCGCCCCAAAACCAACTACTTCGCCTGGGGTCATATTCAGTGCGAGCGGGGAGCCCAGTTCTTTCTCCTGTCAAAATACAACGTGCTCTGGTCCGCCACAATTTGACTTTTGGATCTGGTGCACGGCCCCATCATCCACGAGCAGCGGAGATTGCCGCGGCTCCATGTTCTTCCACAACATCAAGCCGATCGCGGTGCAGGTGACGGGCGCAGTTACTGTGACGGGAACGACGGCGACGATGACCGTCTCATCGTCGACAACGGCTTCCATGGCAGTCTCCTGCACACTGGTGAACAACTCCTTGGTTCCGGGGCCCAGTAACACGGTGACGGTGACGTGTGACGGCACCTCCTGGACCAAGCCTGGCCCAAGGGGTGTTTCGACGACAAAGGCGGATGCCATCGTCAAGATCGTCAAGCCTCCCGGCGAAATAAGTTCTGTAAAGGTCGAAACGGGCGATTTGGGGCTTTTCCCGAAAGCCACCAGCGAGCGTGGGAACCAGTGACGTTCATTTCTTTCGATCGCGAAACCGGACGCAACGACAGTGGAAGAGGCTGAAAGGAGGACTCCATGGCGCTTCGTAAGGCTTGGAAGTCGACCCTCACGCATGTATCGCTCCGCGCAGCGTGTGGCGGTCCCGTCGGTACCTCCGGCGCGAAACGCTCGAAAAGTAACTGCGCAGTCCTACGCCTAGCCGTAGCCCTGTTGTTGGGAGGCACGCTCTTCGCTAGCACGGGGACGGCGCAGAATCTCGACTATAACGGGGGGGCCGTCTTAGGAAACCCGGCGATTCATAATGTGTATATGGATTTTAGCTGGGATTCTGACAACCCGGCCTCGATCAATCGGGCCAGCATCGATGGCTTCACCGGGAGCCTGGCGAATAGCATCTACTTTAACTCGGCGGGTCAATATGGGGTTGGCTCTGCAAGCTTCACCGGTTCCAATGAAGCTGGCATCCTCTGCCCTCCTCCGATTATCGCCGGCGTTACGGATTTCTTCGCGATTAGTGCGTGGATGCAATGCATGACGGTTCCGTCGCCTGTTCCCTTTACCGGCACCATCTCGGGGATTCCGGCGCCGGATGGCAATACCGTGTATGCGGTCTATCTACCAACTGGTACGACGATCTTCGATGTCGCCAGCTCCTGCGGAAGTTTCACCGCTTATCATTTCTTTGGAGGGACGTTGGTGTGGCAGTTTGTGTTTCCAAGTCCTGTTCCGCTCCTGGTGCCGCAGAGCTTCGCCTATACAGTGGTCCCGATGGACTGTGCCGCGCAGGCTCAGACGAACTTTAGCCTGGCTAGCGAACTCGATGGCGTGAGCTACTTGGCTTCCCACGAGATTATCGAGGCATCCACCGACCCGATTATCCTAACGGGCTGGATTGACAATTCTCTGGCTGGCTTCAATGCCGACATCCTGAAGGCAGGTGAGGCCGCCGACATCTGTGAAGTCAGGGGCATCACGCACCTGAAATTGCCCAATGGACCCGTGGTCGCTGCTTACTGGTCCAACGCAGATAAGGCCTGCGTGCCGGACGTCACGCCTCCGGTAACCACTGCGCAGCTTTCCCCGACGCCAAATGCGGCCGGATGGAATAACACGAACGTGACCGTCACGTTCACCTCGACGGATGACCTGGGCGGCGCCGGAGGAGTTAAAGAAATCCACCTCACACTCGCAGGCGCACAGACTGGTAGCAACATTGTGAGCGGGAGTTCGGCCTCCGTAACCATCTTCACGGAAGGCACCACGACCGTAACGTTCTTTGGTATCGACAAATCCGGTAATCAGGAGGTCCCGAACACGGTCACCGTGCGGATCGATCGCACGCCGCCTTCCGTGACTTGCGGATCTCCGGATGGACTGTGGCATGCCAACGACGTAGCCATTCCTTGCACTGCTAGCGACAGCCTTTCCGGACTGGCCAACCCTGCCGACGCAAGTTTCAATTTGACTACCTCCGTGCCTGTGGGAACAGAGACTGCCACCGCGTTCACGAACGGTCGTACGGTGTTAGACGTCGCCGGCAACAGCACCACCCAAGGTCCGATCGGCCCGAATATGGTGGACAAGAAGCCGCCCACGATCATCATCAACCAGCCGATGGCGACACAATACGTGCACAGCGCCACCTTGGTGCTTAACTATACGGTCACGGACGGCGGGTCCGGCGTCAGCTCGTTTACACCGACCATGAATGGCAGTACAACCGTTGGGGGAAGCGGGTTGGCCAGCGGCCAGATGATTAATCTATTAACGACGCTGCCGCTCGGGCAGAACACGTTCGCCATCACCGCGACCGATAAGGTCAACAACATGAGTTCGGCGTCGGTGACCTTCACCATTATTGTTACGCCGCAGAGCATCATTGACGACGTGAATCAATTGCAGGGAAGCGGCGCAATCAGCGCAAACATCGCAGGGGCGCTGTTGGCGAAGCTGAACAACGCGCTCATGAAGCGCAACGCGGGCCAGTGTGGCGCGGCGGCTAATATTTATTCGGCGTTTATCAATCAAGTGATGGCCCAGACAGGGAAGGGGATTACGCCGGCAGCCGCGGCTATTCTGATCGCCGACGCGCAGTATTTGATCGCTCACTGCCCGTAAACCACGGCGCCGCGGCTCAGCTCAACGCGGAGGCCAGTCAAAATCAAGGGCGCGTGGGCTGTGCCAAGCCCTTAACCCCTTGCATGGAGAGGGATGCCCCACGTTTTCGAGTTTCCTTTTTGAAATGGTGGGCACTGCTGCGCTCTTTCCCCCCCCCGACCCGCGAATTTCGGGTGTTCATCTTCGCTTTGAACTTAGAACTTTACTCACGCTCGCGCCGGGCTTTTTTTCGCCACCATCAATCCATACACAAAATTCCCCGACGCGAATCCCGACCGCATGTCCTTGAACGCCCGCAAAAACCGCACAAGGTCCGCTCCATATTGCGCGGCGAGTCCCCACAACGCTTTGTCCTTGATAATGTCCAGGCAAAAATCCCACGTCTTCGCGCAATGCTTGTTCAACACTTCGCTACGGGTCACTTCCAATCCCGCTGCCGCCATGTGGCCCGCGTAATCTTCCATCGTTTGCAATTCCACCATCATGCCGTGTTCCAGATCGTGTAGAAATCTCTTGTGTTCCCGCGGTGTCAGCCCTTCTTTCCTGAACCAGTCCGTAATTGCCACCGTCCCTCCCGGCCGCAACAGCGCTGCCACGGACGCAAAGAATCTCGGGATGTCCTGATAATGAGAAATCGATTCGACCGACCACGCCACGTCGAAGGAATCTTCAAACGTCATCGCCTCCGCGTCCATCAACACGAACTTCGCGCTGACGCCCGCTTTTGCCGCCGCTTGGTTGGCCATTTCCACTTGCACGTGCGAAATGGTGATCCCCGTCGCTTCCGCCCCGTACTTCCGCGCGAGGTAAATGCTGCTGGCCCCAAAGCCGCAGCCCGCATCGAGAATCTTCGCGCCGCGTGGAATTCCCGCCGCTTGCGCCAGGTGCTCGATGAGTTGCACCTGAGCCGTTTCTTTGGATTCATCGCCGCGAATCCAGTAACCATGATGAATGTGCTCGCCCCACAACGAATGGTAGTAGGGGCTCAGGCGATCGTAATGCTCCCGCACCTTCTCCTTGTCGTTCGCCCTCGTCTCCGCCCTCATCCCAGCCAGACCTCCTCTTCCTTGCAACTGCGCATTCTAGACTACTTACGTAGGTCGGCCCCAACGGTTGTAGCAAGGGAGCGAGGGCTGTCCAGGAAGTCATCGAGTGAAAACGCTACGGTCTTGCAGAAGTCAGTGCGAGGTCAATTCTGTCATGCATTTTGCCAGCCTCAGCCTGCGAACTCTACCCCTGTGTTTTCTTTCTCTTACGCCATTCCTGTTCGAATCCGTGTGTCTATTCTTAAAATACTAGTACCATAAAGGGACTTGAAAGAATAGGGAATATGCGATAGCATGAGTCGTGAACTCTCGACTGCATCCTCGCCAGCCCCGTATGGGCGACTCCTCTAAGTTTTTTGCCCCTTCAGACCGCCTGCCAGTGCCCTTTGCTCGCCCTTTGTTTTCAATCACTTCCAACAATCAAATTCTGTAACCTCTTTGTTTTATTAACCATACAAAATGCTCCCGGGGTGGGTACCCCTCTGCAGCAAAAACACTCCAGAAGGGCTCGCGCTGCCAAACGCGAGGAACTGGCTGCGAGGCCGCTACAGTGCTTTGGCGATGATCAGGGTGACGTCGTCGTGCTGCTCTCGTGGGCTGAACTTATGAACTTCGTCTACGACGGCGGCGAGCAAATCGTTGGAAGAGAGCGCGCGATGGCGGCACAAGGCGGCGGCGAGGCGCTCTTCGCCAAATTCTTCGTCGGCATCGTTGAAGGATTCCGTGATGCCGTCGGTGTAGAGCGCGAAAATGTCACCCGGCGCGATTTGGATTTCGCTGATGTCGCATTCCCAGTTCTTGAACACCCCAAGAACCGTGGCCGTGGATTCCAGCCGCTCGGTCGAATCATCGCACCGCAGCAAAAGCGCGGGGAGGTGGCCACAGTTGGCGTAGCGCAAGCCGCGCGTTGCGTCGTTGTACTCAGCGAAGAACAGCGTGGCAAACGCGCCGTCCGTGGTGTTCTCGCAAAAAAGCTGGTTTACGGAGCGCAACAGCCGCTCGGGCTGGTCCACGGCGATGGCGCATTGGCTGCGAAGATTGGCCTGGAGATTAGCCATCAAGAGCGCCGCGGCGATTCCTTTGCCCGAAATGTCGCCGATGACAAACCCAAGCCGCTCGCTTCCCAAATCAAGAAAGTCGTAGTAATCGCCGCCGACCTGCCGCGCTTGGCGGCAGATTCCCGCGTACTCCAGAGTCTTGAGTGGCGGAAGCGTTTGCGGAAAGAGGCGCGCCTGCACTTGCTTCGCGATGTCGAGCTCTTGCGCGGCCCGTCGCTCGCTTTCGAGCCTTTCGGCGATGGCGCGGCGCTGCGCTTCCACGGCGTGCGTGACCTCGTCGAAGCTGACGAGCGAAAACGAATTGCCGTCGGGATCCCGGAAACGCGCGAAGACGCCGCCCCAAATCGGCGGATGCTCTCCGGGGGATGACGATGGGTCCGGGGTACTCGACGCGCGCACGTGCACGGGATGCTTGAGGCGCCGGAGGCGCGGATTGACAAGAAAACGGACCCCGCGCGTGCTCCATTCGCGGAACTTGGCGAGCACATCTTCCGTGACAAAAGTGACCTGCGTGGGCCGGCCGATGAGCTTGAATTGCTCCGAATCGCGCTTGGGGGCAACGAGCGTAAGGTTCGCCGTGCCGTCGGGAGGCGCAACGGTGACGAAATGGCGTCCTGCAAATTTCTCATCGCGGGCGTCAAAGACGAGTTGGAATCCGAGCAGATCTACGTAGAACTCGAGGCTGCGGTCCAGGTTGCGAACGTAAATGATGATGGACTGCAAGCGCAGATAAGGATCCCCGCGGTCCAGCCGAACCGCCGGCCCGTCCAGCCATTCGTGAGGGGCGCCAGCCATGGGCCAGCATTATATGCCGGGAGGGGGTGGAAGCAGAGGCTGCGAAGAACCGCCCCCAGAGGGCACCGATGCCGGCGGATCGGGGATACGGAGTCAGCCTAGGTCACAAAGTACAGTGATGTAGATCACTCAGCGGTGTGCCAAAAGGCGCAGCGTGAACCAAGCTGGGAAAAGATTCAAGCTTGATGTCCAGCACGGGGTCTATTGTAAGTCCTTTATTGTGTTGCAGTTATACTGATTCGGCTAGTGCTTCGGATTCAGCAAGATTGCGGCCCCTGGCTTGCCCTTGTTGCGGGCTGAAAGACAACCAGCAACCAAGGGGGAACGACTATGGCAAGTCCCGTTATCGCAGCCCGAACCGCAGCTCCTGTTTTGCCCGTGTGGCCGAGTCGGCCGAACAAAGCTCGCCTGGCTTCCGGCATAGCCGTGGTTTCCAGGCCCGCGAGCTTCGAACAGGGAGCTGACTCTTGCAGTGGCCTTTCGACCGAAAGATTGGCCGCGCTCGAAAAGATCGAGCACACCACGAATTTCCCCGCGGGCGCAATTATTTTTATGGAAGGGCAGCCCGCGCGCGGCGTTTATGTGGTACGCCAGGGACGGGTGAAACTGCTGACCACCAATAGTGAAGGGCGCACTCTGATTCTGAAAATTGCAAAACCCGGCGAAGCGCTGGGGCTGAATTCCGTGATTACCGGCAAGCCTTACGATGTGACGGCGGAAATCCTGCAGCCGACGGAATTGGCGTTCATCCCGCGTGCTGATTTTTTGAATTTCATCACCAAGCACGGCGACGCGTGCCTGCACTTTGCGGGTCTACTGAGCCGGGACTGCCGGGCGGCGTATGAAGTAGCGCGCTCGATCGGATTGTCGCAGTCGGTTTCGGAGCGGCTGGCGAAGTTCCTGCTGGATTGGTCCTTGAATGGAACCGCAATGAACGGGCCGGTACGCGTAACGCTGGCGCTAACCCATGAAGAAATCGCGCAACTGATTGGCGCGTCGCGGGAGACGGTAACGCGCACGCTGAGCGAGTTCAAGAAGCAGCGAACCATCGAGCTGCACGGCTCTACGCTTATTTTGAAGAACAAGCCCGCGCTGGAAAGTCTGGTGGCCGCCTGAGGCCAAGGCCGCAAGGAAATACCGGCAAGAGAAATTTCGTCAGGACGAGGCGCCGGGATTCAGCGTGTGGCGTACTTTGCGGGAAAGCGCCTCGTGAGAGAAAGGCTTTTCGATAAAAGCCGCGTCTTCCGACCGGAAGGCGTGCTCGGAAAGAATCCCGTTCGTATAGCCCGACATATAAAGGACGCGCATCTCCGGCCGCCTTGCCAGAAGATGCTCGGCAAGCTCGCGGCCGTTCATGTCCGGCATGACCACGTCGGTCAGCAGCAGATGGATGGGCGCGTGGTGATTTTCTGCGATGCGGATGGCCTCGCGCGGATTTGAAGCAAGCAAAACCTGATAGCCGTCGCCCTCCAGAAAGTCCCGCGTGACTTTTGCAAGAAGCCGCGAGTCCTCCACAATAAGGATGGTTTCCGTAGCTGCTGATGCCCCTGGTTTTCGAGCGCTGTGGGGGAGGGAATCGGCAGCTTCGGTTACACGCGGGAAGTAAATCTTAAACGTGGTGCCCAAGCCCGGCTCGCTGTAGACCCAGACGTGCCCGCCGCTCTGCCGCACAATTCCGTAAACCGTTGCCAGGCCGAGTCCGGAGCCGCGGCCCTTTTCCTTCGTGGTGAAAAACGGTTCGAAAATCCGGCTGACAGTTTCGCGGTCCATGCCGCTGCCGCTGTCGGTGACGCTCAATTGCACGTAAGGACCCGGGCGAACATCAACGTGTTCGTGGGAATACGATTCACCAAGGTCGACGTTGGAAGTTTCCATTTTCAGGCGGCCGCCGGCGGTCATGGCGTCGCGGGCGTTAGCGACGAGATTCAGGATGACTTGGGCCAATTGGCTGCGGTCGATCTTAATGCGGCCTTGCGTGCCGAGCTCCATTTCGAAATGGATGCTTTCGCGAATGATGCGAATCAGCAAAGGTTGCAAGTCCTGAAGAACGACGTTCAGGTCCAGGATTTGCGGCTCGAAAACCTGCTGACGGCTGAACGCGAGCAACTGGCGCGTGACGGAAGTGGCTTCTTCGCCGGCCATTTTGATTTCCTGGATTCGCTCGCTCACGCGTTCGTCCAAGGAAGGGGAATTCAGGAGGAGTTCGCTGTTTCCGAGGATGACGCCGAGAAGATTGTTGAAATCGTGGGCGACGCCTCCCGCCAGACGGCCGATGGCTTCCATTTTTTGCGTTTGGATGAGTTGCTGTTCGAGTTGCCGGGAGCGCTCCTGTTCTTTACTTCGCTGCTCCTGGGCCAGTTCGCGCTGGGTGATTTCAGCCTTCAAAGCCTGGTTGGATTTGAGAAGCTCCGCGGTGCGCTCGCGGACGCGAACTTCGAGAAGGTCCCGGGCATCCGCCAGCTCTTTTTGCGCCTGTTTCTGAACCGTAATGTCGCGGATGGCGCTGAAAACGAGGATGCCGTCCTTGCTTTTGAAGGGGCTAAGACTGATTTCCACTGGAAACTCCGTGCCGTCCTTGCGCCGGCCAAAGAGCTCCATGCCGGAGCCCATCATGCGCAGGCGCGGAGCTTTGGCGAATTGTTCGCGATGCCCCAAGTGGTTTCCCCGGAAGCGCTCGGGGATGAGGTCTTCCACCGGATGGCCCAGAAGTTCTTCTCTTTTGTAGCCAAAGAGTTTTTCGGTCTGGGCGTTGACGAGAGAGATGTTGCCGGCGGCGTCCACGATGACCATGGCATCGGGAGCAGACTCGAGCAGGGCCCGAAACTTGTCCTCGGTCCAGATGAATTTACTGGGATGGGATGGTTTGGGCTTGGGACGGAGACGGTAGGCGGCCATGAAAGACCCGGGGATTTCCCAGAAAGGCATTCTAGGCGGCAGTATCCAGTTCCGTCAATACGCTCGGCACAAACAGCGCTGCCCGCTCGTCACAACGAGTGGTTTTTGCTTTCCTCCGAATACGTTTGGGAGTATGAAAGGGACACGCGCAGAAACGAACAGGAGAAATTCATGGAAAGAAATGTTCGCGATCTTCTGAATTTGTACAATCCGCACGACCCGCTGGACCATGCGTGGACGATTCCCTCACCGTGGTATTTCGATACGCAGATCGAGGAGCTGGAGCAGCAAAGCGTTTTCGGCAGGACGTGGCAGGTGGTCGGGCGTGCGGACCAGGTGAAGAGTAACGGGGACTTTCTCACGGCGGACCTTGCAGGCGAACCGATTGTGGTGGTGCGCGGCGAGGATGGCGTGCTGCGCTCATTTTACAACGTGTGCCGGCATCATGCAGCAGCGGTAGTGACCGCGGCGGAAGGCTCGGCGAAACAGTTCCGGTGCCCGTATCACGGCTGGACATACGGAATCGATGGCGCGCTGAAAGGGATGGTGGAGTTCGAGGGCGTGTGCAATTTCGACCGCGCAAAAAGCGGGCTCGTGCCGGTGAAAGTGGATGCCTGGGAGAATTTTGTGTTCGTGAATCTGGACGGGCAGGCGGCGCCGCTCAAAGACTTTCTTGGTTCGGTGCCGGGAATTGTCGCGCTGCTGCAGCTTTCAAAAAAAATGAAGTTCTTCGATCGCCGCGTCTATACGCTGCAGTGCAATTGGAAAGTGTATGTGGACAATTATCTGGACGGCGGGTACCACGTCCCGCACGCGCACAAAGGGCTGAGCAGCGTTATCGAGTACACGAAATATACGATCGAGAACCTGGAGCGCGCATGTTTGCAGTCGAGCCCGCTTTCTTCGGGAAAGAAATCCGAAGGCGGCGTGGCGGCGACGCGGCAAGGGCGCGCGTTTTACCTGTGGATCTATCCCAACTTCATGATCAATGCGTATGAAGGCGTGATGGACACAAACCTGGTTCTGCCGCTGGCCGTGGACAAGTGCGCTGTCGTCTTCGACTACTATTTCTCAGACGTAAGCAAGAAAGCTGCCGCGCACCATCGCGCGAGCATCAAGGTCAGCGAAAAAGTCCAGGACGAGGATATGGCTATCTGCGACGCGGTGCAGCGCGGCTTGGCGTCGCGAGCGTACGTGGCGGGACGGCTCTCCGTGCGGCGAGAAGCAGGGGAGCATCTATTTCACCGCCTGCTGCACGCGGATTTAGCACGAGGTTTGGAACGGCCAGCGGCGGCAGACTAGACTCCGGAATACACAGCCGTCGAAGCGCTATCTAACACCCTCCCAGATGAATTCAACACCTCACCTTGGCCGAAAAAGTGCACAATTTCATAGAACTTCTGAGGGTCGCGAGTGAGAATCGCATGGTATAAAGAGCTCATCCATCGGTTTGACGGAGGTCCCCAAATGGATAGGCGAGGTGAAGGGCAACTACCCATCAAAGAGAAGCGGAGGGGTAGCCGCTTTCCTGTCGTCGTGTTTGTAGAAGCGAAATGGCAGGCGCTCAGCGGGGAGATTGCGAAAGAAACCGCCCAGGCCATGGAGGTAAGCGCTTTGGGCGGTTTGCTGGACATGAAGATTTTCCCCAGGGTCGGCAGTGAACTGGAGCTCACAAATCTTCTTTCAGGTCAAACAGCCAAAGCGCGTGTTGTCGGTACACGTCTTACCAAGGATGGCGGAGCTCCAAAAGTTGCGGTCGAGCTTCTGACGCCGAGCGACACTTTTTGGGGGTTGAATTTCCAGCTAAGGAGGACCAGCGCCGAGCTTGTCCGCATCGAGCAGGAGATGAAGGCCGGCGGGATTAACCCGCGGATTCTCGAAGAGTTCCGCGATTCCGTGGACTACGTGCGAAAGACAGCCTGGGCGGTGCAGGAATGGCAGGAGCGCCAACTGCAGAAACACGACCCACAGACGGTGCTGCCGTTAATCACGTCGGAACGGATTCGGCGCGCGACGCAATTGAGCCTGGCGATTACGACAGACTTGGCGGCTCACCAAGTGACTCGCGAGACCACAGGAATCCGCGAGTTGTATCAGGCCGTCGAGAGCCTGTACCCGCGCGTCGCGAGTCTGTTCCGGGAAGCCTGAGGAGTTCCGGCTAACAAGAGGCCTGATTCTTGTGAGACGGCAATCAACCGAAATTGACGGTGCAGAGGGCGTGCTCTATACTTAAGATTCTCGTTGCAGGATAGTGTCCACCTTCAAGTGCTTAGAAGGAAGTCTTGAGAAGCGGGCCGACGACTGTACCGGACGCTGCTCCCCGAAGCGTATCCAGAGCAAATAGAGCCTGCCCTGCTTGCAGAGGCAGGTTACGACGGGCAAGAGAAAGAGGAAAAGCGCATGGCTGAGGCGAGCTGCCGCCGCGAGCTGGAATTGGAAATTCCTGCCGAAGAAGTGTCCAAAAAGATGGAAAGCGTGGCGAAAGAGTTCGCGCGCCTGGCAACGATTCCGGGCTTCCGGAAAGGGAAGGCGCCGGTTTCGCTGATTCGCCGCAGATTCGCGGAGGACATCAAGGGAGAAGTGCTGCAGACGCTGGTGCCGGAGCACGTAGAAAGGGCTCTGGCCGAGCAAAAACTTTCGCCGGTTACGCAACCGAAAGTGGACAAACTGGACTTCAACGAAGGTCAGCCGGTGAAGTTTCGGGCGATCTTCGAAGTGATGCCGGAGTTTGAATTGGGCAGCTACAAGGGGCTGGAGCTGGAAATGCCCACGATGGACATCACCGACGAGGACGTTGCGAAAGCTTTAGAGGAAATGAGAGAGCGAGCTGCCGCGTTTGCGCCCGTCGAGGGCCGAGCCATCCAGGATGGAGATTTTGCGCAAGTGAAGCTGGTGGGCACGCCGGAGGGCGGAGGAGATCCGCTGCAGGCGGATAGCGTGCTGTGCCACATCGGCGCGGAAGAAACGATGGAGCCTTTCAATACCAATTTGAAAGGCGCGAATGTGGGCGAGCACAAGAGTTTTGACGTGGAATATCCAGCGGATTACCCCGATCCCAAACTGGCCGGCAAGAAATTCCATTACGCCGTGGAAGTGCTTGGAATCAAGACGAAGAAGCTGCCCGAATTGAACGACGATTTTGCGAAAGATGTCAGCGACGCGAAGACACTCGATGAACTGAAGAACAAAGTTCGCGAAGGGCTGGAGCACCAGCGCGATCACCGGCGCAAAGAATTGCTGTATGAAAAAGTGCTAGCCGAGCTGGTGAAGAAGCACGACTTCCCCGTGCCGGAATCGCTCGTGGAGCATCAAATGGATGTGCGTCTGGAGCGCGTAGTGCGCTCGCTGGCCGCGCAAGGTGTGGATCCTCGCGCGGTGAATGTGGATTGGGTAACGCTGCGGCGGCGCCAGGGAGACCGGGCGCGGGACGACGTGAAGGCGGAATTGATCATCGACCGCATCGCCACCGCGGAAACCATTGACGCGAGCGAAGAGGACCTGACGCGCGAGCTGGAACACGCCGCGGGGCATAGTAACGAATCGGCGGAAGCGTTGCGCGCTCGTTTGACAAAGCAGGGAACGCTCGATAGGATGAAAGCCAAGTTGCGAAGCGACAAAACACTCGAGTGGCTCGAGCAAAACGCCAAAATCAAGACCGTCGCAGCCGCAAATGCAGCGACGGACGCAAAGTGAAATCTTCCGGCCGGGGCAAGCGGTTTTACTTCCATGAGAAAATTCGACGAACTTGATTACCACGCAACGACTCTCGTACCCATGGTGGTCGAACAGACCAGCCGCGGCGAGCGCGCGTACGACATTTATTCCCGGCTGCTGAAAGAACACATTATTTTCATCGGCACGCCGATTGACGATCACGTGGCCAATCTGGCGACCGCGCAAATGCTTTTTTTGCAGGCAGAAGATCCGGAGAAAGACATTCAGCTATACATCAATTCGCCCGGTGGCTCCATCACCGCAGGATTCGCAATTTACGACACCATGCAGTTCGTGAAGCCGGACGTGGTGACCACGTGCGTGGGGCAAGCGGCGTCGATTGCGGCAGTTTTGCTGGTTGGCGGCGCCCCCAAGAAGCGCTTTGCGCTGCCTAACGCGCGGATTCTGATTCACCAGCCGTGGCTTTCCGGGCTGGGCGGCCAAGCGACGGACATTGATATTCACGCAAAAGAAATCCTGCGCATGCGCACGACCATCAATGGACTGCTGGCGAAACATACCGGGCAGTCCGTGGACCGCATCGAGAAAGACGTCGAGCGCGATTACATCATGAACGCGGAGCAGGCCAAGGAATATGGGATGATCGATGAGATCATCTACAAGCATCGCTAGTTTTTTGGGGCGAAGTGCTTTGCGGTTCGAAGCGAGTGCGGAGGGCACGTTCCCGATAGTCCGCGCGTCACGACTTTCTCTCTTGCTCAGGGGACAAAACAGCCTAGAATACTAAGTAGAGGTTCCGAAGAAGCCCGGCGGAGCTGAGGCCTCCACACCTGTGAAAAAATTTAACCCAGATGAGCCGTTGCGCTGCTCCTTTTGTCACAAAACCCAGGAGCAGGTCGAAAAACTGATCAGTTCGCCTTCGGACTATCCGCGCGCGTACATCTGCAACGAGTGCGTGGGCGTTTGCCAGACGATTCTGGAGGACGAGAAGCGCGAACAGGCTACGGCGCCGGCGCGGCAGCTACCGCGGCCACCGGAAATCAAGCGGTTCCTGGATGGCTACGTCATCGGGCAGGACCGTACGAAGAAAAAACTCGCGGTGGCAGTCTACAACCACTACAAACGGATTTTTCTGAACAAGCAACCGGGCGAAGTTGAATTGAGCAAGTCGAATATTTTATTGATTGGGCCGACGGGCACGGGCAAGACGCTGCTGGCGCAAACGCTTTCACGCATGCTGGAAGTGCCGTTTGCGATTGTGGATGCCACGACGCTGACAGAAGCGGGCTACGTTGGAGAAGACGTCGAAAACATTATTTTGAAGCTACTGCAATCCGCCGACGGCGACGTGCAGAAGGCCCAGCAAGGCATTATTTATATTGATGAGATTGACAAAATTGCGAAGAAGGATGAGAACCCGTCGATCACACGCGACGTTTCCGGCGAAGGCGTGCAGCAGGCGCTGTTGAAGATTTTGGAAGGCACGGTGGCCAATGTGCCTCCGCAAGGCGGACGCAAGCACCCGCACCAGGAATTCACGCCGGTGGACACCACGAACATCCTGTTCATCTGTGGTGGAGCGTTTGTCGGGCTGGAGAAGATTATCGAGAAGCGCACGGGCCGGCGTTCCCTGGGTTTCCACACGGACGCCACGCCTTCAACGCCGCAACGGCGGAACACGGAGCTGCTCGAGCAGGTACAACCTGGGGATTTGATCCGCTACGGGCTGATTCCGGAGTTTGTGGGCCGCCTGCCGGTGGCAGGCGTGATGAACGATTTGGATAAGTCGGCGCTGGTCAAGATTTTGACGGAGCCGAAGAACGCTCTACTGAAGCAATATCAGCGGCTGTTTGAGTTTGAGAACGTGCGCTTGCGATTTACGGAAGAAGCGCTGGAAACTGTGGCAGAGTTAGCGCTTCAGCGCAAGGTGGGCGCGCGCGGCTTGCGAATGATTTTGGAAGACCTCATGCTGGAGCTCATGTACCACCTTCCCATGCAGCGGAAGGTGCGCGAATTCGTGGTCAGCGCCGAGATGGTGCGCACGCGCGAAATCAACTGGAGCTTGCTCGAAAAAGCCGGATGAGCCGGCCCGCGCATCAAATTCAGGGTACGGCCAATCTTCGGCCGCATGAAACTAAGAGGCGGAAGTCAGAAGTTCAGGGGCTCCCATGTTTACACGAGAGAAACAAGAGATGAGGCGCGTGCCGATGATGCCGGTGCGGGACATGGTCATTTTCCCGCAGCAGATGACGCCGTTCATCGTCGGGCGCGAAGCGAGCGTGCGCGCGCTCGAAGAAGCGCTGGCCAGCGACAAAAAGATTTTTCTTTCCACGCAGCATGACGCCTCGGTGGATGACCCGAAACCGGAGGAGATTTACGCGGTTGGTACGCTCGCGAATATTGTTCAGAGCGTAAAACTGCCCGACGGCAATATCAAAGTCTTGGTGGAAGGCGTGGAACGGGCGAGGGCGCTTTCTATCGCCACGGAAGAAGGCTTCTTCCGCGCCACGATTCGATTGTTGGGACAGCGCATCGAGGATTCTCCGCAGGTCAAGCAGACGGTAGAGAAAGTGACCGGGCTCTACGAGCAATTCATCAAGCTGTCGCAAAGCCTGAATTACGACACGATGATAGCGGCCGCGCGCGGGGATGATCCGTCGCGCCTCTCCGATACGATTGCCGCGAACCTGCAGCTTCCCGTGGATGAAAAGCAGGATTTGCTCGAAACCGTGGATCCGATGGAGCGGCTGAACCGCATCGGCGAAATCCTGGAAATCGAGCTCGAAAAGCTGAACGTCGACCGGAACATCAACACGCGCGTAAAGCGCCAGATGGAACGCGCGCAAAAAGAGTACTACCTCAACGAAAAGCTGAAGGCGATTCAAAAGGAACTCGGGCGCGGAGAAAAAAGCGAAACCGACGAGCTAAAGAAAAAGATTGATGCAGCCGGAATGCCCAAGGATGTTCACGAAAAGGCCGTGCAGGAGCTGAAGCGCTTGGAACTAATGCCGCCGATGTCGGCGGAATCGACGGTGAGCCGGAATTATCTGGACTGGCTGATTGCCATGCCCTGGAAGAAGCGCTCCAAGGAAATTCGCGACATCAAAGCCGCGGAGAAAGTGCTCAATGACGAGCATTATGGGCTGGAGAAGATCAAGGACCGCATCCTCGAGTTTCTTGCCGTGCGTCAATTGGTGAAGAACCCGAAAGGCTCAATCCTGTGCTTTGTCGGGCCCCCGGGCGTCGGCAAGACTTCGCTGGCGATGTCCATTGGCCACGCCACGGGCCGCAAATTCGTGCGCGTGTCCCTGGGCGGCGTGCGCGATGAAGCGGAAATTCGCGGCCACCGGCGAACCTACATCGGCGCATTGCCCGGCCAGATCATCCAGATGATGAAAAAAGCCGCCACGGTAAACCCGATTTTCGTGCTGGACGAAGTGGACAAGATGTCCACAGACTTCCGTGGCGATCCCTCAGCGGCGTTGATGGAAGTGCTGGACCCGGAACTCAACCACGCTTTCACAGATCATTATTTGGATGTGGAATACGATCTTTCGAAAGTGATGTTCGTGTGTACGGCCAACGTGCTGCATACGATTCCGCAGCCGCTGCAGGACCGCATGGAAATCCTGCGCCTGCCGGGCTACACCGAACAGGAAAAAATGGAGATTGCGACGCGCTTCCTTGTGAAGAAAGCGTTGGAAGCCACCGGGCTGACGGAAAAGAACCTCAAGTTCACTGAGGAAGGTCTGCTCCACATCATCCGGCACTACACACATGAAGCCGGAGTGCGCAACCTCGAGCGCGAAATCCAGAACATCGCGCGCAAGATGGCGCGAAAAGTGGTAACGGACGGCGCGGACTCCGCTGTGGAAATTACCGCAGAAAATGTAAAAGACTTCCTTGGCGTGCTGAAGTACCGTGAATTTTGGCTGGAGAAACAGAACGAAGTCGGACTGACGACCGGCCTGGCGTGGACGGAAGTGGGCGGCTCGGTTCTGGCGACCGAAGCGACTTTGATGGAAGGAAAGGGCAGGCTGACGCTAACCGGAAAACTGGGCGACGTCATGCAGGAGTCCGCACAAGCCGCAATGAGCTACGTGCGGTCGCGTTCGAACCTACTGGGCTTGCCGCGGGATTTCTACCGCACCATCGATATTCACGTGCACGTGCCGGAGGGGGCAATCCCCAAAGATGGGCCGTCGGCTGGTATCACGATTTGCACCTCGATTGTAAGCGCGCTGACCAAGAATCC
>Ga0075426_10001069_pt1 | contig 19314 bp, 12 predicted proteins | sample SoiMethybrSBSTD5_FD_75304 | JGI IMG/M metagenome (GOLD analysis project Ga0075426, IMG submission 75304) | Bulk soil microbial communities from a Populus tree surrounding site in Tennessee, USA - Soil MetaG P. TD hybrid SBSTD5 | ecosystem: Environmental > Terrestrial > Soil > Tree plantation...
GGATCGGGCAATGCTTGCGGCTGCCCTCTTCCGATCTCGCTGGCAGGTGCGAAAACCACCTTAGGCCACGACGGCTTCTGCCTGGCTTGCGACGATGGCGGTAGTACCAGCGCGGTGCCGTACTTCCCTGCTTCCAGCGCCGTTGCCTGTACGGAGATGCCAGGCACGCGCCCGCGATACTTCTGGTGCAGGGCCAAATATTTTTGCGCTTCCGGCGGGCGCTTCAGCCGCTCCAGCACCGTGAAGGTGCGGAACAATGCTGCGACGTAGAAATTCTGCCCGCGCGCAAAGCCCATGTTGTCCACCTGCTGAAAGGCATCCAGCGCCGGTTCCAGCTTGTGCTGATTCATCTCCACCGCGCCCAGGTTGAACCACGCCGCCGGATCGCCCGGATCCGTGGCCGTCACCTCTTTCAGCGCCGCTTCGGCATCGGGATCGCGCCCTTCCCGCTTGTACAGAATTCCCAGGTTGTATTTCACCGCGGTGAGCTTCGGGTCCATTTGCCGGGCCGTGGTGAAGGAGCCCAGCGCCTGGTCATAGCGGCCAAGTTGCATCTGCGCCAGGCCCAAGTCGAGATAGTCGGTGGCCACTGCGTGACCGGAAGCCACAACCTTGGCGAACTCATTCTGCGCCTGGGCGTATTGCCCCTGCTCGTAGTAAGCCTTGCCCAGGTTGCGATCGGTTTGCAAAGCCGCCGAGCCGGAACCCGGCACCGCTGCAGCGCGTCCAACTGCCTGCGGATGGCTTGTTGTGTTTTGAGAACTGGCTGGCAGCAGCATGGCGGTTGCGATGACTACTGCCGCCATGCTGCTAGCGATTCGCTTCACTACTGCCCTCTCGCATCTTGTGCAGTGGCGCGGCTGAGACCGACTGCGCCTGCCCGCGTGTGCTGAGTCGGAACAGGCCTCCCGCACTAAGCCCGCCCGGCAGCGGCCCGGAGCTCAAATATACCTTGCGCCAACCATCGTTGCCGGCCGGACCGACCGCCGCCCCCAGATAATTGGCCGGCATCCCTGGCCGCGGCAGGTCAGCCCAAGGTACAAACTTCTTTCCCTGGACGTTGCGAAATAGCACGCTCGGCCCGAGTTGCTGCGCATCCAGCCCCCCGCTCACCAGCAGCAGATCGGACCAGCCATCTCCGTCGAAATCGGCAGCCATCGCCTGCACGGTGCCGTAACATCCGCCCAGGCCCGCCCCGCGCGTCACCTCGCGAAAAGTGCCGTCTCCCTGATTACGAAACAGGCGCGCCGTGGAGCATTTCGTAGCCGTCTGCGGCTGCAGCAACCAGCGCGACACCTGCTCCAGCGGGGCCTGTGATGTCACCAGCAAGTCAGGCCGGCCATCGCGATCATAATCGAAGAATATGGAACTGTATCCCTGCGTGCCCAGGCCGGCCAGGCCGGCGCGCTGGGTGACATCCACAAATTTGCTCCCGCCTTCATTCCGAAACAGACGCGCAGGGCGTCGCCAAAACTGCACGAATAGGGCGGGCTTGCCGTCGCCGTTATAATCGGCCACAGCGCAGTCCACCGCCGTAACGGAACTTGCCAAGCCTGACGAAGCAGTCACGTCCACGAATCGGTTTCCCGTATTGCGAAACAGGCGCACCGAACTGCCATTCCCCGCTGGGCCAACCTCCAGCAGGTCGAGCCTTCCTCCCCCGGTGAAATTGCCGAAGCAGGCGCGAGCCGTCGAACGCTTGCCCGCCAGCCCCGTTGCCGCGGTCACGTCGCGAAAGGTGCCGTCTCCCTGATTGCGGTAGAGCAGATTCTGTCCGCCGCTGCTGAGCCCAGGCCGCACCAGATACAAATCGGGGCGGCCATTGCCGCCCAGGTCAACCCAATACGGCTCGACGACGTCGTGAATGCCAGCCAGCCCGGCAGCGCGGGTCACATCCGCATATTTGCCGTCCTGCGAGCGATAGAGAACGAAATTGGCGCCCCCAACCGCCAGACCGGAATGGCCGTCGCCCGCGAAGTCGGCCCAGGCGGCGCGCCCGCCGGCGCGCACACCGGTCTCACCTTTCATCTGCACCTGGGGCTTGCCTGGCACTTGCTCGTGCACCCGCAACAGGCCAGCGTCGGCGCCCAGGTCTACCCCTCGATGCTTGTTCCAATAGGACAACAGCATGGATTTCAGCGCCGCCCGCTGCAGCGCGGTCAGCGCTTTATCCGGGTCGGGAAGAACGTCGCCCTCGGAGAGCACTCCCTTGGTGGTCAGCTTGTGGTCTGCACGGTACTTGGCCAGAACCTTATCGAAGCTGTGTGCCGCTTCCGCCGAGCGTCCTTCCAGAAAAAACACATAGCCCAGCAGAAACTCGGCCTCTGCCGAGCCCAGCCGGGTGGCTGCTTGAAAATCCTGCTCCGCTCGCGCGAGGTTGCCCTGGTTCAGCTCCAAGCCGCCCAGTTCCAGCAGTGGTCCTGCCTGCTCGGTGTAAATCTGCAGCTCACGCTCGAACGCCTGCCGCGCCGCCGGCAAGTCATGCGGCGCTCCCGGCGCCGCCACCGAGAGCAGTCTGCCCAGCTGTCCATAGGCGCGTCCACTTTCCGGATCCAGCGCGATCAGGCTGCGCAGTTGCTGTTCCGCTTCTGCATAGTCTCCCAGCTCATACAGACAGCTCCCGAGGTAATAGAGCGAGTCCTCATGGCTGGGATTGAGCTGGAGGGCTTCCCGATAGAGTTCAGCCGCCCGCGTAAACTCGCCCTTGCTACGCAGCACGCCGGCCTGGTCATACGCCGCCCAGAAAGCCGCTACCCGGTCTCGCTCCGCCTGGTTTACTCCGCTGCTGGCTTGCGCTCCTGCTGCGGAACGAAACCTCGCCACGGTGATAAGAGCCACGCAGACAACGAACACCGCTGCCAGCCAGGTTGCCGTCCGCTTCATCGCGGCTCCTCCTCCACCATCACCGTCTGGTTGGCTGGCACGTGTTCCAGCACGCGCACCATGCCGCTGGGAAAGGTCACCTGGATGCGCTGCACTTCTTTTTCGTGATCCAGCCCGAAATGCGCCTCCTGAAAATTCTGCGACAGGTACGACGCCTGCCCGCCGATCTGGTCATACTGCTTCTGCCCGCCGGCCACGATCTCAATCTTCGTCCCAAACCCAGTGCGATTGCTCCGGGTGCACTTCACCCGCACCTTGATCCAGTTCTTCTTGTTGCCGCCGTCATTGCGCAGCAGCATCGGCCGGCCTTCCTGGTTAACGATGAACACATCCATGTCGCCATCGTTGTCGTAATCGGCGAAGGCCGCGCCTCGCCCCACGTGCAGCTGCTGAAACACCGATCCGCTGACCGCTCCCACCTCAAAAAAACCATCCTCGGGGCTTTTCTGCCAGAACAGAAAATTTTTCATGGGCACGAGGTGACGCGGATCCTTGTCGTCCTGAAAGGTGCTGCCGTTCACCACCATGAGGTCGAGCTGGCCGTCGTTGTCGTAATCCAAAAACGAGGTGCCCCAGCCGATGGAGTTGAGCGAAATCTGCCCCAAGCCCACCGTGTCAGCTACGTCCTCGAAGCGCAGCAGCCCCGGTTTGCTTGCGCCTCCGCGGGTGAAGCGCAGGTTATCGAACAACGCGTTCTGCTGCGCGATCCAGTGAGTGATGAAAATATCAGGATCGCCATCGCGGTCCCAGTCGCCTACGGCCAGCCCCATGGCGCCGCGATAGTCGGAAACCCACGCCTCGTGCGCAATCGCCTTGAACTTGCCATTGTGCAAATTCAGGTACATTGCGCTTTCCGAAACATCGTTGGCCACGTACAGGTCGGGCCAGCCGTCGCCGTTGAAGTCTTGCCACACCGCCGAAAGGCTGCGCCCTTTCACGTCGTCTACGCCCGCCCGCTTCCCTACTTCGGTGAACCTTCCATTCCCGTCGTTATGAAACAGCAGGTTGCGCTCTGGCGGGTAGGAGGAAGGATTGAGCGTGAAAGGCACCAGCGTGGTGTACTGCATGGACGACTTGCTCAGGTCTTCTGAGCGAAAACCGTATTTCACGTATCCGCAAACATACAGGTCTACCTTGCCGTCACGGTCATAGTCGCCCCAGGCCACCCCCGTCCAGAAGCCGCGGAACTTATCCAGCCCTGCCTTCTGGCTGACGTCGATAAAGGTGCCGTCGCCATTGTTGTGGTAGAGGACGATGCGGTCATAGCTGCTGACCACCAGGTCGAGGCGCCCGTCGTTGTCGTAGTCAGCCCAGGCGGCGCCCATGCCGATGCCCTTGAACCCTACGCCCGCGCGCTCGGTCACATCCGTAAACGTGCCGTCGTGGTTGTTGTGATAAAGCCGGTTGCCGCCCGGCGAGTGCGCCATCTGCTCCGGCGTGTAGCTCAGCGGCCCGGCAATATCCACCACGTAGAGGTCGGGCCAGCCATCGCCGTCAAAGTCGCCCCAAGCCGCACCTGAACCCATATCTTCCGGCAGTTGCGTGCTGCGCGTGTTGGCAAAGTGCGTGAAGTGGATGCCCGCCTGCTCGGTCACGTCCGTGAACCGCACCCGCGGATAGTCGGTCGGCAGCGAACGCGAAAGGTCCTGCGTGATGCCTTCCACCTGCTGTCCCGGCACATAGGGCCGCCGATGCCGGTGGGCCAGCAGCAGCGTGCTGCCCGCCGCCAGCACCAACCCGCAGCAGGCTACGGTGTACTTCCACATCAGCTGTTTGCGGCGGCTCACCCGCTCACCTGCCTGCGCCGGCGCTGGTGTTCGCACGTGGGCCCGACGCGGCTCGATGCCGGTCTACCCCGCCCTCCACCGGGATGGTTCGCGTAACCGTGGTCATGTCGGTGATGGGCGCTGTCAACCCCGATTTCTCCCCGAAAATAAAGTTGAGCAGGAACTGGTCCGCCTTGCGATAGCGCAGCCGCGCTTCCACCAGCACCGTGCCGGGAGGCGCTTTCTTGACTTGTCTGCCGGTAGCGGCCGCACTGTGCACTCCAGCTTTTGCTGGCAATCCGGTGTAGGCGAAACTGTATTCCGCCGTATCCGAAAATCCCGGGAATAGCGAGCGCCGGTAGCGCACGCCTACCATCTCCCACAAATTGTGACGGTCAATTAGGTTGCCGTTCTGGTCCACCGGCTCTGCTTTGAACATGAATGTACCTGGCTGGATAAACCCGCGTGGGTCCACGGCCCCGTTGGCATAAAGCGTGCGCCCCTGCTCGTCCACTACTTCCAGCTCCACCCATGCTTGGATTATGTCCAGCGGTCCGGTAGGAAAATCATGTCCCACCTTGTTGGAAGTGATCACCAGCTTCACCGGCACTTTTTCTCCGACGTGAATCGTTGCCGGCAACTTCAGGTCTATTCCCACGGCGGGCCCCTTGCTCCATTTGCTGGCAATTTCCGGGATCACGTAGTTGCCCTGCAGCCATTCCTTTGTCAGCTCTACCTGCTTTTGCCAACCCGGCAGCTTGAGCAGCGCCGGGATCATCAGGTTCGACGCGATAAAGCGGTGGCTGCGCACTTTTCCGTCCCTCGCCGTGCGGTTGTAGTCGAAATCGTCGCCCGCCGCCGGGTCCTTCGACGCCACCAGCGGCATGTGGCACTCGCGGCACTCGATGGTGCTGCGCGCATTGCCGGGATGGTTCCACCGACTTTCCCGCCAATTGTCATACTGGTTCTGCAACTGCACCCAGCCGACGTTGTTGATCTCCTGGTCCACGAACTGCTTGTGGCAAGCGGCGCAATATTCCGGCGTTTTGAACAGGCGCTTGCTCAAATCCGCTACGTGCTGCCGCGGGTAAGCCCGGATCAGAAAATCGCGAAAAAAGCGGTTGGCGCGGGTGGGGTGGCGGTCATACTCGATCTCGAACATGTAGCGCGCTGGCTGCGCGATCACGTAGTTGGCGTTGCCCTTCAGGTCTACCTTGCGCAGCGAGTGGCAGGACAGGCAGGAAACGCCCTCCTGGAACCCTTCCAGCGCGGTCAGCTTCTCATTGGGAATAAAAAGGTTCTTGGTGCCGGAGAATAGCGAGATAGGATCGTGGCAACCGCCGCAGTAACGCGTGGATTCCGGCCCGTTCTGCTTGGCCATGTTGGTCTGCACCGCCTGAAAAGCCGGGTCCATCGCCGAATAACGGTGCGCGCTCGACTCCCACTCCTGCACAATCTCTTCATGACACCCCGCGGTGCCGCAGGAGCGCGAGCCGGAGAGTTCGGCGACATCCATTGCACCGCCGGTTGAGGTGCGCGCCAGGCTGGGTGCAAAGGGACGGTCCTTGCCGTACTTGAAACTGTAGTCGGTGGGAAAAAGATTGTGCAGGCGTGCCGGCGTGTAGGCATAGGCAGCCAGCGCCGCCACCGCCAGGCAAGCCGCCGTGAACAGGAGAGCGGCTTTTCCGAAATGCCCGGCGGCCGCTGAAGTCACCGTGCTCTCCGCCGCGGCTTTTTTTCGCGCGAGCGAGAAGCTGAGCCACACGTGGGTGGCAACAAACCCCAGAATCGCGAACGTGGTGATAATGTGCACCGCATCCCAGCCGTAGCTCAGCCGGGTGCCGGCAATTCCATTCCACGTCACCACGCCGCCGGAAATCAGGCACAGCAACACCGCCGCGCCCCCCAGGTAACCCAGGATCTGGATATGGCTCAGGGGGCTATTCCAGTAGCGCGCCAGATGCCGGAGGGTGTACCAGAGGCACGGAACCACAAAGAGGATACCGATAAAGGTGTGCAGCAGGACCGTGACCTGCACCGGCTGGCTGAAAGGCAACAGCCATACGGCCAGGCCGCTGAGCGCGCCAAAGGCGAGAAAACCAGCGGTCAGGATGGCCAGCTGCGCGCGCCATTGCCGCGCCTGTTCAGCGGCGCGAACAGTATTAGAGCCCACACCCTGGTTTCCGACGTGCTCCTGCATGGCACTCCTCCCAACTGGTGCTGAGCAGGACGCGGTGGGCCTGGCCGCCTCAGCAGGTCCGCCGCGCGGCCACACGTGCCTGGTTCTCGATGCTTTTTATCAAACCAGAGCACAGCAGGAAGTGACCTATGTCACAGGTCACTGTGAGGTGGCGGCCCGAATACTCCCCGTTGTGGATTGGGAAGCGGTAGGCGCCTCTGTGCAAACCTGCGAGGAAGCGCCTCGTGCTGAGGGCCTTCAGGCCGGAAGCATCTCGCGTATACCAAAAAATACGTTTGTGTTTGTATGCTGAGCGCGGCGAAGGATCTGCTTAGCGCCGGAAAGAAATTCCTTGGGCAGACGCGCCGCCGCTACTTACTCCCGGCTTTCCTAAGCTCCTCCACCCGGCGTTGTTCCTTCTTCGCCTCGGCCGCACGCCCCAGGTGCTGGTAGGCCTCGGCCAGAGTGGCATGCGCGATCGCCATCTCCGGCAGGCGCGCCACCGCGATCTCCAGGTGCGTGGCCGCGCCCTTCCAATCGCCAGTGTGGGCCAGCGCCTCGCCCATTTCGTAGTAGGCCCAGGCGGCCTGGGGTTGGAGCTCGATCGCTTTTCGCACAAACGGAACAGCCTGCGCGTATTGCCGCTGCTGCATTGCTGCGACTCCCGCCGCGAACTGCGCCAGGAACATCCCGGGATGGCTCTTCACCACGACCTGCAACGCGGCGCTCGCCCTTTGCGCCTTGCCATCCTCGATTTCCAGCATGGCGCCTTCCACCTTGTTGGCCAGCGCGATCTCGTCTTTGGGGTCGGTGCCCGTGACCGCCCTCTCATTCGGCGAAACCGATTTCTGCAATCCGACGTAGCCCAGCGACGCCAACTTCTGCAGCTCGCTGGAACTCAACTGAGCGCCGCCGCTCGCCTTGCCTGTCATACGGCTATCGAAAGCTAGCAACTGCGTCGCCATCGTGCCGGCAGTGGCTTGCGAATTGCCTGCCAGGTTGTGCGCGCAACCCGGATCGGCTTCCACGTCGTACAGCTCAGCCTTGGGAGCTCGGATGTATAGATACTTTCCCGCCCGCCACGACTCCAGCCGGCTCCAGCCGAATGCATCCCGAGAATACTCCGAGCGTGCGTAAGCCGCCTCGCCGGTGCCCGCCTGCCGCATTGCCCGCAGCAGCGATTGGCCCTGCATTTGCGGCGGCACTGGCAGACCGGCAAGTTCCAGCATCGTGGGTGCAACATCCACCAGGCGTACGTGCGGCGCCGGTTTTCCCCCACGGTTTTGCGGCAATTTCACCAGCAGCGGCACGCGGACCGTGTCCTCATATAGAAAGACCCCATGCGTCTCCTCGCCGTGCGCTCCCAGCGATTCGCCGTGGTCACCGGCCACCACGATCAGCGCGTCGTCATAGAGCTTGCGCGCCCGCAGTGCCATCAGCAGCTTTCCCACCTGTGCGTCCGCGTACTTGATCTCGCCGTTGTAAGCCGAGCCCGAGCGCGCGTAGCCGGCCGGCGGCTGGTAAGGCGCATGTGGATCGTTCAACTCCAGCCAGAGGAAGAATGGGCCCTTACCCGGCCGCTGCAGCCAGACCAGGGCACGCGCCGCCACTTCCGCGGCCCTTCGTTCCACCGTGCCATAGCGGCTTTCACCCGCTTGCGGCAGGCGAAATCCGGCGTCGTACGTTTCAAAACCGCGGTCCAAGCCGGGCGCAAAGCCGTCTCGTGGGTCGAGCGCCATTGTGCCGACAAACGCCGCCGTGCGGTATCCGGCCGCATGCAGCAAGTCCGGCAGATAGGGCAGCGAGTCTGACAGGCCGGCGCCAAATTCACTCACGTGGTTGTAAGGAGGATAGGTGCCGGTCAACAGCGCGGCGTGCGAAGACAGCGTGCGCGGCGACTGCGCGTAGGCGTGCTCGAACACTACGCTCTGCTTCGCGAGTGCGTCCAGGTTCGGCGTCAGCCTTGCCTTGGACGCCAGAAAGCCCATGCGGTCGGCGCGCACCGAGTCCAAAGTTATGAGAATAATGTTGGGCTTTTGCGCGGCAACCAGGCTGGAAGAAATAAGCAGCAGCGCAGCCAGGGTGCACCCGCGCATGAACCTTACCGTCAGGCTGTGCATTCTCACCCTGGTTTAAGCCCTATACCCTTCGGCTGCCAAAGCCCGCCCGAACTCGCGCAGGAGAAACTGGACATTTTCCTCGGTCGCCAGCGGGCCCATGATGCCGATGCGAAATATCTTTCCCGCCAGCGGCCCAAACCCGCTCTGGATTTCGATGCCCTGCTCCTCCAGCAGCCGTTTCCGCACCTTGCCATCGTCGACGCCTGCGGGCACGCACACCGTATTAAGGGTGGGGATTCGCTGTCCTGCCGGCACATGGAAGCGCAGGCCCATGCCTTCAATGCCCTTAACAAACATCTCGTGGCAGCGCCGATGCCGCTCCCACCGCTTCTCCACTCCTTCTTCGGCGATGAGCACCAAGGCCTCTCGCAAGCCATAGAACATCGAGATCGGCGCCGTGTGATGGTAGCGATGCGAAACCGTCGAATAGTCGTAAATCAGCTTCAGGTCGAAATACCAGCTGCGCACCGCCGTGGAGCGCTGTCCCAGCCACTCCATCGCGCGCTTGGAAAGCGCCATAGGCGCCAGCCCCGGCGGGCAGCTCAGGCCTTTTTGCGTGCAGCTATAGGCGACGTCAATTCCGGTCTTGTCCAGCTCCACCGGCAAGCCGCCCAGCGAGGTCACGCAATCGGCGATCACCAGCGCTCCGGCCTCATGCGCGGCGGCACAAATCGCCTTCCCCGGCTGCAGAGCCCCCGTGGAAGTCTCGGCCTGCACGTAGGCCACAACCTGCGGCTTCTCCCGGCGAATGAACTCTCTTGCCTCATCGTCGCTGAAAGTACCGCCCCACGGTTTTTCCAGGCGAACCACATTCGCCCCATTGCGCTTCGCCATTTCCGTAATTCGGTCGCAGAAGAACCCGTTGGCAAAGACAGCGCACTTCACTCCCGGCTCCACGAAGTTGGAAACGGCCGCCTCCATGCCCCCGCTGCCAGTGCCCGAAACCGCCAGCGTGACGCCCTGCTCGGCCCCAAAAACCATCTTCAACAGGCGCTGCACGTCATCCATTACGTTGAAGAAGAACGGGTCAAGGTGGCTGACGATCGGCTTAGCTAAAGCTTCGTACACGCGCGGATGCACCTGGGTTGGCCCCGGACCAAACAGGAATCGTTTAGGCGGTTGCAACGGGGAGAATTTCTGTGCGCTTATGCTTTCGGTAGTGGTTGCCATTCTTCCTTTCCCTGGCTCAGCCTGGTACGCTTCTCTAAAACGATGCTCGACGTCAACGGGCCGCAGCGCGCTCTCGCTGGTAACTCGGTTGGCGGCGAATCTCTCCATTCTGCGGTTCGGCCCGCCATACGGTCAAATCGTCGAAACAGCCAACCCTGATATGACTACCCGAGGCGCTCACCCTCCCACTAAATCGCCGCTTCCGCCATCCCCGGCCACCCTCCTGCCCCGCCTTGACTTTGCCTGCGCTTTGCACTAAAAGCTAAGCATCTCGGAATTCCAGCATTTCAACCCAAAAGCACGCGTGTTGTCGCCCGTCCATCAGTTCGCCCCCTGCCGCACGATTCGGTTCCGGCCCTTTCGTAAAGGTGGAGCGCGGCCATGAGCAAATCTAAATGGCTCCTGGTCGGTGTGGTCATCTGCTCCGCTGCCGGCCTTCTCTACTCTCAACTGCCCGGGTGGAACCGCTATCACGGCGACCACAAGCTCGTCATTCTAGGCATTGATGGCATGGACCCCCAGTTGTTGGAACGATTCATGGCGGAAGGCAAGATGCCCAACTTCGCGGCCCTGGCGCGCCAAGGCTCCTTTCGCCGACTCACTACCAGCACGCCTCCGCAGAGTCCCGTAGCCTGGTCTAACCTGATCACGGGCCTCGACCCCGGCGGCCACGGCATTTTTGACTTTATCCACCGCGACCCAGCCACCATGGAGCCTTATCTTTCCACCTCCAGGGTGGAACCGCCAAAGCACAACCTGCACCTGGGCTCCTGGGTCATTCCCCTGGGCGGCGGCACCGCCGAGCTCTTGCGCCACGGCGCACCCTTCTGGAACATTCTGGAAGATCACGGCATCCCGACCAGCGTCTTCCATATGCCCGCCAACTTCCCGCCCAGCGCCTCCAAGGCCCGCACCCTGGCCGGCATGGGCACCCCTGACCTGCGCGGCGGCTACGGCACTTTCAGCTTCTACACCGATGATCCGACGGTTCAGGCTGGCGAAGTCGAGGGCGGCGAAATCATTCCTGTCATGGTGCAGAACTGGCGCGTTTCCGCCAACCTGGAAGGCCCGAAGAACAGTTTTCGTAAGGACTGGCCCCCGGCCCTGGTTCCGTTCACTGTTTCGGTTGATTCGGTTTCGCCGGTGGCAAAAATTGCCATCCAGGATCGGGAATTTGTGCTGCGCGAAGGCGAATGGAGCGATTGGGTGCACGTGGATTTTTCCCTTATCCCCGGTCTGGAAAGCGTCAGCGGCATCTGCCGCTTCTTTCTCAAGCAGGTGCACCCGCGCTTCCAGCTCTACATTTCCCCGGTGAACATTGACCCCGCGAACCCGGCGCTGCCCCTGTCAACCCCGGCCAGCCTCTCGCGCGATCTGTGGCGCGAGGTCGGCGAGTTCTATACCCAAGGCATCGCCGAGGACACAAAAGCGCTCTCGGATGGTGTGCTCGACGATGGCGAATACTTGCAGCAGGCGCGCGAGGTGGCGACCGAACAGCGCCGCATCTTCGACGCCGAATTTCCCAAGTTTCACCGCGGCGTCTTCTTCTTTTATTTCTCCAGCCTCGACCTGAACGGCCACATGATGTGGCGGCTCATGGACTCGCATCATCCCGCCTACGATGCCACGCTCGCCGCGCAATACGGAAACGCGCTGGAGAGCTTCTACCAGCAGATTGACGGCGTGCTCGGTAAGGTCCTGCCCACGCTCGATTCCAACACCACCCTGCTGGTCCTTTCCGATCATGGCTTCGCCCCTTTCTACCGCTCCTTCAACCTGAATACGTGGCTTCTTGATAACGGCTATCTCGCCCTTAAGCCGGGCACAAATCAGGAAGAAGGACAGTACTTCACGAATGTGGACTGGAGCCGCACCCGCGCCTATGGTTTGGGTTTGAACGGGCTCTACCTGAACTTGAAAGGACGCGAAAAGGACGGCATTGTGCAGCCCGGCAGCCAGGCCAACACCTTGCTCGATGAACTCCGCGCGAAGCTGCTGTCGGTGCGTGACCCCTCAACCGGCTTGCCTGCAATCACACGGATGAGCCGCACGGCGGAGGTTTACCACGGCGCCTATGCCAAGGACGCCCCCGACTTCATTGTGGGCTACAACCGAGGTTACCGGGCCGGGTGGAAAACTATTTTGGGCGCCTTTCCGCGCCAGCTTTTTGAAGACAACACTTACGCCTGGAGCGGTGACCACTGCATGGACTATAGCCTGGTGCCTGGCGTGTTGCTCAGCAACCATAAAATTGACGCCCAGTCGCCCGCACTCACCGATATTGCTCCCACCATCCTGGCGGAGTTTGGAATCGCTCCGGGGCACGGTATGATGGGCCATTCGGTGTTCCAGCCTGTAGCCGCGCCCCGCTCCCAAACCGCGTCACTGGGTCATTAAAGGAGAGCACTCATGTTTGGCTATAAACTTAAGATTGAAGATGACTTGCTGGAAAAGCTAAAGAAGTGCTCCGAGATGGCCGGCTACGCCTCAGTGGATGAGTTCATTGTTCATGCCCTGGAGAAGGAAGCGGCCGCAATTCTAGGACCCGAAAGCAGTTCTGCTTCCGAAGAGGAGATCAAGAAGCGCCTGCGCGGCCTGGGCTATATCGAGTAGCACCAGGAGACACGGGAACAGTGGCTGTTCCCAGGCGCGTAGCGGCGCAAGGATCTAGCTCCGGGTGCAAGCCGTGGGAAGGCAATCCGGGATGAGTAAGCGCCCCCATCCAGGGCGAAACAGCAGTTAGCAGCTTGCGCCTCTGAGTCGTCACCTAACGCATGGCTTTGGGCACCCCAACATCGAGCTTCCTGGTTCTCCCAATCGCGTCCAACCACGCCCTCATCTTCCTTCTTGTTCTCTCCATTATCACCGGCCTCGTCATGATCGTGCTCTTCGGCTACCTTTCCGATCAGAAGGCCGTCCATTACGCCAAGGACCAGCTCCGCGCCCAACTCCTGGCCGTACGCCTGTTTCAGGACCAGCCCCAAGTGGTGCTACGCGCTTACGGCCGCATCTTGACCGGCACCGGTCGGTATCTGCGCGTTTCCTTCAAGCCGCTGGCCATCATCATCGTGCCCATGCTTGCCCTCCTCATCTACTGCGACCGCTATATGGGCTCGCTCCCTTTTCAGACCAATCAGCCCATTCTGCTCACGGCGCGGCTGGACAAAGCAGAGGCTCTCGATAACATTTCCCTGCGCCTGCCGCAAGGCTTAACCGAATCGGCTCCGGCGGTGCACATCGCAGATGACAACGAAGTAGCCTGGCGTCTGGTCGCTTCTGCCGAAGGCAATTACACGGTGAATGTTCTGGCGGGCGGCCAGGAACTCGGCAAGCAGGTGGTGGTCTCAAACAATCTGGCGCACTTGTCGGAATGCCGGTTGCGCGGGCACCTGTGGCAGCGCTTGATTGAGTGTGCCGAGCCCGCCCTTCCCGCCAACGCTCCCGTCCGCCTGCTGGCGGTAGCGTACCCGGCGCGCGACATAGACCTCGGCCCCTGGACCACCAACTGGCTGGTCATCTATTTCGTGGTTTCGCTCGCCTCTGCCGTGCTCTTCAAATTTATTCTGGGAATCGAAATATGAGCGGAGCTTCCAAAAGCAGCACTTTCCCCGATTTTCATCCTGAGCGTGGCGCACCGGAACGCGGTGAGGGAGTGCTGCGAAGGACCTGCTTTGGGGGGCACGAAAGCACTCCTTTGTGGCGCGAGCGCCCTCGCCCGCGGCGTTTGACCTTGCTACTGTGGCTTCTTCCCCTCATCCTCTTCATTCCTCACCCCGCCCAGGCTTACGTCGGCCCTGGCGCCGGTTTCGCGGTCCTCTCCTCGTTCTGGACGCTTTTCATCGCCTTCTTCTACTCGCTCTACGCTTTCGTCACCTGGCCGCTGCGCCAGCTGTTCCGTTTTGTGCGCCACCGCAAGGCCTATGGCAAAGCCGGCGCCAAGCGCGTCGTGATTCTTGGCTTCGATGGCATGGACCCCAAGCTGGCGGAACGCTATATGTCGGAAGGCAAGCTGCCTCACCTTTCCCGCCTGCGCGACAGCGGCACTTTCCAGCGGCTGCAAACCACTTTTCCGCCGATTTCTCCGGTGGCCTGGTCAACTTTCCAGACTGGCTCCAATCCCGGCAAGCACAACATCTACGATTTCCTCGCTCGCGACATGGGCACCTATCTGCCCTTCCTCTCCTCGGCCCAGATCAGCGGCCCCAAGCGCCACCTGCGCCTGGGCAAGTACTCGATTCCCCTGGGCAAGCCGCAAATCAAGCAACTGCGCCGTTCCAAGCCCTTCTGGCATTGGCTGAGCGAGGCTGGAGTCTTCTGCTCCATCCTGCGTGTGCCCGTCACCTTTCCACCTGAAAAATTCTCCGGTGTGCTGCTCTCCGGCATGTGTGTTCCAGATTTGAAAGGAAGCCAGGGCACCTTCTGTTTTTGCACCACGCGCTCCGACGGGCACAAATTTGAAGAAGGCGGGGTGCGCATCCCCATGGAGCGCCGCAATGGCGCGTTTCGCTCCCATATTCCCGGGCCCGACGATCCCCTGAGCGAGCAGCCGGGCAAGGAACTGCGCGCGGAATTCAAACTGCGCGCCTTCCCCGAGCGGGGCGAAGCTCGCATCGAGCTCGATACCGAGCGCCTCACCCTCAAGCTCGGCCAGTACTCCGAGTGGATTTCCGTGCATTTCAAGGCCGGCTTCGGCCTCACCGCTCATGGCATCTGCCGCTTCTATCTCAAGCAGCTCGCGCCCGAAGTCGAACTCTACGTCACGCCTGTCAACATTGACCCCGGGCGGCCCGACCTGCCCGTTTCCCACCCCCTCACCTACTCCATGTATCTGGCGCGGCTGTTCGGCCCCTACGCCACTCTGGGTCTGGCCGAAGACACCTGGGCGCTTAACGAGCAGGTGCTCGACGATGACGCCTTTCTGGTGCAGGCGTACGGCAACCACGAAGACCGCGAGCGCATGCTCTTTGACGCGTTGGAGAAAACCCCGCGCGGCGTCTGCGTCTGCGTGTTCGACACGACTGACCGCGTGCAGCACATGTTCTGGCGCTATCTTGAGGACTCACACCCCGCCCAGCGGCAGCATCCGCGCCAGGAGCGCCATACCAAGGTCATCGAGGAGCTTTATCAACGCGTGGATCGCGTGGTCGGCCAGGTTATGCAGCAACTGGACGACGATTCCCTGCTGCTGGTCATCTCCGACCACGGTTTCCAGAACTTCGCCCGCGGCGTGAATCTGAATACCTGGCTCCTGCAGAACGGCTACCTCGCGTTGAAGCCTGGGGCCAAAGGGACCGGCGAATGGTTCCACGACGTGGATTGGTCGCGCACTCGCGCTTACAACTTTGGGCTGAATGGTTTGTTTCTGAACGTGCGCGGGCGCGAGCGCAACGGCATTGTCGAGCCCAGCGAGGCCGCCGCGCTGAAAAAAGAACTGCGCCAGAAGCTGGATGGCTTGGCCGATCCCCTCACCGGCAAAGTCGCCATCACCGGCATTTGGCAGAACGATTCCGTTTATGCCGGCCCGTACGTGGGCACCTCGCCGGACCTCATCGTCGGCTATGGCGACGGCTACCGCGCCTCCTGGGATGCGGTTACCGGCAAAGTTTCAGAGGGGATCTTTGAAGATAACACCAAGGCTTGGAGCGGCGATCATTGCGTGGACCCGCGGCTGGTTCCGGGAGTGTTGTTTTCAAACAGGAAAATTGCGGATGGCCAGCCTGCTATTGCTGATGTCGCCCCCACCATTCTTCGCCTGTTCGGTTTGCCCACTCCCACCCACATGGACGGCAAGTGCTGGACCTGGTCGGCTCCTGCTGCTGCTAGTGTCACCGGCGCCGACTAATGCCGCGGTACTGCTTAGTGGCGCGAGCGCCCTCACCCGCGGCTGGATACTAGGCCCGGAGTATTAGCAACTGAATACCGTGCTATCGGCCACTGCGCACTCTGCCTGCGCTTCCTCGCCGAGATATTCCTGAATGGCTACTGCTACTCCCGTGGCCGCGCCCGGCAAACTCGGTTCGACCCGCACTACTCTGCACCGGCAGCGCACTGCCACGCTCGGGTCTGCCAGCGACGGCCGAATTACCACCTCCACCTGGCTGCCCACCGACGGGCTAAGGCTGCAATAAAAAAACATCCCAGTCTGGCTGATGTCGCGCAGCAGGCCCACATTTTCCTGCTCCTCTGCCCGCACGACCACCGGCAGCACGGCCAGTCCTCTCGGCTCCAGCCGCTGGTTAGGGCAACTGCCGTAGAGCACGTCATTGCGCCGCGCCACGGTCGAATCGCTGACCGCGTAAGTGTCCACAGTGTAGATTTGTCCCGAGGTCGCCATCCTGCCCTCTCCCATGCACGTCCGGTGCCGTTTCAGGGCATGCTGAAATCACGCCACTTGCATCACCCCGGCCTCAAGTAACCGTGTAACTGTTTCGACGTGACCCTTATTTTTCCAGGTTACCGGCGCACCTTGTTCGGGGGTTACTTTTGCCCTGGCTGGCAAGTCCGCGCTGGTCCTGAGCTGCCGGCTGCTTTAGTCGGCAACTTGCTTCGTGAATACCCCATCCAACTAGCTTCGGCCCACCATGACCACCGCTGAATTCGGATCCTTCACCCTAGTCCTGTTGCTTATCCTGGCCGCCGCTCATCTGTTTGGCTACATTTTTCAGCGGCTGCGCCAGCCCCGCGTGGTGGGCGAAATTGTGGCCGGAATTCTGATCGGCCCCTCAGTGCTGGGCCACTTCGCGCCCCGCTTCAGCGCCTCCGTTTTTGGCGGTTCCGGATCAGGCTCCAGCTTCCATGTAGTCTTGTTCTTTCTCTACAACCTGGGTCTGCTGCTGCTGATGTTTCACTCCGGCGCGGAAACCCGCAATCTGTTCGGCCGCGGCGATCGCAAGGAAACCAGTTGGCTGGCCGGAGTCGGTACCGGATTGCCTTTTATCCTGGGCTTGCTGGCCGCGCCCTGGCTGCCTTTGGACTGGCTAATGGGACCGGCGCACCAGCACAGTTCGCTGGTGTTGGTAATCGGCATCGCCATCGCCGTCACCTCCATTCCGGTCATCTCGAGGATTTTTTACGACCTCAGAATCCTGCATACCCGTTTCGCGCGCCTGGTACTGGGCGTGGCCGTTCTGGAAGATATTGTTCTATGGGCGGTGCTGGGCATTGCCACCGCTCTCGCCAAATCCGGCGTGATTCCCCGCCGAGAAATCGTCAACCACGTGGCCGCCACCATTGCGTTTTTCGTTGTCGGCCTGGTTCTTATGCCCCGCCTGCTGCGCCGCATCAACACCGCGCGCTGGAACATCATATTCACCGCATCGCCTGCCGGCTATCTTGTGGTCGTGCTTTTCCTCTACTCGGCCGTCGCTTCGGCCTTCGACGTCAGCCTGGTCTTCGCCTCCTTCCTGGCAGGTTTTGCCATAAGCGCGGACCAACTTCTGCCCGCTGACTCTCTCGCTTCCCTGGGCCGCGTCTCGTTCGCGGTGTTCATCCCGATTTATTTCGCCATCGTGGGCTATCGCCTGGATCTCGGCAAAACCTTCTCGCTCTCCATGCTGGCTCTGTTTGTGATTGGCGGCTGCGTGGTGAAACTGCTTGCGGCGGGAATGGGCGCGCGCCTGGCACGCTTCCGTGGACTGGACGCCATCAATTTGGCGGTGGCGCTCAACGCCCGTGGCGGCCCTGGCATTGTGCTGGCCAGCGTGGCTTACGACGCCGGCATCATCAACGGCGCCTTCTTCACTACTCTGGTGCTGATGGCCATTATCACGTCGCAGGCAGCCGGCGCCTGGCTGGAATACGTGTTGCGCAAGGGCTGGCCTCTGCTTAGCGGACATCCCGAAGAAGTGGCTCTCGCTCCCGAACCCATCTCCCCGAAACAACTCGCTGCCTGAGATCGATTGAATGTGAACTTCGGCCGCCAACTCGGAAGCTGCTAATTCCTGCTTCCCGCCATCAGGCGCTCAACTTCAGATTTCTGCGCCGCGTTGAGCGGCAGCAGCGGCAGGCGCACCGGCCCACCGAAGTATCCGTTCAGGTCCATGGCATACTTCACGCCGGAAATACCCAAATCGCCCACCACGCGCTTGGCGGCCTCCGCAATGCGCTGCTGCTTCTCCTTAGCCAGGCCTTGGTCGCCTTCTTTGAACGCGGCATAGATCTCAAAGCAGGCCGTCGGCGCTGGACAGGCGAAGGCGAGGATGGCTCCAACTGCCCCCAGTTGCAGCGAAGATTCCAGCTGATGCGCCGCCCCTACCATCACCTGAAATCCCACTTCCTTGCTGCGTGTCTTGAACTTGGGTGGAGCTTGCACGGCCGTGGCAGCGCCTCCCAAAGCCGCGCCTCCCAAAGCCCCCACCGGCACCACATCGCCGTTGGTGGCAACCGGCTCCATTGCCAACATGCGCCCGGTCACCGCGGCGAACACCTCGGTCACGGTGGCCGTGCGCTTCACGTGCCGCGTGCCCTCCACCATGCGCGCCACCTTTTCCAGATTGCCGCCCGATTCCTTGATTCCAATGATATTGGGATGATTCGCCAGCTCGATGACCACTTCCGCCGGCATGTCATACCCGGTGGCCTGGGGAAAGTTATAGATAATAACCGGCAGTGGCGAGCGGTCAGCCACAGTGCGGAAGAAGGTCGCCATGTTGAGCGGGTGCATCTGTGCCTTGTAGTAGTGCGGCGTGCGCACCATGGCCGCGTCATAGCCCAGGCTGGCCGCGTATTCGGTCAGGCGCAGGGTTTCGATGGCGGACTCGATGCCGGTGCCGGCAATCAGTACCTTGTGCGGCACCGTCGCTTCGCGCGCCGCCTTGAAGACGTCACGCCGCTCCTGGTCGGAGAGCAGGATGGCCTCGCCGGTCGAGCCCTGCACTACAATCCCGGCCACCGGCGTCTTCGAATACTGCGCCACGTTGGCTTCTAGCTTCTTGTAGTACACGCTACCATCGGGATAAAACGGCGTGGTAATGGGTGGGAAAATGCCGTGCAGGAGCATGGCCCTATTGTAGTTTTACGCTCGGAAAATGAAAACTGCTGTGCACTCGGCCCGAAGGGTGACACCCTTCCAGCCCACGGCGTAAGCCGTGGACCAAGCGCGGCCTGGGCGCTGGCCTCTTGATCAAAGCTTCTCGGCCTATCGGATCTCGGCCTTTGGATTATTTATCCGCGGAGGCGAACCGCTCCGCGTGCAGGT
>Ga0075426_10001073_pt1 | contig 19226 bp, 19 predicted proteins | sample SoiMethybrSBSTD5_FD_75304 | JGI IMG/M metagenome (GOLD analysis project Ga0075426, IMG submission 75304) | Bulk soil microbial communities from a Populus tree surrounding site in Tennessee, USA - Soil MetaG P. TD hybrid SBSTD5 | ecosystem: Environmental > Terrestrial > Soil > Tree plantation...
GCCCAATGCGCCCTCCCAGTTCGTGGTAATGGCGATCATCGAAACTCTTCAGGTCCACCTTATAGAGATCTACCCAAGGCCTAAGATACTCAAGGACTTGCTCTGTTCCATTGCCGTTGGAGACAAAGCCGGTCATCAGCCCAGCCGCGCGCGCCTCCTGGAAGACCGCTACTGCCCATTCCGACGTGATCAGGGGTTCGTTATAGGTGCTGACTACGGCTTTGGCGCCGTAGCGAAGCGCTTCCTGGACCAGCCTTTGTGGGGTGGCACGCAACGGGGCGCTTACCGCCTCCGGATCACGCAAAGCTTGGGAAGTCACCCAGTTCTGGCAGTATGAGCAGTGCAGGTCGCAGCCGAGCATGCCGAAACTGTAGGCCAGGGCTCCGGGGGCGACATGAAAAAACGGCTTCTTTTCAATGGGATCGCACTGTACGCAGCCCACATACCCCCACGGCACGTAAAGCTTGCCGCTGCGATTGAAACGCACTTTGCACACGCCCCTCTGCCCCTCGGAAATGGGGCAGCAGTGCCCGCACGAGAAGCAGCGCACCCGCTCGCGGTCCAGTTTCTCGTAGAGTTCGGGGGCGGCTTCGGCGACGTTCTGGTCCACAATGTCGCGCAGTGCAGGCATGACTCCCCCTTGGCTTGTGTACCTATTTTAGTCGCTTTGTAAGTAGATTTCGCCCTGGACTAGCGAGCGCGAACGGTGGTGACACCGCGAGCCTTGGCAGCAGCTACGGTACGTTGTAGGTAATTCCGTTCGACATGTGGTTCACGATTGAAGGCTGGCCCACGGCCTTGACGTAAAAAACATGGGTGCCGGAAGCGAGCTTGTAATTGCTCAAATTGAGAGAGTGAGTGCCCTGCTTCACCGTGGCGAGCTGCACCAGACTGGTGGTGCTGGTGGAATCGTACACCACGTATTGGTACACCGTAGACTCGCTGCCGGTGCTGGATGAAAAATTCGGTGTCCAGGAAAGAGTGCTGCCGGAAACGGAAGCGCTCAGCTTGAGGCAGTTATCAATACCGGTTTCAATCTCGGTTCCTTCCTCGTAGTCGTTCCACGTGACGACGCCAAGCAAAGGAAGAGGGTGGTTGGCACTCCAGTCGGAATTGTGAGTGAGCTGGCGAACGCTCTGCAGGAAAGTGTTGCCGCACTGCTGCTGAATGCTGCGGGGCGCGGAAGTTATCCAGGGCGCGTTGGTTTCGTCGAAGCCCTTCCACGCCGCTCCGATGGTCAGCAGCGCGCCGTAATTGACGGAACTGTCGTAGAAGTCGTCCAGGTAAGCAAAGCCGTAGGTGTCGCTGGAACTATTCCAGTTAACCCAGCCAAAGGCACCGTCGGTTTGCGAGTGCGTAAACCCCACCCCATTTTCGAAAATGAAGAGAGGTGCGCCGCCGGAGTAGCCCTGAACGTGGCTCGCGACACTGTTCCAGATGGTGCTCCAGTCCGGTGTCGGATTGGTGAAACAGGCCTCGCAAATAAAGAAGAAAACCACCGGCCGCCCTGCCGCCGAGATTTTCATATTAGGATCCACCTTGAGATAGGCGTTCGACCCGAAGTAGCTGCTGTTCATGTAATCCAGGTCGCTGTCCAAGGCATTGGTGATGCAGGTGGTCCGCTGGGCTGCGCTGACCCCACCGCCGTTGATTGGGCACTTGGTCCAGATAAAAGCACCTTGATCTTCCATGAGCGCCAGGTACAGCGAACAGGCTTGCGGCCCGCTGCAGCGGCCAGCGAGGTTGGACTTTATCTTTTGCGAGACCTGATCGTAGTTGTTCAGCGTGGGCCCGTACCAATCCACCGCTACGCCATTAAAGCCTCGGCGATGCATGTCGTTCATCTGCGCATTGATCAGGGAGCTGTTGTTGGAGTTATAGCCAACCTGGAGATGGCCGCCGCAAGAGGTGCCGATTCCGCTGGCGGTGGAACCGGAGGTCATACAGAACCAGGGCTGAAAATGGGCCAGAACTTTGGTCGCATTTCCCCCGGGAACGAGGGTGTGAATATTGATTTGACTGACATTGCCCGCCAGCGCGTCATAGAGTCCGCTGGTGGAGTCGCTCAGCCCCATCCATCGAGCCTGACAGTAAGAGGGCGACCCTACACTCGCACATGCGGCCGTGTTATTGCCGGTTTGTACCGACAGACTGGTCGCCGAATAGACGAGCGGGCAAAGCAGCAGGAAGGCGGAGACTGCAAATACGTGGCGCAAAACTAACCTCGACAAACTCAGCACGGTCCCAGTGGCTTGGGTTCCCACTGAAGCAGAGAACCTGGTAGAAAAAAAGATACTACTTACCGGAGTGACTCTGAAGGGAGTAGAAGGACAAAAAATCGCCTTAGTTCTACTTAGTCCTGACGCGCGGCGCCGGCGTTCTCACGGGGCGCGAGTTAAGGCTGCGACTCCCTGGGAACTTTCCACAGGCAGTTAACTTGCACTTCGCAAGCTATCTTTGTTATGGTGTCGCCAATGTGGGTGGCACGCCAAAGCCAAAACGTCGTTCCGGGTGCCCAGTAAGCATCTCCCTGGAGATTTTTGGAGACCGTTGGTCGCTGCTGATCATCCGTGACCTGATGGTTCGCGGCTTTCGCACGTTTAAGGAGTTCGAGAACGCAGGTGAAGGCATAGCGACCAACATTCTGGCGAACCGCCTGCGCCGGCTGGAAGCCGCGGGTATCATCACGCAAAAAGCCGAGGCGGGGGATAAGCGCCGCGTGTACTACCGGTTGACGGAAAAAGGCATTGATCTGGCGCCGGTGCTGCTCGACTTGCTGATTTGGGGTTCGCGGCACGAAGAGGCGGAGGCGCCCTGCGCCATTGTCGAGAAGATGGCGGCCCATCGCGACCAACTTCTCGCCGAAGTTCGGCGGCGATGGGAGCAGCGCGACCCCACTCCGCTTCTGCCGTGGCTTTCCGGCACCGCTGACCGGCCGCAAATAAAAGGAAGGAAGTGATCGCAACACTGAATGATGAGTCTGCCATTGGCTGAGGAGCGTGAGGTCATGCAATCGGGTGTTCAGACGGCAGTGGCGCCCAAGAAAACCGTTTGGGCCGGCTACGTTATTAGCGCCATACCAGCGCTGATGTTGCTGTTCAGCGGCAGCGTTAAATTGCTGAGGCTGCCTTCGGTGGTGCAGGGATTCGGAGTTTATGGTTATTCGGCCAGCCTCATCACGGTCATTGGCATTCTCGAGGTCGGCTGCACCTTTGTCTATTTGATCCCGCGCACCGCGGTTCTGGGCGCCATACTAATGACTGGTTTTCTGGGCGGCGCTATTGTTTCCAACGTTCGACTTAACAATCCACTCTTCTCCATTCCCCTTATTCTGGGCGTGATGGTATGGGGAGGGCTTTACCTGCGCGAGCCGCGGCTGCGCGCGTTGATTCCTTTGCGAAAATAACCTCGATCGGGCCGCGCACCAGGAGATTGGCGAAACAGCTCTTTGAAAATGATTTCATACTGAAAACGAAGGAGAGGAGCATGAGCAAGGTACGAGTGCTGGTGGGCACACGCAAGGGCGCATTCATACTGACGGCAGACGGCAAGCGCGATAAATGGGAGGTGAGCGGGCCGCATTTCGCGGGCTGGGAGATCTACCACATGAAGGGATCGCCCGCCGATCCCAACCGCATTTATACCTCCCAGACCAGCGGCTGGTTCGGGCAAGTGATCCAGCGCTCCAGCGATGGCGGGAAAACGTGGGAAACACCAGGAGGCGGCATCACGCCCGTTCCCGGCGAAATGCCCAAAGTGGAAAGTAACAAGTTTGTGTACGACACTTCCTCACCGGACGGCAAGCCGCTCACTACGCACCAGTGGTACGACGGAACGCAGCATCCGTGGGAGTTCAAGCGGGTGTGGCACCTGGAGCCGTCCTATTCCAATCCGGATACGGTTTACGCGGGGGTGGAGGATGCTGCCCTGTTCCGGTCCACCGACGGATCCAAGAGCTGGCAGGAGCTTCCGGGGCTGCGCGGCCACGGCACCGGTCCCAAGTGGCAGCCGGGGGCCGGGGGCATGTGCCTGCACACCGTCATTCTGGACAAGAAGGATCCTAAGCGCATCTACATCGCTATTTCAGCGGCGGGCGCCTTCCGCACGGATGACGGCGGCAAAACCTGGAAGCCCATCAACCGGGGCTTGCGTTCGCAATACATTCCCGACCAAACCGCCGAGGTGGGCCACTGCGTTCACCACGTGGCCATGCATCCTTCGAAGCCCAACGTGCTGTTCATGCAGAAGCACTGGGACGTGATGCGCAGCGACGATGCCGGCGACAACTGGCATGAGGTGAGCGGTAACCTGCCCACCGACTTCGGCTTTGTCATTGACGTGCACGCGCACGAGCCGGAAACCATCTACGTGGTTCCCATCAAAAGCGATTCGGAGCACTACCCGCCTGAGGGCAAGCTGCGCGTTTACCGCAGCCGCACTGGCGGCAACGAATGGGAGGCGCTGACCAAGGGCCTGCCGCAAAGCAACTGCTACGTCAACGTGCTGCGGGACGCCATGGCCGTTGACTCGCTCGACAAGTGCGGCATCTACTTCGGCACCACGGGCGGACAGGTGTACGCGTCGGCGGATGCCGGAGACAACTGGGCGCCCATTGTCCGCGATCTTCCGGCCGTGCTGTCGGTAGAAGTGCAGACGCTGCCATGATCCGGGTTGTGCTTCCGCAACACCTGCGCACTCTGGCTAAGGTGGGCTACGAGGTGGAGCTCGAGGTGGCGGGCCCGGTGACACAGCGCTCCATTTTGGACGCGCTGGAGGCCCGCTATCCCATGCTGGCCGGCACCATTCGCGACCACGTCACCCACCAGCGCCGGCCGTTCTTGCGCTTTTTCGCCTGCGAGGAGGATTGGTCGCTGGAGTCACCGGACGCGCCCCTCCCGCAGGCGGTGGCCTCCGGCAAGGAGCCCTTCTTCATCATCGGAGCCATTGCCGGAGGATAACTAAGGAAGGCGGGTTTCCGCCCCGGTGCCTTTCCGGCGCATTTTCGAAAACATCTAATAGAAAGGAGCGTTATGCAACTCAATTCTTACCTGCACTTCAACGGACGGTGCGAAGAGGCGTTTAAATTTTACGAGAAGCTTCTCGGCGGCAAGATCGAGGCCATGATTCCGCACGAGGGCACGCCGGCTGCCGAGCAGGTGCCCGCGGGATGGCGCAAGAAAATCATGCATGCCCGGTTAACGGTGGGCGATCAAGTCCTGATGGCGTCGGACGTTCCTCCCGGCCATTACAGTCCGCCGCAAGGTTTTCGGGTCAACATCAGCATCCAGAATCCGGCCGACGCCGAGCGCATATTTAAGGCGCTAGCGGATAAGGGAAAGATCGCCATGCCACTGGAAAAAACTTTCTGGGCGCAGCGTTTCGGCATGGTCACCGATCAATTCGGCATACCCTGGATGATCAACTGCGAGTAGGCACGTGCCCATCAAACTTTCCGTACTGGCAGCAGTTCTGGCTCTTTGCTCTCCGGCACTGAGCCAGCAGCCTTCACCAACGTTGCAAGGGTCGTTTATCGCTTCCGCCGGTCCGGCGAGCTACCGCGGCAAGTGGAACGCGCGCATCTCCTCGCATCGGCCCAATCGGGCCGCGGGTTCCTGGATCCTGCTGAACGAGAGGAACGACATTGTGCTGCAGGGCACCTGGTCGGGCCAGAAAAGCGCGGAGGGATGGAAAGGAACGTGGAGAGCGCGCGTGCTCCGCGGCCGCGCGTATTCAGGAACCTGGACAGCCTCCGAACCAGGGCTGGGCAGTAAGACTTTTGCAGACATGCTGCGAGCAGCGACGAAGGCTGGGGTTTCCGGTGATTGGAGCACTGGCGGGTATGGCGGCGCGTGGCGCTTGGGCCCGACGCCTTGAGCGGGAGCGGCTTATTTCGACGAGTGCCGTATAAAACCTAAGCCTGCCGAGACAGCGGCCAATACGTCAAGGCAGAGAATGGGCTCAGAGCTGCCCGACGCACGAAGGTTCGGACTAGATTGCGGCCAGCGCCTGGTCCAGGTCGGCCAGGATGTCCTCCGCGTCCTCGATCCCAACCGAGATGCGCACCATGCCGTCGGTAATGCCGATGGCCTTTCTTCCCTTCTCTCCCAAGGCGGCATGGGTCATGGTGGCGGGATGGGAAATCAGGGTCTCCACTCCGCCCAGCGATTCCCCCAGCGAGCACACCCGCACCTTGCGCAGCATCCTCTTGGCGTTGCCCAGGGAGCCGGTTTCGAAGGTGATCATGGAGCCGAAGCCCGACATCTGCCGCCGGGCCAGCTCGTGCTGCGGGTGATCCGCAAGGCCGGGATAGAAAATGGCTTTCACCCTTTTGTGCTCGGCCAGATACTCCGCCACCGCCCGCCCGTTACGGTCGTGCTGCTCCATGCGCACCGCCAGGGTCTTCACCCCGCGGAGGACCAGCCATGATTCAAAGGGCGACATAATCGCTCCGGCCGATTTTTGAATGAACGCCAGCTGCTCAGCCTGCTCCTTGCGCGTGCATACCACCACGCCGCCCAGGCCGTCGCTGTGGCCGTTCAGAAATTTGGTGGTGGAGTGCACTACCATGTCGGCGCCGAGCGCGATCGGCTGCTGGAAATAAGGCGACATGAAGGTGTTGTCCACCACCAACTGCGGCCCGCGCTTGCGGCAGATGCGGCTGATGGCCGCGATGTCGGTAAGGCTCATCAGCGGGTTGGTGGGAGTTTCCACGTACACCAGCCTGGTGCTCCTGCGAATTGCCTTGTCCACCGCTTGCGGCTCGGAGGTGTCCACATACGTGAACTCCAGGCCGTAGTTCGCAAGAATCTGATTAAATAGGCGGGGAACGCCGCCGTACAGGTTGTGGCCACAGACCACGTGATCGCCGGCCTTGAGCATGGTAGTGATGGCGTTGATAGCCGCCATCCCGCTGGCAAACACGCGCGCCGCCATGCCGCCTTCCAGCGAGGCTAGATTTTGTTCCAGTCGGTCGCGGGTGGGATTGGTGACACGGGCATACTCGTAGCCCATGCGGGGCTTGCCCAACTCGTCCTGCACATAGGTGGAGGTGGCGTAAATAGGGACGCTGACCGCGCCGGTTAGCGGCTCTGGCTCCTGGCCGTCATGAATGGATCGCGTCGCAAAACCCGCTTTGTGGTTGGACATTTATCTCTTTCCCAATACCAGCGTGGAACTACAAAACTACACCAAGGTCATCCTGAGCGAGCAGGCCGACCGCTTTCCTGCAGCTCTATAGTTCCTGCTCAAAAATCTTCTTGGACAGATAGCGCTCGGCGGAATCGGGAATGATGGTGGCCACGCGTTTGCCCGCTCCCAGCCGGGTTGCCACTTCCACCGCCGCATGAACGGCGGCTCCGCCACTGGAGCCGGAGAGCACGCCCTCCTCGCGGGCCAGACGGCGCACCATGGCGAATGCCTGCGGATCGCGCACCATGATGACTTCATCGGCCAACGTGCCGTCGAATGTCTTGGGAAGGAAACTGGCGCCAATGCCTTCCACCTTGTGCGACTCGCCCACTGCTCCTCCGCCCAGCACCGAGCCTTGGCTCTCTACCGCGCAGGCGCGCAGATCAGGAAGGCGCTCCTTGAGAAAACGCGCCACGCCGGTAAAGGTGCCGCCGGTGCCGGCGCCGAGCACAACGGCATCCAGCCGGCCTTCCATCTGCTCGAAGATTTCCCGGGCGGTGGTCTGGTAGTGGTAATCGGGATTGGCCTGGTTCTCGAATTGGCCGGCGAGAAAGGAATGAGGAGTGCGGGCGGCCAGTTCGCGGGCGCGGCGAATAGCGCCTTCCATACCCTCGGCGTCCGGAGTGCGCGTGACTTCGGCTCCGAGGGCGCGCATGAGCATCACTTTTTCCTCTGAAAAATGCTCGGGAACGAACAGCGCCACGCCATAGCCGCGGCTCACGCCAATCAGCGCCAGACCCACGCCCGTGTTCCCGGCCGTAGCCTCAATCACGGTGGCGCCGCGCTGCAGCAGGCCTTGCTCTTCCGCCCGGCGGATGATGCCGATGGCGGCGCGATCTTTCACGCTGCCGCCGGGGTTCAGGTATTCCAGCTTGGCGTAAACTTCGGCCGCCCCGCCGGGCACAACACGGCGCAAGCGAAGCATGGGCGTTTCGCCGACCAGATCGGCAATGTCGTCGGAAACACGCAGGCGGGTGGTTTCAGCAGTTTTCATGGGGCAAGTTACAGGGTATGAGAGCCGCGAAGTGGCGTCAATCACCAGCTGAGCAGCGCACCTTCAACGGTGATGCCGGTCACCAAAGGAAAAAATTCGCTATTGGCCCCTGGAGGCGCGCTCGCTGCCCGCGTAGTAGCCGGTCCGCGTGCGCACCTGCAGCTTCTTGTAGCCGTGGGCGCGGGCGATCACTTTGATGGAGCGATAGCCGCCCTGGCTCTGTGGCCGCGTAGGCCGATAACCGATGGTGTACTGGTTGCGAATGTCGTGTGCCACTTCCTGGGTGATGCTGTCCACCTCGCTCAGGTCCTTGGGGAAGAAGGCGACGCCGCCGGTGTCTTCGGCCACCGTGGCCAGCGCCCGCCGGGCGCGCCGTTGCCTTTCGCCTCCCAGCAGCCCGATGGTGTAAACCGTGGGCCCATTCTCCGCCTGCAGACGGCGCACTGCCTGTTCCAGCGATTCGCGGCTGGCGTTATCCTCGCCGTCGGTCACCACCAGCAACACCTTCTTTTCCAGGCGTGCGTTTTTCTTCAAGTGGTCGGCCGAGGCGACAAGGGCGTCATAGAGCGCGGTTCCCCCGCGCGCCTCGATCTTTTCCAGCGCATCCTTCAGTTTCGGGACGCTGGAAGTGAAATCCTGGTCCAGGTAGTACTCGTCATTGAAGTTGACGACGAAGACCTCGTCCTGGGGATTGCTGGAGCGTACAAAGTTGAGTGCCGCCTGGTTCACAGCCGGGCGCTTGTCGCGCATGGACCCGGAGTTGTCAATCACAATGCCCACCGCCACCGGTATATCTTCTCGCCGAAACGAGGTGATGGTCTGGGCCACGCCGTCTTCGAACACCTGGAAAGCAGTTTTATCCAGGTTGGTGACCATGTGGTCGTGATCGTCGTAAACGGTGGCATGCAGAATGACTTCTTCCACCTGCTTGCGGAAAATGTAAACGCCGTTATTTTCACCCTCGGGGCCTCCGGTCTGGCCCTGTTGGCCGCTAGCGGCTCCCCCTTGCTGAGGCTGGGCCTGCGACGGGGGCGGGGCTGGAGGCGTCGAACTGGGGGGCGGTGCCGTGGTGGGGGCGGCCTGGGCCCACGTCCACAGGCTCAGGCAGAGCACCAGCAGCGGCAGGATAAGGTAGCTACTCCGACGGCGCATAGTAACCCGTTTTGGCATACACGTGCAGCGGCGGCAAACCTTTAGGCGGAACCAGCTTGACCTTTATTTTATGCCATTTGCCATCGTGCACTGGTTTGGTTGGACGGTAGCCGAGCACATATTGGTTGCGCAGCTCAATGCCGATTTTAGTGGCCACGTCCGGCAGCTCATTCGGGTTATCGATGGTAAATGTCCGCCCACCAGTCACATCCGTGACATCTGCCAGCAAAGCGGGCCCCAGGCGCTCCTCATCGGTGCGGGGCACCTGGTCGAACAAGCCAATGGCGTAAATCTGCACGTCGGCCTCTTTGATGAGGGAGTTGATCTCCCCCTCGGTATAGCGGCTGTGGTTATCGCCGCCGTCGGAGATGATGAGCAATGCTTTGCGGTCGTAGCGGGCGGTGCGCAACTTGGCGACTGCCAGGTAGATGGCGTCCAAAAGCGCGGTGCGCCCCTTGGGGTTGGCCAGCACCAGCCGGCTCTGTATGTCTTCCACAGAGCTGGTGAAATCAGAGAGCACCTCCGGCTGATCGGAGAAGCTGACCACGAAAAACTCATCCTGCGGATTGGCGGTCTTGAAGAACTCCACTACCGCTTCCTTGGAACGGTCTATTTTGTTGCTCATGCTGCCGCTGACATCAAAAATCACGCCCAGGGAAATGGGAGCGTCCTCGCTGGAGAAGTGGCGGATCTGTTGGCGCTCCTTATTTTCAAACAGTTGGAAGTTGTCTTTCTCCAGGCCGGTGACCAGGCGGTTCATGGGGTCGGTGATGGTCACCGGCACCAGCACCAGGTCAACGCGCGCCCGGAAAGGCCGGGTGTGGGTGTCCAGACCCGGATCGAGCAGCGGCTTCTTGGTTTCATCTGTGGGCTTGGCACGGGGCACAACGTGGACATCGTCGGCAGTTCCGCTCTGCGCCAGGAGGGTTGCAGAAACAAAGCACAGCATGAGCACAACGCCCGTCACCGAGACCAACAGGCGCGTTTCCGCATTCCACGAGCGTGCTTGACGGCGAACGACAGGTAGGTTCACAACTCGACCCACGAAGCCAAACGACCCTTGCCCGCCACTGCGATTGCGGGCCAACGCAACCTCATTTGAGGCGATACTACCACAGCTTACCTCGGCTACCACCAGCCGTTCCGCCTAACAGTTAAGATGTAAAAACAAGGAAGGAAGTTCTGCCTCTTTTTAACTTGTTACAATTCCAAGCACCAGAAAATTCTCATGGCAAAAATCTCCCCTTTTCGGGCCTTACGCTACGACCCGGCGCGTGTGGCCTTGTCGCAGGTGGTCACCCAACCTTATGACAAGATCACGTCCGCCATGCAAACAGCCTACTATGACGCCAGCCCTTATAACCTGGTGCGCATCATCTTGGGGAAACGCGACCCCGCAGACATCAACGGCTCCAATGTCTACACCCGCGCGGCCTGCGACTTTGCGGAGTGGCGGCGGCACGGCATCCTGCGGCAGGATCCAGCGCCGTCGCTCTACGCTTATTCCCAGGAGTTCACTGCGCCCGGAACCAGCGACGGCCGTCGCTACGAACGCCGCAGCGTGGTTGCCCTGGGCGGCCTTGAGGACTACTCCGCGGGTGTTGTATTTCGCCACGAACAGACGCTCTCAAAGCCCAAGGCCGACCGCCTCGACCTGCTGCGCGCCACCCGGGCTCACTTCGGACAGATCTTTATGCTTTATAACGATCCCCAAGGGCAGCTGGAGGTTACGCTTTGCCCTGCCCGTGAGCCTGAAATCTGCGTTAGCGATGAATATGGGGTGACCCACAAAGTATGGGCGCTCTCCGACCCAGCTACTGTGGCCCGGATTTGCCGCACCATGGCACACCAGAAGCTGATCATCGCCGACGGGCACCACCGCTACGAGACCGCGCTCAACTACCGCAATGAACAGCGCGCCGCCACAGGCAAAGCTGATCCTGAAGCTCCCTACGAGCGGGTCATGATGACCTTGGTGAACGCGCACTCGCCGGGCTTGCTGATCCTGCCCACGCATCGCGTGGTCTTCGGCCTGGCTGAATTTGAGCCCGGGGCCATGGTCGCGGCCTCGCGCTATTTTTATGGCGTTCGCGACGTGAGCCACGAGTTCGATCCCGCCCAACCCCTGGCCCTTCTTCCCCGTACCTCGCCGGGCGAAACTGCCATGCTGGCGGTAACGGCGCGCCAGGCTTTCCTGTTTGTCGCCAATCCCGGAACCAAACACTCGGCCCTGGACACGGTTTCCCCGCGACAAGCCGAACTGGATGTTGTCCGGCTGCACAACGTGGTCCTGGGGAGCGTGCTGAACATCAGCGAGGAAGCGGTTCGCGAGCAGCGCAATGTGGAATATGTTCGCGATGCCCGGGAAGCAGTGCAACGCGTGCGCTCCGGCGCCGCCAATGTCGCCTTCCTGCTCAATGCGGTTCCCATTGAGCAGATGACCGCCATCGCGCTGGCGGGGGAAGTGATGCCGCAAAAATCCACCGATTTTTACCCCAAAATGCTGAGCGGCCTCACGATTTACGCGCTGGATTGAGTATGGCGTGGACTGATCGCTTGCCTCACAACCGGCGGCACTGGGCGCCTGGGCACTCACGCAGCTCGGTGGCTGCGGTGGCTCTGCTTCTGCTGCTTCTATGGCTGCCGCAGGCCCGACCAGTGACGGCCCAGGAGTACCTCTCGGTTTATGGCCTCCGGGCGACTTTTTCCGTGCCCCTGCAACAATACGGAGGGCGGGACTACGTGGCCGTCCTGGACATCCTGGCCCCCTTGGGCGAAGTGGCCGCCCGCAAGGATGGGCACAAGTGGAAACTGCGCTTCAATAGCGTGGAAGTAGAATTTCAGGAGGGCAAAACCGCCGTAAAGTTGGCGAACAGGCGGCTGCAACTGGCATCTCCCTTCCATCTTCAGGACGGGCGGGGTCTGGTGCCTCTCTCCAGCCTGGTTGCTCTGCTCTCTCCGTTGCTGCCGCCGCCCGTCGAATTGCATGAGACCGCCCGACGGCTGTTCCTGGGCGGAGCGGCGGTCCACTTCTCGGCCGAGGTTGTGCACTCCCCCAGCGACTCTGTGGTGCTGACTTTTTCCGCTCCCGTGAATCCTTCGATTGCCACCGAGCCCGGACGGTTGAGCATGACCTTCGTCCGCGAACCGCTGCTGCATCCCAGTCCCAGCACGATGAACTTTGAGGACCAATATATTTCTTCGCTGAGCTATCGCGAGGCGGAGGGCGTCGCCGAACTCACTCTTAACAGCAATGTGCCCCTGCTGGCGCGCTTTAGCTCTGACCGCAAAACCATCACCGTGGGTCCCGTGGTGCAGATTGTCGCCCAGGCCAAGCCCCAGCCCGTCGTTCCCGTGCCCACGCCGGCTTCTCCGCCTGCAGCTTCTTCTACGCCCGTGCCTACTCCTACTCCCAACATCGGGGCAGCGGCTTCGGGACAGCTCGCCTTCCCGCCCCCACTTCCTCTGGCGGCGCCCGCGCCTCCGCCGCTAGTGGTGGTGGATGCAAGTCATGGAGGCACAGAACCGGGGGCGGCCCTGAGCGACATATTGGCGGAAAAGGATGTTGTGCTCAGCATTGCGCAGCGCCTGCACAATGACTTAGAGGCGCGCGGCTTGCACACCATGCTGCTGCGCAATTCCGATACCGCCTTGAGCCTGGACCAGCGCGCTATTCTGGCCAACACTTCCCGCGCCCGCTTCTACATCAGCGTTCACGCCGGCAGCCTCGGCTCGGGCGTGCGCCTCTATACCGCGCTGCTGCCGCCCATCACCCCGGCCAGCGGGACGTTTCTTCCCTGGGATAGTGCGCAAGCCTCGTATCTCAGTTCCAGCCAGACCTTATCCGGAGACATCGCAACGGAACTGAGTAAGCTGAATGTCTCCAGCCGCCAGATGCAGGCGCCACTGCCTCCTTTGAACCACATTTCCGCCGCCGCGGTGGCGGTGGAAGTGGTGCCGCCGGGAGCGGACGTGACCCAGCTGAATTCCGCCGCCTACCAGGAACAGATAGCGGGCGCAATTGCCGCAGGGGTGGCCCGCGCCCAACAAGGGGCCACGCCATGATTCCGCGGCACCTGAAAATCACGTTTGGCCTTTTGTTGCTCGCCGCTCTGGCCAGCGGCCTTTACATGTGGATGCTGAAACGTCACGAACGGCAAGCGCCGCAAACGGCCCAGCTGCAGCAGCCGGTCTCGCCCCCGCCACCCGCGGGCACCCCGCTCACCGTGGCCTTGTACCTGGCGGACGATCAACAGGGCGCATTGCACCGCGAAGAGACCAGCCTCAGCTTGCCGGCCGATCCCAGCTTGCGTGCTCAGGCGGTGCTGCGCGCTGTGATCGCCCGTTACACGCAGAAAGACTCTACCCATCCCCTGCCCGCGGGCGCTGATGTAAACGACGTTTACATTGTTAACGGCACCGCCGTGGTGGATTTGAATGACGCGTTGGCCAGCGGGCATCGTTCCGGCGTGATGGTGGAGGAACTGACGGTGTTGTCGCTGGTCCAGACACTAGCCGCCAATCTGCCCGGCATCACGCAAGTAAAAATCCTGGTCAATGGCCAGGAACGTGACACCCTGGCAGGCCACGCCGACCTGGCAGACTTCTATGATGTGGCGGCGGTGAACCGGGCGGTGGAGCAGATGGGCGGAACGAGTAGTCCTTAGCGTACAAGCCGGCCTGACTTCTTCTTGCGAATTCAAACTATGGTTAAATCAGAGACGATGATCTACCGCAGCGACAACCGCGCGCCCGACCAGATGCGCCCGGTTCAGATTGTCCCCGATTTCATTTCCACCGCCGAAGGCTCCGCGCTCATCGAGGTAGGCAACACGCGCGTGATCTGCACCGCCTCGGTTGAGGAGACCGTGCCGCAGTTTTTGCGCAACACGGGAAAAGGCTGGATCACCAGCGAATACGGCATGTTGCCTCGTTCCACGCTCACCCGCACAGCGCGCGAAGTCACGCGCGGGCGTCCGGCGGCGCGCTCGCAGGAAATCCAGCGCCTGATTGGGCGCTCCCTGCGCGCGGTGACCGACCTGGCGCGACTGGGCGAGCGTACCATCTGGATTGATTGCGACGTGATCCAGGCCGATGGCGGCACCCGCACTGCTTCCATCACCGGCGCTTTCGTGGCCTTAGGTCTGGCGTTGCAGAAGCTAGTGGAAGCGGGAACGCTCACCGCTGCGCCCATTCGCGACTTTGTGGCCGCGACTAGCGTGGGCGTGGTGGATGGCCACGTGATGCTCGACCTGGCCTACGAGGAAGATTCACGCGCCGAGGTGGACATGAATTTCGTGCTCACCGGAGCCAAGAGGATTGTGGAGATCCAGGCTACCGCCGAGCAGCACCCTTTCGATGACGAGCAACTGCGGGAGATGATGCAGTTGGCGCGCCGCGGCGTGGAGGCTCTCATCTCTAAGCAGCGCATTATCCTGAGCGGCCTGACCTTGCGGCAGTAAAACAGCTGGATCGCTAAATAGCTGCCTGGCTCTCCCGTCTTCCTTATTACGGATAGGAAGGCTATTCACGCCAGTTCTGGCGGACAGACCTGCATTTTTGGCGACACTGATTCCGGCTGTCATATTGAGCGAGGGTGCAGGCCCGAGTCGAAATACCCCTAATCTGGCGGTTCCGCTGAGAGACCGAAAAGTGTTTCTGGTAAGCAACATCATGCCTGTGAGAATCCCTGGAACGGCACGACGGGAATAAGCACTGCGCAGGGGTGCTTCGACTTCCCAGAACGTTTCGAAAGCGAACCTCCCTTTTCCGCTCAGCATGACATTTCTTAAACGCATCGTTTTTCCCAGCAACGTGGGTCCGCCTAGTTAGTCAGCCAGGGAGCTAGTTACCCACATAGCTCTCCTCCACCGCTCACCGCCGTCTTTTCATTTAAAATGGGAGCGCAATCATTCAGGAGGATTTATGAAGCTTACGCCGGGCAAGCTGCAGGGCATGAAGAACGTATCCAACGAGCGCGGGGTAATCGCCGCCGCCGCTATGGACCAGCGCGGTTCGCTGAAGAAGGCGCTGGGCGCCAACGCCAACGACAAAGGGTTGGAAGAATTCAAGTCGCTGGTTACGGAGGTACTGACCCCGCACGCCAGCGCCATCCTGCTGGATCCCGAGTGGGGCCTGCCCGCCTCCAAGCGCCGCGCCAAAAACGCCGGCCTGCTGCTGGCGTATGAGAAGACCGGCTACGACAAAACTGGCCCGGGCCGCCTGCCTGACCTGCTCGACCACTGGTCGGCGCGCCGCCTGAAGGAATCCGGCGGCGACTGCGTGAAGATTCTGCTTTACTACACGCCCGCCGATCCCAAGGAGATCAACGACCAGAAGCACGCCTGGGTGGAGCGCATAGGCGATGAGTGCCGCGCCAACGACATCCCATTCTTCCTCGAACTGGTCGGCTACGAAGAAGGCGCTGACGAAAAGGGGTTTGAATTTTCCAAAAAGAAGCCGGACATCGTGGTGCGCAGCATGGAAGAGTTCACTAAGGACCGCTACGGCGTGGATGTGCTCAAGGTGGAAGTTCCGGTGAACATGAAATTTGTGGAAGGCGCCAAAGTGTTCGCCGGGCAGAAGGCATACACCAAGAAAGAAGCCACGGATCACTTCCGGCGCGCCGCGGGCGCGACCAGCAAGCCCTTTATTTATCTTTCCGCGGGCGTGAGCAACGCCGAGTTTACCGAATCGCTGGAACTGGCCGCCGAAGCAGGGGTGAAGTTCAATGGAGTGCTCTGCGGGCGCGCCACCTGGAAGGACGGCATCCCTATCTACGCCACGCAGGGCGCCGCCGCCTTCCGCAAGTGGCTGGAGACCGAGGGCGTGAAGAACATCGAGAACGTGAACGCGCGGCTTAAGGCGGCAACCCCATGGTTCTCCATTTATGGTGTGAAAGAGCCGGCCATGGTGGGCGCGTAGAACCATTGGCCATTTGTAGTGATTTGTGAGTTTTGAGGCGCGTGCCGCAGCACGCGCCTTTTCTCTGCTTGAACAACCCGCCGCGCCGAAGGAGCTTATGTTGCGCCCGGCGAGTCACTGGTTTATCTGGCTTACTCGGACATGCTTTTGCACGACATGCTCGATCGCGTCACAGGCGGAGCCCACTCCATCTTCCACCCGAATCTTGCTGCCCACTTCCGCGGCACACTGGGCGTAGTTCGGATCGCAAAACAGGCGGTCCAGTTCCGCCGCCGCTTTTTGGGCGCGGTAGCGCTCGCGGCTGATGATGCGAGCGATTCCCAGCCGCTTGCTGCGCACGGCATTATCGAACTGGTCATGGCTGAGCGGCATGACCAGCGCCGGACGTCCGGCGCGCATCACTTGGGCCGTGGTGCCGATTCCGCCCTGATGGACGATGGCGACCGCGCGTGGAAAAACCTCCGAGAAGGGGGCGTAATCATAGGCCACAACTTCGGAGGAGAGCAACTCCGCCGGCGGGCGCGGCATGTGTTGGCCAACCAGTAGGACGGCGCGGCGCTGCAGCAAGCGGGCGGCCTTGGCGCTTTCCACAAAGAAATTCTCTGCCGCCTGCACTGCCGCCGAGCCCAAGGTAAACACGATGGGAGGGGGGCCGGCGTTCAGAAATGTTTGCAGCTCCGGCGCCGGCGGATGCTCCACTTCATCGCGGTCGAAAAACAGGAATCCGGTGGTCCACGCTTGTGGCGGCCAATCCCGCTGCGGCGCCGCCAGCAGCGGCGAAAACAGCCCCAGCACCAGTTGTGGCGAATGCTGTCCGGCAAAAATGGGATTGGCGCCCGGCTTGAGTCCCAGTTCCCGTTCCAATTCACGGTAGGGGCCAAGCCATCGGCTCGACATGCGGTCAGCCACCGCATAGAAAACACGGTGGAACCCCCGTCCCAGCCTGGCCATATGTTCAGGCAATGGGAAGCCGGCAAACAACGGTGGGTCCTCCGCCGACAAGAAGCTGGCCGGCGCCAACACGGTTGAGATCCAGGGTATGCCGCGGACGCGCGCCAGCAAGGGTCCGGCAAACGCCACGGGGTGGGTGATAAGCACGTCGGGGCTCGCTGCCAGCGCCGCCAGGTCCTGGTAGCTGTCGCGCAGGTTAGGCATCAGGATTTGGCGAAAGATAAACTCGGTGCCCTTGCGCCGGTCAAACACCTTGCGCATCAACTCCCGGTCAATGCGGGGCAGGTCGGGCCGTATGGCGCGGAACGCGATGCCCTCCGCCTCGATCTTCTGCCGGTAAATAGGGCTGGTGGCGATTACTGGCTCGTGGCCGCGGCGCTGCAGTTCGAGCGCCAGTCCCATATAGGGATGGATATCGCCATAGGAACCGAAAGCGTGAATAAGGATGCGGGCCATGCGCCGTCAGCCATGATAAATGGGGTGGCGCACGCGTAGGATTTCGGCTAGCTCACAGCAATTCCCGGTTAAGCACCGGGACTTCTCGTTTGCCGTTGCGCGGAGCGGCGGCAGCAACAGCGGCAGCCGCTTTGGGCCGGCGCTCCTGCTGTAGCAAACGGCGCAGCGTGCGCAGGTCATTCAGGATCCGGCTGCCCGCCTTGAGGTGGTGCGAGAGCTTCTCTAGGTTGTAGAAGACCAGGCGCAGGGCCTCCAGCTGTTTGGGGTCGGCTCCGCCGTTGAGATCGGCGTGCACGGCCTGCTTGGCTTCGAGCACAGTCTGGTTCAGCAGCTTCAGATATTCCTGGGCGCCTTCGATACTGTCGAAGGGAGTCTCTGATTGATAGCTCAAGCTTAACCTCTCGCGCTATCTTACGCCCTCCCGTGCCAATAAGGGAAAAACAGCTACTCTGGCACACAATTAATCAGGTACCCAACGACCCTGCCCTCCTGGCGAGGCGCTCACAACCGGCAGGAAGGGAGACAGAATTCATTGAACCTTGCGGTGACGTTTACAGCAGCCGTCCGGTAATCGCCACTCGCGATTCGGACCCGCGTGAGTGGACGAACAGCGTGTCTGTCGACGGACATCATCCGCATTCATGCACTGAGCTCGCTTGCTTCCGACTGCTATATTGGTGAGGATACCTCGGTGAGGTTTTTCACCTAGCACCGGGCAGCAGAGGATGGAAAATGACTAGTCTGGACGTGCTATTCCGTTACGGCGCCCCGCCGACCGAGGGCGCCATGCGCGCCGTGGACAGCGTGCGCGAGGTTTACGGCATCCGCCGCATCCAATTCAACGGCCGTGAGCGCACCTTGCGGGTGGAGTTTGACGCCTCTCGCTTGAACGAAAACACGGTCGCCGGACTACTGCGGCGCGCCGGGATTGATGTCCAGGAAAAACTCGCCCTGGCGTAATCGCGGCGCAGATCCGGAAAACTAATTGAGAGGAATGGGGGAGGGCTGCCGGATAGTGGCGTTAAAAAGGTATTTTTGGGGGAAAAAGCAAAAGGGGCGCTCAAGAAAACCTCTGGCCGAAGTTATTCTCAAGAGCGCCCCTGTTGCGCGCCACTTCGTCTGGTTTACTTAATAGCACCCCCGGTGCCAGACTCACCTTGCTGAAAATGCAAGACTTAGTATTTCCTGCTTGAGGCTGGCGCGGGTAGCTTTTACCGCCAGTCGGAAAGATTTACTGTGCGACGCACAGAGGTGCAACTTCCCTGCCACTTGCGGCGGATTCGGAACGCTTTTGCACAACAAACGTGTCCGGAATTCGAGCCGTCTCCACGTGAAATCTGCACCGTCCCCGGTGCAAAACGCAGAAGAGTGGCTGCCTCGCGACGATCTCAGCTATGAGCTTGTGACCGATAAGTTAGGAGCGCGATCTCGGCGTGATAGGCGACTCAGCAGGTCAGGTTTTCGAGCAGGGCGGGTTTCAGGGAAGCACAGGGTTTGTTAAGATGAAATGCAAGCGCGCCCTTAGCTCAGTTGGATAGAGCGTCTGGCTACGAACCAGAAG
>Ga0075426_10001075_pt1 | contig 19195 bp, 15 predicted proteins | sample SoiMethybrSBSTD5_FD_75304 | JGI IMG/M metagenome (GOLD analysis project Ga0075426, IMG submission 75304) | Bulk soil microbial communities from a Populus tree surrounding site in Tennessee, USA - Soil MetaG P. TD hybrid SBSTD5 | ecosystem: Environmental > Terrestrial > Soil > Tree plantation...
GCGATGAGGCAGCTTACGCCCATTTTTGCGCGCCTTCCGGTTTTCTATCATTGGGTCGTTTATTTGTGCCTGTTATTTCTGGTGGCGTTGGCGGGCTCAACGGTAGCCGTAGTGGCCATCATGCTGGTGTTTCGAATTCCCTTTACGGAATTTGCGGCCGAGTGGTGGTCTTCCGGCAGGTTGGGAACACTGGTGATTACTCTTGTTGGGATTCTCTACCACTTATACGGACAATCAAGGAGCGCGCTGGAGCAGAGGAACCTGGAACTGCAACGCACTGTGGATGTTGCGCAGACGCACTCCGAGCAGCAGGGCCAGGAGCTGGAGAAAGCGCGCGACATTCAAGAGGGGTTGCTCCCCAAGAAAATCCCCCAGGTAAAAGGTCTGGAGGTGGCTGGAGCGTGGCAGCCGGCGCGCGTGGTGGGCGGGGACTATTACGACGTGCTGAAATTCAGCGACAGGAAGCTGGGAATTTGCATCGGCGACGTCGTGGGAAAGGGCATTACGGCCGCGTTGCTGATGGCCAATCTGCAAGCGAGCTTCCGGGCCTTCGCGGAGGAAGGCGTGTCGCCCGGCGCGCTCTGCGGAAAACTGCACGGAGTCATCAGCAACAACGTAGCGCAGGAAAAATTCGTTACGTTTTGCTACTGCACCATCGACGCGACGGAACACAAGTTGACCTACGCGAGCGCCGGACACTGTCCGCCGCTGTTGCTGCGCGCTTCGGGAGAAGTGATTGCCCTGAAGGAGGGAGGAACGCCGTTGGGGATTCCACCGGGAAGCGACTACGCGAATACGGAAGTGCAATTGGAAACGGGCGACCGCCTGATTCTCTATACCGATGGACTGACGGAAGCAATGAATGCGGAGGAACAGGAGTTTGGCGAGCCACGATTGGTGGAGCTGGGGAAACGAAACGCCGGGCTGAGCGCAACGGAGTTGCTGGAAGTGATCCGGAAGGAAGTGTCCGCCTACAGCGGAGGAAGTTTTCAGGATGATTTCACGCTGGTCGTTGTGGCTGTGAAGTGAGGGCAGCAGGGTCGAAATCCAATTGGTGCGGAGGAAAGGCGCGAAGGCGGAGCGGCGGCGAAATGGCCGTGCTAATATACCTGCTATCATGAATTCCCAAAAGCTTGGAACGTCGGCTATTGTTTTGTCACTTGTTTGGGCATTGGCCATCATTGCCACGGCTTTTTTATTCAAAGGCAATCCAGCTGAGTATTGGATTGAAGCAGGCCTCATTGTGGGAGCACTCACCTTTGTGGTGCTGAAGCGCAGGCGCGCGCCTACCTCCGCTCGATAAATTCCATTATTGCAATCCGCTTGCTGTCATTTCAGCTAAAGATGTCCAACCTCCCTAGGCCTCTCAGACCGACCGGCAGGTGCAGCCGTGGAAGCGTGCGTCGCTTAGCCTAGCCGGTAGGAACCGCCACCCTGGAATTCCAGCAGCCCCAAATCGCGTAGAACTTGCAACTGCTGCCGGATTTTGTCGCGCACGTGCCGAAGAATCGTAGCGCCGGGCTTTGCCCCGGTTTATGGGGACTGCCCGCGTTCTTTGCGGGCAGTCCCCGGCACGAATCTCTTCCACGGCTGCTGCCCTTGCAACTGCTGGCGGATTTTCTCGCGCACGTGCCGAAGAATCGTAGCGCCGCGCTTTGCCCGGCATCCTTTTTGCAGTGCGGTTCATCCTGAGCGCAGTCGAAGGGCGGCTCGACGCCTAGAGTTGTGGGGGCCTCGGATGTTCGTGCGCACGGCAGATGTGCACGCAGGCTTCTGAACCTAACCTGATGCCCTTTGGTTCGAAGCCGTCGTCACAGACGCAAGGTTCAGGTGGGGGCGGAATGCGCTTGCACTCCGCCGCCGGCCGGCCGAAAAGAACGCGGTGGATGTCAGCCTTGCCGCCAGTGATTCCATAACCGAAGGCGTTGAAAAGATTGCCCGGATTTGAGCTAGTGGGTGGCGCCTGCCGAAGCGTCACGTAGTCTCCAAAGCGAGTGGTACCGGTGTTGCTAGCTGTGGTGATATAGACCACAAAATCGCCCCATAATCCAACGACGTGGTTTTCGTAGTTTCCATTTCCTCCGTATTCGAGAGAAAGTCCGATTTCCCCCGTACAGCGGTTGGTGGAAAGCGCGGGATAAGCGAAGGCGTAATCGTTATTCCAAATCGCCACCTGCTGAGCGACTTGGAAATTGTTGCTGCGATCCAGATCCACCATGTCTACATGAGGTTGCCGGAAATTATTATCCAGTCCAGCTGTCCACGCGAACCAGACGTGGTCTCCGGAGCGGGCGCCACCGGCAATCCACGTGCCGACAGCGCTTACCTCGCCCAGCCAGTTCATGTTGTCGGGCGTAAGGGAGGTAAAGCCGCCATTGGTCCAGCTTGCGATTGAGACATCGCGCCAGAAGTAAGTGTTGGAGTTTTCCGCGAGGGAGAAAACGCGCATGCTGCTGGTGTTGTTGTGCCCGGCCCAGAAGATTTCGTTTCGCGTGTTCTGCACCAGGTGAGCGAACCAGGCCATGGAGCTGTCGGCCGGGTTGGTGAAGCCCAAATTGATGGTTCCTCCAGCCTGAAGTCCTGCAAGCGAGGTTCGCACGATCAAATGGCCTTTGCCGCTGACATTCCAGCTCATGTAGAGGAATTGGTCGCCGATGGAAAGATCGGGATAGTCAAAACCGGAGCCCGTAAAGCCAAAAACATCCGGAGTGAGGTTCCAATAGGTCCATGCGGTGCCGCCGCTACTCTGGACCTGCGCTGGGCTGGCGACGGCTATGCGCACACCATTGCCCTGTAGCAACCAGATAAAACGGTCAATGCTGGGCGCGTATTGGACAATCTGGTCGCAACAGAAACCCACGGCGTCATTCGGGAAAATGGCTGTTGGATTCAATTGCGTGAAGCTGGCTCCATTATTCGTGGAATACGCTGCTAGCCAGTTTGCCGAAGAGAAGATGATTCCGCTGGCGTTGGCGCTGCCGCTCGGTTCCGCAATAGTGCCAGCGCCGACGTTCAGGCTTTGATTCGCGACAAAGTCTATCGCCGGTGGATCACCGATAGGAGCCTTTTCCACGCGGCTAGGAGTCGGCGTAGGCTTTCCTGGAACGATCGGCCCCCTGGGCACCGTCCATTCCGATCGGTTGACCTCGGAATCGAATTTAGGCGGCCGCGGTGGATAATGCCCGCCTTCTACCTTTCCGGGTTTTACAGTCACGGTCTTTAGATGGTCCGAGCCGGGAGCTGCAGGCGGTACCCGCAAGACAACTCTGAATCGAAAATGGCAAGCTCTTTTCCGCTCTTCACCCGTGGAATATTTCCCCTCCAGGAAGAGGTTGCTGACACCTCCCGGATGGAAGGGACCTCCAGAGAAGTCCGCCTCAAGAAACGCGGCGCCATCGACCGCAATCGTCCCGAGGGACGCTGGCAATGAAGTTGTGAGAGTGCCGCCAGCCATCCGGACGGAGGTTACTTCGACGTTCTCCGCCGCGGACTTGCCGCGGTTGAGGATGGAGACGGCGGAGAGAAAGGTTTTGGCGTCAGGCACGCTGACGCCGGGAGCTCGCGCAACAAGGTGGGCCGCGCGCTCCTTTTCTTTTTCGTCCTGGTCTTCACATTGTTGCTCATCTCCGCGGTACGGTTCCTCCTGATTCGTCATGGCTTTTTCGGAGCTGCCCATTTTGGGGCCACTCATGCCTCGAGCTTCCCGCGCCTCCGCGGCCACCCCATCGTATCTGAGACTCGAGGGGCGTTCTGACGACGTAGAGTTGCCCGCCCAACTAAATACTAACGAGATTGCTGCTAGGAAGAGGAATTGTCCCGGGTGTCGCATGATGGTTCCTCCTTTTCCAAAGGCCCACCTGTGGCTGGCGGTGGTAGTTGTTGGCAGGTAGTGCGGTTCGCCTGAAAAACGTTACAGGCAGCCCGTCCCAAAATGGGCGAGTAGGAGGTACTACTTACGGCAAACGATAGTGGCCGGAGCCGAGGAAGGTGAGGAGGCCGAGGTCACGAAGCACTTGGAGTTGCTGGCGGATTTTGTCGCGCACGTGCCGGTTCTGCGGATGGAGTTTCCCGAGGGAGCCCGCGTGGGCGTAGACGTCGGCCAGCGTGAATTCCATTTTCCCCAGCGATTGCACCACTTGCAGCACGTCCAGCGTCCACCCGCGTTTTTCTACCTGCAGTCTCTCCAGTGGACGAAGCCGATTGTAAGAGCTGCGCACTTCGCGCGGGGTCAGGGGAGTCCCTTCGCTCACTACCGAGATTCGGGCATGTACGGGGATTTTGTCCAACAGAATGTTGCAGCCGACCCAACCGGCGCGGCGAGCGGTTGTGGCGAGAGGTTTGCGGCGTTCAACCGCGGATAGCGCAAAGGCGAAATGCGGGACCAGAAGAACGGTGCGGACGGCCCACGCGTCAAGGTCGTAGTGCAACACGAAGAGGTTGGGAGTTCTGTCTTCGAGGATGGCGCGCTTCATTTCCGAGTAGGCGGCGTCGATGATTCTGTTGCCTAGCGGCTTTGACTGGCTCTTCAACTGAAAGGGGGACTCGCAAGAAGGACAGACATAATCGATGGCGGCGGTGCCTTGCCGTGAGGGCTCAAGGCGCGGCGATTCGCAGGCGGGACAGAAGAAATTTTCGGCGCCCCAGGATTCGGTACCAACACGCGCGCGCTGCGAGGCGCTTTTGTAGCGGTCGAGGCCAGCGGTGGGAAGCGCTAAATCCACTGGAGGATTAGATCATGGTCAAGTCTGTCAGGGAAGGTACTCGGGGCAGGTTGTGCGGTGTTCTATTTATCGCTTGCTAGTCCGACTGATTTGAGAAACTCTATGGCCCGCCTCACGGATTCCTGTGAGATGTTCCAACTGTATTTCTCTGCTTCCTTAATCAAATCGGCGACTGTCATTCCGGTGGCTGCCTTTTTTTTGAGCAGAAAATAAGCTTTAGCCGCAATTGAGAGTTCCATGTAATTCGGGTTGTCAGCGTCCAGTATTCGACGCGTGGCATCGCTTATCCTTTTGTACGTTGGGGTTTCTCGAAGTCGTCTGACCAGGTACTGACCATCGTCTGTCAGGGCATAGTCGTACCGTCTCATCTCAAATCCATCACTTATAATTCCAAAACCGGTGCTAGACTCTTGCAGGAATCCTAAGTTCTTGAGCTGAGTGGCTGTTCCTTCTACAGTTGGTGAATACGGCCCGTAGTAATGCGCATCGAACTTTAGGCCAAAGTCTTCGCCAATTAGTTCGGTCACAAAAAATGCTCTCTTTTGGAGCAGCGTTCGCCCTGCGACTGCTCCGCCCGAAGCGTCAATCAGACACAATAGAAAGTCAGTTGGCTTCATGCTCCACCCTTTGCATTAAATTGCAATGGTTGCTGCGGGTTAGCTAGTTCCTGGATAATCTTCAGAATTCCCTCACGGTATTCCCGGAATTTTTTCTTCTTTTGCTTATCGTCGCCGATCGTTTCGACGGGTGCGTAAATGTGAAAGTGTTGCTCCCTAATTTTTTGGTCGGCGGACTTGAAGAGCGCCGATTCATCATTGAACAACGTTGGTTTTGTTTGTTTGTGAAGCACGGGTACCTGGCTCTCGGTTTTTGTTGCTGGTGGAAAGTCTACCCCATAAGCGATTACGTGGTGTGGATTAAAACCGAACTCTTTCGCAACTCGCTGCTCTAGCGGTTTGTAAAAGTCCTTTGGCCCAGCAAAAACGAAGCTTCTAGTCGATGGCTCTGGGAAGTCGTTTATGTTTACGTCCAGGATGCACTTAAATAATCGCCGCTCTCGAAGCCTATCAAACATATCTTTGATGAGCGAATCCTTTTGGTGCCAAGCTTCGCTCATTAATCTATCATCGCCCCATGTCACGTATTCTTTCATGAAATCGCTGGTTCCGTCGTATCGGTAAAGGGACGTTAGCCATCCAATCTTATCTTGTTCAATGCCGAGCGATATCCCGCGCTCGATCATCTGATCCGTGATTAGTCTTATTCTGTGCCGATAAACTTGAGTGGTCATGTAGTATTTTGCTAGAACGAATTGTTCCAGGGTATGGAGTCCATCTATCGAGATCGCGAGTACCCGGTCTTCGTTGTCATCGTGAATCCGGAGTGTATTCCTCAGTCTCTCTTGATCGTATATCCCGTACTTCACGCCCGTAAAATGACTATCTCTTAAGAGATAATCTTGTTTGTCCGCATCAATTGGGCCAGAGACCATTTCATGAAGATAGGTGTCGCCGAAGGTTCCTGCCAGCAAACCTACAATTTTCTCACGCTCAATGTCTCCAAGATGTCGCTTCAACTCATCGTTTTCCAAAATGATTTTTGCCGAAATCATTTCGTGTATTTTGGATTCCTCCTTATTAGGAAGAGCGTCAGGCAGCGCGTGCTTCCGGAGAATAGGCTCCGACACGTGTGAGAAGGGGCCGTGACCGATGTCATGGAGTAGGGTGGCTAGCCGAACCAGCCTCCGGTCGCTGTCCGATAGAAACAGGGCCTTTGCAAGACCGCCGGCAACGTGAAAGGCGCCGAGTGAGTGGTCAAAGCGTGTGTGTGCCGCTCCCGGATACACGAGATGTGCAAGAGCAAGTTGGTGGAGGAAGCGCAACCGTTGAAAGATCTTCGTATCTATAATCTCTCGCTCGTGAGAGTCACGGTAAATGAATCCGTGGACCGGATCGCGGATCTCTAGGTTGTCCAGCATTGCGCCAAGCGTAGGAAAAGTTTCGAAGAAAGTCAATTTATCGGTGATGTCTACGTGACGTAGATTTCGGTTTCGGTCTTGATGATGAAGAGGGCGTCGGAGTCGGAACGGCCGGAGGCGCGGAATTTTTGGCGGGCTTCGTCGAGGGAGTCGGCGAGAACGGAGAAGATGACTTCGCGCTTGGCGCGGCCGATAAAATAGAACCGGCGCTCCTGCTGGACGAGTTGGAGCTGGGTGGACATTCGCGAGGCGCATTTGGATCGATCCATAGGATCGGGAAACGGATCAAGGGAAAACTGGACGCAGGCTAGAGAAAGATCGACCTGTACCAAATTGGAACAGAGGCGGCGCACCGAAAGCGTGAGGAATTCGGCGGAGAGTTCGCAGCCGAGCGCATGGCGATGGAGCCGCAGCGCCGCGAGGAGCGTGGTTCCGCTGCCGGAGAAGGGGTCGAGGACGAGGTCGCCTTCGTGGGACGACGCGAGGAGCATGCGTTGGAGGAGCGCCACCGGCTTTTGCGTGGGATGCTTGCCGAATTTCTTCTCCCAAGCTTCGGGAGGATAGATTTCCCAGACGGACTTCATTTGCTTGCCGCGATTGGCTTCCTTCATGAGCTTGTAATTGAAGGTGTGGCGCGACTTGGCGTTTTTGGCGGCCCAGATGATGATTTCGGTGGCGTGCGTGAAATAGCGGCAGGAAAGATTGGGAGGCGGATTGGGCTTGACCCAGGAAATGTCGTTCAAGAGCTTGAAGCCGAGCTGCTGCATAGCGAAGCCCACCGAATGAATCACGTGGGCGGTGCCGGAAACCCAAATCGAGCCGTTGGGCTTTAATACGCGTTGGCAGGCGGCGAGCCAGCCGCGGTTGAACTCATGATTGGCATCCGGGCCGCGGGATTTGTCCCAGTCGCCTTTGTGGACAGAGACCATTTTGCCGGCGTGGCAGGTGATGCCGCCGTTCGAGAGGAAGTAGGGCGGGTCGGCAAAGATGAGGTCCACGGAGGATTCCGGGATGGCGGCGAGAATTTCCCGGCAGTCGCCCTGGTAGATCTTGATGTGATGCTTGCTATCCTCAAACGCCGCCGCGGGAAGGGATTCTGTTTTCAACATGATCAACGAATCGAACGATCAATCAAACTGATCGGGATCCTTGATCACATCCGCAAGCCCTGTCAAGCCAGCCTGTAGTGGCCGGTCTTTCACTTTACCCTGAGCCTCGAAGGGCCCGATGCTTTTCCTCTTCTCCGTGTTCTCTGTGCTCTTATCTCTGTGCCCTCTGTGTTAAGCCTTTTCATCTTTTTTCCATTTTCAATCTTCCAATTCGCTGCAGCTGGTACGAACCATCACTCAGAAACGTGAGCAGTCCCAGATCCTGCAGCCGCCCCGTCATGATTTTCCCTTTTCAATTTTTGAATTTAGACCGCTCTACCTGCCCAGAACGATGTCGATTCCCGAGAGCAGCAACTCCAGCTTCGAACGCGACAACTTGCCAACCCGCTCCCCGAGTAGTTGCTTGTCGATTGTTACGATTTGCGAAACGTTAGCTACGGAATCCTTCGGCAGGCCGGAAACGCGGGCCGAGAGCTCCACATTTCCCGGGGCTGAGGCCCATTTGACATTGCTCGTGAGCGGCACGCACACCACCGTAGCGATCCGGCTGCGATTCAGCGCGTCACACTGGACAACCACCACGGGCCTGCGGAACCCCGGACCCGAACCAGTAGGAGCGGGAAGGTCTGCCCACCAGATTTCACCCTGGGAGATTACCATTCGCTGCGCTCGAGAACCCGCCGGGTGCCCGCAGAAACGAAAGGATCGCTGGCTTCCCCAATTCCCTCGAGAGCCTTGTTCATGGCTTCGGTGACGCGGTCCGGAGTGTGTCGCGCCAGATACTCCTTTAGAGCATCGCTGAAGAGTCTGCTCCGGGATCTCTTGGTGCGGCGAGCCAGGCGTTCTGCGCCTTCGAAGACCTCATCCGGAATGGAAATAGCAGTTTTCATACCAGAAGTATAACCGCAGAGAACGCCACCTATCAACCCTCCTTATCCCCTGTGCCCCCACGTCCGCGCCCTCTGCGTTAAATCTTTTTCCTGTTTTGTGCGGATAAAAGTTGACAGAAAGTAAATATGGTGATAGTATAGAGTGTGATTTTCAGCCGCCAACCCCGCTGGCTGCCGCCGGATCTTATTGGATTCGTTCCTTCTCTCTCCGCTCCCACGAATTCTCAATCACTTACAAACTGCCCACGTTTTGCCAAACATTTTGCTCCCGTTTGTTTTCAATCACTTCCAACAATCAAATTTAGTAACCCCTTTCCTTTGACAACGATACGAAATGCCCCGGGGGTGGGGTACCCCCTTCTTCCCAAATTGAACCCGCATCCCAAGGCGGAGGAGGAAGGAAACAAAAAAGGGCGGACGGCCCGGAACCAGTGCTCCGAGGGGCCCGCCGCTTTGCTTGAGGATTTGAGAAAAAGTCCGCTATTTGTGCGCGGCGCCCGAGTGGGTGATGCGAGCGACGAAGTCGCGGCGGCTGTCGGTCACCGTCGAGCCGTAGAACGCGTCGCGATCCGCGGCCGTCATCTTGCCAAGCGTGGCGTTCACCGCGGTGGCCCACTTGTCCATGTTTTCCGCGTTGGGGAAGTTGATAACCAGGCAGCGCGTCGAGGGCGCCATGGTGTTGACGTACTGCGAGTCCAGCCCGACGTAGCTAACCACGCCTTTCTTTGCCTGGTCTTCGATCATCGGCCAGAGGTATTTCTTCATGGCCGCGGCGTAGGCTTCCGGCTTGTCGGGCTTGGCGTTCTGGCAAACCACGCGCAAATACGCCGGCGCTCCGCCGCCGCTTCCCATCACGTACATGGAGGTTTGCATCAAATAGTCTTCGTGCTTGGTGGCTGCGATTTGGCCCGCTGTTGGGCCGGCTTTGCGCACTTCATCGAGCACTTTGGTGAGCCCGGAGATGGTCGTGGACGACCACGCCGCACCGTGCGTATATCCTTCAGGGGTATGGACGATACCCTCGAACGTTACATAACTGAGGATGGTCCCGTCGGCCACCATTTTTTCCGCAACCGGCACAAACGACTTCTCGGTGTTCTCTGCGTATTGCGCCCAGCTCGCGCGCGGCACCTGGAATTGGCTGACAAACGTATAAATGATGGGCTGCCCCTGCTGCATCTGCGGGAGCGCCATCGGTGCGGCAACAATGACCGCGCAAACGGCTACCAAAATGAGACTTGCAATTTTCTTCATGAACTCTCCTGTATGTCGGTGCACCTCGGGTTCGCAACACACCAGGAACCGCTCACCGTTGCCGAGAGCGCGCAATTCGGCGCAAAGGCGCGGCGATACTATGTCCCTTGAGGCCTAACTCAATGTGGCTGAGTAAAGATGGGTTGCGTACTGGGGCCCGATCAGCGTGCGACGACAGTATGTCGCGCAGGTGAAAATGTCAAACGAAATCGCCGGAGGAAGAAAAATGGAACTGATGAAGACTACTTCGCGCCATCCGACTTGGTTTCTTCATCTCGTTGTGTTTTCCTAGAGAGGACACTATGAGTGTGCGGAAACATCACTTCGTCGCTGCTTTGATTCTCGGCGTTTTGGCCGGGCCGGCGCTTGCGCAGGAGCCGACGATACGGTTTGTGCGGAACCCGGATCCGGCGCCGGCGTTCAAGGTGAGCACGCTCGAGGGGAAGCCCCTCAGTGTGGGGGATTACAAAGGCAAAGTGATTTTGCTGAATTTTTGGGCAACGTGGTGCGGGCCATGCCGCTCGGAAATTCCGGACCTCGTCGAACTGCAGAACAAATATAAGGACCAATTGCAAATCATCGGCTTGGTGGTTGATGACGACGATGAGGACGCGGTCAAGAAATTTGCGGAGAAATTCGGCATCAATTATCCGGTGGCGATGGCCACGGATGAATTGCGGATGGAGTACGGCGGAATTCCGGCGTTACCGACGTCGTTTGTACTGGATGGAGAAGGACGCGTGGTGCAGAAGCACGAAGGGCTGCGCGATCCCGCTTTGTACGAAGTCGAGATTCGTTCGCTGCTGGGATTGCCGATTGGTAACGTAAAAGTGGAAACTTTCGAAGATACCGGACAGATTTTTTTGAAGCACGCCGACCGCGCCACGCAGCTTCCCGGAGTGGATCTTTCAAAGCTGACGCCGCAGCAGAGAACGCTGGCGCTTCACAAGTTCAACGCGGAAAGCTGTAACTGCGGATGCCAGTACACGCTGGCGCAGTGCCGGATTTGGGACCGCAACTGCGGCGTCAGCAAGGAAGCCACGACGAAAATCATCGAGGCGCTCGCCGGCAAACCTCACGAAGGGGCGGACGCGTCAGCGCCGGCGAAGTCACCTGCTCCTGGGCAGCCCCCATCGACCTCCTCAGCTGAAAAACCTGCCGCTTCGGAAAAACCACATCCGTAGAAAGCTTCGCGCTGGCTCTTTGTGCGTCCGGCTTGATACTCTTCTCGCACTTCATGCGAGTGCTCCCGAAAATTCTGTTTGCACTGGGCCTAGTTCTTTCCGTTAGTGGATATGTTTCACCTCCCATCGCCTTGAGCGCAGGAATTCTGTTCGGGCTTAGTTTCGCACATCCGTACATCAGTGAGAGCCGCGGCATCGCCCGCATCCTTTTGCAGAGTTCGGTGGTGGCGCTGGGCTTCGGGATGAATTTGCACGAAGTGCTGCGCGCCGGGCGCAGTGGCTTTCTTTACACCGCGCTGGGAATTTCTTTTGCGCTGATTCTGGGTTGGGCGCTCGGCAGGCTGTTCAGAGTGCGCGGGAATGCGTCGTTTCTGATCACCGCGGGCACGGCCATCTGCGGCGGCAGCGCGATTGCGGCGATCGCGCCGATTCTGGAAGCCGACGAACATGAGATGGCGGTGTCGCTGGGCGCGATCTTTGTTTTGAATTCCGTTGCGCTGCTGATTTTTCCACCAATTGGAAACGCGATTCATTTATCGCAATCGCAGTTCGGATTGTGGGCGGCGCTGGCGATTCACGACACGAGTTCGGTGGTGGGCGCGGCCACAAAATATGGTGCGGAGGCACTGGTTGTAGGGACGACCGTGAAACTGGCGCGCGCTTTGTGGATTGTGCCGCTGGCGCTGGTGACTGCTGGAATCAAACACCACCGTTCGCGATTGCAGTTTCCCTGGTTCATTTTGTTCTTCGTTTTGGCGGCGGTGCTGAATACGTATGTCCGAACGGTGACCCACTTCAGTCCATCGCTTTTCACACTGGGACGGATCGGGCTTACGGCGACACTTTTTCTGATTGGGAGCGGTATTTCCCTGGCGACGCTGAGAGAAGTGGGATGGCGGCCGCTATTGCAAGGCGTACTGTTGTGGCTGGGCGTGGGCCTGACCTCTCTGTGGTTCATTCGAGCGGGGCTCATTTCGTTTTGATGCGAATGCAATTCGAATTCGAATCGTCCCAGCGGATGAACATATCTCTACCAGGATTGCCAGAGGTATAATCTCGCCTAATTATGCCGCTCGTTTCAGGCACAAAACTTGGGCCGTATGAGATTGTGTCGCCGCTGGGCGCGGGCGGGATGGGGGAAGTGTATCGAGCGCGAGACACGCGGCTCGAACGGACGGTGGCAATCAAGATTTTGCCGCACCAGCTTTCCTCTGATCCGGTGCGCAAGCAGCGGTTCGAACGGGAAGCGAAGACGATTTCCAGCTTGAATCACCCCAACATTTGCACGCTGCACGACATTGGTTCACAGGATGGTGTGGACTATCTGGTGATGGAGTGCGTCGAAGGAGAGACACTGGCGAAGCGGCTGGAGAAAGGCGCACTTCCGCTGGAACAGGCGCTGAAGTACGGGGGGCAGGTGGCGGATGCGCTGGACAAGGCACATCGAAGCGGCGTGGTGCACCGGGATTTGAAGCCCGGAAACATCATGCTGACGGCGAGTGGCGCAAAGCTGCTGGATTTTGGCTTGGCGAAACCGGCAGCGCCGTTGGTGAGCAGCATGACGCTGACCGCGGTGCCGCAGACCACGCCGGTGACGCAGGAAGGGACGATCGTAGGGACGTTTCAATACATGTCGCCGGAGCAGATTGAAGGGAAAGAGGTGGATGGGCGAAGCGACATTTTTTCGTTGGGCGCCGTGCTATACGAGATGTTGACTGGGAAGCGAGCGTTTGAGGGGAAGAGTCAGGTGAGCGTGGCGTCGGCAATTCTGGAGAAGGAGCCAGCGCCAATCAGCAGCGTCAAGCCGCTGACGCCACCGGCCCTGGAGCACGCGGTAAAGAAATGTCTGACAAAACTTTGCGACGAACGATGGCAGAGTGCGCGAGACTTGGCCAGCGAACTGAATTGGATCACCGAGAGTGGCTCACAGGCGGGCCCTGCAGTGCGAGCGACCGCGCCGGGAAAGATTCAAGGAGCATTACCTTGGCTCGTCTCCTTCGTGTCGCTCTTCGCACTAGTCGTTGTGGCGATTTGGTGGCGAAGCTCTAAGCCACGAGAGCAAACCATGTATTTCCATGTGCCGTTGCCGTTTACGGCACAAGACATGGCTCTAGCTCCAAACGGCCACGCGCTCGCTGTGGTCGCATTTCTGCAATCTGCAAGGAAGAACGTGCTCTGGATTTACGAACCGGGGTCGCAGGAAGCGAGATGGCTCGCCGATACGGAAGGGGCGAGCTATCCGTTCTGGTCGGCTGACGGGCGATCCTTGGCGTTCTTTGCCGATGGAAAACTGAAGAAGCTGGAAGCGTCGGGCGGACCCGTGCAGACGGTCTGTGATGCACCCACGGGCCGGGGCGGTACTTGGAATAAAAACGACGTGATTGTCTTCACGCCTGTTGCGGCGCTGGGGGGAGGCCTGTATCGCGTCTCGGCTTCGGGCGGAACACCCGCGCAGATCACCAGCACAGATCCGAGTCGCGGAGAGCAGAGTCATCGATGGGCGATGTTTCTGCCCGACGGAACACATTATCTCTACATGACGGCCAATTTCTCAGGGCAGAAAGGTGTAAATGCCATCTTCGTAGGTTCGCTGGATTCGAACGAAAAGCGATTCATCGTGGAAGCGAGTGGCAATGCGGCCTATGCCACGCCAGGCTACCTGCTGTTTCCCCGTGAAAAAACTTTGCTCGCGCAGCGATTCGATCTAAAGCGATTCGCATTGACAGGGGAACCAACAGCCATCCTGACCGATATCCAGTATCAGCCGCAAGTCCGAAGGGCGGTGTTCGCGGTCTCCGATGACCACTTGTTGATTGCTCAAACAGGCAGCGGGATCACCTTTTCGCAACCGCTCTGGTTCGACCGCAAGGGGAAGGAGGCGGGCGTGGTAGGCAAACCCGATGTCTACGGCAACGTATTCATATCTCCGAATGGACGGTTGGTGTCTGTCGATAAGACCGACATGGCGAGCTTGAACACAGACGTCTGGACGTATGAGTTGCAGCGCCAGAGCTCGAAGCGACTGACTTTCGACGCCGCTTTTGACGTGGCGCCCATCTGGAGTCCGGACGCCTCGCGATTGCTGTTTTCCTCGAACCGCCAGCTCAACGTCGACCTATATGTGAAGAATTCCGACGGTGCGCAAGAGGAGAAAGCTATCGTGCGCGATGACGGCGACAAATTTGCCACCGACTGGTCCCGAGATGGGAAGCACATCCTGTACATCCGAGGCCACAAGGACTTGTGGTCCGTAACTCTCCCGGAGCTAAAGAGCAGTCTGTTCCTGAAAGCGCCGTCAGTCATCATGAATGGCCGATTCTCGCCGGACGGAAAATGGGTGGCTTACGCCTCCAATGAGAGCGGCAAATGGGAGATCTACGTGACTTCCTTCCCCGAGGTGCGTGGCAAGTGGCAAGTCTCGACGGGGGGAGGGGAACAGCCCCGGTGGCGTGACGACGGCAAGGAGTTATTCTTCCTTTCTTCGGACAGCAAGATGATGGCCGCGCCAGTGACGATCGGGGCTAACTTTGATGCCGGCACGCCCGTTGCTCTTTTCCAGACCAACCCCCGGCAGGCAGTCTCCACGAATGATCAGTTCGCTTACGACGTGAGCCGGGATGGCCAGCGATTTCTAATCCTCACCCAGGTGAGGCAGGCCGAGACCACGCCGATGTCCGTGGTTCTCGACTGGACGGCAAAGCTGAACAAATGACACTCGCAGCGGGAACAAGACTGGGGCCATACGAAATTCAGTCGCCGCTGGGAGCGGGCGGGATGGGGGAGGTGTATCGGGCGAAGGACACGCGGCTCGAGAGAACAGTGGCAATCAAGATTTTGCCGCAGCAGCTTTCCTCTGATCCGGTGCGCAAGCAGCGGTTCGAACGGGAAGCGAAGACGATTTCCAGCCTGAATCACCCCAACATTTGCACTTTGCACGATATTGGTTCACAGGATGGCGTGGACTACCTGGTGATGGAGTGTGTGGAAGGAGAGACGCTGGCCAAGCGGTTGGAGAAAGGACCGCTGCCGCTGGAACAAGTGCTGAAGTTCGGAGCGCAGATTGCGGACGCATTGGACAAAGCACATCGTGCGGGAATCGTCCACCGGGATTTGAAGCCTGGGAACATCATGCTGACGGCAGCGGGCGCAAAGCTGCTGGATTTCGGGCTCGCGAAACCGGCAGCGATGGTGAGCGGGGCGACGCTGACGGCGGCTGTGCCAAAAACGCCGGTGACACAGGAGGGTACGGTTATTGGAACGTTCCAATATATGTCGCCGGAGCAGGTGGAAGGAAAAGGGCTGGACGGGCGGAGCGACATTTTTTCTCTGGGCGCAGTGCTCTATGAGGCGGTCACCGGGAAGAAAGCGTTCGAGGGAAAGAGCCAACTCAGTGTTGCATCGGCCATCCTGGAAAGGGATCCTGCACCCATCAGCAGCCTTAAGCCTATGACGCCGCCCGTGCTCGAGCGCATTGTGAGCAAATGTCTGGCAAAAGCTCCTGACGAACGATGGCAAAGTGCGAGCGACTTGGCGAGCGAGCTAGAGTGGGCCGCCGAGAGCGGCGTAGACAGTGGGTCACGCGGAGTCGCCCGAAAAGCAGGGAAATTCCGCCGGGGAGTGCTGTGGGCAACGACAACGCTGTCTGCGATCGCGCTGGCAAGCGTTGCAGGCTACTACGCAACGCGGCCTGCTTCAGAATCGCCGTTGATGGCTTCGTTGCTGCCGCCGCCCGGCGTGTTTGCAGATACTTCCGGAAGAATCGGTCCGCCACAGATCTCCCCCGATGGGAAGAGACTTGCGTTCATCGGATGCAAAACGGAATCTGCCGCGTCATCAATGCTGGGAGGCAGCGATTGTTCGATCTGGTTTCGGCCCTTGAGTTCGCCAGAGGCCCATGAGGTGAATGACACCAGGGGCGCTTACTATCCATTCTGGTCGCCGGATGGGCGAGAAATCGGTTTTTTTTCCGACGGCAAGCTGAAACGCGTGTCTGTGGACGGGGGCCCGGTTCAGGTCGTTTGTGATGCCGCCGATGCGCGAGGGGGAAGCTGGGGAAGCGCAGGCACGATCATCTTCGCGGGAACGCGCGTGGGTCCAATATCCCGCGTACCGGCGAGTGGTGGTCCGCCGATAGCGATCACACGACCAGCGCTGTCAGACCTAGCGGGAGTCGCCAGCCATCGCTGGCCACATTTCCTGCCTGACGGTGAGCACTTTCTCTATGTGAGCACTCCGACGGGACCGTGCAGTGACCTGAGCGAGATGCACTTCGCGTCGACAGATGGCAAACAAGACATTTCGCTAATGCGGACCTGCAGCAGCGCCGGGTTTGCTTCGGGACGCCTGATCAGTTGGCGGGACGGAAATCTCGTCTCACAACCGTTTGACCCGCAGGCGGGGGTCTTGAGCGGAGTTCCCAGCGCCATTGTCGAACATGCCTATTTTGAACCATTGTTCAGCATCGCGGAATTTTCGGTTTCGGCAGAAGGCAAGCTGGTTTATCTGCCCGGGGATACGGCTACGGCTTCGCAGCTCGTATGGTATGACCGTGGCGGCAAGAGACTGGGAACGCTGGGGAAAAGCGATCACTACAAAAGCGTGGCCATTTCGCGGGACGGATCACGTGTTGTCGCCGACACGGTCGGCGTGGAGGAAACCAAGATCCAAATTCTCGATGCCCGCGGAACCAGGACGCTGATGACGCTTGGCAACAGGGATGGGGCGTCTCCTACGTGGTCTCCCGACGGCAAACAGATTTACTTTACTTCAGGCGCCAATGGACCGCAGGACATTTATGTGAGAGCCGCGGATGGTTCCGGAGAGTCGAGGGAGCTGCTGAAGTTTGACAAGAACCTGCCGGGAGCAAGGTTCCTCGCTGTGTCGCCAGACGAGAAATTTCTGGCGTATGTAAGTACCAACCCCTCCACAGGTGTAGACATCGATGTCTTGCCGCTTACCGGCGACCGCAAGCCACTACCGTTCGTGCACACGCCTGCCCGGGAGTTCACGCCAACTTTCGCTCCTGATGGAAAATGGCTCGCGTTTGAATCCACGCGCAGCGGAAGAAACGAAGCTTATATCACGCCGTTTCCCGCTGGCGGAGCGCAGTACCAGGTTTCCACGAATGGAGGGGAAAGGCCAGTATGGAGGCGCGATGGGAAAGAGATCTATTATCGAGAGGGACTAGAAATGATGGCGGTGGAAGTAAGTACGAAGGCCAGCATTCCTGAATTCAGCACGCCAAAGGCTCTGTTCGAAGTGGCCGCGGGCAACTTGAATGGCCGATATTACGATGTCGGCCCCGATGGGCGATTCCTCGCGAACACCTCTCCTCTCACGGCGAGGGCACAAAGCTTCTCGTTACTCGTCAATTGGCCGGAGAAGTTGAAGAGATGAGCTTTTCCTGCGCGAACGAAGCTGGGCGGCAATCAGGTATAGCGAGCGCACGGCCCTTCAGAGCTGGGCCTCAAGATCAAGAAGGCGGGCAAGGAAGTGTGGCTTGTGGAAGAGTGAATAGGGTATTACACTCGCGCGACTTGGGAATTAACGATCTCAATCGAGGAGGAGTCATGAATCGGCGGATAGGACTGGTGGCGGTGGCGCTGGTGGCGGGAGCGATTCTTACGGGGAGCGGGATGTTTTCTCAGACGACCATACAGCCGACGAGAAAGGTCATTAAGCTGGCGGGCGGGCCGGTTTCGGCGCCGTTTAGCGATGGGATTCTGTCGGGGAACACGCTATACCTAGCGGGGCGGATCGGGGTTGACCCGAAGACGGGCAAAGTGCCGGAAAAGATTGAGGACGAGATTAAGTTTCTACTGGATGGGGAAAAGGAAGTGCTGGCACAGGCGGGGATGACCATGGACGACCTGGTGTATGTCCAGATTGCTTGCACGGACTTGTCGCTCTTCCAGAAGTTCAATCCGATCTACGCGAGTTACTTCACGACCAAGGATTATCCGGCGCGGGAGTTTATTGGAGCAGGGTCACTTTTGATTGGTGGACACTTCGAGCTGCAAGCCATTGCCGTGAAGCGCTAGAGTAGCGACCCAATTTCCAATCGAGGAATTTCCTGAAAGAGCGGGAATGTTGGTGCGAGCCTGTGGCACCACGTCGCGATGGCCCCTGAGGAGTTGCAGTTCGCGACGCTCGAGCAATTCAAACGTTCTTGGAGAGACGATCGGCACGTGCTTGAGCATCTCGAACTCGTAGAGCCTCCTGCCGCAGGGCCTCGGCCAGTTCGGTGCGAGAGAACCAACGCTTCACCTTAAGGGTCGCGCCAAGAGGTGTCACGGGAATGAAATACTCGATTCCTTCGTTGACCTTAAACCACAAACAAAAGAAGTGGAGCGATTCCGCGCGGATTGAGCGCATTTCGAATCGGTAACGCCTAACCCGCGGGTCGCGAACCGATTTTGATATCAAATCGAAAGCGTTTCTTACAAATGGCCCCTCAGTGAGCCGCGCATTCTTGTGGACGCCGCGGATGGAACTGACTTCAGCGCATGCAAGATTGCTCTTTCTGTCGCGAAGGAAATAAATCCAGCCACTCCTCCTCAGGACCGCGTGGAGCGGCTTTCCGTCCAAAACTTCAGCGAGTCTAGCGCTATAAAGGGGGTGCGGATAGAGGGCTTTTTTGACAACGATGGAAGGCAGGAGATTCATCCACCGCCTATGTTGGTGCTTCAAAGAAACAAAGTGATGCAAAGCCTTTTCAAGCTTTGCAAGGGACTGTTTTGGCGGCGCAATTCGTGGTATCGGCATATGCTGGCTCTCAAGTCGAGAAATAAGATTCATCCCAAGTCGCGCCCGGCCTGTAGTCATTGAGCAGACTTGTGTACTCAATGGAAGCGGCGTGGCCTGTGGATGGGCTCGGGTCGGCGACTTTTACCATTTGTTTCCCATCAGGTGTTTCCGCACAGCCAACCACCACAATGAAGTGACGGGTAATAAGGTCAGAAAAGGCGATGCGAATCGCGAGGGGTCTCTGGCGGACGTCAATTTCCTGTCTGAGATCTTCAAAGGATACGACACTTTGAACTCGTTGGGCCAGATGCCC